>JACLAA010006016.1_pt1 | contig 81892 bp, 57 predicted proteins | sample 8027891 | NCBI WGS metagenome assembly JACLAA01 (sample SAMN15724900, study PRJNA655200) | protist metagenome | isolation source: fluorescence activated cell sorting (FACS) single amplified genomes of... | place: Spain: Blaines Bay Microbial Observatory, Mediterranean Sea | collected 2016-01-19 | reverse complement strand
CGATGGATTTCTTTGGTCCGGTAAAATGAATGGCATCAGCAATAAAAAGATTTTCAGTTGGACGGTCGATCGACTCCCGCGAGACGCGGGACAGAAGAAAGCGTCTGGCGTCCCGTTCGGCGTGTTCGTGTCTCCGTTTGGAGAGATGAAGAAGAGAAGGACGACAGAAACGACAACAACAGAAACAACAGAAACATTAGGGAAGAAGAAGAGAGAAGCGGCGGGGAAAATAGCCAGATGTGAGAGCTGTTTCGGGTACGTCAACGCGTTTTGCATGTTCGACGAGGACGGGTTTAATTGCGCCTTGTGTGGGCACGAAACAAAGTGGAAGAACGAGAGAGAACGGGAACGGTATAAGAGAGTGAGTCGATACATCAACGGAAGAAACGAGGACGACCCGAGAGCGAAGAAGTACCTCGAACGGTTGCCAGAGTTGAGAGAGGAGCACAACGAATTTATCGTGGCGGCGGAAAGGGTCAAGGCAAGAACGAGCACGAGTGGACCAACGAGGGTGATTTTGATCGACACGACGGAAGGTGGAAGCGCTTTGGAGATTGCAAAGTCGTCCGCGATGGCGGCTTTGGAAGCGGTGAGCGCAGAAAATGGCGGACAGACGGACGCGACGTTTGCGATTATGACGTTCGACGGAGGTTTGACGGCGTACGATGTCGTTGGACGAAACAAAGTAAGAGTGGACGATATCGATGAGTTGAGGAGAGACGAGGTGTTGATGAGTTTCGAGAAAGTGATGCAAATGCGGAGAGTTTTCGCCAGGGTGGATAAGTATAAAGAGGACATGTTAGCGGCGATTGACTCGATTAGTAGTAGTAATAGCGGTGGTGAAAGTAATACTGCCTTGAATGGGTTGGGAGTGAAGATGGCCAAGTTATCGACCAGCGCAAACGGAGAGGTAGAAGAAGATCCTGAAAACGGATCAGCAACGAAAACAAACACTCGCGGAGAAACACTGACGGTGAGTAAAAGGTACCAAAAGAAGCGGGCGTTTGGTCCGGCGCTTTCGCTCGTCTTGGATTTGCTCGGAGCCATGGAGGATGAGATTACCGAAGATGCGTTCAAGATGATGGAGAGTGAAGATATAAATATCAGAAACGGTGTAGATGTACTTAATTTGAACGGTATGAACGACGATGGAGATGCTGTCGCGATAGGAAATGGCGACGACGATTTTAACGAATTTGAGGAGAACGAGAAAAAGAGAGAGGAGGAACCGTTTGAATTCGACGGAGCGCGCGTGCTGTGCTTTTTATCTGGAATGCCAAACGCAGGTACTGGAAGCATCTATAGCGACAACGACGAGATAAACACTCTACTGAACGATTATTTGAGTGAAATGAGCGCAGATTTGCGCGCGAAAGCGACGGATGCGCTCTTCATGAAAGAGAAGAAGGAGAGCGCGTCGAAGAGAAGGAACGATGATGATACCAACGCTTTCTTCTTCTACGAACACTGCGGTAGACGCGCGAGCGTAAATAACGTTTGCATCGATACAATTCTGTGCTCAAAGCCGTCCGTTTTTTGTGGTTTACACGCGATATCTCCAATCTCGAGCATCTCTGGCGGCATAGTTTTACGAAACGACGAGGAGAGCGATGCCGGCGACATCAGCAGCTTCTTACCGAGCGAAATTTTCAAACTATTACAGAACGTCGACGGGCGCACGGCGAGAGACTGTGCCATTCGACTCCGCACTTCGTCCGACTATATTGTCGCGAATGCCTACGGCGACTCGTTCAGAGAAGATAAGAAGTACAAGGGATTATACCACGTCGCTAGGATGGAAAAAGCAGACGCGTTTGCGTTTGATTTTGATTTTTCATCAAAAATTGGTTTCGGCGACGAAGACGATTTATCCGTGGCAGAGAACAGTCCGCCTATTTTACAAATGGCGTTTGAATACACAGTAACGGAGTACGACGACGCTTCAACGTCGTATTACTGGCGAAGGCGCATACGCAGAGTGTGCACCTGTGCCAAGAAAGTCGCGCGAACGCGGAGAGAAGTTCGCGACTTTGCGAAAGACGACGCCGTCTTTTCTTTGCTCTGCCGAAAGGTCTTCCACATCATGAAACTCGACGGTTTATTCGAATCGCGTTTGTTAGTCATCGATTGGCTCACGGCATTGATTTCAAAATTGGCCAAAATCAGCGGCGATACGTACGTCGACGCTAAATTTGAAAAGAAGCACAACAAAGAAGTCTTTTGTCGCTGCGCGAACGCCTTTTCGCCGACGCGACTGGTTTATACTTTATTAATCTCTAAGAACTCGCCGTTGGTGTTAATGGCGTACGACGGGATGAATAATGAAAACCAGCCAGATCTTAGGAGTTTAAACTTGTTCTTGTGCAAAGATAGGTTAGTTGGAGCCGATTTAATTGACTTTCTTCTCAGTGGGTGTGTTTGTGGTGGTAGTAAAAGTTCCACCGATAGAAACGTCGAAGAGGCTCAGGACGAGAAAAAGATGTACTACGGATACGAAGGATTTCTTTCCTTCGTCGAGAGGATTAGCAGCGAAGAGTTTTTGAGTTTGTAGTAGTTTAATAACAGTTTAAAGAAGAAGTAGTATTATCAAGCGCTTTTGGTGGGGGGGAAACGATTTTTGGAGCTTTCAATTTTGAATTTCTCTTATATATTGAATTGTATGGTTGGTTGAGATAAGAATCTCAATGTTTTGTTTGTTTGGTCTTCTTTCGGTGTCTCTTGAGGAGACAGCGAGAGAACGTTTAACAAGAGGTGAACGCTTACGCGGAGGTAAACTCTGTGATGATAAAGAGAGAAATGGAAAGGTGAGTAAATTTCGACCCGTTGAAGGAATTTTAAAAAAAACGTACTGGTGACGGCCTTGGTCCCTTCGGAGACGGCGTGCTTGGCCAATTCACCCGGTAAGATCAATCGAACGGACGTTTGGATTTCTCTGGACGTCACGGTCGGCTTCTTGTTGTATCGGGCCAACTTGGCGGCTTCAGTCGCGATCTTTTCGAAGATGTCGTTGATGAAGGAGTTCATGATGCTCATCGCCTTGGAGGAGATGCCGGTGTCCGGGTGCACTTGCTTCAAGACCTTGTAGATGTAGATCTTGTAGGTTTCGACCTTCTTCTTGGAGGACTTCTTGGCGCCGCCTTTGACGGTCTTCTTTGCTGGTTTCTTGCCGGCCATTTTTGTTATATGTATGTATGTGAGTGTGTTTAATAATGGCGTCGTTTTGGAGGGAAATGGTCGAGAAACGAGTGGTTCGAATTTTGAATTGTTTTGGGTTGCAGTTGGATTTTCTAAAATTCGGACAATTAAATTGTTATTTGTGAAAAAAAGCAGAATCTAATGGATCACAGCTTCTCGTGTACTCGATCAATTGGCGCGAAAAGTGTCGCATATGATCATAATTGTTGTTATTCGCGAAGTAAAAGTCGTTGATACCTTTTAATGCGGTATTGATTACTAACGACGAAGAATACTGGATTTAACCCCAAATGGGGGTTCGAAACATGAATTGAGAGTGGACACTTTTTCAGTTCCCCCTAAAAAACACAAAAAACTCCAGCGAGTTCCTCATTAAAACAAACAAACACATAACACAATGTCTGGACGTGGTAAAGGTAAATCCTCCAAAAAAGCTGTCTCGCGATCCGCGAAGGCTGGCCTCCAATTCCCGGTTGGCCGTATCGCTAGGTACGTTATATGTATCGTTTACATTTTACATTCGATGAGAGCGCGATATGGATGATGCATTTTGGAAAAGATGTGGAATGCGACCGTTCCTCGAATAATAGATTTTGAAATTACAAACGCTGACCTTTATTAAACTCTCTTTCTATCCATAAACAGATACCTCAAGGTTGGCAAATTCGCCACCCGTGTTGGTGCTGGTGCCCCGGTCTACTTGGCCGCGGTCTTGGAATACTTAGCGGCTGAAGTTCTCGAACTCGCCGGTAACGCCTCCAGAGACAACAAGAAGTCCAGAATCGTACCGAGACACATCCAATTGGCCATCAGAAACGATGAAGAATTGTCCAAGTTGTTGGGTACGGTCACGATCGCGTCTGGCGGTGTCTTGCCGAACATCCACTCGGTCTTGTTGCCGAAGAAGTCCAAGAAGTAAACTGCCTAACCGCGATTTACTTTGTTAAACTTTTCAAAAAACAAAACAAAAAACATTGAGATTCTTATCTCAACCATATTCAAACGAAAACACATAAGAGAAACTTCACACATTCACACACCATATATGTACGTACACGCCTCTGGATACAGCAATATTGAATACATGCCTTGTTATTAATATCACAAAATTACTCTCTCTAATTATATATTATTTTCCGCTAACGGTGTGACCTCCTGTCGTCGGTCTTTTTTCAAATTCTTCTTGCTCACCAAGTCGTTTTCCACCTCTTTCTCGCACGCCTCTCGCGCCTTTTCAAAAGCCTCCTCGTTTCCAGAGTACTTGGTCGATTTCAAGCGCCCGTAAACTGTTTGCATTTTGTCCATCTGCTTGGTTAATTTCACGACTTCGTATTTCAAGCCTTCTCGTTTTTTCTTCTCGTTCGAGATCTCCTTCGTGAGCGCTTTTATGCGGACCAAGTCCTCCTTCATGCGCTCCTTCGCCTTGCCGTATTTGATTTCGTAAATAGTGCACAGCTTTTTAATCTCCTCAATTTTCTTCTTCTCTTCTTCTTCGTTTGCTTCTGCTTTCTTGGACGGAGAAGAAGAGGGTTCCGCCGAAACTATTCTCATCGTTTTATTCTCAATCTCTTCCAAAGTCTTCTCCAGTGCCTCTCGCAAACGCGCCTGCTCTTCAACCGCCACGACAGCATCCTCGAGCATTTGCTCCATGTCCACGCGTTCGGCGTTCGCTTTGCTCGCCTCCGCGTTTGCTTTCTCAACTTCCACGTTCATTCTCTCAATCTGAACGTTCGCTTCTTCCAACGCGAACCGTAAATCATTCTTCAAAAGTTCTTCCTCTTCCTTCTTGAGTATCGTCGTCGTGTTCTCGCTCGGCGACGCCATCAAACGTTTCTGCAAATCCGCATTTTCCTCTTCCAACTCCGTAATCCGTGACTTCATTATTTCTTCATTCATGAAGACTTCCTCGGTGGTGTTTTTATTACTCTTGTTCTTGATATCGGGAATACTGGTCGTGGTGTTGTTCGTCTTCTCATCCAAACGATACTCGTAATCGATGAGCTTGGAAACGTTTTGCGCCAACTCCATTTTCAATTTCGCGATTTCGTTCATCTTTGCCACGTTGTCTTTTTCAAACCCTCTAATCTTCTCTACCATTTCTTTTATGATCTTTCCATCGCCTTCCGTGTTGTACATTTTCAGAGACTCTTGGACTTTTTTCTCCGCCAATTCAACTTGTAACGCAAACTTTTTCTTCTCCTCGGCAAACTTCTTCTCCTTCTTTTGCAGCGTCAACTCCAATTCTTCCTTCTCGTCGGTAATATTTTCCAGCTTTCTATTCAACTCAAAGTTATCCTCGTCTTCCGAACGCACTTTCAGTTTCAGTTTTCGATTGAATTCCTCGAGTTTCCTCTCGGCGAGAGTAGCGCGTTCCACCGCGGAAGCCAGCTCTAAGTTTCTCGAGACCAACGCCGCTTCGATGGCTTCTTTCGCGCTCACGACGTCCGAATTTTGCGCCTCGTTCTCTAACTTCAGCTTTTTCACATTCGTTCTCAACTTTTCCAACTCCTTCTCAGCTTGCTCTGCTCTTTTGAACATTTTCTTCGTCTCTGATTTGTACTCGGTTTTCATCGTCTTCATCTTTTCTCCCACTAAATCTTTCTCTTTTTGAATCTCTTTCAATTTCGCCTCTAAAGCTAACACGGCTTCCGTCGTGTGCGGCGTCATTTCTTGTTCTTGTTTTTTACTCCCCTCCTCGGTGTTATCGTTCTGCGTCGTCACCGTTCTGCACTCCGAGGCGGATTGATTCTCATCGACAACTTCTTCAGCCGTCGTTGGAAAAGAAGAAGAAGAAGAGAGCTTCGCCTCCAACTCTTGTATTTTCAAATCCTTGACAGAAAGCGCTTGCTTGAGCGCTTCGACCTCGTCTTCTAACTTCTTCGTCGCGCTCGTCTTTAAAGTTGTGGACGATAACAACTTCTTCTCTAACCGTGCGATTTCCGCGGCTTGTTTCTTTATCAACGCAGTAGTCGCCGTCGCCACTTCGTTCCGTTTCGCTTGATTAGTGACATTTTTCGCCCTGGTTGCAAACCTCAAGGTGGAGCTCGTCTCCTCCACGTGACTCACACACGGCGTCATCGCACAGACGATGGCTGTTTTCGAGTTACCACCTAAAGCGGGTTGTAAAATGCGCGTCAATTTGGAGTCTCGATATGGCACATGCCCGCCGCCTGCACCGCCGTTTTTGCTTCCATCCTCCGCGAGTTTATTAATGACGACGCCTAACGTCAATAAAGACTTGTTAATTGACGCACCTTCTTTCGCGCGCTGACCTTCTGCACCTGTTTTCGCCACGCGCTCGGAACCGGCTAAATCGACGAGGTTCAAAACAGAAACGAGCACGTTTTCGTTCGCCACGTCTTCGTCTCCTCCTCCTTTCTCACTACCGCCCTTCGTCCCAGCTCCTACGAAACCGTCCGGTTTCTTAGCATGACCTGACTTATCACTACTATCTAACTCTGAATCTTTTCTTAACTTCGATTCAATACACAGCCTGAAAATAACGTGCGACCGGGAACTTCTCGCGTTCATATTCGTCGCGCCGACGTGTCTATTATTCTGGCCAATCTCTAATACTTTTTGCACTTGTGCCACGTTCTGAACGCGTTCCTCTTTCAACCCATTGACGACGATTCCTCTCTCCGGATCCTCTTGGATTCTCAACGTCTTGCTAACCTGTCCATGTTCGTCCATTTCCGCGGACGAACGCGCTAATAAATCCAACAAATTCTCGTTATAAATTTCCAAGTAACTCACGCGCACTCGAAACTCTCTTTCCGGACATTTCTCAATCGAATCAAACACGTCTTGAACCGCCAACGGAACAATCCCAGGTTCCGTGCCTATCTCTCCGTGCATGGTGTGCGTTTTTCCGGACGACGTTTGCCCGTACGCGAATACCGTACCATTGAAGCCATCCAAAACCGATTTGACTATTTTCGAAGTTGTCTTGTTGTAGACGTCCAAATTGGAACAGGATTCGTCAAAGACGTTATCGACGCGGTACACCACGGATTCTTTGGAAGTGGAGGTGGTTTCCTGTGAACGATAATAACGAGAGATGAAAGCGTCAGAATGAGAGTATAAACGTATCGAGAACGAGGCATTAAAGAGCTATTGATGGATGATAGATATAGAAATACGAGAAGAAATTTCGAGGGGGAATAATAAAAAAACGCACTTTACGAGAGTTGTCCAAAACGATGGCATCTTCCGCGTGCCTCCACGCGCAGCCTAAGTCTTTTTCCGCCTCGTTTAACGGTCTCACCCGGACAGAGACAGATATTTTTTCCTCGCTAGTCGTACTACCACCACCACCGGTGCCCATGACGTGTGTGTGTGTGTGTGTGTATAGAGCGCGTGAAAAAATTCTCTCTGCTGCTAAAATGTGTGATATGAATAATGAAGCATTTGCCTTAATTTTTTCATGTCAAAGTCGTCTCTCGATATCGAACGCGAGGAGAGTGTTGCTATCGCTACTAGGACTAAAAGCACTCCTCGGGAGTAACACGTATCCGTCATCTTCATCATCTTTATTTCCGTTTTCAACTATTTTACACCGAACTGGTAGGCGCTTTTCTTCGCCGACGTCATCATCATCGGAAGAAAGAGGAGAAGAAGAAGAGACGACGAGAAAGCCTTCGTAGTCGCCGGCTTTCGGCGTTATGTTTTCGCTCTTGTACGCGACGAAATTTTCCTCATCATCCATCGTTTCTTTCTCCCCGTCGGTTGCTATTATTTTCTCTAAACATAATCGATGGTTCCTACCTAATAACTTCGTCACCGCGTCCACGTCGCCAAATTTCAAGCACGCTCTCACTCTCGACGAGGACACTTGCTCGCCTTTGCACCCGTCGTTATCACACGCCTCCGCGCCGAGTTTATCTGCGTCTAAAAGCGATACTATTTTCACTCGTAATCCGTACTTTTCCCCGAACGAGACCAAATCTTCCGCACTTCCACTCGCGCGGTAGCCGAAACGGTAGTTTTCTCCCGCGACTACCCCGGCAACGCCGAGTCGTTCTTTCAAAGTTTTCACGAAGCGCTCCGGAGACATCTCTCGAATAGACGCAAACGGAACGCCGTGTTCGCGAATGGAGTAACAGTCTGAATCCGACTCCTCCACACCATCTAAAGCTACCAACTCCTCGCTCCACTCTTTCAAAACTCTCCCTCTGTCGCGTTTCGCCGTGACTGGTTTCTTCGGCTTCCATCCCAACACCTCCGCCATGTTCTCGAACGACAACAACACCGCCTGCTGTTTTACCTTTTTGGACGTGCTCTTAGTATTATCTTTACTCAACGTCGCCGCGGCGGCGGCTAAAGCCTTGTGCCCCCTGTGCATGGCATCAAACTTCCCCAACGCAACGATAACCTCCGCACTTTCTCGCCCCGCGTTCCGTTTTATCCTCTCGATGCCATCGTCGCTTTCATCCCCATCGTCGTTCACCGCCTCCAAATCGGAAGATGCAGGCGCCGACGACGATGATGTCGACTTCCCGGAGAACGCTCTCGTCGTCCTCGCGCCTCTGCTCAAAGTATACGTGGTGGTGTTTTTATTCGAATAATAATAATAGCGGTTGAGATGATACCCGTTCAATCGGGCGAGCAGCAGAGCGCTGCTGCTCACGCTGCTGCTGCTCGCCATCATCATTCGTCTTGCGTCGAACGCGTTAAAAAGTGTCTCCTCCTTTGACGTCAATTTTTGGTCCATTTTCAGCTTTTTTGCAGGAGAGATAAAGTACGTTCGAGTCGCCAGAAAATCACCCTGCGCGTACAACAGCGCACAACCAAAAACAGCGACAATGTTAGGCTTAACCATGAGAACTGCGTCTTTGGTTGGAACCTCGGTTTCTTCCACGTCCACGAACAGCAGAGGTACGCGGTATTGAACGTTCGCGTTTTATCGTTTAGAGAGGAGCAGCGCGCGTTTTTTTTACTCTCGTTTCTCTCGCAAATTGAGTTATGACTGCGGACCTGCTTGAGAAGGAAAGGCGTCATCCGAGAAGAAAAACAGAAATCGACGACGCGTTCCGGGGTCCGTGCGAATGTCACAGGTTCCGTTTGATGGAAGAAACGCGAAGGAGGTGATGTGAATCACTCGAATTTGCGTTTTTTTTGTGAACGATGGACTTGGAATGCGCAGGAGTCGCGCGCACGGCGGGTTGATTTTCCCTCTCCTCCTGGGTCCTTTTTCCGGTGAACGAGAAAACCTATAAAAACCTGCTTTATCCATTTCTTTCGAATGCGATTTGTATTCGTTTCTTTCTGTACTCACCTTCTTCTCTCTTTCCCTTCTTAATTCACTCTGCATTATCATAATCATCAACAGTTCAAAGACAATCCCCGATGAGACAAACGATGAGAGTGAACGCGGCTTTGGACTTTGCGGAGCTCGAGGAGGAAGTTGCGGCTCCCAAAGCGAGAGCTGTTCGTAAAGATGGCTTGTCCTCGAAGGAAGCGAGAATGTCTCGAAGATTTAGAGCGGCTCAAAAAGCCGTTCCGGGCAGAATGCAACCGCAAACGCCGGAACAAGCGATTGCGTTGATGAAAGCGAACTCAAACACGAAGTTTGTGGAGACTGCTGAAGTGCACGCGAGATTAAACATTGACCCGAAATACAACGACCAGCAATTGAGAGCGACGGTTGCGTTGCCGAAAGGAACGGGGAAGACGGTTCGAATTGCCGTCTTGTGCTCTGGGGATAACATTGCTGCCGCGAAGGGTGCTGGTGCGGATTTTGCCGGCGATGATGATTTGGTCGCGGACATTTCGGGTGGTATGTTGGATTTTGACCTCTTGGTGGCGACTCCGGATATGATGCCGAAGGTTGCGAAGTTGGGGAGACAACTCGGTCCGAAGGGTTTGATGCCGAACCCGAAAGCCGGTACGGTGACGACGGATGTTGCCACTACGGTTGGTGAATTTAAGGGTGGTAAGGTTGAGTTTCGTGCAGACAAGCAAGGTATTGTGCACGTTCCGTTTGGCAAGTTGAGCTTTGCCGAGGGTGATTTGATGACGAACTTGCAGTCCATTGTGAATGCTATCGACCAGAACAAGCCGACTGGAGCGAAAGGGAACTACTGGAAATCTTTGTACATCGCTTCTTCCATGGGACCGTCGGTTCAAGTTGAACTTTCCGCGATTAGACAAGTCGACTAAAGCTGCTCAAATAACAAGAAAGAGAGAAGAAAGAATTGTAAAAACCGAAAACCTTAGCTTTAAACTAGAAGAGAGAGATACTTGATTATTATTTGAAATATAATGTGTGATATTGAACTTATATTATTAAAAACTGGAAAACCTCTCTCTCGTTATATGTAGAACTATTGATATCTATCTGGTCTACTTGCATGTACATAAACGTGCGCCGTCGCATTTTAAAATTATAAATACACGAATTTTAAATGATCGTCATAATGTTACTGGTAGCTTTCCAAAGTCGTCTTCGGTTCGTCGAGAATATCCAACGGAAGATCTATGGGATCGATGCGAGAGTTCGCGCTGTAATTGGAGTTTTCAGTCAGTCCGGATGAGACCCTCGCGAAACCTTCCTGTTTCGTCAGAGGAACGTTATTCACCGCCGCCTGGTTACCGCTATAGACTACGCCGCTGCTGCTACTAAATGGTTGCGAATGAAAACCACCGGTTAAAGCTGAAGTCGTCGTCCCTGCGCCATTATTACTACCATTTACGTGTTGTTGTTGCTGCTGCCGCTGCTGCTGTTGCTGTTGTTGCTGTTGCAACGCAAACGCCTTTGCTGCGCTTTCGGCAGCCGCGCTTGCGTTTGCGTACAACTGCTCCGCGCCTATCATTCCAGCGATAGAATTATTGGTATTGTACATGCGACCGTCGCTATTATTGTTGTACCCTATCGCCGAGGAGGTCGATTGATCGATAAACGCCTGGTCGATTGAATATCGCTGATTCTGCGGTTGGCGGTAATACGCGCTCGCTTGGACGAAATCCTGCGTCTGCCCGTTCGTCTGATTCGATAAATACGACGGCTGTTCCGGTGCAGAATTTGTAGCCCCAAAGTGCAACTGCTGCTGATGCCCACCTCCACCACTAAAGGTCTGCGCGTAGCGATTATAATTACCACCGTTAATAACATTCGGTTCCTGTCCAGCCGGGCCGGCGTATTGATAGTGATGATGCTGCGGTATCCCCGGTATCGGCTGGCCGCCGCCCGGCGGTTGTGGCGATTGTTGCTGCTGCTGCGCGTAATACGCGGACGCGCCATTCTGTAACTGTCCAGGCATCGCGCCTCCAACCATGGTCGGTACCGCGCCGTGGAAAAATCGGCAACTGTTGTTTAAAGAAGATGAAGACAAAGAAGAAGAATTTTTTGTTCGAAGGTTGTTAGTTTTTTGACTCGACCTTTTTTTTTGTCGTCTGGCGCGTTTCAGCGCCGCCCGCGTTTGTGTCGAAGAAAAGGAAATTTTGGGCGGGCCATCTAAATTTACTAACGCACCTGGATCTAAAACACCTCCCGTTTTGGAAGTCTCTGCATATGGGCTGCGACGTCTGTTTGATCGAGAGTAAAAGGAGTACGAGTAGAGTGACATCAGTTTCGTGAGTTTGATTAAGAAAGAGAAAAAAAGAGAGAGAGAGAAACGAAATGCACAATCTCTCAAACGTCGGTTCAAAATTAGGTTCGTTTCAAAGCCGAATTTGCGTCAGCAAAAAACTTGTCTCACCTGCGGCAACTGCGCGCATAAACCTTCCGCGTGCGCGTGAGAATACTTGCAGTTTTCTCTGAAACACGCTCCCTGTTGTAAGAATGGTCAGATGTTGCGGCATACTATGTAACATAATGTGTAAACCTTTAAAAAGTCTCGGCATATTTCTTCTCCATTCGAAGTCGGTGGTGGCGTCGGAGGGAGAAGAGGATTCGAGTTTCCCCCGGGGGGGGCGTTGAATTGCATTCTCTCTCTTTTTTAATTTATATATATTATATGTGCTATGCGTGCGCGTGCAAAAGCAGAGAGGGCGGCTAAAACCTAAAGGTTGCGTTTGCGTGCGTTTTCGATCGAGAGCTTTTGGTTCGTTTCTTTCCACCTCTCCGCTGTGTGAGAGGCAGCAGGGCGGGGGTTTCTGTTTGATTTGCGTATGATGATTATAACGTTTTCGAGGGCAATGACGTTGAAATTAAATTTCGTCGTTGTTCAATTTGGTTCAAAAACGATCTCACGCAGAGACGAGTTTTTCATAAACGAGAGAGATCGAGATTTTTTGGCGCTTTTTTTGCTTTTCAGATGTCAAAAAATATTCACACAAACTTTGAGAGAGAACGACACGCGAGAGAACAACCACCCGAGGACGACCGAAAACGAGGAGGACGACGACAACCGCGATGATGCGACGACAACACGTAACGACGCAAAGACAAACGACGGGAGGGGTGAATATCATCCAGTCGGTCGCGGACGTTTTGGAACGACTGGTGACGAATAGCGTCGAAGCGAGCGCGAGAGAAGTGTCGTGCGAACTCTTCTTTTCGTCTTCGTCTTCGTTCTCGTCGTTTTTACCTTCGATGCGGGTCCGAGACGACGGCGAAGGAATGACAGAAAGAGATTTACATTTGGTTGGAGAGTTTGGGTGCACGTCGAAGCGAGGGAAGAGTGGAGCGTCTTTGGCGGCGATTGCGCAGTTGAGCGAGAGAGTTCAGATCGTGACCAGGAAGAAGATGGGTGGGTCTGAAACCGCCTCGCCTTCGACGAGAACGTTTTCGGCGACGCTGGTGTCTTCCGCCGAGGGGAGTAAAAGAAAAGTGAAAGGGATGCTACCGAGCGCGTATCGAAACTCTGGAGCGATTATCACCGTTGATAGAGTCTTTTCTCGAGGGTCTGCTTTGATTCAGAAGAAAATGAAAGCGGATGGGTTTGAGACGTATGCGCAGGCTTGCGAGAAAGAGGCGCGCGAACGGGTGCTTGCCCTTTCGCTTATCAATCCAAAAGTTACTTTGATTTTGACCGTGAAAAAGAAGAGAAACGACGAGGAGTGGGAAGAGAAAGAAGCATTTCGCAGCCGAGGCAATGTTTTGGCGAATTTGGCAGATTTGTACGGCGAGGAAGATGTTACCGTGCGCGCGTTGCGTCCGGTGTGTTACGAGAAAAAAGGTAGCCATGGAGCTCCTCCCTCCATGCGAGCTTCCGGATATATTACTTGGGCCGAAAACTACATTCACAGGAGAAAGATACAGTATCTATACATAAACCGGGCTCACGTGAGAGAGAGAACAAAATACCACACGGTTATAGAGAGATCGTTCGAGGAGATTCACAAAAAGAAATCTTCTTCTGTCGCTTACGTTTTACACATCTCGACAACGACCGCGGACGAAAAGAACGAAGAGTTGATATCAGCCTTCTTACGCGAAACTGTAAAAAAGATCTCTTCCGAAAGTACTGAAGAGAAAATAAACGCGGCAGCTGTAAAGCGCCCTTCTCGTGCGCGCACGGAAGACCGACGTGTTTACCTTTAGGTTCGATTTCTTTTTAAACAAAGAGCGCATACGAGTATTTTTTCAGTTTTTGGGAGTTTCTTTTCCTCATAATTCAAAGTCCACATTCACACAACAATTCCGACGCAATCCTCGAGTAACCACCGCGCATCCAAAAAGGAAAAAAGTACTAAAAGTGAGAAAATAAAGCCATGGTCGTCGCCGCCTTGAAGCCACAAGACGTGCAGAAACTGACCGTGGTTAAACTTCGAGCAGAACTCGAAAAGAGAAAATTAGATTCCTCGGGAACGAAGCCGATTTTAGTCGCGCGATTGAAAGAGGCTTTGGAGGAGAGAGATGAAGAAGAAGAAGAAGGAAAAGGCGGCAAGGATGCAGACGCTAAAGAGAGGGTGAAGAGCGAGGAGGCAGAGCAGACTCCCGCGACGGAAGAAGAAGATGCGAAAGGAAACGAGTTGGAGACGACGACGACGACGTTTGAAAACAAAGAAGAAGAAACTACTACTACTACTACTACTACTAATGACGACGAGATAATGGACCCGGCTCCTTCTGTTGAAACGGACGAGGACATTGACCCAGCGTTTGACGCGCACGACGACGGCGCGAATCCAATCGTGAAATCAAATAGATTGACGAACGCTCGAAAAATTCTTCGGAGAAACCCGTACGACGCGACGGCTTGGGACGTGTTCTTCGTCGAGGCGAGAGGGAGGCCGTCCGTGGCGAAGGATGTGTTCGAAGAGATTTTGCGATACCATCCGAGATGCGTGAACGCGTGGATCGCGTACGCGCAAAACGCGATGGAGAAGAAAGACGACGAGGCGGTTTCGGAGATTTTCTCGAGGTGTTTGCGGGACGTTTTGGCGCCAGAGTTGTGGTTGGTGTACGTGAACTACGCAAAGGCGACGAATGAGAACGGGACGACAGAGGAAGGAGCGAGAGCGATTAAAGCGGCGTTTGAATATTGTGTAGATCACGTGGGAGAAGACGTGGAGAGCGGTAAGATTTGGGAGGAATACGTTGATTTCGTAAAAGGAGTGAGCCCGGGATTTATTGCGGTACGTTTATTGAATTTTGAAAATTTTGTTCTTGTTGGTGAAAACGCCGGTGCAACAGAGCGACCAAACTTCGTGGCACGTGATGAGTTATAAGTATCATGGGTAATTTGCGACTGAAACGGGTTCGCCCCCGATAAATGGTGTTGACAACGATGCCTCTGATGCCACGAAAATTTGATCAACATTTTGTCTTTTCTTTTGCTCTCTCTCTCTCTCTCTCGGGGCGATTTATGAAAATTGCAGAGTCTTCAATTTTGATATTGACATCTTACTCTTTTCTTCTTCTATATTCTTCTTCTTCTCACAGCCGACAGGTGCACAACCCGAGCAGTACGAAACCGCACGAATGATGGAACTCCGTCGCGTGTACCAACGCGCCATTTCCGTTCCCACGCAATCCCTGGAATCTTTAGTGACTGACTACGAGGCTTTTGAAAATTCGTACGATAAAAAGTTTGCGAGAACGTTGCTCGCCGAAAGCACTCCGAAAATATTCGCGTGTAAAACCGCATACAAAGAGCGCGAAGCTTTAAACGCGGCTCTCTTCGAAGGTTTAGGTTACGATTTGCGAGTGCATAAGAACGGTATTGCCGTGGGTGATCCCGTGCACACGACGAAAGCTGCGGATTGTCATTTAGACGCGTTTCGACGATTCATCGCGTGGGAGAAAACGAACCCGCAGAAATTGGAAGCGGTAGGCATTGTTAGCATCGCAGCGGCAAAGAAAGCAGCAGCAGATAAACTAGAAGAAGAGCCGCCTCGCGTTCGAGAACGCATCGCTCTAGCGTACGAAAAGTGTTTGTTGACGTGCGAGAACTACCCAGAAGTTTGGTTAGAATACTCTCACTGGCACGAAAGTGCAGGACGAGCGGGAGATGCGGCTGAAATATTGTCCCGCGCGCGCATAGTGCTTCCGGGGTCAATCATGCTATTGCTTGCTGCCGCTGATTTAGAAGAGTCGCAGCAAAACTTTGAAGGGATGAAAGCTGTGTACGAATCGTACATGGGTTCGTACGAAGAGAAGCGCGAAGCTGAGAAAGCAGCAGCGGGGGGAGAAGGTACAATCGTTAAAATGATGGACGATGACACTTCGGTCGTGTACGCCGAATATATTCGCGCGTGTCGACGCTCGGATTCCCAAGCTTCCTCTCGAAAGGCTTTCTTGCGCGCGCGTAAAGCTCCCGGATGCAGCTGGCTCGTTTACGCCGCCGCCGCTTTGGTGGAATGGCGCTACGATGAAGCCGATAAATCGTGCCGGAATGTATTTGAACTCGGTCTCAAGACGTACATGGACGTACCCGCGTACGTGTTGACGTATACAAATCACTTAATATCGCTTGGAGACGTTGGGAATACGAGGGTAGTCTTTGAACGCGCATTGAGCGTAGGAAAACCAGACGTTTCCATCTTTGACGCTTTTGTGAAATTTGAGCACGAGTACGGCTCGTACGAATCATTTCGCGCCGCTGAAATTCGGAGAAGCGAGTTTTTAGAACCTAGCGCGGCGGCGTCCATGATAGATCCAGGGATTTTCTCGAGAATGACGGTGGCGAAATTAGTCGCGAACGTTTTTGAACGACACAACTTCATCCCAGACGTCGCGCCTTTGAGAAGCGAAAGTTTATCTCACTACGCGAAACTTGGCGTGTCTTCTATTCGGAAGCACATCGCCATGTCCGTTGCCTCGGGTAAAAAAGAAATCTCTCGACCGAAACCACCGCCACCGCCGAAAGCGCCTAAAGGTGCGCCTCCTCCTCCTCCGAAAGTTGTTTCCGCCGAGGCGCCCTCGTCGTCGGCTCTACACGACGCGAAGACGACGACTGCGCCGCGCGCGGCGCCTCCGTCCATCGGTCTTTCCGCTTTACCTGTCGTAGTAGCACCTCATCTCCCGGAAACGCTGCGAGAGTTGTTTAATAAGCTTCCCGGTCCGGTAGCGTTCGCGAAAATGCCAGCACCGAGAGTCGACGCGGTCTTGGACGCTTTGAAAAACGCAGATTTGACCATCGAAGGCAAAGCTGAGTTGTTGGCGCAAATGCAGGGTAAAGATACTCGACCGCAAAGCATGGGCTCGAAAAGAACGGCGACGCAAATGATGACTCCCGATATGATGACAGGAGGCGAACCGTCGTCGTCGTTCAGAATGCCCACGAAGGATGTCTTTCGCGAGCGACAATCTAAGATGCAAAAAGCGTCGGCGGAGTATCAATAGAATTTAGCCGGTGTAAAAGAAAAGTCTGTGTTCATCTACGTAAATTTGAGTATAACATATGAAATGTGTGCGTGTTTCTCTCTCTTCTCTCACTCTCTGCCTTTTACTTTGCGCCCTTCCAGGCGGCAGCTAAGTTGTAAGGTTTATGTTACTGCGCATGTGTATTAGTACTTTTTTCAAAGGGCGGGTGCGCAGAATTCCACTCTTTACTTCCCTCCGACTTGTTCCATCATGACGTCCAACGAGTCGCCGTCTTCCATGTCCAACTCTTGCGGCGTTTGGTCCTCTCTAACTCTCTCCCCGTCGAATAAGAATCGAACGGACCCGGGTTGGAGAGATTTGCGCTGCAAGAACGCGTCGAAGATCTGTTTTGTTCATAAATATGAATGCACGAGAGAGAAAGAGAAAAAACGTGAGCGAGTGCCTTGAGCAGCGGTTGTAAAAATCTCTCATCCAATTCTCTTCTCGTCGTCTTTCGAAGAAGAATAAAACGAAACGCTCGAACGCGTACCTTCTTAAACTTGGTACCCATCTTCACTTTAAAGTGCACCTCGGCGTTGTCCTGTTTTTTAAGAGAGAAAGAGAGAGAGATTTGTGTTTCGTTTGAGCAACGAAGGAAGGAGAGATCGGGGAAGCGATTTTTCAAAAAGGAGAACCACGCGCGTTTTCTAAAAAACAATCCGAGAAGAAGAAGAAGAAGAAGAGCGCGCTTAAAAACGAGAACAGCGGCAGCAACAGCTTAACGACAAAAACGAACCTGGTCCTTCACTTTCAAGTTGATGTGTTCGCCTTTGTCTTCTTTCTTTTCTTCTTCGGAATCCATTTTATTTCTCGTAAAAAGCAGGTGAGATGTGTTTCTTGCGTTTCGTGTGAAAACTCTGAAGCTTTTGAAAGGAAAACCACAGAGTCTAAAGTGTAAAACACACAACACGACGCGAAAGAAGAAGAAACGCAAAAAGAGCGAGATCAAACGAGCGCGATGTCGTCGATTGCCTCGGCGAACAAGAAAAAGATAGCCCTGGTCGCGGCGAGAATATTCCAAACCGCACTGAACGACACGAACGCACCCACGGGGAGAAAACTCTTAAAAAAAGCATTAGTCGGTCCACGATTGACGTCGTGGTACCCGGAAGGTATTCGAAAGATGGACATGCTGTTCGAAGACCCGGACGATAAGAGACGGAAGGTGAAATTAGAGCGGATGAAGAGGAGAGGGAAAGGACCTCCGAAGAAAGGGGAAGGGAAGAGAGCGAAGAAGAAGTAAACGCGAGACAGAATTGTTTTTAGAAAAGCACGGAGTAGTACCAGGAGTACGACACCAAGTAGCGATAGCGTCACGCGAGACAGCATATATTGTTTTTAGAATAGCGTGTACATATACAGTAAATAGAATCACAATTTTACAATTTAAGTATCACCTGCTGTTGGCGATGCACACGACAGATACTAATCGCATCGCCCCGGACGAAAGTAATAACCGGACGTTCTTTTCGCCTCGCATTTCGTGGAAGTAAAAGTAGCCAATCAACGCGGCGACGACCGATGGGAGAGTGCTAATGATCGGAAACGAGATCGACATCGAGAGCACGCGGTTGGCGACAAACCAGGAGGTTTGAGCAATCCCCCACATGACGCCAGAAATAAACGCCGGGACTATGGTTTCTTGACGAAGCTCGGGATATCTATCCGTGGCTTTTCGGACGACGTGCAAGTAATGGAGCGCGAACGCGACGAGCGTAGTTCCAAAGATGCCGCAAAATTGAGAAAACACGTAATCGAGGGCGTCATCGGAATGCGCACCGCTCTGAAGTCTCAAATTTTCCGCCGGGTTAAAGTTCACGCCATAGAGGACTCCAGACAGAAGAGATAATGTAATGCCAAACGTCTGTTTTTTATTGCTCGCATTACGCAACGCTTCGTCCTCGTCGTCGTTGTTGTTATTCAAAAACGCGTTGTCCTCCCTTTCTTCGTCGACGTCGATTCTTCTCATACCACTCGTGCTGTTGCTGTTGCTGCTACTACTGCTATTACTGTTACTATTTGTCGTCCCATCAATCTTCGACGCCACGTACAGTGCCAGACACGCCAACGCGACTCCGAATCCGTTCAACCCTGGCATCGACACCTCCTCTTTGTCCAATCCGAGAATGCCAAATCTCGCGCTCGCCCACCCAGAAAGCATGCACGCGCCGCTCCAAATCATCATCCCGAGCGCTAAACCTATCGATTTCACGATCGGCACCACGCACAAGTTCCCAATCGCCCACAAACTTCCGCCAAACATCGCTTGATATTCAAACTTTGGAAACGATCGCGCGAGGCAAACGACCACTCCAACCGTGAAAACGCCCAGCGTCATGCACACCGAGAAGAAGACGCCGTCGCCGAGGTTGGTGAGTTTCTTCACCGGCACGTAGTTGGAGCCGAAGAATATCGCGGCGACGAGGCAGCACGCGTATCCGAGGACACCGTCCGAGTCCATCGTGCTCTCCTTTGCTCCTCTTTAATAATAATAAGAAGAATATTCTGAGTTGTTTTGTGGGGAAACTGAACGAGTTTTTGGTCACAAAGTCGCACGCGCTTTTTCTCAGATACCGAAGACATTCAAAGTCTCCGTCGTCGCAAAAGAGGGCAAAAGATCATGGGCGTGAAGAAGTCGCGTCTGAGCAAATTTACCGAAGCCGTGCGTCTATTATTTACTCGCTTTTGCGCGTCCTTTTTTACTCTCTCTTTCTCTCTCTCGTTTTCCGGTGTGGCGGCTAATTCTCTCTCTCAATCTCTCTCTTTAAAACAGGACAAAGAAGTGCTCGTGCGCATCGTCAAAGACGCGCAGAGGACGAAAAAAGCCGGCTCGGACGGCACGTTCAATGAATTCGTGGAAAAACACGCGCAGACGGAGAAGTTGAAGCACACGCACGATCCTAATAGGCACGATTGGAAGACGTTGGTGAAATTCGTGGAGAGCGTCTTGGGAAAGGAAGAGGAGGAGGAAAGGAAAAACGAAAACGACGACGAAGAAGAAGACGGAGAGATTGAAAAGGAGAAAACCAAGACTAACGCGACAAAGACGACGAGTAAAGAACAATCATTCGAAGAGACGATTTCTAGACACGCGAATTGGCAAAAGAAGAACAAGAAACGGCAGGAGTGGAAAGTATGGCACGAGAGCTGCGAAGACGAGAAGGAAAAGTACGGCGAGGAAGGTTCGAAGGCAAACGCGCTGTGGAAATTGGTGAACATGTGCGAGGAGAGTCAGCAATTCGACGAGAACTACAATCGATTTCCTTCGCACATGGACAGTTGGTTGAGGACGAGTTATCGACCGGGGAGGTGGTGCGTGGAGAAGAACGTGAGGCCGAGGATGGTGGCGATTGATTGCGAGATGTGCGAGACGACGACGGATAATAAGGCGTTGTGCGCGGTGTCCGCGGTGGACGAAGATGGAAATAAGTTATTAGACGCTTTGGTAAAACCACCGGATGCGATTATAGATTATAGGCACGAAATTACCGGGTACACGGAGGCGGATTTTAAGGACGTGACGTTGACGTTGGACGAGGCGAGAGCAAAACTGATGCGGTTGTTGGAACGAGGACATTTGGACGACAACGACGGTGAAAAAGAAGAAGGAGAAAAGGATAAGGAGAAGGACGTGCACGGGTGCATTCTCGTTGGTCATTCGTTATCGCACGATTTAAGAGCTTTGCGTTTGGACCACAGGCCAGTCATCGATACGTCTTTGTTGTTTTCGTTCAAGGAACTTCCGAGAGCGACGCCGGCGTTGGCGGATTTATGTCAAATGATTTTAGGATACGAAATGCGAGAGAAAGGATCGGCGCATGAAGCATTCGCGGACGCTTTGACCGCGATGAAAGTCGTAGAAAAGGTCGTGGAAACGAGCATAGCAAAAGCTGAATTTATTTTGCCGGCACCGGAACGGTTGTTAGTGTTATTCGAAGCGAGAAGACAGACGGCGAAGGAGAATAGGAAAAACGGCACGCCGGATAAGAAACGAAAAGGTAACTTTGATGAGAACAGCGGGAAAGTGACTAATCGCGTTGCTGGTCGAACGCTCTTCATCCATCGTCTCCCGCGAGGTGTTAAAAAAGAAGCCATAGAATCCATCTTTGAAAACGTCATCAAGACGAAATTAGAAAAAGAAGACGAGGGCAGTCACGAAGTCATTAAAATCGAGACGATTAAAGGAAAGTTCGAGGTGGAAACCGGCGAAAACGCGCAAGAAAACGAAACGGTGTCTGTCTTCGCATCTTCCGAAAGAAGCGTCGTCCCAGCTTCCAAGCACGCTCCGACAACTTCTGCTTACGTGGCGTTCGATTCGGTGAAATCCGCCCGCCTCGCTTTCGAACGTCTCCACGGCGCCTTGAGCATCGATGCTCTCGGCCGGCCGCAAAAGAAAGCCAAAATCTCCAAACGTTTCGGCTTCGAAAAGTTAATATGCGTTCGCAACGACACGATCACCGAAAAGGAGGAAGAACAAGTCGCGAAAGTTGCGGAAGAAAAAGAAAAAGCGCCTCTCGCGTTTCCTCCGAGCTCGGCGCAAAAGAAAAAGCCGAGACAACGCAAACCGAAAACAGTTTCGCTCCCTGGCGATACCAAGTAGCGACGATACGGCGCGAGATAGATAGAGATAGAGAAAAAGAGAGAGAGAGAGAGAGAGAGTCTACAAAACGAGTATGATGATAGGTACGACATGTAATAGATGAACAGCGCTGTGTTTCTCCGATTTTTGGGCATCTGAGTATCCACCACCACCTCCCGTATCTTCTTTTCAAAAGAAACACCATCGTCACAAAAAGACTTGGCCAAGAACACTCTCATCCATCATGCGCGCAGCATTCACGCTCGGCGGAAATGCGAAGACGTGCGCACCAACGATGTCGTATTCCTCCTCGTCTTTTTTGTCTTCTGCGTCTTCTTTGATTCGAAGGAGGAACGAGAGGCGCGAAGAAAGGAGAGTGGTAATCCGCGCATCGTCTTCTGACGCAAATCCTTCCCGAAACAACTCGTCATCCTCGACGAGCAAAGTCTCGGAGGAGGACGACGAGAGTTTCACGTTGGCGGACGTCGGCGAAGATTCCACGCTCGCGGAGAAAAGGAACGAGTTCCAAGAGGCGATCGCGAAAGCGCAGACGGAACAAAAAGAGAAGAAGATATTCGACGAGAAGAGCGAGAGTTCGACTTGGGAAGTGGAAGGAACTGAAGTTTCTTCTTTACCACCACCACCAGCGGTCGCGAAGCCTTTGACGGATCTGAGTCCGATTAACGTAGACGCGACGGCGATAGAAAAAGAGAAGAAAAGAAATGACGACGACGGCGATAAGGATGAACCACTGCGGATGATTGGTAGCGCGCCGGTCAAGTCGTCTTCGGGAGAACCGACGTTTTCCAAGCAGCTCTCGAGGACGGTGAAAGCGTTGGTTCCCGAAGGCGCGTCCGCGGCGACGGTATTGAAAACGACGAAACGTTTCATGGAGGCTTACGAGGCTGGGTTGACGCCAGAGGAGCAGATTGGGTACGCGCTCGGTGTACCGACTGATAAGTTGAACGAGACGCAGAAGAAGTACGCGCCGTTAGTGGCGGAGAAGTTGAAAGAAAACGCCATGCAGTTGAAAGGCGAGTTGTTAGCGGCGACGAATTTGTACGAAGCTGGGATTCAGGCGTATAGTGTAGGTCAATATCCGAAAGCGTTGAAATTCTTCGGAAATGCGTTGGAAGAAACGAGTGATACCAGTTTGTTGGGTGGGAAAATCCAAATCTATAAAGCTTTGACGTTGTACGCACTCCGTCGTCTGGAGGAGTGCATCGATTTGTATACGTTTTTGGAAGGAACGCATCCGATCGGAAGCATTCGTCGACAGGCTGGGGAGTTGAAGTATATCGCCGAGGCGCCGAGGTTAGAATTAGAAGAAGACGAATACGTCGACGTGCCGGCGGGAGTGAAAGATGCCAACAGGTATCGGGGATACGGGAAAGTGGTTGGGAAATCAGGAAAACCAAAGGTGCCAAAAACGTACACCGAAGAGGCGATGGAGAGAGTGAACTACGCCAAGTACGCGCCGAATCGGTTACAACTGATTGGGTGGACTGCTGTAGCCATAGGATTAGCTTTGTACGGCGCGTACGTAACAAAATGATTTGTAATAAATTATTATCAATATTCTTATAAATCGTGAAACACTTTTCAGATTACAATTGGAAACGCTCTCTCTCTCTCTCTCTCTCTCCTTGAAAAAGTCGCACGCGTCTCCAAGCCTTTCGGCACGCGCCTACGCACTTTTTCTTCCTTCACGTCCTCTTCATCATCGTCAACCGCCTACTACTCTTTCTAGTTCACACACACAATTTCTCGTCGCTTTTCATATACATTATTGTCGTTGTAATTCTTATTATCATCCTCATTAATCAATCTCTGGATCGACGATACCTCCGTCGCTGATGGAATACTGCGCCTCGGATTCCGGCAAAGTCGGCGAGCACGCGATTTTTGCTACTCTGTTCCCCCCTCTTCCTTTCCTTAACGCCAATCTCGTTGTACTCGCGTGCGCCATGATGTTACCACCGATTGGTTTTTGCGCGTTTGCGCCGGCAAACATACCGCCTTCTGGGTTCGCGACGACTTGGTTGGAAACGACCACCGCGACGCCAAACTCGTTGGCCAACTTCGCCAAATGTCTCAAAAACTTCCCCAACGCCATTTGCCTTGCGGATAACTCCCCTCTTCCCTCGAATTCCGTTCGGAACAAGTTCGTGGCAGAATCGACGAGGATGAGCGAAAAGTGGTCCTGTGCGAGCAACGCACCCGCCGCTACCAACAACTCTTGCTGATGCTCCGTGTTGTTCGCTTTCGCGTAGGCGATGTTATCCAAACACGAAGTCCCTTCAACTCCGAATCTTTCCGCGATTTGCACGATACGTTCCGGTCTAAACGTCCCTTCCGTATCGATATACATAACCTTACCACCACCTCCTCCGTTCTCCACTGGAATCTGCCCACTCACCGCTAACGTATGCATCAATTGCGTCTTCCCGGTTCTAAACTCTCCGTAAAGCTCCGTCATCGACCCAGACTCGATCCCCCCCATCAACATATCGTCCAACGGCTGCGACCCGGTGGTTATTTTCACCAAATTCTCTCTCTTCGTCGCAAGCGCCGTCGCGGACTGAAACGTATCGTTACACGTTTTCTTGCTAATCGCCTTCAACTTTTCCACTTTTTGTTCGGACAAGCCTTTGATTTGCGTCAACCATTTCTTCGACGCCCCGGACAACCCCTCCATCGTGCACACGCCCGCGGTTTTGAGCTTCTCGATGTCGTTCGCGTTAATCCCATGGTTCTGTTACATAGAGAAAATAGAGAGAAAGAGAGAGTGAGAGGAGAGGAACGCGTGAGTAGTATTCAGAGAAGAGAGGATAAAGAAGGAGGAAAAAAGAAAAACAAAGATTGCAAATGCGAGCGCAAATGTGTGCACCCTCGCATCCTCCAACGCTTTCCAAGGGAGAAGAAGATTCAAAAATTCCGGCGACGACAAAGTCTAAAATCTTTCTCCAACAAGAAGAAGATCTAAACCTATATCATCGCAACGTACCGAAAGCTCGTCAATTCGCACGCAGTGTGGCATTATCTTCTCCTTCACGAACACGTCCTGGACCGTTTGTTGTCCTTGTTGCGCGTTCTGTTGGACGTTTTGGTTTCTTTCCATCATCGCGCTCATGATGGTTGCCGATTGAGAGGTTGATTTTGCTCAAAAATTGGTTCTCTTTTGTATCTTTCTTTTGTTTCGTGAAGAAGAAGAAGAACAACAACAACAACAGAAACGTTTCGAACGCACGAAAAGTGTACCGAATGCTCCGTTCGGTTGATGATACGTCGCGTGCGTTTTTGTGCGCGTGACTCTGATGCGTCTCTTCTCGTAAAAAGAGAGAACGTGTGCTACTAATGAAGCCATTCCCTCTCTCCCAAGTCTCCTCCCTCCCTTTCTCTTTTTGAATTTTTTCAAGCAGAAGAAGAAAGAAAACAAAAACAGAAGACAAAATTCGTCATTACTCTCATCACTTTTTTTTATCTGGTGTTTTGTTGCACACCGCGCCGAAATGCGCTCCCCCCCTCTCTGTTGGGCATTCACCGAGAGACTCGCGATGATGACAACAGCAACAACGACGAGAGCAACGAGAATAGCCGCTCCTCCCTCGAACAGAAATCTTCATCGCGGAATTATTCACAGAACATTTGCGCATCAAAATTCCAGCGCCGACAGAAAAGATATCATTAAAAACGACTCTTTTCCCGAGTACGTTCAGAAACCATTCTTCACGTTCGAAGTCCTCCACGAATCGAAACGGTCTCGGGCGAGAGCGTGCAAAATAACGACTCCGCACGGGACGATATTTACGCCAGCTTTTGTCGCGGTTGGCACGCAAGGCGCGTTGAAAGCGGTGCCGCATTCGGTATTGGACGATGCCAACTTGGACTTGATGTTTGCGAATACCTACCATTTGTTGCTCCAACCAGGACACGAGCATTTACAAAAAGCCGGAGGAATACACAAATTTATAGGGAGAAATAGACCAACTATTAGTGATAGTGGCGGGTTTCAAGTGTTTTCATTGGGTTTGGATGCGGATGAGTTGGATGAGAGCAAATCCCCTAATAAGAATAACAATGGCAACAACAACAACAACAACAACGGCGAACGCAACCACGGCGGCACCGGGACGAAGGAGTTGAAGAGTCGAGGGAAAACGAAGCATAAGCAACAGAATTTATTGGAAAAAGTAGATGAAGATGGCGTGACGTTTCGTTCGTACCGCGACGGGACGACGTTGAAGTTGACGCCAGAGTCGAGCGTGCAAGCGCAAAAGAACATCGGATGCGACATTATACTTCCTTTGGACGAGTTGACGAAATACGATATCAGTTTACAAGAGCTCTCAGAGTCAGTAGATAGGTCGCACAGATGGGAGACGCGGAGCTTATACGAGCACTTGAAGAATGTGAAAGAGCAGGCAATGTATGCCATTATTCACGGCGGCGTGGATGAGAGGTTGAGAAAGAAGAGCGTGGAATATTTGACGAGTTTGCCTTTTGACGGCTACGCGATTGGTGGGTCGTTAGGGAAGAACAGGGAAGAGCTGAAAGAACTTTTACAGTTTTTGATGCCAATCATTCCGAGGGATAAACCGAATCATTTACTTGGAATTGGAGATTTGCCGTCTATTGCGCACGGAGTACGCATGGGCGTGGATTCGTTCGATAGCGCGTACCCGACTCAAATCGCTCGACACGGGACGCTTTTGTCCGAGAATGGGCCAGTAAATTATAGAAAATCAGAATATAGAGAGCATTTCGGCAAACCTGCTGAAATATTAGGAAATAGTAGTGGCGACGACGAGTGCAAGTGTTTATTGTGCAGAAAACACTCGCTCTCGTATTTAGCACATCTGGACAGGGCAAACGAACCCATGGCATGGAGCCTCGCGACGGAGCACAATTTACATTTCATGGGACGTACGATGGAAAGGCACAGACAAGCTATAATGAACGATGAGATATGATTATTTAATAGCATTTTGTATTTGTAATAATGCGCGAAAATTAGTACCGCCGGGTTTTGTAAAAGGAACAATTTTCTCTCGTGCGGAAGAGGTCAACACGCCCAAAGTCAACACGTACGCTCCAAAATTTTAGCTCTTTCGAAAAAAAAGTAAATGACTCGCGCAGAAGTCGAAAGACACTGCGTGATGCCAGAGATACAAAACACCGTAGAACCGAGCGCGTTGACGTCGAGATTAGCGCGAATCCACACGCACACGCACACGAATTCGAATACGGAACACGCCAGCACGTGGGTCTTCTTTTCTGCAAAAACGTTCAAAAATACTGACCATACACCCAACTCTTTCTCCTTTTTCTAAATATTATGCATACAGATTGACTATTTGCGAAACAACAGTCGCGGATAACGAGCTCCTCTACGACATCAACCACGTCGGCATCGCCTCCGAAATCGACGCGCAACTTTCCTCAGTCGATCAGACTCTTGAAGCGCTTCGCGATAAATCTCGCTTCGTTGGCGAGGAGGACGAACGCGCGTTTTACCAAAACCGAAAAAGAACTCGCGGAAACGAAACCATCAAATTGCGCAATAAAATAAATGAATCTTTGGTGCATCAGATGGCGTTCTTCACCGAGACAACGACAAAGTTTCCGTGCTTGAACGGATGGTCGAATAACAGTAGTCAACACTTGCCGCCAGAGCACATCTTCTCGCCGACGAGGCCGAAAGAACTTTGACGTGACTATCATATTTTAGATCTTGAGTAAGAGCATCATTCGTCGCGAAGAATGGGCTTTATTGTTATTAATATCGTCAACAGGTCTCGTCCAATTCATGTACAAGAATAAGTCGCTCAGTTTATTCACCATGACGTAAAAGTAAACGCCAATCATCAACGCAAACATGGCGCAGATCAAGATGGTTTTCTTTCCTCTTTTCCTTTCATTGATATTTTTTCTTGTTGGGAAGAAAAGAGGAGGAGGGAGGTGTTCTCCGCGCTCTCGTTGACGACGGGACCACTGGTTACGTTCATTTGAAGGAGAGAAAGGAGGCGATGGGTGCGGTCTATGTGGTCGCGGTGGCGTGTGCGCGTCGTCGTCGTGGATGTTAGATTCATTCATTGTTTTTGCTTTCTTTTCGTCAAAACGTCTTTTTTTATGTGAGATATTTTGAGGTGACCTTTCTCTCTTTATTTATACAAAAATACGTTCTACTATATTTGATTTGATTTGTCGCGAGACGAATCTTAAATCTTCTGCTCTCTGAGCAACGCTAATTGTGCTTTCAACTCCTCCGTGGTCAATTTAGAGATATCCTTCTTGACTAACTCGGCTGACGGTCGAGTAGGCCTCTCTCTCACCGGTAACAAGTTCGACTTATCGGGAATCTTCGGTACGATTTGTCGCAAATCAATCACGTCTCTCATGTAAATATCACTCTCGACCCAATTTTTAAACGATACTAAAGCCCCAATCGCCGTGGCGACTTCTAACGCCAACACGAGCATGGATCGGTACCCTTCCATTTTCCTCATGTTTGCCGCGTCTTTGATGATTTCTTTGCGCATGGAAAACTGTTTCTTCGCCGCGCGTTCCCACCCGTCTTCGTCCATGGATAACTCTTTCACCACGTTTTTGAAAAACTTATTGTGATGTTCCCCTAACCATTGTTCAGCGGCGTCCATTTGCATCTCCTCTTTCGTCCCGGATGTAGATGTTGATCCGCTATCAACGCCTTCGTCGCCGTCGTAATCGTCGTAATCGTCGTAGGAGTAGTCGTCGCCAAAGTCATCGCTTTGGAATCGAGATACCGGTCGAAAATCCCTGTAATCGTCCTCAAAATCACCACCGTCATCGTCCACGCTCTCCTCACTCCCTTCTCCAAAACTCTCTCCTCCTCCATCGTTCTCCCCGCCACTAAAAGACGTCCTCGTCGGTTCCAACTCGTCCGCGCTGCCAAACCCATCCTCACCAGTAGTGCTCTCCCGTCTCATCATCTGTGCCTGCGCCGCAGGACTCGGCATCGACTGCGGTAACTTCATCAACAAAAACCACGCGGCTAACCCTGCGCACGCAATCAAGGCGAGCAAACCGATATTGTTCGATGATGCTGAACTGTTGTTGTACGCTTCCGCCGAAGAAGGATGATGATCCCCATCGTCTTTTTTCTTTTGCAAGATGACATTTAAATCCGTCTCCATCTCCATCAGTTTTTCCTCTCGCGCTTTATCTTCCGCTCTCGCAAAAGAAGAAGACAAAGAATCCGCGCTTTTGTTCTCGTTAGAACTGCTCTTCCCGAAACCAAACAGATCCATGATGCTTATGTGTTGTGTTGAGAAATGATTAAAATCAAGTGGAGAAAAGAACAAAAAAAGTAATAAAGAATTTTATGAAATCGAGAAAAAGTGTTTTGGGAAGCAAAATTGATATTTTCTTCAAACAAGTACACCACAATTCACACTTCACACACGCAACAAACATTCTCTCTCTCTCTTAAAATATATACACGCACGCAACGCGTCACGCAGGAGGAGGACACATTTCTCTTGCGTGCGTGTGTGTGTTTCTCTCTCGCGAATCGATCGCAGGTGAAGAAAAGTTGCTTTTATTTAAAGAGAAATTGGGTAGGGGAAACCTCCGTAACGCTTCTTATTCATAATAATGAACGGAGCAAACGGAGCGTTTTTGACGAACGCGGAGCCGAGGAAAGGCGATACGACGACGAGCGAAAACGCTTCTTTCTGCAAAAACACGTTCCGATGGGTCGTCGACATCGACCAGTGGCATCCAATCGAAGAACACGAAGGGAGAGAGTTTCAGTTTTTATTAAATTTGATTCAACAGGAAGACGAACGAGAACAAGTTTTGAAGTATTACCATTTCGCGGATAAGAAGAGAGCGCTGGTGTCGAGATTGATGACGCGAGCGGCGTGCGCGAAAGCGAGAGGGTGCAAGTTTGAGGAGGTTATCATTGGGAGGACGAAAGGGAGGAAACCGTTCTTTAAGAACGTGCACGAGGTAGCCGCGAGGACGACGACGACAAACAACGGCGGTAGTAGTAGTATTAGTAACGGCAACGCGACGATGACGATGATGAGAGACGGTGGAAGAATAGGTATTGCGAACGCGCCAAACTTTAACTTTAACGTCAGTCACGAAGGGAAATACGTCGCGTTGGTTTCGGAACCGTACGCGATTTGCGGCGTCGACGTCGCCGCGCCGGACCAACTTCGTCTAGGGAATCGGTCGATTTCCGCCATCGAGGAAATTTTTGAGACGTTCGATACGACGTTACATCCGAAAGAAAAAGCGCAAATTTTAAAACAAAATGGATTATCTAGTCAACTTTCGAGATTTAGACAGATTTGGTCGTTGAAAGAGGCGTGGTCGAAGTGCATGGGGACTGGGTTAGGAGCGAAATTTGCCTCGGCGGAGTTTACGATTTCGCAAGACGTGGAAGCGGCGGTAAATGCCAAGAATGACAATGATGACGATGATAAAGTAAAGAGTACTAAACAACAAAACGCAAACGTCCAAATCGACGATAAAAAGGACTTTGGCGGCGCTTGGACCGCTACCATTTCCGTCGATGGCGTCAACGAAATCGGCCAGCGCGACGAAAACTGGAGTTTCTACTTACAGCCGTTCCCCCCGCTCGAAGACGTTTACGACATCCCCGACGACGAAACGCACTGGATAACCGTCGCCAGAGGTCCAACCAGCTGCGTCGTTGATGCGCACGGCGAATTCTGGAAAACTTTAAAAGCAAAAAACATCGAATCGAACGAACAAAAAGACACGTGGACGAGAGACATTTGGCGAAGAGCGCCTTCGTTTCGGATGTTGCGGGTGGCGGATTTGGTCCCGGAGGAGTTGCGCTATCGATTTCAGTGTTTGGTGAAAGAGGAGGAAAATTGCGAAAGAGTGTTGGAGAGTATCGCGGCGACGGCGATTGTGAAATGAATGTATGTATGTATGTATATGTGCTGCTTGTATGAATAGTAGTTTTAGAAAACCGAGAACGTTGGTGTAGTATCACGAAAACAAACACAAGAGAGCGTAACGAACTCGTCAAATGCCTCAAAATTTACCTACTACTCTGCTCTCTGCGAAAGAAGAACACACTCACAAGCGTCAAAGAAAAGAGACAAAAAATGATGATGATGACTATAACGACAGCAACAACACCAAGAACAACACCATCGTGTTTAGCGCAAGGACAGAACAAAAACAAGTATCGCGGTCCGAAACCATCTGATGATTCCATTTTGGATAACGACGGCAAAAACATCAACACGTCCTCTCGTCGTCCTCGAAATCGTCGCGAACAGCTCCTCACCTTGACCGCCACCGTCCTCCTCTCCGTTTCGAGAACTCAACCATCTCACGCGTTCGGCAACGGTTTCCCCGGGTACGACGTCAACGAGAAAGCGAGAAACCTGCAACGCGATGCGATTAAAAACGAGCTCAACGAACAAAAGCGGTTAGCGAGAGAGGAGAAGCAAAAGAGGCGACGAGAGAAATGCGCGAACGGCGAGACAGAATTCTGCGACGACGAGGAGAGCAGCGGGTCGTAGAGACAGAAAGAGAGAGAGCGCGAGCGTGTAGTAGTAATATGATAACCAAATGTGTTTCCCATCGTAAAGCGTTGAAAGTTTCCCCAAACACGTCAAAACTCCTCTGTATTCCAACACATAATGTCGCACCACCGAGGCGGTGCTGGTGGAAACCAGCACCTGCACTACGACGGCACGTACGGACCAATATCCCCCTCGAATTCTCCCGACATTCCATCGCCTCGTCAGTGGACGGAGCCCCCTCCTTCTCCGTCGTCAAAATCTTCGTTCTCTGCGCGAGAGCGACTGGAAACGTTGAAAAGAAATAAAAGTAGGACGAAGAATATCCGCAACATGTTCCCTCGAATGGAACGGATCGCGCTCGTTATCCTAGTCGTCGTATTCTGGACGCAACAAATGTACTCGAATTTTACCATGATGCCTGGTAAAGGGAGTTTAGAGAAGGAACATGAGCACGTATTGGGAGGAGGAGGAGTTAGAAGAGGAGGAGGAGGGGTGTTGACTTCAACGAATCGCAAGAAATCGAACGGCAATAATAATGTCGTGAGGTTCACGACGAGCGATTTAAATTCTGGGATTCACACGGAGACGAGGAGAGTGAGGAGAGAAGGCACCGCGAATCGGAAGGAGAGTTTGGGTTCTTCGAAGGAGAAGGACGTGGGGGCGAGCGGCGCCGGTACGCCGGCGCGGCCGGCGACGCCGAGATGGTTCACGAGACAAGCGAGAGACTTTTGGAAGGTTTATGAAGACGACGTCGCGATGAATTGCCCGGAAGGCACAGACGAGGAGGAAGGATGCGCATTGCCGCAGGAAACGTACGTGAACTTTGCAAAGTTGTCGATTAACGATCAGACGGCGACTTTGAAACATTTGGGTTTGCCGGCGATTCGAGCGAGAGATTTGCTGTTGAACGGCGTTTCGGATGCAGATAAGCAGAGTTTATTGCTGTTGAGCGTAGACGCGACGAGAGCGAAGGAGATTATAGAGTACACGGCAACTTTGCCGGCGTTGAAATTGATTAAGCGGGGGATTTTGAGGTCGCCGAGGAAGGTGTTGGCGGTATTGGCGGCGTTGAACGATAAGACGGAAGCGTTGGATCGCATTTTGCCTCATTTGACGACGACGCGCGGTGGGAGTGCTGGTAGTAGCGAGAACGAGAACGAGGAACACCGTCACCCTCATCATCAACGTTTGCACAAGCAACCGCTCCGACCGTTTCTGTCGTGGTTCCCGGACGCGGATATCGCGGAGCTTCTCTCGGCGTCTTCAGCTTTGCAAGCTTCCATCGCGGTGGAAACGTTATCGCTCAAGAAGCTCGCCGACGTGTTCACGAGAATGCTTACGCCTCCATCGAAAGAAACTGCAACAAGTAGTAGTACTAGCACTAGTGGTAGTAGTGGTTCTCGAGCCAGCGCCGCCGCCAAACGCCATTCCACTGGTTCGTCATCAACAGCAGCGGCAAAAACCATCGCCATGATTCTTGAAGCCTCCCGCCGGAGCCAAGCGGCGAAAATCCTCGCCCGACTCGACCTCGATTCGCAAACCTTACTTTACTCCAAAATGGACGAAGCTACCGCAGAGGCGTTAAAATCTCGAGTCTCCTTAATCTCTCCCGAATCCATCGAAGAAGAAGACGAATCCGTCGCCCGAACGGATGAAACGCAAGCGTTTGATTTCGCGCAAATAAACGACGCCATCCAATCCGTGAATAAAGACATCAAATCGAGCGAAGAGAAAGCGAAAAATGAGCGGGATAAAATGGAGAAAGCCGGTCTGTCCTGGAGAGGCGTCGGTTGGTGATCGTTTTCATCACTGTAGCACATTATATATATAGATTGTAGTAGACATATTTTCGCAGCAAAAAGCTTTAATTTAGAGAGAAAAAAGAAAGCACAGAAGACAAAAAAGAGATGAAAGCACTTAAATGACTGCAAATATCGAGTACTCCTCGTTTTTTCTTCAGGGAAACTACTTGAAATCAATCGTCACATCATCATCATCATCTGAGACACGCGCGCGCGCGCACACAGACAGGTCTTCTTTTCTCCTTTTCAATCAAACGGAGAGAGGAGTCGATTCAAACAGTCGCGAAAAGCACCCGTGTACCGCGCTGCTACGCCAAAGAAGAAGAAGAAGAAGGACGTTTTTTGGCGTTTGTGTTGAGATTGATTTTCTTATTCACATCACGCTTAGAGGGAAAAACGCGCCCATTTACATTAAAGAGTTTAGTTTAAAAGATGGCGGACACATCGACACAAGAACAACAACAACAACAACAACAACAACAACAACAACCGATGAACTTTCTCGCGACTTTGAAGAACAAAGCGCCGCAGCAAAACGGAACAGGTATGCGTTTATTACGAGAGTATCTAACCTCGGTCTGCACTTTCTCATTTCTTCTGCCCGAGAATCCAATCGGATGGATTGTTTGAGCGTTTTCGACCGGCAAAAGACTTTGCACGTTTTTCACTATTCACACATCGCTTTTCTCTTTCTCTCTCTTTCAAACAGGAAAACAACAACAACAACAGAAAAGAACGGCGTCCGCACCGCCCGGGTTTACATCACCATCCGGACAACAACAACAGACGACGAGGACAACGACGGTTTTGGGGGAGGAGCAGATTCCTGGGAAAAAGACGCCAACGACGCCGACGAAGAGTAGCGGCGCGACGAAACCAGCACCGATTGGCATCCCGGAAAAAGAGGACGAGGCGTTCGACCCGAGCTTAGTCTCGCCGCAACTGGCGATGATTAAGAAACTCAGCGCGAAACCGAAGAATAGTCTCGGAGAGGAAGAGGACAAGAACGACCCGAAGAGTCCTTTGGCGTTGTGCAACGACGGGCAAACGAGCGAGTCGCAAAGTTCCGGGACGACCGATCAAGAGTCGGTCAGTTTTCAAGAGAAACTTGTCGCGGATGGCGGTGGTGTTGACGCGAAGAAGGATAGCGCCTCGTCCGCTCAGGCGGGTAAGAAGGGACAGAAACAAAGAGAAGAGGAAAACTACGTGACGCCGCGACCGATTTGGGTGGCAAGGTTGCCGAGACCAGCCTCGGAGAAGTACGACGACCAAAAAGCGCAAAGAGAGAGAGATCAAGTGTTGGACGAGAAGATTAAAGGTTTAACCACGGAAATCGACGCGATGATTAAAGAATCGCAGGAGTTGAAGGTTGAATTGGACGCCAAGAGAGTCGAGTTGAAGAAATCGAGAGAGGAAGTCAAGATGGCGAACGACTTGGTGAAACCGATTCGCGACCGATGGAACGGTCTGCGCGACGCCGAGAAGAGCTTGAAAGAAAAATCGCAAACGATGAAAGGTTTGGACAGTTTGGCGAAACTCGACGCCAAGTTGGACGACTTGGAGAAGAAGATGGAAGACGAGAGCCTGTCGGTTTTGGAACAGAACAAGATTTTGCGCGAGCAGAAAAAGTTGCGAAAAATGCAAACAGAAATCGAGTCTCTCGAAGAGAAGAAGCGTCAAACGACTGGTCCGAATCTAGTTGGTGAAAGTCGCGACGAGCTGAAAGCGCGTTTGAATGCGTGCTCGGAAGCGATCGATGTTTTGAGAGCGAGATTAAAGACGGTTGCGGATTCTCACGACGAGACGTTTGAGCAAATCAAGGTTGTTTCGGAAACGATCACATCTTTGAGAGATAAGCGTTCAAAGTTTATGAAGGAAAGAAGCGCAAAGTACAACGAGTTGGCCGGTGTCAGAAAGGAAATCCAAGTCTTCTCCAAGTTCAGATCGCTCGCCAGAGATGCGCAAGCTTCAATGAACTCGAAAGACGTCGACGTCATTTCAGAAGCGAGAATGAAGTGCGAAGACCACAACGATAAGTTGATTGCTCAAATGATTGAGAGTGAAATGTACCGTGAATGGTATATGGTTGAAACCAAACGAGAGCAGTCGGCGGCGAGAGAACGCAAGATGGAAGCGCAAGCGGTGAGGGATGCCGAGAGATTGGCAAAGATTGAAGAAAAGCTCAAGAAATCAAACGCAAAGAGAGAGGAGGAAGAGAAGAAGAAGAAGAAGAAGAAGGAGCAAGACGAAATGGAAAAAGAAAAAGAGGAAGTTGATCCTGCGGCAATTCCAAATGTGGAAAAGCCGGCATCTTCATCATCATTAGCCACCACCGAGAACGCTGTCGAGAAAAAGCTCAACAAGAAACAGAAGCAAAAAGGTGCGAAAAAATCACCGTCAACCGTCGACGTTGCGAACAAGAACGAAGTCAAAGAAGAAGTGCCGAAAATCGCGAAAGTTCCCGAACACATTCTCGAGATTCTGAGCTCAAAAGGTACCAATGATAGCGACGCGAGTGATCCTCCGTTATCTCCGCGGTCTCAAGCGCGCGAAAAATCGCTCGAAGGCGCGCAGTTAAAGGCGCGAAAGCAACAATTAAAGCAGGAACGATTGAAAGCGAGCGCGCAGAAAGCCGAGAAGAACTCTGAATCGACGAAAAGTAAAAGCGAAGAAATGGCCGCCGCGAGTGCCGCTACGCAAGTGGCAAGAGCGCAAATCGAGTTGGAGTTGAAACGCGAAAAGCGCGAAGAGCAAGAGCGATTATCGTCGGCGTCGAAGGATGTTCAGGTTGACAAAGAAGTCGTGAAAGTCGCCGCCAAAGCCGCCAAGCGCGCGGCGTTGATGAAGGAAATGAAGAAAGAACGACGCGATAAGATCAAGAAGATACTTCTTGCCATCTTTTTATGTATCGTTGTATCTTTTTTCACCTATTCTCATTTCACGACGAAGCCGGAACCGAAAGTGATCAACATCAACACAAAGTTTTGGAGGCAAGAGGAGCAACAGCAGCAGCAGCAGCCAGAGGTGACATATCAGTTCGAAGAGGAAGAAGGTTTAGAAGACGAGCAACCGCTGTTCAATTCCGAACTATAATACCTAAACTAATACTTTCCATAATAAGAATAAAGTCTCGAGTTCGAGAAAGAGCGAGAGCGAGAGAGAGGAATTATTACTAATTGTTTTAAATAATGCAACCGTGCCGTACAAATAATAACGAACGATGTGAATGTACCAGTATGTCTTGTGCGTATCTAACTAGTTCTTTACAACCTGGCGCGTGAATCGCGCATTTCTATCTTAACAAAGGTTCGCGAACAAAATACCCTGCGTCCTCTTAATTTCGTTGCTCCATTTGTTCAATGCATCGTACTCGCTTTCTACCCTTTTCTTTTGAAGCTTTTTCCCTTCTTCTTGTTGTTCCTTCTCTTGTTCACTCGCGTCCGCGATGCTCTCTCGGTTAATCTCCAACATCCCGGTCACTTGATTTATCTTCGCGTCTAACACGTCATCTAATACTAAATTCACGAGCAACGATTCTAACTCTTTCTCGGGAATGTTCAACTCTTCGCTCAAGTGCGGCAACTTCACCTTCGAGTATGGCCGGACTGTTTTTAACAAAACTTGCGTTCGAACGTTGTCCAACAACGCTTGAATGTGTTCGGCGACAAACGCGTCTTCGCTGATACTCTTCTTGTGCTTCTCTAAAAGCGATTCAAACGACGTGATATCGTTAGCTTGGTACGCTTGGACTAGATCCGTCATCGCCTTCACCTCCTCGTTCGATTGAAACGGTTTCGCTTCTTGCGATCCGAACGGATCCACGTCCGATTGCATCAACATGTTCGCCAACACGAGATACTTCAAACACACCACCCGTCTCGGTAACCCTGCTTCGTCGTAACTCTTAAACGCCTCGAAAAAGTCCGTCGCCGCGTCTCCAAAGTTCCTCTCCGCGATGTGCATTTTGCCACCGCACTCGCGAATGATACCTAGAATTCTCGGGTGCGGAATCGCGCTCTTAATTGCCAAACTCTCTCGGTACAACTCTTTCAACTTTTTCGTGTTCTTTTGCTCGGTGTACATTTGAATCTCCATCGCGTACACTTCCAACAACTGCGTCCCTTTACTTGCCGCATAGTTCCCACTCTCGTCTTCGCACGATTTTCTCAATTCTTTCAACGTCTTCCCCATAGCCGCAAAGTTCTGCCACTTCAACCACAACTTGCACAACTTCAGTTGAATCTTAAACCACAACCGTTCGTTCGCCTCTCTCGTCATCGTTTTCAGCGTCTTCTCGTAAAACTGTTCCAGCAACTCCCGGTCTTCCACTTGGTTCATCGTTTCCAACAAAGAATTCAAAACCTTTTCCGATTTGTTCTTCGTCACCGCTTTCGAGTCGACGTATGTCAACAGCTTCCCTAAACTCTCAATCGCGAGCGCGACGTTCTTCTTCTTCTTCTCCTCCTCTTTCGTTGAAATCGACGCATCCGCACAACCTTTCAATCGTAACTTCACCACCTGTTTCATGGCTTTAAACCCCCACTCGCCGGGTTGACCGCTCTCATCTTCCATGGTCACCACCGCCGTGAACGCCTCGATCGCTTTCTCAAAGTCCTCCGGGTTTTCCAGCAAGCCTGTAATATCAGAAAAGAAACAGTAAAGAGAGAGAGAGAGAAAAATTGGAGTTCGTTAGATCTTCGTTTTCTTCGAAAAGAGAGAGAGAGAGAGAAACAAAACAGAGAAGAAACGAATACTGTTTTCGAAGAGCGTACCTTTAGCGTTGTAATATTGGTTCTCCACGTCCACTTGTTCCTCGTCTTGTTCCTCGTCCGAGTATTCGAACCCGTAGTCTTCGTCCATGTCGCTCATGATTGTTTTTTTTTTCCACTCTCAAAGCAAAAATCCCTCTGCCACCAAAACCGGAAAAATGAGGAAAATCGTCTATGAAAATTAAGCTTATTTTGCTCCACAGTGACGCGAAAAAAAATACACGTTAAACGCAAAATTACAGCGATCGCTCAACGCTTTTCACTTCCTCATCGATCTCATGACGAGAAACGAGCAATCAGAGCGCGACGTGGACGCGAAACTCGCGGAGACGCGAGCGTTGTGCGCGGAGACGCGAGCGTTGTGCGAACGCATGGACGAAACGCTTAAGAAAGTTATGAAGAACTCAGGGGAAGTTTCAACGCAGCAGGTGACCGAACTCGAAGAGCGGGTGAAAGAGATGGAGGAGGAGTTGCGAGAGAAGGAGGAGGAGTTGCGAGAGGTCAAAGAAGAGCTGAGAAACCTTTCGCCGACGCCGTTGTGGAAGGTTGTGACGGATAAGCAGTACAAAGATATCTTCGAGACGCATATTTTAAAGAAGATGGTGGAGTTGGATTTCAGAGTGTTTCGAGAGGTGAACACGGAAAGTCGCGACGCGTGTAGACGGTCGGGGAGGAAGTTGCAGGAGACTTTTGAAGTTTTTATGTGGAGTGGTAATCCACCAGTGAAAGAGGAAGAGACCAGAAAGCTCGAGGGAAAAGAAGCGCAGTATCATTTCTGCAATCAAGCAGCTCGTACGGGAAACCTCGCGTTGGTTCGTTGGTTACGAGAAGTGAAAAAGTTTGATTGGAACGAGCGGACGATCAACGCAGCAGCTGAAAATGGTCATCTTCACATTGTGACGTATTGCATGGAACAGAAATGTCGACATGACGAGTTATCGTGCGCACTTGCTGCCGCATCTGGCCATCTCGATATTCTCAAATACTTGCACGAAAACGGCGCGCCGTGGGATTCGTGGACTTGCGCTTTCGCTCGCGAAAACAACCAGCTCGAGTGTGTAGTCTACGCGTTAGATAACGGGTGTCAAAACGACAAACACATCCCACAACAACAACAACAAGTAAACAACGTTCTGTGATATAACATTTGTGCTGAGATTTAGAAGAAAATGCACACATGTTTAGCACAGAGAGAAAAAGGGAGAGAAAGAGAGAAAGAGATTGAGAGACACATACACACACGCGCAACTAAGAAGAAAATTTTAAAATCTCTACGTATGCGCAAAATCTAAGAGTTTACTAATCACAAAACTTACACGGTCGTGGACGCTACTGTTGTTGCCACTTTCTGTTACATCAAACGACTGATATCGCGTCCGAATATTCGCGTTCGCAACATGTCGAAACCAACTTTGAAACTGTTCCCTACGCTCACTTGGCTCACCGTTTCGAAGCTTTTCCAAAACAAACCAGCCATGATGCCTTTCAAAATAGTTACGCCCGGAATATCCGCCACAGCGGCGTCCTTTCCAATGTACGCCAGCGAGCCTCGGTGCGTGTACACAAACTCCGCGTTCGGATCGTCTAACACCGCGTAATTCCCAGTTTCTGCCGCTTTATTGAACCTCTCTGCTAAATAATATCCCTCCTGTTTCGCCACCTGCGCCGTCGCCGGATACGCTTTCGGTTCCAACGTCACGCAATCCCCAATCCCATATATCGACCCGTCCGATCCCTTCACGCGCATGGCCTTATCCGCTAACAACGCTCTTCTGCTCGGTTGCGACCCTTCCGGTAACGAATCCATCACTTTCTCACACACAGGGTTCATCTTAATCCCAGAACACCACACCGCCATCCCAAACGGCAGTTCTTTCTCCTCCCCAGTGTTCTTATCCGCCACCGTCAAGACGCACTGCTTGACCTCTTTCACTTGCGTGTTTAAAATACAATTAATGTTCGCCTTTTGGAAAAAATCCGTGGCGTAGTTTTGAATATCTCTATCGTACGTCGATAACAATCGGTCTTGTAAATCGACAATGTTAATCGACACGTGTTTCAAAAGCCGCTTCGGAAACGTCTTGGCGACGTCGTTATACACTAAATCGTACAATTCCGCGGCTAATTCTACCCCAGTCGGTCCAGCGCCGATAACCACAAACCTCAACAAATCCTCAATCTGTCCAACCGACATCGACGGCAACGCCGCTCTCTCAAATCTCGCGTTCACTTGACTCCGAAACTGCGCCGCGTGCGCCACCTCTTTGAAAAACAAACAGTGCTGCTCCACCCCGGGTATGCCAAACGTGTTCGGAATCGCCCCAACGGCGACAACTAGATAATCGTAATTGATGTCAAAATGTTGCGACTTGTGCTTCCCACCTTCCCCATCGCCACCACCGACATTCGGTAACCACTTGCTTGCCGTCGCGCTTGTTAAATACCTATTGGTAAACGACACCGTCTTCTTCTGCGCGTCCACGCCAGTCGCGGCGGCTTCGTAATATTTGAACCCTTTCTCCGCGATCGGCCTCCGAATGCTCTCCACGATCGATCTCGTCTCAATCGCTCCGGTGGCTACCCCGGGAAGTAACGGCGTGTACAAAAAATAATTCCTCGGCGATACCACCACCACGTTGAACATATCTCGAGCCACTTTTTTATCCAACGCTTTGATAAAACTAATCGCCCCCCACCCGGAGCCTAACACGACGATGGTTTTCTTATTCGGATCGATCGTGCACGATTCAATCGAGGACGTCGGTTCCGGCGCGGAGAGTTTTTGTTCCAACACGCGCTCCAACCGGTCGTTCCAGTGCGAATCCGCCGCCGCCGCGAACGAACGTGCCGAGGAAGGCGACATACAATTTTGTTTCCTTTTTTCTTCTTGCGTCGCTGTCGAGGAGACACGTGTGTGGAAACGACTTTGATCTTCATCGCTTACGTTTCTCCCAAACGTCGTAAACTCGCTCGTTCGACGAAAGAACCCCGCGCCTTGGCTATGTTTGACCCCGCACGAGGAGGAGGAATAGTGATAGTAATAGCTTTGCCTATGCGCGGTCTTGGACGCGCCTCGTCGGAAGGAGGAGAGGAGCGACATGATGATGATTGATTCCGGATAGAACCGCCGCGCGTCGAAAAAGTGAACGCTTTTTGAGTTTCGTTTGGAAGGCAAAAGTAGGCACTTTAATAATAATAAGAGGGACTATTTTTTCACCGAGCGCTATGCACATGTGCGCTATTTATTATTCTACGGGTTTTAAGGCTATTATTAGCTATTCTTTCTATTCTTCTCCGCTGACTTCCATGACAATCTCGCCAAACTTTTGGAGCAATTCTTTGCACTTCACTCGGGCGAATTCGTGGGAGACCATGTAGGAATACGCCAATCCGACGACGACGGGGATGCGCAAGCCTCGGCCGCCGGAGCCGACGAAGAGGAAGAGGATGGATGGTCCGACTCTTTCCGCGTGGTTCCGGAAGTCCCGCCGGAATCGAGTGACGTTGTGGTACAAAAAGAAGGTGGTGCCCAAGGTGAAAATACCACCGACGAGCACGTCTAAGCGGTTAGGGAGGGCGGGAAAGACTTGGATAATCCTTTGCCAGTTGAAGATTTTCCCTAAGCCTCGTGCCGGGGACTGTTGTTGGTTTTGGAACACGACGAATCGTAAACGTTCCGGGCGCCACGGAGGGAACCACAAGACGGAACGGTAGAAGATATTTTCCACGTAGAGGTAGTATTGACCTTTAATACGTATCCAGCTGGCGAGGGAGGTTTTTGGAAGCACGCGGTTACCAATGAAGGTTAAGATTTGAACCAGCGCGAAGGATATCGTTCGCAAAGCGACACCAATCGTCAACGCGAGAAGAAAAGTCGCGAGCACGGCAAATATGTTTGGTAACTCTTCTCGCTCTAGCCATTTTGCGTACTCTGTTCGCTCCAAGTTATAATCGTATTTACACTGATCGCAGGAGAAGTACGATCGCGGATTGGAAGAGAGCGTTCGCCATCGGTCCAAGCATTTCCTGTGGACGAGACCAACGCTCCCTTTGCACATGCACGGTGAAAATAACTTACCAAGCTCACTGTTCTCATCGTTCACGTCGGACATGCATATTCTGCACTGCGGAGGTTCGTCATCCTCCTGGACTCGTTCGGGAAGATTTGGAGCGCGCTCGTGGTCTCTTCTCTCCTCCTCATTCCGTCCTCTGTTCGCGACGTTTTGAATACCAATACGAAGGCGTCGCCGCAAATATCCGAGCCTATCTGTCGCCGTCGCTTGCAACGCTCTCGCGCCGGGAGGTTGATCCATCACGTCTTCTTCCTGTCGTTGCCTTCTTTGTTCGAGTGCAAAGCGGCGTATTCTCGCTTCGCGCTCGAGCGCGCGCAAGCGATTTCTTTCCGCCAAAACGATGTTCGGATTGTTGTAGTTGTTATTGTTATTGTCCTCCATTGAATTAAACGACAAACTTATAACTCCCGCTCGGGCTCTTCTTCTTCTTTCCGTCCACCGCTTCAAACTTCAACTCCTCCAAGTTGATACCGCTCGCCTTCAAATTGGCTTTCGTTTCCATAGAATCCGATATGTCTTTAATCTTCCTGGCAATATCTTCTACTTTTAAATCGTGACAGTTAAACTGATCTTTCACGCCGTTCTCGAATTCAATCGCCACGACCGGTGGCATCTCGTCCGCTCTGATTTTATGCGACACCTCGCACTCCGGGTTGGACTTTTGAGCTCGCGGGGAATAGATGCGGTTCAGGAATTCTCTCATGGCGGTCGCGCGATGATCCATCGGGTTGAACTGGACGTGGATTTTCTTGAGGTGGCGCAATGGCATGGCGACGCTGATTACGTGTGTTGACGCGTCGGTTTACTGCGTTTGCGTTTTGAATGCACGCGGTGGAGAGTGTACGTCGGTGCCGAGCTAAGAGTTGTGTGGTTTTTTTTGTAGACGAAGGTCTTTTTGTAAACTTCGTATCTTGTGTGTTTCTCTCTCTCTCTTGTCTCTCGTATTGCTCAAATAACGTTGTGATGAAATATGTGTGCGTATGGTAGGCAGCATCCACCCGACCAGTGTTACATCACGGAACGTTGTTTACTTGTTAATGTTGTGGGACGTGTTTGTCGTTTTGACACTTGTTATCTAACGCGTAGAGCAAACACTCGAGGTGGTTGTTTTCGCGAGCGAAAGCGCAAGTATGAAAATCCCAAGGCACGCCGTTTTCGTGCAAGTATTTGAGAATATCGAGATGGCCGGATTGGGCAGCATATGCACACGCGAACTTGCCACGTATACATTTCTGTTCCATGCAATACGTCACAATGTGAAGATGACCATTTTCAGCAGCTGTGTTGATCGTCCACTCGTTCCAATCAAACTTTTTCACTTCTCGTAACCAACGAACCAACACGAGGTTTCCCATACGAGCTGCTTCACTGCAGAAATGATACTGCGCTTCTTTTCCCTCGAGCTTAATGGTCGTTTTCTTTGCCACTGGTGGATTACCACTGTAAGTAGTAAGCTCAAAAGTCTCCTGCAACTTCCTCCCCGATCGTCTGCACGCGTCTCGACTTTCCGTGTTCACCTCTCGAAACACTCTGAAAGACAACTCCTCCAACTTCGATAAAATATGCGTCTCGAAGATATCTTTGTACTTCTTATCCGTCACAACCTTCCACAACGGCGTCGGCGCGTACTTCATCAACTCTCTCTTCACCTCTTCCAACTCCTTCTCCTTCTTTCGCATCTGCGCCTCGAAAACAGATTCGCGCTCTTTCCATCTTTCTTCTTGTTCTTCCCGATAAGCGCGTAACGCCAAAATATCCTCCTCTTCATCGTCATCTTTTCCTTCTCCTCCTTCTTCCGCTCGCGGACGCTTTTTAATCCCCATTCGTTTCCGCGGAAAACTTCTTTTTGCGAGCGTATCGCGATGCAACGCGCACTTTCCGTCGTCGCGTCTGCGTTTGTTTTTCTCTTCTTCTTCTTCTTTGTCTTCTTTCACGCGTATTTTTTGTGAACAAAGAGGTGCCTTGCAGGGAGCCGTCACTTTTTTCCACGCAACACACACGTTGACCAAAGAGAGAGAGAGATTATAATCATGACCACATCATCGCTCCCAAAATTAAAACTCACCTACTTCAACATCCAAGGCCCCGCGGAGAAGGTTCGTTTGGCGTTAACGATCGGGAAAGTCCCGTTCGAGGACCACCGCATCGCGATGCCGGGGCAATCCGACGAGTGGAAAGAACAGTATAAACCGAAAACGCCGTTCGGGAAAGTCCCGGTGCTTGAAATCGACGGAAAGGAAGTGGTGTCGCAATCGGACGCGTTGTTACGATACGCGGGGATATTGGCGAACGAGAACGGCGTTGAGTTGTACCCGCAAGGTGGGATGGCGCAATTGAGAACGGACGAGATGATTTCGTTGGTGGACGAGATGGCGAACAGTTGGGCGCCGAGGCTGTACGTCGGTATGCAACCGAAGAATTTCGGATACCCGGACGATGATGCTTGGAAAGGCTCGGATGAACACAAAAAAGCGACCGAAATAGCGCGAACGAGGTGGGTTGACGACGATTTGCCCGTGTATTTAGGGCACGTTAAGAAACAGTTGGCGAAGAGCGGCGGTAAGTTTCTTTGCGGCGAGAAGGTGACCATCGCGGATTGCTACTTAGTCCCGATGTTGAATCGTTTGTCGAGCGGCGGCATCGATTACGTGGATAAAGAGTGCGTGGCCAAGCATGGGGGCGCTGAAGTTACGGATTACGTCGAGAGATTCATGAACATAGAAGAGGTGAAGAAGTGGTACGCGCCGAAGGATGTGTAAGAATAATACGGGTGGATTTGATGAAATGGTTCACGTCGAGTTGGTGAAAACGATAAAGGACAAAACACACGTACATAATAAGTGGTGATACAACAGAAAATACTCGACTATCAGTGCTTTCGTTCTTCTCTCTACTCACTACTACGCCGTAGCCTTCTCGGCTACTACCGGGGGCGCCTGCGGCAATGGAATCTCATCTTTTTCTTCCTCGAACGACAGCTCCATGGAAGGCAAATCGGCTTCTGGATTATCATTCAAATTTCTCAATTCGCCCGGTGCCAAAGCTAACGGGGTCAACGCGGCACTCACGGCTCCACTCAACGCTCCCGTGCCCGTTCTTTTGTTGCTATTATTATTATTATCTTTCTTGTTTTTTTCTTCTTCCGCCTTCTTGGTGGCGGTGGTCGCCGCTTCCTTTGTCTTTGCTTTTTTACTCTTCTTCTTCTTCTTTTGTTTGTTACCTTCGCTCGCGTCGTGCGACCCTTCTTCCGATCTATTATTGTTCACGTTTTCGTCGTTGCTCATCGTGTTCCTCCCGTCCTCCTCGTCCTCCTCTTCCTCAACCTCGCTCGGAATAATCCCAATCGTCTGCGCGTAGTTGCATATCTCTTCGTTGAACGCTTCGATCCTTTCCTTCATCTTCAATCGCCGATGATACTCCTTGAAGAACTCCTCGTTTTGCTGTTCCAATTTGTCCCAAATCACCGACGATATCACCTCATCGATCCCGCACTTCTTCTCTAAAATCTCAATCACTTCCTCTTTCGTCGCGTAAAACGTCAAGCATCGCTCGATGAGCGATTGGACGATGAGAATTTCTCGAGTTCCAAACTTTCGAGCCATTTGCTTCCTTTTTCTGAGCTCTCTGCGATTTTTAGATATCAACTGCGACGCGGTCGGTTGTTGTTGCTGTGCAACGTGTTGCATCGGAACAACCCTAGTTGCACCGCTGCGCTGATATTGTTGTTGTTGATTCGTCATCGGATGATGTTCGCCGTACGACGAGACCGCGCTCCGCTCGGACGAGAACGTCTTCATCTCTCTAATCTTCTTCTCTCGACGTCACCCAATTCCAAATCTTTTTTTTTATGTTCTCCGCTCCTTCGCGCAAAACAATCGAGAAGAACGCGCGAGTGTGAATGCAACCGATGTGGTATCGACACACAGACTCGTTGTTTGATTTCGTGGGTACGTTTAATCGGCGAGATTATCTCTTCTCCTCTTTTTGTAAAGAAGCGCGCGTGCGGATAGAATGTGGACAGCACCTGGTGATGATGACGACACAACTATGGTTTCCAAAAATATCTCTTTTTCATCTTCTCGTTTTGTTGCGCGAGAGCAGTGCCTGCGCGGGAGATTAAATTTAATTGGGCGATTCTTGGTTTTGTCTTGGTGTGTTGCTTTTTTCCTTCTCTCACCAACTTTAGAGTTTTTCTTCCCCCAAACCGCTTCACTTCACTTCATTACTCTTTCTCCCGAAAAGGAAAGTTTAATAAAGGATAAATATGGGAGAAGAGCAAAAGATGAAAACGACGTCACGCTTAGCAAAGAACGCGGAGGAAGCGAAACTCGCTGCTGGGAAGAAACGAGCGACGACGGGGACGACGACGGCGAGCAAGAAGAAAACGACGGGAACACCATCATCAAATCCTCATCCTCATCAAAAAGTGGAAGTGAAGAAAGAGGAGGAGGTTTTAGGAGGCGCTCTTCCTCCGAAACGGACGACGAGACGAACGGCGTCGACGGACGAGCAGATACTGGATGCGTCCGGTGGAGGGAGTGGTGGTGGTGGTGGTGCGTCGACGATGCAGCAGCAGCAACAAAGAGGGAGGACGAAAAAGAAAGCGTCGCCGCCATCGCGGGAAATTGTGGAACCGAAAGAAGAAGAAGAAGAAGAAGAAGAAGAAGAAGAAGAAGAGGAAGAAGAGAAAGACGACGAGGATGCAGAAGAAGAAGAAGAAGAAGAAGAAGAAGAAGCAGACGACGATGATCAGATGGACGTGGACGACGAGGAAGACGCTTTCGAAGAGAGACGAAAAATAGACGCCGATGAAAAATACGAGGCTGATTGGACGGACAAGAAGCAATATTTTCCCATCGATTTGGCCGTATTTGACGCGCAGAAAAAGGCGGAGGCAATGAGTATTAACGACGCCGCGAAAATAGAGAGGGATAACGCGAACGGGAACGAGGAAGAGAAGAAGGGTTTAAGCAGAAAAAATGGAGAATCGATCGCGCAAACGCTGGACGATTTGAGGTCGTCCAAAGGCGAGAAGTTGGTCGCGTGGCAGTTGCCACCGGATTTGCCATTGGCGAACGAAAGAAACGGTAGAAATAGAAATAGCGCAACAGCTGCGGGTAGAAATAACAATAGAAGAGGTGGGAAGAGAACGTCCGCGGGAGCAGGCAACGCTACGAACAGTAGCAACAAGAACAAGAAACAGAAGAAACTTCTCGGCGTTCCGGATTTGAGGGCGGGACAACTCGGAGAGATTGAAGTGTACGCAGATGGCACGGCAAAATTCGTCATCGGCGAATGCAGGTTTGATTTAAAAGACGGTACGGCGTATAGGCACCACGAACAGTTCAATATCATAGATGAAAAGAAGAAAAAATGCGCGTTTGTAGGAGATATCGTAGGTCTAGTCGTAGCTACGCCGGACGTGGACCAATTAATAGAGCAAAGCTCGAAGGAGCAAAGCTACAGTGACGAAGACGACAAGAACTTAGATGGCGATAGCGACGTAGACATCATCCATGCCGATAGCGACTGATGGATGATGGTGTTGTGGAGAGAAGAATTTCTCTAGATATTTGTTTGTGTGTAGTAGAAATATTGACATAGTACGTACTAGTAGTTCAATTAACGAGCTGGGGCCTTCATGTCCGCGTAGACTGAAGCACGCGCGGCGTCGCAAAAAGCACCAACGTTTCCTTCTGGCGTGCCTTGGACCACTCCGTGCCCGACATTCAAAATATGCTTCGAGTTCCCGGCATCTCTCACGTTGTTTGCGACTTCTTTTCGAATTCTCTCCTCCGAGGCGAACAAATACATCGGGTCCATGTTCCCTTGCAAAATTCGATCCGGCATGATCGATCGCGCCTCGGCCATGTCCGTCTCCCAATCTAATCCAATAACATCCGCAGTGGATCTCTTAATTTCGTGTAACTTTCCATGTCCCCCGTTCGCGTGGAAAATCAACGGCGTGTCCGGATATTTCGCTCTCACGATTTCCATCACGCGTTCGTTGTATGGATGCGAAAACTCCGCAAACTGTTGGGGCGACAAATGATGCGCCCACGAATCGAATAACTGCACAACTTGTGCGCCGCAATCAATTTGATGGCACACGTACACCCCCAACGCTTCGGCTAAATGCGCCAAAAACGCGTGTAAAATTTCTGGATTCTTCGTCATCATTTGCTTCGTCACGACCAAGTGTCTGTCCGATTTCCCTTCAATCGCGTACGCCGCTAACGTCCACGGCGCGCCAATAAATCCGAGCATCGTGCTCTGACCTTCAATCTCTTTCCTCAACGTGCTCAAAATCGGACGAATAAACGGCAAGCTCGAATCTGGATCGTCCAACGTCTTCAACTTTTTCACCTCTTCCATCGACCGCACCGGTTCTACGACCGGTCCTTTCCCTCTGACGACATCAAACTCAACCCCAAGCGCTGGCAACGGCGTCAAAATATCCGAAAACATAATCACTCCGTCCGGCTTAAACGCTCTCCATGGTTGCATGGACAACTCGATGGCAATTTCCGGCGTCTCCGACCGATGGCGAAAAGGATACTTCTCCGAATACGCTCTGAATTCCGCCATGTATCTCCCAGCCTGCCTCATCAACCACACCGGCGGCCGTTCGACGTCTTCCCCACGAGCCGCTCTCAAGAGAATCGGATCATCTTTACTACCGTCGTTCGCCGAAGCATCGAGTCTGAAAACCGCGCGTCGTCCTCTTTCTCCTTTTCCTCCTCTGTTATTAATACTCTTCTTCGTCCCACTGCGACGAGACGAAGAATCCAATCGCGTTTGGGTCGTTCCCACGAAGAATGATGACGATGATGCTCTTTGCGAGATGAACATTTTCGTCCTCGTCCTCGTCTACAAATACTCGCACGGAAGAGAAACGAAAGTAGAGTAGCACACGCGCTCCTAATCAAAGGCGTCGAAAAGTTCTTTATCTGCACTCACCACTTAAGCGCGTTCGCGTTCGGCGGATGAAATTTTTCTGTGTGGATATCTGATATCTCTTTTTCCCTCAAGATCGAAAGAAAGCGAAGGAGAGAAGAGATCAGATTTTTTCTTTTTTTTGGGACTCTTGAGGATTTCTCATCTGTCCTTTTCCATAGTTCCCCGACCTCTCTCTCTTTCTCTCTCTCTTTCTCTCTCTCTTTCAAATCATCATGGACAACGTGTACGCGCTCAACGAACGCGCGGTACGCGCTTTGGAAGATAACGGGATCACCGCGAAAACGATGATACGATTTGCGAGATTAGGTTTATACGCGCAAATAGTTTTGGCTTTGTGGGGGTCGTTATCGTTCACGTACGGGATCATCCACGCCTCCGCGCTCGCGGTGTCGTTGTACGGCGTCGTGGCGTTGGAGTTGAAGACGCCGAGATTGTTGAAAATATACGTCGCGGTGTTGTTGGCGTTGACGATTACGGATTTGCTTTGGTTGTTGAACTTTACCGGTTCTATTTGGGGTGGACGAACGGGCGTGAAGGATCAGTATTACGACACGTTGTCGTACGCGAGCTTGAACTGGACGACGCTCTTCCCGGAGTTTCTCGCGTTTTTGGTTCGGGTCGCGAGCGTGTGTTTGTGGGGAATGCTATGGATGAAAGGAGCGTTGAATGATTTAGAAGGGGAGTGTTTGGATCCAGATAGCGAAGGGTTGATGATGGGTTCCGGTGGGAACTCGTCGTCCCGGACGTACGTGCCCGGGAGCGAATATCAAGACGATTTTTCTCACGTGCAACCCGCGGGAGCGGTTCCGGAAGGGCGGATTAGAGGACAAGGGAGTAGTAAGAAGAAAGGCGGCGGGCCCTCGGATGACTTTTCCCTCAGTGGCGCTGGCTACCAGCAATCGGAAGTGTAATTTGTGCGACTATATGCTTACTGTAATGTGCAACAAAAATTCTAATTATTTATCTGCAACTTTTATCTCGTGTTCTAACTTGACTCTTCTTAATCGTTTCGTTACTACTTGCACTAACTCTGGTTCTTTCAGGAACGCTCTCTGGATGGCGTGCTCGCCGCCTTCTTCCCACTCGTCGCACTCGTTCCTTTCGAACAAGACTAAGTTATCTATGCTCGACGGTTTCGTCACGTCCCAGCGACAAAACTCGAGATTGTTCAACGCCTTCCACGGCGTCGTCGCTAAATCATCGCCGGATTTCGCCAGGGCGCGCGCGTCGCGACGTTGCCACACGTCTTTTATCAAATACGCGATATCATTGATATCTACATCTAACGCGCACTTCCCCAAGCCTCTGCTTTCCTCTCGATCTTTCAATCGATCGAGTTGCGTCTGGTAAGCGACGATTTTCGTATCCACATCGTTGCCTTCGTCCGGCGATAGCTCGACCGTTTTCGAGAGTTTACACAAAACAAAAGACGCCAACGCGCACCCAAACATTGCCGGAACGGTACCTAAAACCGGTATCGTTCTCACGCGAAAGTTTGGTACGACTTGATAATCGCGAAGCGTTTCGCCTTCTTTCAAATCGACTTCGGTGACCAACTCTCGAACTTGCTTCTCCACGGAAACGAGACAATCCACGCCGTGACTGATGCCATACTTTTTCCGCAAATTATACTTAATCGCACGCATTAACGGGTCAAAATTCGCGTTTGAAATATCACACAGTTTCAATCGCGTTGGATCGCACTTCGATCCGGCGCCGCCGGAGGACACCACCGGTATCTTCCTTCGCGCACACGCCTCTAACAAATCCACTTTCGTGTCGCAGTTATCGATGCAGTCGACCACGTACGAAGGCGCTACATTTTCATCACCCTCCGTCGTATTCTCCGTCTCGTTCTTCTTCCACTCCCCTAACACCATCTCTTCGTTTTTCTTCTCGCACATCGCGTTGCATGCCTCAATCTCTGCCTCCGGAAAAATCTTCGCGAAGTGTTTCCTCAACACCTCCGCTTTCGGCTTCCCCACGTCCTCTCTCGTCGCTACCGCGTGTCTGTTCAACGAACTCAACGACACTTGGTCAAAATCTACCACGCGTAATTTCCTTACCCCCGAGCGTAAAAGCATGCTCGCGCAGTGCGAACCAACGCCACCTAACCCGACGACGACGACGAACGCGTCCGCTATGTGCTCTTGACCGAGTTGCCCGAAAAACTGCACGTTTCGCGTGAAATGTTCGCGAACGATATCGTCCGTCGCGTATAAGGTTTTCGAGGAAGCCGAGGATAAAGCTTGAGAGGAAGTTCTCCTCCGACGGCACTCCTCCTCCTCCTCTTCATCCTCATCGCGCGACGGGGCTTGTTCGCCTCTTCTCTTCGACGCGCGGCGAGCGCTAAGTTGTCGTTGTCGTAACAGTAAAATTCGAGACGCCGAAACGCCAATCGCGACCCCGCACCCGAAGAGCGAGAGATACGACAACGCGAGGCTGTTGCTGCCATCGCCGCTCGTCGAAGAAGAAGAAGACGCAGAGGTGGACGCCGCGCCTCCTCGGCTCGTCATCGTCTCGATATGCTGCTCACACTTTACTAAAAAGTGCTGCGTGTGTATATAAAGTATTTCTCCCTAACACGACGGAGGGCGGAAACCGCTCCTCCCAAACTGTTGTTGTGTAAAACTTTTCTCGTCTCTGTGTTAAAAAGTTGCGCTCTTTTGCTTCCTTCTTCAAATCCCGGGGGTCCCGTTTGTATGGCCTGTCAGGGCTTCTTCGGAGGGTACTCGATCCCACAAACCGAGCGAGAAATCGAGATATATTTTTTTTGAAAATTTTCCCGGCTGTGTGGTTTGGTTTCGTCGGGCGGCGCGAATCAAATCAAACGTCAGAAATAAACTCTCATCCTCTCGTTGTTGCGAAATTTAACTCGAGTTCACGATGGCAGTTTTTGATGCGGATAAAGACATCTCTCCCGGGATCGTCGTCTCGGTGCCGTTCTTTGGCGGCATCTTGGCGCTGTTGATGATTGGAGGTGCGCGCATTTCTCATTTTTTTTTTCAATCCGGTCTCTTTTCTCTGTGTGTATCATTTCCGGCGATGAGGGGAGATGACGATCGAAGTTCGGTTTTTATTTCGGTCGCTGAGATGCGTTCGAGAGGAGCTTTTCCCGAAAAGTGCGGAACCAAAACGCGCAGGCACTCGAGCTCGATCGGTTCAGCCTGTTTGGTATCGTTTTTGAAACCTTTTCGTGCGCTCTGTCGCTGACCCCAAAATGTCTCTCCTCCCCCGTGATGTTGTAAACAATCAATCAATCAATCGCTTTTGTTTTACCACAAATGTACAGTTTTGATGAAGAAAGTTCGAGCCGCCCCGCGTGGTGAAGGACCGCAATTGTTCATCGCGGACCAAATCGCCGAAGGCGCTGTTGCGTTTTTGAAGACTGAGTACACGTATTTACTGCCGTTTGTGGTTATCTGCGCGGCGTTTATTGTTGGCATTTTGGAAGGCCAATCGGGTTCTCCGGTGGACTACTCCGACAACAAGGGCGGGTGGCAAACTACCGTGTGCTTCTTGTCCGGCGCGTCTTTGTCCGCGTTGGCCGGCTGGATGGGCATGAAGATTGCGACGGAAACGAACGTTAAGACGATGCAAGCGGCCAAGGAGTCCTTGAACTCTGCGCTTAAGATTGCCTTTGCCGGCGGCGCCGTTATGGGCTTTTACGTCGTCGCGCTCGGTATCCTCGGTTTGGTCGTGTTGTTCTACGCGTTCTCCATGGGTCAAGACAACGCTCCCGAGGATGGTAGCACCTTTGATCCGGACATGAGAGATGCGATCAGATACTTGTCTGGCTTTGGCTTTGGCGCCTCTTCTATCGCTCTTTTTGCGAGAGTCGCGGGGGGTATTTACACCAAGGCTGCCGACGTCGGCGCCGATTTGGTCGGTAAAGTTGAATCTGACATCCCGGAAGATGATCCCCGTAACCCGGCCACTGTTGCCGATAACGTTGGTGACAACGTCGGTGATGTTGCCGGTATGGGTGCTGATTTGTTCGAATCGTTTGTCGGTTCCATTATTGCCTGCGCTTCCTTGGCGAGCTCTCACGCTGAAATCGCGTTGCCGTTCTGGGTCGCCGGTTTCGGTATCTTGGCTGCGACTATTGGTTTCTGGACTGTCTCCACGAAGGACGACGCCGACCAATCCGAATTGCTCCACGCGTTGCACAGAGGCGTTTACTCTTCCTCTATCCTCGTCATTGTCTTTACGATTATCTCCGTCGAAATTTTGTTCAACGGTTCCAAGTTGGGCTACAAGTTCTTCGCGTGTGTCCTCATCGGTCTCATCGCGGGTATCTTAGTCGGCGAAGCCACGGAATACTGCACGTCTTACGCGTACACTCCGGTTAGATCCATCACGCACGCCGGTTCTGCCGGTGGTGCCGCGACTGTCATCATCCAAGGTTTGGGCATTGGTATGATCTCTGTCTTCCCGCCGACCATCGTTATCGTCTTGACGATCCTTTCCACCTTCGTTATTGGTGGCTTGTACGGCATCGCCATCTCCGCTGTTGGTATGTTATCCACGCTTGGCGTCACACTCGCGACTGATGCGTACGGTCCGGTTGCGGACAACGCCGGTGGTATCGCCGAAATGTCTCCGGATGTCGAGGACTACGTTCGCGAACGCACCGACAAATTGGACGCGCTCGGTAACACCACCGCGGCCACGGGTAAGGGTTTTGCCATCGGCTCCGCCGTTTTGACTGCCTTGTCCATGATGAATGCGTTCGTTAAAAACGTTCCGTTCGGATGCGGCGAAGGCGTTGAAAGCAAGTTCTGCCTCGCCGAGAACATGTTGCTCACGGACCCGTACGTCTTGTCTGGCATCATCCTCGGGGCGATGCTTCCATTCTTGTTCGCCGCTTTGACGATGTTGTCCGTCAGAAAAGCTGCGGGCGCGATTATCGTCGAAGTCCAACGCCAGTTCCGCACCATCCCGGGCTTGCTGGAAGGTAAGGAAGGCGTTGTGTGCGACCACATGGCGTGCGTCGAATCGTGCACCAAATCCTCCATCAACGAAATGCTCTTGCCGGGTATCATCGCCGTCTTCACGCCGATCTCCATCGGTTTATTGGTTGGTGCCAAGTGCCTCGGCGGTTTATTGGCGGGTTCCATCGCCTCTGGCTTTATGTTGGCCGTCATGATGTCCAACGCCGGCGGCGCCTGGGACAACTGCAAGAAGTACATCGAAAACGAAAAGGTGTACGGCGGCAAAAAGTCCGACACTCACAAAGCGTGCGTCGTTGGCGACACCGTCGGCGATCCGTTCAAGGACACCTCCGGTCCGGCCTTGAACATCTTGATCAAGTTGATGACTGTCTTCTCCCTCACTCTCGCCCCGGTCTTCAGAGACGACTGGGAGACGTATCAGTACGGTTTGATTGTCTTAGCGGTTGAGATCCTCTTGGTCGCTTTGGCCTACTGGTGGGTCTGGATCAAGAACGGCGACGAAGTCTTCACGCCGAACGACGCGAAGCACAACAAGACCACCTCAGATTAAATAATATACAGCAATATTTATTTGATCACGTGATTGAGAGGTGTTGAGCTTATTAATAAAAGTTGGTTGGCTTCACTTAATACACACACGAAGCTTTTTGTTCTAGTAAATATACATACATGCAAGGAAAGACTTTTTTCATAGCTTGATTTAATCGATACAAATACATACGTTCATTACATACATCTGTGTAGAAGACTACGCGCGCGCGCACACACACATCTAATTGATCTATCCATCTATCTCTTTATCTATCTATCTATCTCTCGAACGCCGCGACGACTCTACTAAATCTCTACTGGTTGCCCCCCTCGGAAGAGCCGTCGTTCCACCCCCTGACCCACTCCTTCCCAAACTTTGCTCTCGTCTTCTCGTCGCTCTTCTCGTCTAAAAACTTCATCACGTGCGCTTTCAGCGCTTTATACGCCTCGTTTTCCTCTCTTAAATATTTCGGCGCTTCGCTTTGTCCAGTCAAATACGAGTACAAATCTGGATTTTCCTCTTCCAAAACTTTTGCGAATTGAGTCAAAAACGAATCGCTCGTCGTTTTCGCGTTCAAGTTTCTCTCGGCCCACTCCCCGACGACCACGTCGAGTTCGAGAAACCCTCTCTGTTTCGCGCGGTAGAGCGTTTTGTTTATCAATCTTTTTCTGTGCTCTTCCTTTTCCTCGTCGTAGTTGTTGTTCGAAAAAGAAGAAGAAGACAAAGAAGAAGAAGAAACGCGCGAAAACGTCGACAAAGCTGCTTTCTTTTTTGTCACCGCCACGCCGGGAGTTCCTCCTCCTCCTCCTCCGAGAAGAAGTGTGCGAGAAAGAAGCGTCGACGACGATGTAAACGACGACGAGAACAGCAGTTGTTGTTGTTGTTGTCGTTGTTCTCTCCTCGCCAGCGCTCGAAGAAGGACACGAAACGCGCTCATTTTTTTTCCCTCTGACGACGACGACGACGAAAGAGTTTTTGTCCAAAACCGAAAACGAGACGAAAAAAAATTCTCTAAAAAAAGTATTTAGGGTCAAACCCTAATAACGACTTGAAAAATCTCTGGTCGTTTGCCACGTGGGTCCGCGCACGAAAGAAGAAGATTATCCAAACGCGATTGAAGATCATCCAATCGCGTCATAAAGAAGACACACCAACGACACACTTTGTTTATTCTTATTAATCAAAATGTCCTCCACAACTGCAATGATGATGCAAACGACGACGAAAGCTGTCGTCGTTTCTTCGGTGAACAAGTCCGCGAAAAGAGCGCAATCCGTGCGAACGAAAGCGTTGGCGACGCCGTATCGGTACCCGGAGCAAGGATTTACGGATGAAGTCGTGGAAGAAGTCATCGCGGCGTTCCCGGATAAAGGGATCGCGTCGAACTTGGAAGGGATGATCTTGTTCGCGGCGGATGGGTACGATGTTTTGGACGTTCGATCGGACGCGGAGATTGAGTTTGTCGGGAACTTTCCGACCGCGAGAAAGAACAAGGAAGTTGGGGTGCGATTTCATTGCATTCCGTTGATTAACGCGGTGAGAAAGTACGACTCGGAAGTCGGGGCGAAGGTGTACGTGCAATCGAAGAACGAATCGTTCAAAGAGAAGATCGAACAGACGTTTCCGGACAAGGAGGCAAAGATTATCATCACGTGCTCTGACAGCAGAGACCGCGCGATTCAAGCGTTGGAGTTGCTCGACGAGTGGGGATACGTGAACATCGTCGGTCTCAAAGGCGGCTACAACATGTGGAACCGTCAATGGGATCAAAACATGAGAAGACGCAACTTGCCGGGTAACTTCAAGGAAGAGTTTTCTCACGGTGCGGAAGGTATGGGGGTGCACGGCACCGGGGCGTCGTTCCAAAACCAAGATGCGTTCCAATACGCAGACTGGAAAGACTCGACAAAGTGGATGGAATGGACGAGTGGTACGATTCCGGCCGACGAATAAATCTTCGAATAAATTAATATTGTCTCTGTTCCTCGTCACCTGCTCGTTTAATACCATATACAATTACACATTTCTATAAACTTATTACATTCATTTATTATACATTTACTATCTATCGTCTATCGCCTTTTTATACATAATACTATCATCGTCTAATAATCAAGTCGTCCGAGTCGTCCGAGGAGGACGACGCGGAGGATGGCGTCCGAAGTTGGTCGTTTATCCAATCCGCTAATTTCTCCTCTTCCGGGTCATTAGAATCAATAACATCGATATCTCCAGTTAACATGCCGAAATTGGCGATGCCGGTGAACCTGCCCCATTCGGAAGTGCGCATTCTTCGAGATTTACAAGCGCCGACGCCTCGTAAGATGCACTCGTGCTCGTACACTTCGAGGTACCCATACGACGTTCCGCAGTCAGCTTCTAACATTGCCTCTATTGTTACATAATGCACGTTACCTCTTTGTATGTACCCCCCAGGGTGGTCGTGACCTGCTACACAGACTTTCACCGTTTCCGACTTGGATTCAAAATAACTACTAATCACGTCCGCGTTCCAAGCGACCATGCCTTCTCTCGCAGAACCGGGCGCTAATGCGTTGTGCGAACACACGATGACTTTTTTCCCTTCCTTTTCGGCTAAGTCGACTTGCTCCTTCAACCAATTAAATTGTACACTCGCAATACCACCCGACCACGGCTTTGCGTTTCTTTTCTTAAACTCCTCCGTCTTGGACGCGAGCCACGCGTGTCCTTCTTTCCACGCCTCGCTGTTCTCGTCCACATACCTCGGATTCATATCGGTGGTATCTAAACAAAGCAAAACCCAATTCCGGGGTAATTCTACTTTATAATAATCATCCTCTCCGAAGTTCATTTTCTGTTTAAACACCTCTCTGGTGACCGCCATGTCGTGATTCCCGAGCACCGACACCAGTTTCAAATCTTTCGTTAAACTCTTCTCCGTAATCTCAACCATCTCGTTAAACTCTTTCACGTTCCTCGCTTTCACCTCTTCGGACCAACTCGACGCATCTCGGAAATATAAGTTCTCGGCGCTATCCTCGTTGTACCCGTCGTACAAATCTCCCAAATTAATCACGCACGCGAGCGCGTGCGCGTTTTCGCTAAACTCGTTCAAGCAGTTTTTCAGTCTCTCCTTCGCGTCTCGGAAATATTTATTCCGTGTGCCGTACGTGCCGTTCTCTTTATCCGCGTATTGCGCGTCCGCGAATACGCCGAGCGTAAATAGAGGTTTCTTGTGCACGGATTCGAGTCGACTGGACGCGCCCAGCGATTGGTTCGACGGTTGGCGATAGGAGGAGGAGGAGGAGGAGGAGGAGTCTTTGTTTATTCCATCGACATCTTCTTCCCCGAACGAGGAGGAAGCTTTCACCAAAATCACTCGTTTCCATCCTCCTTTTCCTCCTCTTCCTCCCGCGTTTTGCCTCGTCGTCGTCGTTTTTCTCGTGCTCTTAATCGTAATCCTCGTCCTCGTCGTCGTCGTCGGTAGAGAGAAGGACGACATCATCACGCTTTTGATGAAGATGATGATGATGATGCTTTCAAATGAAGACTTTTCCCCGTTGGAATGGTTTGAAAAGTTTTCTTTCTTTTCGGCACTTTCACGCGCGCAAAGAAAGCGCGCATCATCAAAAGCGACGAGAGAGACTTTAATCGCGTCACCACGATGAGACGCGAGAGATAGAGAGAGAGAGAGTGAAAAACCAGCATCATGTGGGGAGGCACTGACACGAATAATAATACGAGTAATAACAATACGAGTACTAGTAATAACAACAACTCGCAATGGAATCAATTCGGTGGATTCAATCAAAACAATCAACAACAGAACGCGAACGCTCCTTCTCCGTTTGGGATCGCAACGACCCCCGCGAATAACAACACGAACAACGCGACGACGTCGACGACGACGGCGGCGGGAGGTGGAGGTTTCAACAGCAGTCCTTTTGGTGGTTTCAATCAACAACCTCAACAACAGCAGCAGCAGCCAGGAATAGGAATAGGAATAGGCGGAGGATTTAATGCACCTTCTTTGTCGTCTCCGTTTGGGGCTTCTTCGAGTGTGAATGCGAACAACAGTCCTTTTGGTGGTAGCGGCGGTGGAGGTACCGCGACTGGTTTTGGAAGCGCGAGTTCCGGTTTCGGTATTCCCGTCGCGACGACGACGACGACTGCGGGAGCGGTGCCAGCGTCTCCGTTTGGAGGAGGGTTTGGAACGACGGGTGGAGGAGGAGCCGGCGGATTTGGATCGTTGAATATGCAGAATGCGAATAACAACACCAATAGTTCGTTTGGAAATACTACCACTACTGCCGCTGCTAGTACTACGCCTTTTGGTGGTGGAAGCGGCGGTCTTGGATCCACATTTGGGGGAGGAAGCGGACCTGCTACGACTACTGCGAACAATAACTCGCCGTTCGCCGCAAATCCATCGCCGTTTAGCTCGATACCGTCATCTGTTCCTGCTAATACAAGCAGCAATCCGTTCGGAAGTGGAGGTGCGAATGCGAATACGAGTGGACTCTTTGGCGCGCCGGCGTCGAAACTGGCTCAGCAAAATTTGAACGTGAACGCGTCTCCATTTGCTCCCGCGACGGCAATGCCGTCTCCGTTCGCTCCGTCTTTGTCGACACCATTCGGTGGTGGAAACGCAGCCGCTACGAAACTAGGAGGAGAGAAGAAGGAAGCGCAAACACAGAACCAATCCACTTTCGGAGGAGGATTAATGGGTGGCGGAAGCTTTAACGACGTGAAAACGACGGCGTCGGGATTGAAAATTCCAACGCCCCGGACACAGATTGGTGGTGGTGGTGGTGGTCTTGCTGCTACTGGAATAGCACCGGCTGCTACTGCAACGCCTTCATTTTCCCCTTTCCTTAGCGGCGGAGGCACAAAAGCATCCGCACCTCCCTTACCGAAGACTGCACCTTTCGGTGGCGGCATGCAAGGATCGTCTCTTTTTGGGAAAACGCCACCTCCAAAGCAACAGATGAAGATGACGGCTTCCGCGATTGACGATTTCGGGGATGACTTACACAAAGCGACGTCCGAAAGGCACATCACGGGCACGTGTAACGAAATGTGTCCAACATCCGAGCTTCAACGACGGAGCGAAGAAGGCGACTTGGAACTTTTCGAGCGCGTGGATGGATCGAATAGAAATAAAACGTCCGTCGGTTTGTGTTGCAAAAAGTACACGCGCATTGTAGACGGCGTACAACCAGACATGGTGAGAACTAATTTTGGTTTGGCGAAAACAATGACGCATCTGTGGCGTATTCTCGATGAAAGACCCGAAGCGTTTGTCGTAAAATCAAAGTTTCTTTGGGATCGTTTGCGCTCTGTTCGACAAGATTTAAGTTTGCAGCAAATGTACGACGCGTTCGCCGCGAGCGCTTTGCAACAGATGGTCCGCTACGCGATAATTTCTGAGCACGAATTATGCGAGGACGCAGCGACGGCAATATCTCCTGACGGTCACAATTCGCATTTGAACGTCGAGCAACTCACGAAGACGTTGACGACGTTGCGTCACATATACGATGACCATCGCGCAAAGCAGCAAGCGTTACCGCTCGATCACGAGGCTGAAATGTTTGCGTTGCAACTGTTGTTGCGCATTGACTCTCACGGAAGATATTCCGTGTCCACGCATGAAATGCTCGGCGATTTAAGATCGGCCAGAAATGCGATATTAAATCACGCATTGGTCAATTTTGCTTTAGAATGCAGAAGCGCGTACATCGACGTGAACTGCGCGAAATTTTTCAAGTTGGTCGAGAAAGCAAATTACGTACAAAAGTGCGTTCTGCACAAGTATTTCGTCAAAATGCGTTCTAAAACGCTCGAAAGGTTCAACCAGAGCATGGCAAAAGGTCCGTTCCCAATCAAAGAGCTCGCGCGGATTTTCCGTGCGAGCGAAACGGAAACGGAGGCCTTGTGTTTGCATCACGGTCTGAGCGTTGTTCTGCATCGAGAGGACGGGAAGTGTGTCGAGTTTCGCACAACGACGTTTTCGCATCCAAGCGAAGATTTCGAGACGAAAAAGTCGCCCCTCGTGAGAACGAATATCAATCACAAATATCGACAGTTTATCGTTAGACACGATGAAATTGCTTCGGAAGGTAAGGTTACGGAGCAACTGCCGGTTGGGCAACAGCAGCAGTTACAGCAGCAGCAGCAGCAGTTACAGCAGCAGCAGCAGCAACAACAATTTCCCGAGCTTGCAAAGAAACAAAAAGAAGCGCAAGAACTGCGAGAGAAGATCCAAAGAGTCGAAGCGGAACAAAAACGCGCGAAAGCTGCAATTGAAGCGAAGAAGGCAGAGGAAGCCCGCCTGGCGCTCGAGGCAACGAAGCGCGAAGAAGAAGCTCGCGCAAAGGCTGAAGCAGAACGCAAAGAAAAAGAACGCATAGAAAAAGAACGCAAAGAAAAAGAAGCACAATTGAGACGAAAACAAGAAGAAGAGCGCATTCATCTCGAAAAGGAGCGAGCTGAGAAAGAGCGCGCCGAGAAGGAAGCAGCGGCGAAGAAACGCGAGGAAGAGATTCGGGAGCGCGAAGAAAAGCTTGAACGCGAGTATCGAGAAAAGCTGGAGCGCGAGCGTCAAGAGAAGGAACGAATACGTCTGGAAGCTGAAAGAGCTGAACAGTTACGTTTAGAAGAAGAACGGAAGAGGCGCGAAGAGGCAAGACGTCAAGCTGAACTGGCGCGAAGGAAAGCCGAGGAAGAACGCAAAGAGAGAGAACGATTGGAAGCGATTCGATTGCGCCGATTTCGGAAGAATCGAAAAGCGATTTTACAACTGTTCTTGTGGCGTTGGCGAACAAGAAAAGACGAGAGAATCGCGACGAGGAGGAAAGAGAAAGCCTTGTCCATGATGTCATCGTCACCTTCGACGTTTGCCTCTCCAACCTTTTACACTCAACAGAAGCAGCAAGCTCCGGCGAACGACGATCTGCGTAACTTGCTCAAGAAAAGAAACGTTGAGTCGTCGATACCGACGGAAACAAGAAGCAAGAGAGAAGAAAAAGATGGAGCGTACTTTCGCGCGCTCGCAATACAAACGACGACGCTCGTTGACGTCTCTTCCTCGTTCGCGAGACCGCTCGATGTGCCGAAAATTTTAGAATCCACTCGCGCGTTTGCCGCACCCGGAAAAGGAGAAGCGAGACAGACGCGCATTTGGAAATTAGTTCTGTGTAGTGGTGCGGAATACGAACCTCCTTCTGTACACAGAGGTACGAGATCACCAAATGCTGTTGCCGTCGCGGCTTGGTTGCGCGCAAAATTATCCAAAAGCGCGGCGGCAACGAACAAAAGTAGCGAAGAAGAAGGCACAGTTCTAGCGTCGTACGCGTCAAAGCTTTCAATGCGAGAGCCGTTTCACTGGATAATTATCAGAGACATTCCGGGTAAATCTTGGACGCCACGTTCGCAACAAGACGAAGAAATGGAAGAGCAAAAGTACGAGGAACAAGTCGCCGGTCTCTCCGCCGGCTGCTTTGTTCTCGATTGCTCGTCTTTATACGAAAATCCGCGAACGAAAATGAAGGAAATTTCGAGAAACGAAGTGCATCGATTGAAACGTTTCGCCGCCGTGACAAAGCGTGGAAATGCACCACTTTTAGTCATCGCTGCGTCAAGTAAAGATCACAGCACAAGTTCATCCAAGAAATTGATCGAAAAAGCGTTCAGAGAGGCGGGAGTTCCATCGTCAGCGTTGATTATGCGCGTGGACGATGCGTTGGCGCGCTTTTCCTCGGCGGCGGCGTCCGGAGGAGAGGAATCTACGATGGAGAAGAAAGACGCCGCGTTCATTGAAAAAATCAATCGCGAACTCGAGAACCAGATCAAAAGATGCGGAAAGGCGTTCACCGGTATTCCAAATCGCGTGGAAACGTCGCTCGCGGAAGTGCTCGAACACGAATTTGCCCCCGTCGCGACCGATTTCGAACGAAAAGTATTGGCAGATTCTTCAAACGCACGAGACGCTGGGGAGAATCCTCCCTCCTTGACGGACTTCAAAATCGTCGTCGATTGTTTCAACGAAGCCATCGATAACGTGAAGAGAAAAATTCGAGAGGCGTGCGAGGAAGATAACGATTTCTGGCCGTACGTCGAGTTATCGGGCGCGTACGCGAACGAAGAGAAGAGAATATTCTTTGAGAATGTCCCTGATCCGCTTTGGCGTAAAGATGTGCCGTATTTGATCGACCAACTCGAAAGGGCAAAACTTCCGCGACCGCCGGTGGATTCGTCGGAAAACAACAAAAACTTTTTTAAAACCTTATCTCGATACGTTTCAGTGTTGGAAGACTCGGAATTCATCGGCGCCGCGAGACGACATCTCCAACGCGCTGGATTTGATTGCGTGCGAACGGCGCTTTCGCTGTGTGAATCGCGAGCGCTCACTTTGCACGCGAGCACGTCTGATGTGAAAGCGTACGTCCGAGACGACGCGTATACGCACTCGTTGCTTTCCTTGAGTAGTAAGAAACGTACGAACGAAATTGGAAGGAGTACTATGAAGAAACGTAGGCAAAGTCCTCTCTCGTATTTATCTCCAACGCGGTCGGCTGGATATCCGTCAATCTCTTTGCACTTCCCCACAACTGCTGGCGAAATCGAAGAAGAAGAAAGATTTCCTCACATAATCAATAACCATCATCACGACGACGACGACGACGACGACGACGACAATACTCTCATCGACGAGCGCGACGAAGATAATCGAGAAACCGCCGAAGAAAACGCGCTTCGGAATCTGGTTCGCGCCGAAGTCGCCGCCGCGGACGCCTTCGAGCGATCCTTCGCGATGCCAAAGAAAAAGCCGCGATTACACGCAGACGCCGTCCAAGACTTTACAGAAAAGCTAAGCGAAGAGTTGCACGCAGAGGCAAAGCTCAGAGCGCTCTTTTCGTGAGACAAAGTCGAGAGATTTTAATAGAGAAACGTCGATAGTATTTTATAGCCGCATAGACGAATTTTAGAACGAATGCTTTCCTTTTTGGAAAAGCACGACATAAAAAAAGGCAAACACTCGCGGACCTTTCTTGGGCGGAAAAAGGTTTCATCGCAGACAGACACTCGCTCGAAGTTTTCTCGCTCGAGGAAGTCGCGGTTTTGTGCGCTCTCCTCCTCGCGCGAAGGAATTTAGTATTGGTTTCAGTCGCAACTCTCTCTCTCTCTTTTCTCCAATCCGCCGCCCCCAGAACGGGAGAAACCAAAATGGGATTCTCGAACGCCGCCGCCGCCACCGCTGCCACCACCACCACCACCACCGTATCTATCGAGAATCAAAAATACCAAGGCATAGACGTCCACTCGTTCGGCATGCGCATCCTCAAAAAGCAAGGCTGGCGAGAAGGTACCGGTTTAGGCCCGAACAAGAGCGGATTGAAGAAACATTTACACGCGTCGAGACGAGAACACAACAGCGGGTTAGGGACGGACAGGAGAGATACCACCGGCGTCGTCGGCGCGGATTGGACCAGGAACGCGAAGAATTTTGATGCCGTTTTGAAAGGACTGGAAGATTACACGAAGAAAGAAGACTTTGACGAGGATGACGAGGATGGGAGTAAAGGAGGAGGAGGAGACAAAAAGAAAGACAAGAAGGAAAAGAAGAAGAAGCGGAAGAAAGAGGAGGAGGAGAAAGCAGAAGAAGACGTTCCGGAACGACCGAGGAGTGCGGTTGGATACGCGGGGAGATATCATAAACGAGAGCGGGAGAAAATGCGGGAGTATAGCTACGACGATTTGAACGCGATTTTAGGCGGCGGAGCGTTTGGCGGCTTGGAAGAAGTGAGAGCGAATCACGATTCAGACGACGATAGGAAAGATAGCGATGCGAGCAACGATAGAAAAAAAGTAGATGATGACGATATTAGGAAGAAAGATGACGACGACGACGATGGAAAGAGGAAAAAGAAGAAATCGTCGAAGAAGGAGAAGAAGAATAAAAAGAGTGATGGTAGTAAAAAGAGCGACAAAGAAGGTTCGCCTTCGGACGAAATGATGACGACAAAGTTTACGTTTCCTCCGAAACCGAGAGATTGGTGGGGACATGCGTTTGGGTTTTGTCAAGAAGGATGCGGGAAAGACAGCGACGGGTATAACGCGACAGGTAATAACGACGCGATGAACGAAAACAAAGACAAACTCGGCTTTACCGAAGACGAGCAAATCGAACTCTTCGAACGGGCGCACCTCACCGCGACGACGAAATCCTCGCACAGAGGTCTCGGACTCAGCAGCTCTGGGAAAGAAGTCGGTCACGATTTCGAAGGCACAAAAGTCGCGCTCGACCACGACGTCGTCCCCGAAGACGACGAGGACGAGAGGAAAGCAAAAAAAGCGCCTTGGTCTTCGCTCGCCAAGAAACTCTTAAAGAAGAGCGGAAACGACGGTAAACTCGACGCCGACGCGTTCTGGCAAAAGCTCATGAAGAAAGCCTTAGACGGAAACAAACCGGAAAACGCGACCGTTTGGGACGACGCCATGCGATGGACGATTCGGAGAGACGGGAAATTCATCGTCGGTTACGATTTCGTCACCTTGTGTAAATAGTACGCAACTAGACTAAATACTACTAGACATACAATATTCCGCCCTCTCTCTACAATATACTACACACCCACTCGTTTTTACACTCCATGCACACGACTAAAACCTTGCTCTCAGCATCAGCGTTCCCCCACGTCTCCGCTTTCCTCACGTCCCTCGCGTCGCTCAGGTGTATAAACTTCGTCTTTCGCCCTTTACACTCTGGACAGGTATAACTCTCGCTCTCGATGCCATCCGCAAACACCGCCCGTTCCTTTCGTTTATCCATTTTTACTCGCATTTGCTCGACTTTCGTTTTCATCTCGTCCGTCATGAATTCCTCGTCGTGCATTTGGAGCACATCGTATGGCTGTATCCTTCCAGAAAGTACGTCCTTTTGCACGCTTTCGTTCCGCTTAAAATTTGCGCACAAGAATCGGATTTTAGATTTATACTGAACTTCATTGACGTTGTGAAACACCGCACTTTCGATCGCCGTCGCCACGTCGAGCAACGGCGTTTCGTCCTTTAAGCTTTCGCCGAGCATCACGATCGAGTCGCTTCGGATGTCTTCGTCCTCATTTATCATATAGTTTCTCTCTCTTTTAAGAGCACTTCACTTTGGGGAAAAGCAGTTCACTTTTGCTCTCTGAAAGAGAGAGAGAGAGAGAGGATGGAACAAAACACGACCGCGAGTGGTGGTAGTAGTAGTAATAACAGTACTACTGGTAGCGATTTTGCGTCGTCGGAAGCTCGAGCGCGTTCCTCCGCGCTCGCGTCTTCTTCTTCTTCGTCGTCGAACAAATCCGATTCCAGCGCGGGGAACGAAACGAAGAACAACAAGGCGACGACGGTAACGACGACGACAGAAACGCCTCGCGATACGAATCATCATCAATCGAAGAAAACGCTCCCAGCGAGAACGCTGCTCGGTTTAACCGTTTCCGGCGTCTGCGCCGGCGTATTCGTGGAAACTTTGTTCTACCCTTTGGATACCATCAAAACGCGTTTGCAAGCCGCTCGAGGAGGAGGAGGAGGAGGAGGAGGAGGCAACGCGAATCTCTTCAAAGGCGTGTTCAACGGATTATCGAAGAACATCGCCGGGTGCGTGCCAGCCACGGCCTTGTTTTTCCTCGCGTACGAACCTACGAAGCGATATTTAGAGCGAACGTTACCGCCGGAGCAAAATTACGCGGCGATGTTCGCCGCCGGCGCGACCGGGTGTTTGGCGTCGAGTATCGTGAGAGTGCCGACGGAAGTGATCAAGACGAGAGCGCAAACTGGGAATAAAGTGCAAAGTTTAGGAGGGATTTTACGGGCAAGCGGTATCACCGGGTTGTTTGTCGGATACGGGTCGTTTTTAATTCGGGATTTACCGTTCGATGCCATCGAATTTAGTTTATACGAAGAGGCGAAGATTTCCTACGCCAAGTGGCGAGGACGGACGCCGAGCGAAGTCAGTCGCGCGGAGGCGACAATTTTAGGCGCCACCGCAGGGGGCATCACTGGATTCGTCACCACGCCGTTAGACGTCATCAAAACCAGGTTGATGACGGATACGTGCACGATCAGCCCGCTCAAAGGCGTCGTGGATTGCGGCACGAGAATCGTCAGAGAGGAAGGCGCCAAGGCGTTGTTCCGAGGCGCCAGTCCTCGAGTCCTGTGGATCTCCTTAGGCGGTGGCGCGTTTTTCGGGGTGCTAGAAAGCGCGAGGAAAATCTTCGTGCCTGAAAATTGGTAGTTCATGTATTTGTGCGGGCGGTAATTTGCGTCTTTAGTCGTTAGAGTATAGCTTTGTCTTTATAGATAGCCGCGCATAACGAGAGCGAATTGTTCGAAATCCAACTCTCCTTTTCCCCATAAATTCATTCGTGAAAACGAATTCTAAAGACATGTCCAGTGCTCGCGTCCTCCGCCGCGCGTTGCGCTCTCGTTTCGCGTCCACCTCCTCGGAATCTTCTCCTCTCTTCTCGTCCTCTTCCTCGTCCTCCTCCGCGGCGGCGCACGTGGAGCCAGCGGTTCCTTCTTCTTCTTCTTCTTCTTCCCGGGGTGAAAACAGATACGATGCGTCGTCGCTCAAAAGCGACATCATCAACCACATCGGCCAACCGACGTTCCAAACGCACCCGCACTTGTTCAGTGGGGATGATGACTTAACCCCTGGAATCTCGAAAAGTGAATACGCGTCCAGACGAACCAGGTTAGGGAAACTTTTACCGGAAAATGCCGTCGCGATTTTACTCAGCGGAGACGTCTCCTATTACCCGAACACAGTCATACCGCACGCGAGTTATCGACAAGATTCCGATTTTATGTATTTTACCGGGATGATGCAACCACACTCGGCGGCGATGATTATAAAAGACAGAGAAGACGCACCGTTGCGATACGTTTTGTTTACGAGACGGTACGATAAACGAGATGAGATTTGGAACGGTTGGAGAGCGCACCCGGAGGTGGCGGAGACGTTTTTCGGGTGCGACGAATCGGTCGCGATTGAAAGCATGGAAGAATACTTGAGGAAAGTTTTGAAGTCGTCGTCGTCGTCGTCTTCATCGTTTTTAAGTGGTGGTTTATCAACAGCGAGAAAGGTTTTTATGGATAAAGAGCGGTTTGCGACGACTGCGCATGGGAATCAAGTGTTGAAAGTAGTCACCGACGGCGCGTTCCCTACGCAAGCGTTGAAAGCAAAATCGCAAGCGTTGAGGTGGAGAAAATCGGAGAGCGAGTTGATATTGTTGCAAAAATCGGCGAGCGCAAATTTAGAAGGTATAGTAGCGGCCATGAGAAGGTCGAGAACGAACGAGGTGGTCACGGAGAGGGATTTAATGAACGTGCACGAGTATACGGTCAAATCGCTCGGCGCCGATCGATTGGCGTTTCCAACCGTCATGGGGGCTTCAAATCGTGCAACTATTGTCCACTACTACCAAAACGATAGAATTGTTCACCCGAACGATTTGTGTTTGATGGATGCGGGGTGTGAAATGAACGGTTACGTCTCGGATATCACGAGAGTGTGGGCGGGAGGCTCGGAAACGGCTTCGTTCGTCAACGACTACCAAAAAGCAGTGTACGATCGCGTGTGCGACGTGAGAGCTGCGGTACTCGCGAAATTAGAGCGCGATATTCGCTCACAAACACCGGTTTCGTTACACGATTTACACGTTGCATGCGTAGATGCGACGTGCGATGTCCTCGTCGACTTGCTCCCGTCTCAAACCGGTGGCGAGTCCATCACCAAAAACTCGCTCCTCTCCAAAGGCAAATACGCCCAATACTTCCCCCACGCCGTCTCCCATTGGCTCGGCATGGACACTCACGACACGCCTTTAATCCCAGGCTCCACTTCCATCGAAAAAGGCGTCTGTTTCTCCGTCGAACCGGGGTTATATTTCGACCCAAACGATACGACTTTACCGAAAAGTCTCCGCGGCGTCGGCGCGAGAGTCGAGGACGAGGTGTGCCTGAATGTACGAGGCGAAGTGGACGTTTTGAGTCGAGCCGTGCCCGTAGACAGAGAAGAGTTGGACGCGTTTATTACGAGCAACAGTAGTACATCTGCTGCTACTACTACGACGACGACGACGAGTCAAAAATAGATAGCAGCAGAACGACTAAAGCGTAGTATTAGTATTAGTATTAGTATTAGTATTAGTAGTTAGTATTCAGTTTTTCCCGCCCAAACTGACTCAAAGAGCAAGGCACCAAAAAACACCCGCCTAAAAGTACCACACAGACGAGAGAGAAAAAACGAAGCGTCGAGCGTCACAAAATCGTTTTCGCCGCGCAAGTCCGCAACGAAAACACATACATACGAATATCCATTCGCAAACGTTTGCGCACAAGTAGCACGCGAGACTAATTATTTACCCGTTTGCGAGTCGACATCCATCTTTAAATGTCGATCCAACCATGCGCGTAAACAAAAAGAACAACGACATCATAACGTGTTCGTCTGTCTTGAATCACTTGCGCTCGAAAAGAGTTTGTGTTTTTTATTCGCTTTTGTTCTTAGCGCTGTTAGAGGTACGCACATATTCGCGAAAGACGACGTCGATTGATTGGAGAGACAGTCGACGAGTGATATTTTCTCGTTTTCTTCCACGCGCGATGGTCGCGAGTACCGTTTTCGAGGCGGATTCCGCGCGTTGTTTTCATTCGAATGCGCTGGGAAGAGCAAATATCGCCACTCGTCAAGTCTTTTCAAACGTTCAAAAATTCAAAGATTGGATTCAAAAGTGTTGACTTTTTTCTTTCACTTCTTCTTCCTTTGTGCGACGGCTGTATTCTGACTGACACGTGATTCATCACCATCATCATCGAAAATGATCAATCTTAACAACAGGTCCTTCTCTGGTCCGTCGTTTTAGTCCCGGGAGACGCAAACTCCGTCTGGAATTTAAGCGCGCAACAGTACTACCAGCGAGAAACTGGAAATCTCAAATCGTTCCAACAACAACCGAGATTTCAAATCCAAGTCAGAGTTTTAGATCTCTATTTGGAATCGCTGGCGCATAAGCAAGAACATTTGTGGAGAAAAGAAGAGTTTAATCTTTACGACAAAAACTTACAACCTTTACACCCGGAACCACCAGATAAGAGGACGGGAATAGGCTTGAGTTTATCTTCGTTGGGGAGGTGTTTATTGGAGGAGGTGGTGTCTTCGAAGTTTTCGAAGTCAACGGCGATTGGCGAGCGCGTCAGCAACTACAATCTTAACGTTCGCGTTTAGTTTAATAGTTTCAGAGGCTCGCTTACTATATAAATCGCTGTATCACTACTAATCTACATACATATCCTGGTCGAAGAAGAAGAAGTTTATAACACACAAACACTTCAAGACGCTAGTTGGACGACAGAACGAACAACTACTACTTTAGAAGAAAAACTACTATATTATTACATATATATATAATCAACAACAACAACAACAAAACAAAAAAAAGGAAAAAATAAAATGGCGAGATTACAACGACCATCCGGAGGCGGCGCCGCGACGAAAGTTGCCGAGTCTGGGTACGTCGAAGCTTCGGTAGCGCCGGCTTCGGCGCCGCCGAAAATTACGTTGCGAAACGTCATTCCGGTGAACGACGTTATCGCGGGCGGTTGCGCTCGTGCCGCGTCGCAGTCGACGATTCACCCACTCGATACCGTCAAGGTCCGCATGCAAGCGTTAGCTGGCAAGGGGAAAGCTGCACAGGAAGCTGCCGCGGTGCAGAAAGCGGCTAAGGCGGTATCCACGGGTAAATATGGCGTCGGGAGCGCCTTCATGGCGAATGGCGGAAGCAAACGCGTCGCGTTGGCTCGAGGCGCTTCAGCCGTCGGCAAAGAGTTTTCCGTGCTTTATAAAGGCGTGTTCGGTGCCGCGAGTGGAGCTGGACTTGCTATCGGCACTTACTTTGCTTTCTACGGCGCCGCGAAGAAATTGTTGGAACGATATTCCGACTACTCCGTCTCCAAGACTGCTTTCGTGGCTGGCGGTATCGGCGCCTTGGGTTCCTCCTTGGTCAAAGTACCCGCCGCGGTTTGTATTCGATCCGTGCAAGCTGGAGTATACCCGAACGTCTTTGCTGCCGCGGGGACAATCACGAAAGCTGCCGGCTGGAGAGGTTTGTTTACGGGGTACGCGCCGACTTTGCTCGAAGACATCCCAGACATGGCGGTCAAATTTGCGGCTTACGAAACTTTGCGAACGATGCATCGCAACTTTTTCAACAAAGACGACGATGAAGCCGATGCTTTTGCAGACATCTCCATGGGTTTGATCGCTGGATCCGTCGCAGCTGCTGCGACGACGCCTTTGGACGTCGTAAAGACGCGCATGATGTGTAACGCCGCTGCGAGACCATCTTTTGGCGGCGCCATTGTGGGCGTATGGAAAGAAGCGCCGGCTGGCTTTATCAAGGGCAAACTTCCCATGTACTTTACTGGTGTCGGCCCTCGTGCATTCTCGAACGGTATCAACTCTGCCATATTCTTCATGTTCTTTGAAGCGATGCGTGCTGGGTTGAAACGTCGCGAAGAGCGCGTTGAACTCGAAAAGAGACGGTTACGAAGAGTCGGGTACAACGGCTCCAAGAACGAAGAGTTTCGATGGGCGAACACCGACCAACAAGTCGGCAGAGTCACGGAAGCCTCCGTGACGACGTCCACTTTACGCCACAAGTTTACGCTTCCCAAGTTGAAGAAGTGTTAAGCGTACTTCCTTTTATTACCACCACCTCCGAAAAAAAGTTGATTGAAAATAATATAAAAAAGCTCGAGACGAGAAGGTTCTGCAAGAAGCTCGCTCGACGAGATGGTGAAACGACGAAAAAACTCTGTGTTTCCAATTTGTACTTACTTACTTAATATAAATCGTACTATCATCATCCTCAATACTAAAATAATGTTACTGTGTATTATTGTTGTTTTACTGCGTTCTCTCTCTCTCTCTCTCGTTCGCGTTTGGTTTCTAATATATATCTTGTTGTTATTTCAATTCGCATCGTTTACTAAATTTATATGATTCTTCATTTTACGGTTTCACGGCCAAACTCATCGCCTGTTGCTGCTGTTGCTGCGCCACGCGCATCCCCGCCACGTAATTTAAAATCTTCAACCTCGGTCCCGGCGGAATTCGTACCTCTTGCAACGCGTTATCGTTCAACAAAAGCAAACAATCGTCCGTCAACAACCCTCTCTTAAAATTCTTCTCGTACTTCTCCAACCCGAGCGCCGTCAACATCCCAACCGCGTGCGAATAAAACACGTCCGTCTTTTCATTCTTCCCAGAAAACGACTGACCAATCTTCATAAAGGCCCCGTTCAAGAGCGAAAACAAAACGCCCGATTTCACCGCCTCTTGCGCAATCTGCATCGGCCCTTCCGGTATCGACGCGTCCTGCCCTCCAAACGCCGCCTTCTGCCCGCTCAAACTCGACGACACCGACAGCGCCGCGCCGGCGCCAAACATAGCCAACATCCCGGTTTCAATCTCTGAAAATTTGTTCATCTTCTTAATCCAGCACGTCAACCCGCCTTGGACGGCGGTAAATACCGCTAAGTTCACCGCCAACACGTGCGGCGGTCCCGACATGGCGCCGGACATCGCCGGTTGATTCGCCATCGCCGGGTTCGTCGCCGCTTGTTCCGCGAGGTTTTTGTTCACCGTCCCGAGCACGAAGCCGAGCACGCCACCTGTTTGTTCGTCACAAAAGAAGAGAGAGAGAGAGAGCGTTAGAGAGAGAGAGAGAACGCGGAAAAGGTTGTTGGTTTTCTAACGACAATCTGATCATCATCGCCGCCAGAAAGAGAGCTGAAACGAGAGAAAGAGATCTCTTTCGCGCGTACCTTGCACGGCACTCCCGGCCGAAATCGCGGCAATTTCCACCGGCACAGATTGGTTCTTCAACCACTCGTCTACCTGCTTCTTCTTCTCGGTCACGATATCGCCGATGCCCATGATGTTTGTTTGCTTTTTTAAACGTTTGTTACAACTTTTTGTGACGATTCAAATCCAGAGATTTGGAGCAAAAAGGAGAGATATTTTAAGCGTTCTCGCGTTTACGATGTTTAATGTTTACGAGTATTATTGTCTCTACTCACAGTGTCTACTTTCTATATATTTACTTTAAAAACGAGTCGTCGTCACTCTATCCTTTTCCTCGCGTGTGTTGTGTGGTTTTGGTGTTGTTCTTTTTGTTCTTCTCGTCGTCGTTTCTTGAGCCGCTTTCTGTCGGCTTTTGAGACGTACGTCTTTGTCTTTGTCTTCTCATCTCTCAAAATCATCGTTTCTTTTTCTTCCTTTTCTCCGTCGTCGTCGCGGTCGCGTCCTTTCGTTTTCGCTCGCAAAACTCCTTCTTTTCCTCCGTTGTCTTCTTCTTCGTCGTCTTCTTTTCCTCTTCGTATTCTTTCCACGAGCATGCTCGTCCGGTTCGGAATCGAATCCGTCGTCTTTAACGACTTTCGCAATTCGTCCAACAATTTCACCTCTTTTTTATCCAATTCTTTCAACTCCTTCGCTTTCGTATCCTCGTAATAATCCCGGGCGAGTTCGGCTTTGCGACCAGCCTCGGCGACAGTCGCCGCGTGGCCGGATTTGTGCGTCCCGCCCATCTTTTAAATAGAATTATAAAGCATAGAAGAGGAGTACGTGAATGAAATTTGTATCTTGTGATGTTTTTTGTGTGGAAAGGCTGCCATTTCACAATTCTACTTCAATTTTCTCTCTCAGTCTCTCTCTCTCTCGTAGACATTTTTTTTACCTGCGATGACCGCCTCTTCGGTTTCTTCCACTGCCGCTTGTCCTTCCTCCTCCTCTGGAAGAGGACGAGGACGGACCACCTTGACCACCATTTTGGGCGTTTCTGCTGGTATAGAACGCGCTTTGACTTTCGTAAAAGGAGTTGTAGAACATGGCGTCCTCCGCGTTTGAGGAGTAAAAATCGCGCGCCGAAGGGCGTCCGTGGCGGCTTCCCGCCGAGTTCGAGCTCGAGGACGCGCGGCGTCGTTGGACGGAGACCGTGCTGTCCCATTGGTACTCAGAGGCGTCGTGGGAACGTCGGTCGGCGGAGGTTTTTAACGCGTCTTTCGCGACGTTGAGATGGTTGAAAACTCTGTTTGCGTCTTCGGTGAGCAGTTTGAGCACGTCCTCGTTCCCGGCGACGAAATGGCTCGGGAGCTCGTTCGGGTGGAAGACTTTGTCCGCGTGCGCGCGCAAGGATAACTTTTTGAACGCTTTCGTGATGTCGCTGTCGCTCAGAGATGTGGTGGACGAGTCGTCGGAGAAACCGAGTATGGCGCGAGCGTGTATTGGAGCGGATTCGCCGTACTGCTGTTCCAATTTGATTTCCACCGCTTTCAACTCTTTCGCGCGACTCTTGGCGTCGTTCTTTTGCTTGACGTCGCCGTTCGCATCCGCCGTTTTCTCGTACATGTTCAAATCTTCTAAAGACTTGTCGAACAAACGCAAGTGCGAGAAGATCGCCGCGCGACGAGAGTACGCTTTCGCGCGCGTCGGGTCGAGAATGATGGCGCGACCGCAATCGAGCATGGCGTCGATGTACTTCTGCGCACCCATTCGCGCAGCAGCGCGGTTACACAGAATGGCGCTAACAAACTGTTTCGATAACGACGAATTAGACGCCGCGATGCACTTCGTGTAGTGCATCTCGGCCTCGTCGTACTCGCCACTCGAGAATGCGGAGTTCCCGCACATGCGCGCGTCGTATTGATCTTTCAGAACGGCAAAGATAGCTCCGGAGTCGGGACGAATCGCGTTAAACGTGTCTAACATGGTGAACGTTTTATGCTCAGGGCCATCTCCTCCAGGTTCACCAGTTTCTGAGCCGCCAAACGTTGGACCGGTGAAACCGTTCGTTTGTTTCGCGAACCGTTCCAAATCGTCCACGTCACCTAATCCGTAGTGCACGACTATGCGCAACAAAGTCATCTCGATTATGTTCTCTCTGACCGCCATATCGTCTTCCGGTTCGACCACGCGAGGAGGAGAGTGTTTGTTCCTCGTTCCTTTTGGTTTTGTCGGAGATAACGGGGCGAAAAAGTCGAACGATTCCAACGTTTCTAATGCTTCTTTATACTGTCCGCAAATCATGAGCGCGTTTATTTTCAAGCACGCCACGAGCTGTCGAGTGTCCAACGGCATGTGCGTCGCCCTGCCCTCAATATCCGTCGCATCTGTTATCGCCGATTTCACTAACAACTCGTTCTGCACGAAGCTTTCTCCGCCGTTTATGGGTGTTCTTCTCAAAGCGCGTCTCGCGTCGGTGAGATACGTCACATCTGAGATTATTTTCAAACGCTTCGCGTGCTCGAGCTCTACGCGCGCTTCTTCTTTTTCCTTCTCCGAAGCTTTCGAGCTCGAAACAATCGTAGTATAACACGCACACGCCGCAGTAAAATCAGCCAGACGCTCGTGACATTTCGCTTGACGCAAAATCGGTTTCATGTACGTCGCATCCGCTTTTCTCGCGCGCATGCAATCATCGATGCATTCCTGGATTTTCTGGCGATACTTCCAAAGCATATCCGGCGTGTACTTACCGTCCATCTCCTTCGCTCGTTCTCTCGATTCTTCTATTTGTATAACCATCAGCGTCGATGCCGCTCGGTTGCTCAAAAGTGTCCCCGCTTCTCTGCCTAACAGCTGTCTCGTGGGAAGAAACGGCGCGCCGCTGCCGTTGTTTCTACTCGGCGAAAAACTACCGTGTTTGTCCGGGGACGGCGCAATGCTTTCGAGCATAATTATTGCGCGCGTGTACGTATCTCGAGCCGCGCGGAACTTCTTCAAAGCCTGCTCGTCTTTATCTTGATTCACAAAAGAAGAAGCTTCTTGAAACAATCCGTTCGCTTCGAGTTTATACGCTTTCACATCTTTTTCTACGTTTACCATTTTCTCCATCTCTTTCTCGGACGAAGGACTATTCCTCGAAGGCGACGATCCCATCGCGCGACCGAACGCATTTGTTGCACTACTGCCCGTTGTTGTTGGCGACTTTGGCGAACCCGGTGACTTCACGACGGCAAACTTCTTATACGGTTTTCGCGCACCTTCGCCGTTTACTATTCGCGGGATTGGTCTTCCGTCGGTAGTAAAGTTGTAACCGACGTTAAAGGCAGACGCGCTGGGTAACGGACTACCACTACCGTTGATGTTGTTGCTTTCACCTCCAATGGTCACCTTTGAGAAGGAGTTGCTCAACACCGCCTGCGGGGAAAACGCGCCATTTTCTCGAAAACTCGTCGCAGCTTTCGTCGCCATTTTTGCCGCTTCCTTACTATCGCTCGGAACTTCTTGCATTCTATCGCTATTCGCGCTACTTTTGTTCTGCATTCTACCACCGCTACTGCTGCCTTTTGCTTTACTGCTATTACTCCTACTGTACGACTTTGGCTTTGTCGCGCTTCCACTAAATCCGCCGCCCTCTGAACTTCCGTCGCCACCGCCGCTTTGAAAAATCAACGGCGTCGAAGTCGCGTTCGCCGATCCCGTCGGCGTGGTGGTATTAAAACTCGTCGTCCTCACCCCGGGATGCGTCTCGGCAAACATAGAGGGCGAAAACTCCGTCGGCGTTTTGATGTGTGCCCACTGCGGATTCGGCGGCGACGGTTCTTCTTCTCGTCTCTGCTGACCAAACGTAAATCCAGGTGACGAGGTAAATCCTCCAAACGAAGACGGCGACTCCTCGACGTTGTTGCTATTAGTATTATTAGCGTTCAAAGACGCCGGTGTCCCTTCCGACACGACGCTCATCGGCGACGCCGAACTTTCTTCTCTAAAATCACCAAACACAGTTGGAGAAGTCTCTTTTTGTCCGAACGTGAAGGCAGAGGAGGAGAAGCCGGGGTCGACGCCGCCGAACGGGTTGGCGTTGTCGTCGTCGTTCCTTTTCCCACCCCCAGGATTCGAAGGGGTCGGTCTCACCGAATGCCTCGTGCTCTTGTACGACGACTTGACTCTCCCTTCGGCTGCGAAACCACCACCCGTTTTTTTCTTCCCAGACGAAGTCGTCCTCGTCTTCGTCGTCGTCGTCGCGTGGCCCGGGGAGAAGAGCATTCGTTTTTCCGCGCGTTGTTCGAGTTCTTCTTCTTCCTCCATCTCGGACATCTCTGATTCTTCTTTTCGGGAAAGAAAGAAGGACTCTCGTCTCGCGTGCGTTTTTTTCTCGCGTCTCAAATCGTCGTCGTTGCGCAGCACATGTACTGTATTTATAAACAACTGCTCTCCTCCTTCTGTGTGTGTATATAATACTATATGTGTGCGTATATAACAGAGAAGAGGAACAAAACGTCTTCTCGAGAGCTTCTTCTTCTTAAGAGCGACCCGAGAGCGCAACAGAACGGAGTTTTTACTCGAGAGCTTTCTCGAGATGAGATTTGAGAAAAAAAGAAACTGCGTTCTCTTGTTTAGGGTTTATACAATTAAAAAAAAATTCAAAATTTTGGAACTCGTCTTTTACTCCTCTCGTCACATTCTCTTTGAGCTTTGTGTGCGTGTGTGTGTGTTGTTGTTGTCGTCTGGGTACGTCGAGTTGTTCAAACGACGAACAAAAAATGAAGTACGTGGTGGTTTCCGGCGGCGTGGTCTCGGGATTAGGGAAAGGCGTGACGGCGTCTTCGGTCGGCGTGATGCTCTCCGCGGCGGACTACAGAGTGACGCACATAAAAATCGACCCGTACATAAACGTGGACGCCGGGACGATGTCGCCGTTTGAACACGGGGAAACGTACGTTTTGGACGACGGGGGAGAGTCGGATTTGGATTTAGGAAACTACGAACGGTTTTGCGATATCAACTTGACCAGGGACCATAACATCACGACCGGGAAAGTGTATCAGTCGGTGATCGAGAGAGAACGGGAAGGGAAGTATTTAGGGAAAACCGTGCAAGTGATTCCACACGTGACGGATGAAATCCAGGATTGGATCGAACGCGTCGCGCATATTCCGGTGGATGGGAAGGAAGGCCCACCGGACGTGTGCATCGTCGAGCTGGGTGGGACGGTTGGAGACATCGAGAGCATGCCTTTTATCGAAGCTTTGAGGCAGTTTCAGTTTCGCGTCGGGCCGGAAAATTTTTGTTTAGTGCACGTGAGTTTAGTCCCAGTCGTTGGTTCCGTCGGCGAGCAGAAGACGAAACCGACCCAACACTCGATTCAAGCGCTGAGAAGCGCGGGATTGGCGCCGACGATGTTGGCCTGCAGAAGCTCGTCCGCGTTGGATAAAGCGGTGATGGAGAAGTTGGCGTTGTTTTGCCACGTGAGCCCGAACAATATTTTGAACTTGATCGACGTTTCGAATATTTGGCACGTGCCGTTGATTATGGTGGAACAGAAAGCGCATTTGGCTATTCTCGGGCACTTGCAGATGAAGCCGAGACCGTTAAAGTTGGAAGCGTGGAAACACAGAGCGGAAAAGTGGGATAGCGTGCACGTGCCGTGTTCGATTGCGGTGGTTGGGAAGTACACCGGCTTGGGCGATTCGTATTTATCTGTGACGAAGGCGTTGATGCATTCATCAATCGCGTGCGATAGAAAGTTGAAGATTTTATGGATCGAGGCTGAAGATTTGGAAGAAGAGTCTAAACAAGCGAACGAAGATAAGTACGACGAAGCGTGGGCAAAATTGAAAAGGGCGGATGGCGTGTTAGTGCCTGGTGGTTTCGGCGGCAGAGGCGTGGAAGGGAAGATGTGCGCGGCAAAGTACGCGCGAGAGAACGAAATCCCGTACTTGGGCATTTGCTTGGGCATGCAAGTCGCGGTAATTGAGTTTGCCAGGAACGTGTGCGGCCACGCGGACGCGCACTCGACGGAGATGGACCCGACAACGGAGCATCCGGCGGTTATTTTCATGCCGGAAGGATCCAAGACGCACATGGGCGGTACCATGCGTTTGGGCGCGCGAGAAACTATTTTTCAAACGAAAGAGTGCGTGTCGTGGAGATTATACGGTAAGAAAGACGCGGTCGCGGAGAGACATCGACACCGGTACGAGGTGAATCCGGAAATGGTGGACGAGCTTGAACAAAAAGGGTTGCATTTTGTCGGGAAAGACGAAACCGGAACGAGAATGGAAATTTGCGAATTGGCCAATCATCCGTTTTTCGTGGCGTGCCAGTACCACCCGGAGTTCAAATCGCGACCGGGGAGACCGAGCCCGATGTTTATGGGTTTGTTATTGGCGGCGAGTGGACAGTTGGAGTCGTACGTCTCCGACGAAGCCGTCGAGTTAAGAATTTCAATGGGGAACATGATGCGTTCGCCGATAAAATCGATCAAAGCGGCTGGGTTGTACGTCGGAGGCACGGACTGAAGCAAAGGAGAAAAAGTAAAAAGAGAAAAAGAAAGAGGGATATAAAAGAGGGAGAGAGAGAAAGAGAGAGAGAGAAAGAGATGTGAAGGAAGTAGGTGTGCCTCAGACGTGAAAGCGTGCGTTTATTGTTATTATTATTCTTGTTGATATCACACAGAACTACTACTGGTATTTAAAAAAGGTGACTTTATTACACTCGATGGGAAGACTTTATTATTTTTCACTCATCATCTTCACCCTCTTTATCTCCACCACCGTTCCCGCTAACAACAACCATAGACAAGTCCACCCAGGAGGCATTTCTTTTGTCTTCCAAGTTTTCTTCTCCTTCTTCTTTCCCAGGCGACTTGGCGGCGTGTCGTAAATCGTTCAGCGAGCCGATGTTGCCAAACTCCTCGAAACTCGCAACTTTGACCATACCAGAGATCAAACCCGAACGACTCGGTACTCTGTGCATTTTCGGGGAGTCCGTCAACGCCGCGCTGCTTCTCCTGGCTGGCGACTGCGGCGTGCCGTCTAACAGCGACATCGCGTGCGTGGATCCCATTCTGACGATACCGCGCATGTTTGCACCACTTGCGACGCGTTTCAACGCCGCTTGCGCCGCCTTGACGGCCACCGCTTCCGCTTGGCGATGTTCCTCCTCTGTGCCTTCCTTGTGGTCGTCCTCTTTCGGTGCTGGCGTGTCGTGTTCTGGGAGCGAATCGAGCTTTGAAATATCGAACGGTTTCGCCGTGGCTGATAAATTCGGCGCCGGTCTTTGTTGATCGATGGAATTCCTCCTCGACGACCCGGCCGAATCTTGTTCTCGGTTCGCTTTCATCCACGGTCGACCGGAGATTTCCCCATCGAGAGATTTCCTCCCGGCTTTTTTCCCTAAATCGATGCCTTTCAACGCTGCCGCGACGGCGTCGTGCGCCGCTTCGATTTCTTTCGTCCTCGTTTCTTCCGTCCTTTCGAACCGTCTCGGTATTAAGCTGCGATGTCCATAAATATACGTCCCGGCGGGTAAATCTTCAAACTCTGGCGGGCTCACCTCCATGCCACTCGTATCTTCCGGCAATAACTCCGACGCGCCTTCGAAATTCGACACCACTACGGTCCCATCCGCGCCTCGCCCGTACTTCAACGGAAACTCGCCGCTCGCGTCCCTCGCCGCGAACACGCGCACCGTCCTAGCGTCGTAACACGTAAACGCAAACTTCCCTCTCAATTTCGGCAAGCAGTGCGTCCCGAATGTCTTATACACGTGGCACACCAATTCAGCTTCGTAACATCGTCCTCCTACCAACGTATGCGCCGCTTCCAAAGGATCCGCGTGCGCCCTCTTCTCCAAGTCGTCCCCTCGCCTCCCTTCAGGTGAGAATAACCTCCACGCTAAATAATCCACGTTGGTTAAATGCCCGACGAACGAGACGATGATTTCGTTATCCGTGAACGCTTGCACGTTTGGCCCAACCCCAATGGCAATCCCTCCACCGTTCAACTCGCTCGTCGACTTGTTCGAAAACTCGATAGCTTCCAACGCCTCTCTCACGTGTTGCTCGCTCTGTTGATGCGCTTCCCCGGTGTCGTGATTGATGGATAAGGTTTTCGGCGGGATGACGCACAGGAATTTCCCGGTTCGGCTGTTCATTTTATTGACTCTGCGTGCACTGCGTCGCGTCGTTGGTGCGGGTGAATAACTCTGCGCGAGTGGTCTCGTGATGCGGAACGAGAGCGCTCAAAACCTCGACGATGTAAGAATACGCTCCTGGATACTCTCTTCAATGTATCCAACGTGCTCCTCTTTCTCGCTCGCTCGAACGACGACGAGGACACCACGGATGGTAATAAAAGGCGACGGACGACGACGAATGTGCTGCTTTTGTAAATCAACTCGCTCGTTCGCTCGTTTCAAAGCGTTTTGTGCGCTTTTCTTCTCGCGAGAGAAAGAGCGGAATGAGAGGGAAAAAATATAATGTGACTCATCGGGGACTGTCCAATCGCACAAAAATACAAAGAGCTGCCAAAACGCTCTTTTGCACACACACGCTTTCTCTCTCAACCGAGATGAGACGCACCGCTATGTATACTGCGCTCTGTTTTTCGCCATCATCATCGATCATCGCTTCCTTCTTAACGCGCGCGCAAAAAACGTGAGAGTCTATGATGCTGCCTCCTCGCGTTCAAACGAGGACGACGCAAGGCACGACGTGTCGCGTTCATCGAGTGTATTCTTGTTTCACGCAAGTGCAAAGATCGGAGAGAAATTTTCGAGAAAAGAGAGACGTTTTCTTTTGAGCGCAAAGGCACCAATTAATTTTATACCTCAGAAAATTAGAGAAGAGTATACACACTTTGAAAGGGCTTTGTTTCTTCTTTTAAACAACTTCAAATGGCGTTCGGCGGCGGAGGAGGATTCGGGAGCGCGCAGAACGTCCCGCAATCCCCGTTCGGGCAAGCGCCGGCGTCGCCGTTCGGAGGAGGAGGAGGAGGAGGCGTCGCATCGAGTGGTTCGGGAGGATTCGGTGCCCCTTCCAATCAACAAGGAAGTGTTGGAGGTTTGTTTAGTCAACCGTCGAGTGGGGTGGTCGGAGGGTTTGGACAACAACAACAACAACAAACCGGAAGTGGCCAGTTGGGTGGATTCGGGCAGCCGCAACAACAAACCGGGGGCGTCTCGCCGGGAACGAGTACGTTTTGTAAACTTCGCGCATCGTGTGTTTTGATTTTCAATTTTCCATTCGATTTTGTGTCTTCTTCTACTTCTTCTTGTTCTCTCTTTCGCGAGTAACAACAACGGGTTTCTGCTCGCTTTTCGGCGATCAACGATTCCTTTCGTCGTTCGATCGATCACTACTAACGCGTGATTCTTTCTTTTTAAATAACAGTCGCAAACGCGTGTCGCTTCTGGAACAAAGGCCAGTGTAAATTTGGACAAAGATGTAATAACAAGCACGTGTGCTCGACGTGCGGCAGCTCGGCGCACAGGGCGGTGAATTGCTCGATGTCACCAGGCGTCGCCGGATATCGAGCGACGAGGGTGGTAGATAAGGAGTTGGTTGGGCCGTCGATGACGTACGCGATGTTGCAGTCGATGTCGGCGATGCCGGATCACGATAAACGGAGCGTGGAGGAGATGCGATACGACGCGTGGTCGAAAGCGGGAGAGCCGGGACAGGCGAGTGGGCAGCAAGGTGGATTTGGATCGGCACAAAGGGGTGGAGCCTTTGGTGCGAGCGGAGGAGGCGCATTCGGTGGATCTAGCTTCGGAGGAGGCGCGGCTACTTCTCCGTCCGGAGGGTTTGGCCAGCCGTCCTCGACGCCGGCGTTTGGGCAAACCCAAGCCGCGTCACCGTTCTCCGGCGGTGGTTCGTCTGCTTTCGGCGCGACAAC
>JACLAA010007696.1_pt1 | contig 82912 bp, 66 predicted proteins | sample 8027891 | NCBI WGS metagenome assembly JACLAA01 (sample SAMN15724900, study PRJNA655200) | protist metagenome | isolation source: fluorescence activated cell sorting (FACS) single amplified genomes of... | place: Spain: Blaines Bay Microbial Observatory, Mediterranean Sea | collected 2016-01-19 | reverse complement strand
TCATCAACGCGCACCCACAGTACACCGCATATTCTACGTATTCGGTAAAATGTTCGCAACTTCGAAGTCGCGCGCTCTCAGGAGTCAGATCACATGTCTTTGCCACTCTTCGCACAGCCGTGAACCTCGTTCGCCAACACCGCGTCGAGGAAAAAACCAGCACTGACAACAGTGGCTCGCCGAGTGAAGGGTTGATAACGCCCGTTTTCTATGTCAAGTTTCGTTCTGCTATATCAAGTCTGAGGCCTCTTATGGTTGAGATTGATTCTCGTGCACGGCTTGGTGGGGTCACTGCGAGTAAAAAAGAGTACGCACAGGTGATGTCAGACTGTCGCACGACTTACTGTGAGCAGAGAACTGCGCTTGTTCTGGATTTTGTCAAGCTGCGCATCTCAGACTACTCCACAGAAGTTTCGCTGCCTGCATTTATTCGTGCTAGCTGCTCATATTTTCTACAAGTTTGCCGAGCGGAGCGCGAGCTATTCGAGGGTGCTTTCCCTTTAGAGAGCAGTGACGTTGTTCCAACTCTGTGGACTTTGATGGAGCCAATGGGAGCAGCTTTGCACGATGCGATTCGTCCTCGGTACATTGCTTTGAATGATGTGTACATTCTCGCTGAACTAGTTGACTTGCTTGTCGAAGAGATAATGGAGGAACAGCTTGGAAAACATGGGGAGACAGGTGATGTGATGCGACCTTTTGTTCAGGCACTACTTGGTGACATACGGGAACGCCTCGTTTTCCGCGCCCAGTCGTTCATCAAGGAGGAAGTGGAGAATTACCGTCCTTCTGATGCGGACCTTGACTATCCAGGTAAATTAGAGCATACGTCTACAGCTGCTATGCAAGACAACATCGCGACTGGTGCAAACGTGCTACCCGAAGATCATGCTGATCAAAGTCTGCAACCCATAACAGGGCACAGTAAAAGCGGTAGGAGCCATCAGAGTTGGTATCCGCCTCTACAGAGCACCTTGTCATGTCTTGCTGTACTCTACAGGAGCCTGGATTCGAGGACTTTCTCAGGTCTGGCGCAAGAGGCAGTGCAGATATGTTCAGAATCTATACTGACGGCCAGCCGAACAATCATGAGCCGAACGAGTAGTTTCGATGGGCAGCTGTTTGCCATCAAACACTTGTTAGTTCTGAGAGAGCAAATCTCTCCTTTCGAGTCAGATCTTGCAGCTCACTCGGTGCCCACTCGGGAACTCGACTTCTCACACTTGCGTGGCCAGATGAGGCGAATGCTTGCGGGTGAACTAAGTCTATTCTCAACATCCCCTGATGCAAATGCTTTGATCGTTCTCGCCGCCAAGGGAGCACCTCGCTTGGTTGAGTCCACTGTAGATAGTCAACGAGAACTTGAGCGTCATTTAAAGGTCGCGTGCGAGGCATATATCATGGTACGACCCTGATCTACTACCATCATTTTACCTCAAACTTTACCGATTACCCTACTGAGACAACTGACTATTTTTCCCATTTATCATCTTACTATTCCATCGGGCGATTTATCATCTTGCAGGCCGTGACGCGACAAATAGTAGAGCCGATGCTCGGATTCATAACCAAGGTGACCGCCCTTCGGGTATCGGGAACACTTGCTGATGACTCTCCGGTGAGCAGTGCAGCGTTTGCCGCTCCTCAACGACTCGCTGAAGTCATTACACAAGTGAATGATTTGCTCGACACACATTTGCCTACGTGCGTTGAGAAGATGTCCCTTTACCTGACTGGGTCAGCGACGAGAGAGATCATCTTCAATCCTATTAGGAGCAATATTGCAGAGGCCCACAGTCAGATTGCCACACTGTTGGAGAGAGAATATCAACCTGAGGACCTGAAGCGAGTGCCGCTATGTAGTCCAGCAGTACTGTCAGATATGATGTCGAAGATGAGCTCTAAATTTTAATACAAGGCAGCGCACTCATCTATTGTGATGTAGAATCTCCCCCATTCTCCTTGAGCGTGAGTATAGAACCGAACAGGAAGTGTTGCATGATTTGAAACTTTCCTAAGCATTCTGCCTAGGAGGCGTGCGGACGAACAAAATGTCAGAAGGATTTGTAAAAGCAAAAGCGAACGCCCTTCTGCAAGTGACGACGAACCTTATACATTTTTAGGAGTCCTGAGTTTATTTTCTCCCAGCTAAGTACGGCGCTTATGTCGTTTAGCATGGGTGATGTTTCGCCCAGATTTCCTTTCTTGACCTGCAGTTGTTATGGCAGCAAAATGAATTTAGCTCTGTTTAACAGGCAACACAAAAGTCTCTGGAGGTGATACATCACTATTTGATGTGATGTGCTCACCTGTTTTACAAACTGCACCGATGATAAATACATGTATTCATCCCCAAATGCTTGGAGAACCTGGTCGACGTGTATCGAGCTAGGTCTAATTGTATCGTGGTGGAGAAGCTGCGAGGCTCCAAAATAGAACGGAAGGAAGCAATAATCATCAAGTCCCCAGACACCTTGAGAGCCAGCAGGCTCAAGCCTGTGAGCAAGTCAAAAATTAGCAGAGAGGGAAGAGAACGCCACGAGCAACAAGACAACTCACCGATATCTCATTTGGATTTTGCGCATCAAGATGATGTACTTTGCGAATACCCTCATCGCCAGGGCCTTATGATCGTCCTTAGTCACGAGACCCAATTCAGACAAACACAAAAGGAACGCTACGAACGTATTTTCATGACCTGTTCCGTAGTCGATGCGTGTGGCGTTCCCAAAGCTGTAAAGGCAAGAGAGTCAAGACGAGAACACTTCAATTAGTTGTTCGTTACAGTTATGAAAGTCGATTTCATCTGGGTTACCAGATGCTCTGGTATGATTCTCACCTCTCACACAGGTATGGCGCAAGCTCGACGACAGCTTCCTGTGACAAAAGAAAAGAAGAAAAAATCGTCAATTTTTATGCGGCGTATTGTAACTCGACAGTATGGATACTTACCTCATACTCCTCAGGAAGGATCATTCTCACTAAGTCTACGAGGAAGGAGTAATAAAGCGATTGTGTTAGTCAACAAGAGAATGTCACAGGACGTTGGATGCTTGTCTCACCTGTCGCAGAAGACAATAAACGACTGTGCCACTCTCTGAAAGCGACGTTGCCGTATCGCATCTGCTGTTGGCTGGGTGGATACTCTTCGCACCACCCTTCCATCGTGTCCAGAGTGCCGAGCAGGCGTTGCACCAGTGGAGAAACGACACATTCATTAGATAGCTTCGCCCCTTGGCTGGCCGCGTTCATTGCCCTTATGAACTCCACGAGACTCTTGCACGCTCTCGAAGCAAGAAACTTTGGCATATCGCTGACGGTCCTTAACAATCGTTCTGGCACGATGAACCCTTTGTCTTGTCGCAGATCCATCATTGCCATCCAAGAGACCTCCGCTGAAGGTGTACTGCAACAGAATGATTGCGCTTAACAAAACGAACAGTGGCGTTTGTCCTCCTCCCCCCGTTTCTCCGCACTGTCTCGAGCCGCTCACGACGGGTCGGCTTGTGACGCAACAAATAAAGGCACCAGTACGATTGATTTATAATAATACGTGAGTAGCACGCGTGCGTGCGCTCGTGCGTGCGTCGTGCTGCATGCAAGACGAAAATAAATAAATACGTACTACTAATACTAGCTAGCTAGCTAGTAATCAAGTGAATTTTTAGGGCGATTTTAGGGCGATTTTACGGGGGGGTTAGGGGGATTTTAGGGGGATTTTATCGATTTCGTTCTCCCAGTGAGTTCGTCGTGCTGCGCGCGGCGGCATGCATCATATTATTAGAACCAACGCAGATCGTCTACTCTAAAAAGACCACCCGCGGTCTTCGGACGTCAGATACCTCTGCTTCCTCTCAGGACGGGAGAGTGCTGTAAGGCAAACGAAATGGTTGACGATACTGCCGTCCCATCGGTCTCTGGCGTCAAGAAGGATGTGTCCACCGCTATCCTCGAACGCAAGAAGTCCCCGAACCGCCTCGTCGTCGGTAAGTCTTTAATCCTTCCGGCTAACCCAGATCTGATAGGGATGACGTTTCGCGGGGATTTCCAAAGATCGAAAGGACCGTGGCTCTTGTTTCTAGGGACTCAACTTGATGTTCGACGACGAACGCGATTCGCAATTTCCACATTTCACCCCACTGATGAACACCTTTTCCCGCTCCTGTATCTCTTGTCGAACTCCTGCAGATGAGGCCGTGAACGACGACAACTCCGTCGTAGCGCTTAATCTGGCGAAGATGGACGAGCTCCAGCTATTCCGCGGTGATACCGTCTTAATCAAGGGCAAGAAGCGAAAGGATACTGTCTGCATCGTCCTTGCAGATGAATTCTGCGAGGAGGGTAAGATCCGAATGAACAAGGTCGTCCGCAAAAACTTGCGAGTTCGCCTCGGCGATGTCGTATCCGTTCACCAGGTATGTTTTCTCGCGATCCTCAGATCTAGCTAGATCTTCCCCATATCCCCGTTTCTGCAAGATCTGTTTTCAGACAGCAGCTGGTTTCTTCAACATTCGTGTTAATCGCTTGATGCGGTTTGATTCAGCTCTGAACACCTACCAGAAAATGCGCACGTGAATGTGTTATCTTGCAACTTACTGACCCCTCAATCCCCGTTCTTTGCTCCGCAGTGCACTGACGTGAAGTATGGACAGCGGATCCACGTGCTCCCTTTCAGTGACACGATTGAGGGCGTCAGCGGTAACCTGTTTGACGTGTACTTGAAGCCATACTTCCTTGAGGCCTACCGTCCCGTCCGTAAAGGCGACACTTTCCTTGCGCGAGGTGGGATGCGTGGAGTTGAGTTCAAGGTTGTCGAGACGGATCCCGCTGAGTACTGCATCGTTGCACCTGACACGGAGATCTTCTGCGAGGGCGAGCCCATCAACCGAGAGGACGAGGAGAGGCTCGACGAAGTAGGTTACGATGATGTCGGGGGCGTGCGCAAGCAAATGGCGCAAATTCGTGAGCTTGTCGAACTCCCCTTGCGTCACCCCACCTTATTCAAGACGATTGGTGTAAAGCCTCCCAAAGGTATTCTTCTCTATGGCCCTCCTGGCTCCGGAAAGACCTTGATTGCCCGCGCTGTTGCGAACGAAACAGGTGCCTTTTTCTTCCTTATCAATGGACCGGAAATCATGTCCAAGCTTGCCGGCGAATCAGAATCCAACCTTCGTAAGGCGTTCGAGGAAGCTGAGAAAAACGCTCCTGCTATCATTTTCATCGATGAGATCGATTCTATCGCTCCCAAGCGAGAGAAGACGCAGGGTGAGGTCGAACGTCGAATTGTTTCAATGCTCCTTACCTTGATGGACGGCATGAAGTCTCGTGCGCACATCATCGTCATGGGGGCAACGAATCGCCCCAACTCTATTGACGCCGCTCTGAGACGCTTCGGTCGATTTGATCGTGAGATAGATATTGGCGTGCCGGATGAGACTGGTCGCCTCGAAGTTCTCCGCATCCACACGAAGAACATGAAGCTAGATGAGGAGGTCGATCTGGAGAAAATTTCCAAGGAGACGCATGGTTATGTGGGAGCTGATCTTGCGGCACTTTGCACTGAGGCTGCACTGCAGTGCATCCGAGAGAAAATGGACGTCATCGATCTTGAGGATGAGACTATCGATGCCGAGATTCTGGATTCCATGGCAGTGACCAATGATCATTTTGTTACTGCTCTTGGCACATCTGACCCCTCTGCCCTTCGTGAGACTGTTGTCGAGGTTCCCAACGTGTCATGGGAGGACATTGGAGGCCTGGAGACCGTCAAACAGGAACTGCAAGAAACTGTTCAGTATCCAGTCGAGCACCCTGAGAAGTTTGAGAAGTTTGGTATGGCTCCCTCCAAGGGTGTTCTTTTCTACGGCCCTCCCGGTTGTGGTAAAACCCTACTTGCCAAGGCTATCGCAAATGAGTGTCAAGCGAATTTTATCTCGGTTAAAGGCCCCGAGCTTCTGACGATGTGGTTTGGCGAGTCTGAAGCAAACGTGCGCGAAATTTTCGACAAAGCGAGGCAGTCTGCCCCGTGTGTCCTTTTCTTTGACGAGCTCGACTCCATCGCCAACCAGCGCGGTTCCAGCTCGGGGGACGCGGGTGGCGCCGCTGACCGCGTCCTCAACCAGCTTCTTACCGAGATGGATGGCATGGGCTCAAAGAAGACGGTTTTCATCATTGGTGCCACCAACAGACCCGATATCATTGACTCTGCACTCATGCGTCCTGGTCGGCTCGATCAGCTCATTTACATTCCACTTCCTGACGAGAAATCCAGGCTCTCTATCTTCAAGGCAAACCTTCGCAAGTCTCCCCTTGCTCCTGATGTCGACGTGGACACTCTCGCACGTTTCACGAATGGCTTTTCTGGCGCTGACATCACGGAAATTTGCCAACGTGCATGCAAGTTTGCCATCCGAGAAAGTATTGAGCGCGACATCGAACGCGAGCGTGCTGCTGCGGCCAATCCTGATTCCATGGACAACGACGACGAATACGTTGACCCTGTTCCCGAGATCACAAAAGCTCATTTCGAGGAGGCGATGAAGTACGCTCGACGTTCGGTCAGTGATGCCGATATCCGCAAGTATCAGGCATTTTCGCAGACCCTCCAGCAGTCGCGCGGATTTGGTAACGACTTCCGCTTCCCGGACGGCGCAACTCGCCCCAACACTGCTGGTGGTGGAGGCGGCGACTTGAACGCGACCGGAGACGCGAATGTTTTCGCCGGAGGTGCGGGCGCGGATGATGACGATGATCTCTACTCTTGAATAATGCGATCAGATTTTGTAAATGAGACATCGATTGCAAAACACTTCACTACTTCTAGAGGACCTTCTCACTGGTCACACGCCGCCTCGTACTGAGCAGCATCCATGAGAGAGTCAAGCTCCGCAGGGGTGGACATCTTGACTTTCATCATCCAACCATCGGTGTACGCGCCCTCGTTAACCTTACCCGGCGAATCGGCGAGATCTTCGTTAATCGCGACCACCTCACCAGAAATCGGTGAGTACACATCAGAAGCAGCCTTGACAGACTCCACGACGCCAAAGGTGGCCTTGTGTGTGACGGTGGAACCAACTTCTGGGAGCTCGACATAAACGACGTCACCAAGCTCAGCTTGCGCATGATCGGTAATACCAACAGTGACGACATCGCCCTCAACCTTGGCCCACTGTGGTCACATTACAATAAATTTACATGAGTGTAGAAAGAAGGTCATCGCGTCAGATAATGCGCGCTGGGTCTGACTGATGAAAACCTTTGGGAGGCGCGTTTTTTTGTGTCTGGGGCAAGAAAAGGAAGTGAGTTGGAAAGTTTTGGCCGTGATCCGTGTGCCGTACCTCGTGAGACTGCATGTATTTCAAACCCTCGATGACTGCGCAGGGCGTTGAATGATGAAACGTGGGGAACGTCAGACGGTCGAGACGGTGGATAACGAAGAAGCGCGCTTGTAAGTCCGCCGGAAAGCCGAAGGAAAGGCAAAGTATGCAAGAAGATCGACGAGAGGGCTAGCTAGCTAGGCAAGCGAAAACCTCACCTGTGCTGTAGTTCCGCGCGATCGAGGTGCTCAAAGCAGGAATGCTGCTCTGAAGGCCTAATTTGGGTGCGGTAGCACGAACGAACTGACGAAGGGCCATCCTGATAAAGTGTGGGAGAAGGGTGTGGTGGACAGGGAGCCGGGAGTAGTGTAGCTCAGGTGCTGTGCCGTGCCGAGGACAGCTCATCGATCAGCAAGAAAAATATTAAAAACGAGCGGATAGGAATTTGCTCCTCCGACGTTCATCATCATTCGTCGATCGAAGCGAGCGGACGACGTCGAAAGGAACTCGTACCTTAACTTGCTTATATGTATCGCGAGAACTATAAAATAATTTTCCCCGGTTCTCAATCAAGACGTTTCACGACCGTGTCCCCACTTCTCGACGGAGACAAGATACTCACGTTGTGCGCGATGATGCAGTCCAGTCATGTTGCTACCGGGGCATTGGATCTGCATTTGACTGTCCGACAGAATGGACGTGTATCAAGCCAAATACGCGTCGAAGTTGAGCATCGGGCATGGCATCAGCGTCGTCGACTTCAACTCGGGAAACGCTCCTTTTCGCGTAAACCCTCGACGACCGCCATCACGGCTTTGACGAGCTCGTACGATATAGATCCCCTTCTCACGGTACGTAAGCGATCATTTGACATCTAACGTTCGATAGTTCGCTTCTCAATGCTGCACTACAGTATGATACTGAGATTCGTGCGCCTGCAGGAGACCACCATGTACCTGACGTCAGGGGAGCGACTTGCAACACCGAGATGGTCAAACTTCTGCAACTCATGTGCTGGAGTGTGGATCGGAAGAAGCGCGTCGTTCGAGCGACCGCTATCCAGAGATTGCGATATAGATATATCCGCTGGATTTAGATTGGTTCAAGGTGCGGAAAGCTGGACTATTTGCCGCGAACTCACGGAAAACACACCTTCGCACTGCCTCGAGCCTCTCTGCGAAAATACGCCCCAAGAACGCGACCTCATAAATCTAAGCACCTTGTCCTTCTATATCTGATTATTACCTTTCCTTACAATAGAGATCGGACAGCTTCGTGTCATTCGCTCGAATGGTAGAAGCATAGATGACACATTGACGAATATGGAACAGGTCAATGAGGGGCTTAAGGTAGGACATCCAGTAGGTACCAGCGCTCATCCAATCGATCGCACGCCACGCTGACTTAGGACTGACTCTGTTTTGCCCGTCCACGACCCTTCTCAGAATTCGACTCCAGCGTCAAGAAACCTCGACAGTGACGAACCTGGATTTGTGCGTGCTCACATGTGCCTTCGAACATCTGACATTATTACGTTTTTTTGTCCATGGCCCTGACCTTGCTCTGTATTTTGCTCCAAGTCTGTGAAAGCTTTAAGAACGCGAAACAACTGTTGTCAGCGATGAAGGCACCACAGACCTTCGCTGAAATCAAGTTGAACCAGATGCACTGACTACGCCCTACTCCATCTTCCATATCGATCGTGACGCAGGTATATTTCGAGGACGGAACGTACACATCAGGAGCCACGCAACTGTCGAAAGATATCGGTGAAACACGTCAGGTGCGCCAGAGCTCACAAAATTCTTCGCGGTTCTAGCCTGATTCGTTTCGGTTTTAGTTTTGTCGCTCCACACTTGCTTCCACCTGCTTGTCAAGGCATTTCTACCACGTCCACAGTTTTTCCCCGTGCTGACACACGTGTGTATCTTCCGCCCTTTTCTTATTTAGATTTTTGAGTTCAACATCATAGCTCCAGGGGGCGCTGAGTGCGCAAGAGTTTCGCAAACGGTTTCTTTTTCCCCTTCAGCACAGTTTCGCCTGGGAAGAGTCGTGGTGAGTATAGAGAAGTGGTTGGGTCCTGAGCGGGCATACTCTGACGTTGAGGTCGAACAGGAAGCAAAAACAATGCAAGAGATCGCAATGCTTCCCACGGAACCCGCAGAGAGTGCTGTCGGGGAGTGGCGATCTTTCAACCGTTTAGCAGTTCCGACAAGTCTTGTCGGCGACAGAGTAAACTCGAGTGCGCAAGAAAATATTGATGGCGCGCGTTTCAATTTCGAGTGTGAGGAGACGATTCAACGCGCGAGAATTTTGAGCGAGGAGGATGGTGACGACGTCCTTCTAGCTCAGCACATATCCCTTCCTGGTGGAATTACAACAGGAGTGATCGTGTCTGGAAATAGACTCGTCATCAGTGCTGGATGGTCAACATCTCGTGGAGTCTGTAAGGTTGTCGAACGAGAGTACGAGCACGGCGGTGCGACCAAGCTGCTCGAGGTGAGAGATAGCAGCAGAGTGTTCGACAGATGGGTGGGTGGAGAGATGTAATGCGAGGCAAGGCCACGTGTTTGGCCGAAGATGAATTCGGAATACAACAGTAACATATCCTGCAAGGATGATCTATCTTGTCTTGTGATGCTCCAGTCGAAGAGAATCGGGAAAAAAGTAAATTCGAAGACAAAAGAGAATTCTTATCGACAGGATGGTGGTGTCGAGGAGACACCGTGAAGGAGCGGAGGGGAGGAAACAAAGGGCGCACTCTGAGAGGTGCCGCTCGTTAACCTCCCATCCTCGTCGGCGGAAGCACAACGACACTTGTGGTGGTCGTTGCTTACTTCTTCGCCTTCTTGGCGGCCTTCTTCTTGGGCGCCGCCTTCTTCTTGGCGGCCTTCTTCTTGGGCGCCTTCTTGGCCTTGGGCTTCTTGGCCTTCTTGGCCTTGGGCTTCTTGGCCTTCTTGGCCTTCTTGGCCTTCTTCTTCTTGGGGGCGGCCTTCTTCTTGGGCTTCTTGGGCGCCTTCTTCAGGGCCTCACCGAGCTTGTAGCTGGCCTTGACCTTGAGAAGCTTGCCGGACTTGACGAGGTTCTTGAGCTGGGTGGACAGAATCTTCTTGAAGTTGCCGGGGAGCTTGAAGTTGGAGCCGAGGTACTTGGCGATGGCGGGGACGGAAGAGCCGTTCCTGTCCTTGAGGGCCAGGATGGCGGCCTTCACCATGTCCTCGTACTTGGGGTGGGCGGGGGCGGCTTTAGGGGGCATCTTTGCTTGTTGGTTTGTGTCGACGGCGCACCGTGGAATGCAAGTTCCGCGCGAACAATCCGATTAAAATAAAGCTCGAAAAAAAACATATCGCGTAATCGTGAAATGTATAGCAGGGCAATCAGTCTACGAAAAATGTCATCAATATACATGATTCATTTTAATTGATTTTTTTGAAGCGGGTGTTTTTAATCGAATCCATTTTTCGATGTAAAACGCGTACTTTCGTCCATATATATCACATTTTGTAAACAATCCCGTGAGGAATTCCTCATGGTCCCGAGGTATCGGCAATTCGTGCGTTAATTTTGTCGGTTTGAATTCGCTTTTTCGCTCGTCTCATTTTCCTCAAGTTTTCGCTTTTTTCTCCTCTTCTGTGTGATGCTGAAGAAGCGGTTTTCACCGATCGCGGTGGACAGAGTTTGCTTCATCAACATCGATCGAGTTTATTTATTATCTCAGCTGGATCGCGAGCGAGCGCAGTCCTTCTATGGAAATGGCGTGAGATGGCGTGAAGTGGCGTGAAGCCAGGGGGACATAGTGCACCACAATCGGCCTTGAGCGTTTTTGGTTTTTCCTCGGAAAACGGCTGACGCACAAGGCTAGATATTTGCGGCGCAGATTTTTTGCGGCGCAGATTTTGAGGGCTTCTTGCATTTTCAAGACTATTTGTATTAACTGCCTTCCAGTTTTCTGCGTCGTGTGTTGTTTTGGACACACGCATTTTCGTGAGGGGCTCACGTCCTAGGTTTCGTCTGGCTTCTTTCACTCTCTTCCGCGCAACGACGGACCGAGTCGCACGTGTAAAACCCTCTGACACCCATATCAACACCATGACCGCCGTTAATGAGGTCAAGCATGTTATGACTGAGGCTGTTGAGGACAAAAGACTGCCCGTCACCGTTCTCTCTGGATTTCTGGGAGCCGGAAAAACCACCCTGCTGAAGAAGATCGATCTCGCGAGACCGCATTCAAGTCGTCGACGCCAAAGGGGAATCGCGTCCGTGGAAGTGCGCGCTCGTCGTGTATGATATGGGCGCTATCAACTTTGACGCGGATGAAATCAAACACTCAAAGCTCGTTCAAGAAGAAGCCGAGATGGTGGAAAGTGACTGGGAGCCATGTGTTATGACATGAAGGAAAAATTGCAAGCGGTTGGAAAATGGAACGACAAGCTATTATGCAGAACCCGGTATTCACGTTTAGTGCTGATCGGCGTAAACTATCAGAACTATCAGAACATCTATTGAGCACTCTCGACCTTCACGGTTTCAAGTCGTCACTTCCTCCGCTTCTGAAAGTCGTGTTGGAAGCTGTTGAACGTTTGTCGACCCCTAGCGCCTTCTTCGCGCCTTCCAACACGAAGAAGAACACACCACCCCCAAGCCCAATAAACGTCACTCTCGGGCTGATGCCCTTGAGCAGAGCGATCCACCCCTCTTCAGCCACCGTACGTGTTACGCAGTCCATCACGCCTTTATAGTAACGTGTTTCGCCTTTCATACCTCCTTGTGTCATCAGTCGTGTTTTAACAACGTCCAGAGGCGTAGTCACTGCGCCTGTCAGCATTCCCGCAACGGCTCCGATGGCGGCCGACTCATGCTGCTTGATCTCGTTTTCAGAGCCTCCACTAACAGACGACCAAGTGATCTTCATCTGCTCGTAAGATGCGAACTCGATCGCGTCGAATGGTAAATCGCGTAAAAGAAATGAGCCGAACCCAGCGAAGAGCCCTCCAGCGATGCCCTCCCGAGAGGCAATTTGCCAGACTGCGCCTCGTGCACTTGTGAACTGCCCCGTCTGCATGCGAGACTTGACAACCTCGGTCGGCACTCGCACGATGGAGGCTGCGAGTCCTGCAGATGCGGCGGCCGTGAGATGCGCAGCGATCGTGCGGTCGGAGTGCATCAGTTTATCGTCATCGAGAGGAAGCAACATACGTTTCGCTGGCTCGTATACAGCGAAGAATACTGCGCAGGCGGGGACAACACCAGCGAGATTCCCGCCGATCCCTTTGTACAAGTTTCTCCAATTCACCGATGCTCCCCCGCGCGCAGCTTGCAGACGAGTCTTTATCGTGTCTATGGGATACAACGTCGCTTCGACTGCAGCACCCGCAATGACACCTGCGGAAACGTGGCATGCAAGCTCTGACGCCTCCATCCCTGCCGCCGCCTGAAGTCCTGCGCCGCCCCCACTGCATGGTCGACAACAAGAAATGGCCAAGAAGTGGGCTGTTTTATTTTACATTACCAGTGATTATTAGTATTTTCCGTCTCTCTGAAATTACTTTCCGTCTCGAAATCGTATGTGACTCAGTGCCCAAATTCCGGAAACGCGCTTCAAACATTGCGGATGGTACATTTTCGAGGGGGGGAAAACGCGGAAACCACGCGCGCGCGCTTCACACCGCGCGCGGGGGGAGGAGGTGCTGGCACGACACGGTCGAGTGAGCTCCCTCCGAGCGCGGTGGCCTTTTCCGGGCGTCCGATACGGCCTGAGCCGTGGCTGCGGGCCGGTTTCGCGTTTTCCCCCTTGGCGAAAAAGCGCTTCGGGTATGGCCATCTGGTCATCACGTTTCAAGACGCACCACTCGGGACTGAAGCGCGGATTGTAGAGCGATTTGAGGAGCAGGAGCGAGACGCGCGCACGAATACGAGACATAAACTGCGCACTACCACGTTTCAATGTGTATTACCGACCGAGCACCCGCACAGACGCGCGTGGCCGCGCGTTTTCCTCGCGGTGCCCTCATCCCTTTTCTCGCCTCAGAGACGGAAAATAGTTTCTCTACATTTGCGGAGGGGGAAAACGCCCCCCAGGCGAGTCGCTCGTACCCGAACGCCGCGCGCGATCGGCCACGTTGTCGCCGCGGGGGTCGGGGAGGACGACCCCACGCGCAGGGCGCGCGGACGGAGTGTCACGGCGAGCGTGGCGCGCGAGATCCTCCATTTTTCCCCCTCGAAACGGAAAATAGTAATAATCACTGGTACATGTTTATTTATGCACTTGCTCGCTACTACTACATACTGCGTACTACGCTGTCGTCGTCACCGACCTATCTATGCTAGCTAGCTAGAGCAACCTACATATGATATGTATGTAGAAGATCCTATTATTATTAAGTCGAGGAAGAAAGTTTGTACAACGAGTACGACGTGTATATTACGTGCGTGTATGTAGACTACATACGTAGTCTAGAGCTAGTCTATGTACATACATCGACTATCCATGCACGCATGCATAGCATGTAGGTGAGTTGAATTATGTTTCTAGCTATGTAGCTACTAGCTAGCTAGCTAGCTAGCTAGGGCTAGTCGGCGCAGGTTTGTTCAACGCAAAGCAGCAGAGGCATGGGATACTTTTTGTTCTATGGAGTGTAACGTTTGAAGGTGTGCCTTTAACACTTCGCTGGGGAACGCATTGTTCGGTGCTGAGGTTTCCGCCGCGCGGTTAAGTTCCTGCGAAGAAGTTGAAAGGAAACCGGAACAGCGGAGTCAGTACGTATTTGCGTACATGTATATATGCAACACGTAAGATTTTTGATGTTGCGTACCTCTTCGCCGTCTGCATTTGAAGGCACGATTCCGTGAAGAGCATCGCCCAGGCTACTAAGATGAGCGCTTATAGACTCTGCGAGGCTGTAAAGAGTATCCTGGCTGCTGGACGTTTGAATCTCAAGTGCAGCGCTGTGCTGGGGAGACCTACGAAGGACAAGAGGAGGAATGTGGAAAGTCAGTTTCGCTCGAGAACATGGGGTGATGTTCACACATAGAACTCACCTGGACAGATGCTCAGCTTCAGCTTCCATGACGTTCAGCGCATCACTGATTTGTTTTTGGTGAACTTGAAGGATATCGAGCTGACGCTCCAGCCTATCTTGGGAGGTTGAAGCTTTCCCGAGGTCAACCTGGAATAAGAGCAAGAATCAAACTCAGTAAGTATAGGTGAAGGTTATCGAGCAAGGACGTCGCCCCACCACTCAATAGACAAGAGAGATGAAGTGATGATGGAACGAGTCTAGGAGAATGTTTCATATTTGCGGACTCCTCACCTGCAAGGCCATGAGCTGGTGCCTGTTTTTCAAGATGTGGCGATCCCACTCTGCAAGACTCTTAGCCTTGGACTTGAAGAAGTTCTGCGGAGCGGGGACAAGCATCGCCGAGGGGGCAGTCTGTTAGCGACATGTGATACAAAGGGAAGAGACTTCCACAAACCAAACAATTTCAACCAACTCAGTCTTGCGAAACGTACCGTGCGACTCTCGAGCTCTGTATTCCAAGAGAGCACGACCTCGCCGACGCTCTTTGCTTGGACCTCTGACGGCGCCTGCAAAAAATGGTATGGGAAACGAGGATTTAGCGACACGGGCAAGGTTTAAACTGGACGACTGCAGCATCCGTGACATTGAAAACAACAGGACGGCGCGCTTCAACATAGTCTAGTGTCGTACCTTCATGGTGTCTACCTTAGGTTCGTTCGGAATCGTAGGTGTTGGGTTGATCGGGAGTGAGTTTGGTGTGGCCTTCTGTGAGACTTTCTTTGTAAAATCGGATCGATCATTAATTATTATTAGTTTATTTGAAAGCAAATAAATAAAGTAATACGTTTACGTATGTAAAAAATACACGGCGTGCCTGCCTCCTGGGTGCGTGCGTGCTCGTATAGCGTAGCCGAGTAGATTCTCCAAGTAGTTATTTTTACTACCAGTACTACTGGTATTTTTGCACACCCGCCCGGTTGAAATCGAGCAGAATAATAGTCTATGTAGCTCTACTAGCTATCTATTATAATACTGCGTACTGCTGTTGTTCCGATCCACGCACGCACGCAGCATGCAGCAGCAGAAGGTACAGTAACAGGAAACAAAAAATAAAGAAGGAGCGAGGCAAAAAACCGCCTTAACCGGCTGCGGACGGCACTGTGCCGAATGCACCGCCTGGAGATCTGAGAGCGAAGAGCGTAAACCTATACACTAAAGGTGCACGAAAGGACGGGCAAATACTGCTGAGATGGTTGCGACAGTCTGTCCCAAACTGATGCCTGTGTTGAAATGGAGTGCCGTTAGAGGCTACACGACTGCATCGTCGCCAAGGCTAAGCTCGAAGCAAGTCTTAGTCCCTCCGCGGCAACGTCTCGTTTACCACCAACATGCTTCAGCGCATTCGACGACGTCCTCCGGCCAACCCTCCCCGGACATGACTGGGCGAGCACAAGAGGCAGCAGAACTAATTCGAGAGATCGTCGACATCGCCGTAGCCACGGGACCGAGCGGCTTATCCCGCACTTTTTACGCGGCACAAGCTTTCTCCGACCTTGGGACTCGTCTACTGCAAGACCCCACAAACCTTCCAAAACCAGAAGAACTGTTGCGCCAACTCTTTGAGGCCTTGGGTTCGACATACATCAAGCTCGGGCAGTTCATCGCGAGTTCACCAACTTTGTTCCCAGATGAATATGTTAGCGAGTTTCAAAAGTGTTTCGATAGAACCCCGGCTGTGCCGTTCACCATTATTCGTGAGATCATAACAGACGAGCTTGGGAAGCCAGTGGAAGATATTTTTGAGAAAGTTGATCCTGTCCCACTAGCGTCAGCTTCTGTGGCACAGGTCCATGCTGCGGTGTTGAAAGGGAGCAAGAAAAACGTTGTCATCAAAGTTTTGAAGCCTGGTGTCACAGAAACCCTCAACGCAGATTTGTCATTCATCTATGTGGCGTCGCGAGTCTTAACTTTCCTCAATCCAGAGCTCTCGCGACTTTCAATGGTTGATATTGTCGGAGACGTACGCGCCTCAATTATGGAGGAAGTGGATTTCACTAAGGAAGCTCAAAATATTCTTGCGTTTCAGAACTACTTGAATAAGGCAGAAATCTCCGACGCCATCGCCCCTTATGTTTATCTAGGCGAATCCTCGACGAAGGTATTGACTCTTGAACGGCTTTATGGAAGTCCTCTCACAGACCTGAACGCGATACGCGACATTACGGGCATCGAAGCTGCAGGTGCAGATGTTGACGACAACGCCGAACGAATTCTCATCACGGCGTTGAATACGTGGTTTGGCTCGGTTCTTGCTTGTGAGTCGTTTCACGCTGATGTACATGCTGGAAACCTCTTGGTCACTAGAGAGGGGCGCGTCGCATTCATTGACTTTGGTATTGTTGGCCGCATCTCGCCTGCAGTTTCGGGTGCCGTGCAGATTTTCTTTCAGGCAACTGCCTCTCGAGACTATACACTTATGGCAAAATCCCTCGTGCAAATGGGGGCTGCAGAGACCAACGTCAACACTGTTGAATTCGCTGATGATTTGCAAAGTATATATGAGTCTTTGGATCGATTAGATCCAGATATTGTCGTTTCAGAAACTGATGATGGGAATGGCATCGCTGCCACGTTGGCTGTGGATCAACAAGTGGTTAGTCAACTGTTAGTGGACGTCGTGCAGGTCGGGGAAAAAAATGGAGTAAAGTTCCCTCGAGAATTTGGGTTGCTCCTCAAGCAAATTCTTTATTTTGATAGGTATGTCAGATTACTTGCGCCAGAGATCGAGGTCGTGTCAGACGAGCGTGTAGCATTTATGGACTCTGCGGCGCTACAGTCTAAGGACCGGACAATGACGTAGATAATATTTCGTTCGCGCTCATATCTTTTAATTACAAATCAGAGGCTGAACTTGCACCTGTTTGAAGCATTCTAACTGCTGATCTTCTTCCTTCGGCGTCTCCCAAGCCAAGCATGCTTGAGATCTCCTCAATGCGTGACTCTTCGTCGACTAACGCGTCAACAGTTATTCGAATCCTGCCCTCACTGGAATCTTTCGCTGTCTCTCCCGTCTCGTGTCCAACCCCCTTACTGATACGCAAATGTCTGTCTCCATATGCTGCGACCTGCGGTAGATGCGTAACACAAAGTACCTGTTGATTTCCTTTGTCGGCTAGCATTCGGAGGGAAGCCCCGATTTTATCCCCAATTCGAGCACCAACACCACTGTCTAGCTCATCAAAGACAGAGATTCTGGAAGATTGAATTGCATCCATTTCCACAAACGAATCGTGTGTCTGTATCAGCGAGGATAAACCCGCCTCTGCAGCAACACCACGCAGCGCTCCCTGCAGGGAGCGAGCAAATCCTGGCATTTCATTTATTTCTTCGCTCTTCTCCCCGTGCGTCGCGTCTCTCTGAATTGCAGGCGAGAGCTTCATCGCGAGTAAGAGCCGAGCGGTCTCTCCACCTGAGGCTACTGAGCTCATGGAACGTAGGGACTCATTCGGTCCTGCAGCGAGGAGGAATGTCACCCGATCGAGTCCACCGGGTCGCACCCGAAATCGCGAGGATCCTTCTTCACCAACATCCGTGGCGGATTCATCGACGTAGATGGTAGGAGGCGGTGACGACGCTGGGATCACTTCATCACTGGAGATGCTTTCCCAGCTCAAGGAGACATCAAAGCGGTAACCCTCCATCGCAAGAGAGGAAAGTGCAGTCGTGACGTCGCGCCGAAGAGCAACAGCTGCCTTCCTGCGAGATTTTGCGAGTATCAGTCCAGCTTCGGCCAGTTCTGTTTCAGTAGCAGCTGCCAAAGCGGAAAGCGTTTCGCGTCTTTCTTGAAAGTTTTCCGCAGCATCTAATCTTGCTTTCGCGGCCTGCACAATTAATTATCCATCATGGTGGAAGACGATAGAACTTGTGTCAGTTTTTTCGCAGGAGAAAAGAAGGACGAAGGGAGTCAAAGGGTAAAATCCGAATCCGACGGGTTGCTAGATTCCTTACCTCAGCAGCATCACAAGCTTCGTCAATATTCCGGACACCAATGCTTCGGCACAGCCGATCTAGCTTACGGAGTCGGCCAACGCACTCTTCTTGGTGGTAGGGGTCAGCACGCAGTATGGTAAGATAATCAGCCACCCGCCGCTCTGCTTCTGATATGAGAACTTCAGCTTCTCGACACATCGAAAGTGCATCTCTAAGCCCCGCCAATGCAGCATCAGTTTCATCGGAACTATCATCCGAGTTCGCTTGCATATTTGAATCTTCATCTGCTTCGCTGGAATACGTTCCACCGTGTGCGCCCGCGCCTGGTGCTGATCGCTGTGCATTACTGAGCAGGCCCTTGATCTGCATCGATGCGTTTCTAATACCACTACGAACGCTGCCCTGAGTATCAACGACCGTAACGCCACTGTCACCACTGAGTGTACTCATCACACTGCTACATGCGTCAACAGTCATTCGGGCTCCTTCCAGGCGACGCAACTCACTTTTCAGCGCAACGTCTTCCCCTCTGACAGGTTCTACTGCTTGTACTGTATCTATCAAATTATTGAGTTCTTGTCGTTCATCTGGCGAGATCTCTTCTAATAAAGCAAGTTCAGAACGGTGCAAGAGGAGCGCCCCGGCAAGTTCGTCGAAGCGCAACCGAAGTTGGCGTGTCCCAGCCCAATCATCTAAAAGCTGCTTTTGAGCCTCCTCATCGGCGATGGAAGCTGCCGTACCCTGACCATTGAAGTCAACCAGAACTTTTCCCAGCTCTCTCAGACATTTCACTGGTACAGTCGTGCCATTCACACGGCAGACGCTGCGTATGCGTCTCTGCGTTTGATGATGAGCTTCTTGGTTCAACTCGGTATTTGGGTCCTCTACAACAGATCCTGGACGATTATCAACAATGTAGACGAGGCGACGTTCCACGAACAATTTTGCTGTAGACTGAGATGATGAGAGTCTAGACAATTCGGGTACATCGTGTTTTCGAAGGATCGACCCTACTTCGGTAAGTGTATCAACGCCAACGCAAAACCGTCCCTGCAACTCTGCACAGTCAGCTCCGCTTCGAATCCCCTCTTCCCGAGCAGGCGCACCACACAGTTGAGCGATGGCTTCAAGAAGCACAGACTTACCACTCCCAGACTGCCCAGTGATGATGTTCAGGTGAGGGTGGAAACTCACGTGCTGATCATCGACGAGTGCAAAGTCGCGTACGTACAGGTCGCGAAGATGTGTGGTGCTCGAAGTGCCCTGGGCACGAGAAACAGTGGAGCATCTTGTAGCCCGCCTGCTGCGGGAAAGAGTAGGACGAGGTAGAAGCCTCCCCGAAGAACTGACGAACGTGCGGTAAGAGTACGCGCTCGTCATTTGAGAACACGCTACCCTTGTGTTACTCAGTAGTAACAAACAGACCCTGTCCCGTGCCGTCTGCTGTGCTCTGCACGCGACAAGAGACCTTCATTTCATTCGCATCGATCATGTGCTAGCGCACACGGACAAACATTTTTTCCTCACTGAAAATCCATATGATTTCATCATATTTAATAGGCTAACCGTGGGCCATAAAGAATTTACGAAAGAATGATTTTGTGGGCCAAATCGTTGGAGCAGGTAACACCCCAAAAAGGCTCGCATCGTCGCTCCTTCATCACACTTCAGCCCCCGCCGTCGTTAGGCTGCGACTCATTTCAGTCTAAACAGGGGGGGGATGATGGCAGGATCCACGCAGAAGAAAGCGAATGCTTTTGCTTCGAGTCCGCTATCAAAGCGCTCCGGATACCTGAACACTCCCTCGTCGGACTCCAAGTCGGATTTCGCGTACTCTGGTGGCGCTCTCGAACGTTTCGTGTTCATCACTCCGGCCTTCATCTCTATCTTTATGATCACATTCGTAACGTTTTGGGGTGCCCGCGTGTCGCCTGCTCTGACAGTTGTATTCATCTGCTGCTATGTCTCTTATGGTTGGGTCAAGGGAATCCACTCAGCTCTGTTCTCGCTTTTCGTGGGTATCCCGAGATGTCATGCCTATCGAGATGTAAACTGGCATGAACTCGCAAAGAACCCAGAACAGCAGAGTCCCATCATCGAACGCACATTCGGTCCACAAGGCCCTGTGTTTAAAACCGGCCGGTCCCCTTTGCCCATTCAGTCCCCCGCAGGTGGCACTGAATACCACAGCTTAACAGACAAGTTTGAGTCCCTCGTTCACGTGTGCGTCATTCCGACGTATAAAGAACCTTTAGGGACTCTGAGAAAGACTGTAGGAACTCTCCACGCACAGTCATGCGCGAAGGAGAAGCTCATCGTATGTCTCGCCACGGAAAGTCGTGATACAGAAGCCCCAGAGAAGGTGAAGGCTCTGTTATCAGAATTCGGTGATGGCCTTCTTGGGCTCTTTTACACGACACACGTGCTCGCCGAAGGTGAAGCTGTTGGAAAGTCGTCCAACACAGCTTGGGCTGTTCGCTGCGTCAAGCACACTTTGGTTGACACTTGGGGCTTCGTCCCCGAAGATGTCCTCCTCACTATTTGTGACGCAGACACGTACTTCGATGTACAATTCATGGATTGTCTCGCATTTCACCATGCCCAAGATCCGCTGCCTTATAACACAACTTACCAAGCTGTGGAATGTTTCTTTCCCAACATTTGGGCCGTTCCTATCATTGTCCGCATCAAGGCATTAATCGACTCTGTCGGGTTTCTTGGTCAACTCGCGAGTCCATTCAGTCATCCGTTCCCTTTCGCCATCTACAGTCAATCATTGAGGACGGCGATTGACTGTGGATACTGGGATGTTGACATAATTCCCGAGGACTGGCATCACTTTTTGAAGTGCTGGTTCCGCCGCGATGGGAACTTCCGCGTCGTTCCTGTATTTTTATTCATGGGCAACGACGCAATTGAGGATGAGACCTGGTGGGCTGCGAACAAAGCGAGATACACGCAAGCGAAGCGACACGCATGGGGAGCCATTGACCTCGCATACATCGTTTGCCAGTATGTTGCCCGCATGGATCGCGTGCCTTTCCGCAAGGTGTACAAGCTATTTACGCACGCCTCTGAACACCACATCAGTTGGACCCTTTACTGGGTCACAGTCATGCTTGGATCTCTCGTGAGCACCTGGATCAACCCTGTTCTTGAGACATACCCGTTTGGCATTGGTCTTCGAAAGCTCGCCATGCTTTGCTTCTTACCCATGATGTTTGCTACGACGATGTTCATGATCGGAGACTTCTACATCAGGATGTTCCTTCTGCACGATCGTCGACATTTTGAGGCCAACGCGGCACCCATGTGGTGGCAGGTGCTTTCTCAGATTCAATGGTTGCTCATGCCTGTAGCTGATCTTTTCTTTGGATCCATGGCTGGCCTCGATGCCCAGCTACACATGGCGATACAGCCTACTATGAAGTATGAGGTTTCAACAAAGGTGTCAAAGGATGGGAAGGTCGGAGGCTTGGTGCCCGAGAGTACAGAAAGTGGGGCGAGTGATTATCAGTCTGCTGAACCGTAGAAGTTGGGCCTCTTTGTACCACTATTCGTAGTGTTAGTATCTTCGTATATAAAGCCCATAGTTCCGTAAGTTTCTATGTGGTCTTTAGATGCAGCCCTTACATGATCCTTCTTAGATTTCTTCTTCTTCCCCTCCTAGACGAGGGCGATGACTCGTCGCTTTTCCTGCTCCTCGCTTTCACTTGGACGCCTTACTGCCTTAAATACAATTCAAATTACAAGTGCCACCTTCTAAAGTGTGCTCTTTCACTCTTTCGACTAACCTTTAATGTTGGAGAGCTGCTGTGCTGTGGCAAATTCACGAGCTTCCCATGCTGACAACCTTGCAACATCAGTAGGATGAAGCGTGAGAAACCCAAACCCAGAATTGTCAGGCACAGACAGAGCTTGCACGGCGGCAAGAACTCCTCCTCCTCTGACATAAATATGAAGTGCAGCTGCTACTCCCAAAGCCGTCGTCCAATCGCTTGGCGCGCACAATATCAATATTTGATCGCGCTGAGAGCGATCGTGTTGACTATGGTAGCCACAATTCATTTCATCGTCATTTGGTGTTTCCAGCTCACAGGTTCTTGCAAACAGATGTTCCACTTCCCGCAGTGCCTCTGTAAATAAAGAATTTGCTCCGAGACTGAAATCAGAAATAGACGGAAGGGAGATGCGCTGCGTGGTCACTCCTGTGGCAGCTGCGCGTTCGGTGAAATTGCTGATGGCATCAGACTCGTATTCATCGATGTGCGAAACCTCGTCTGATGCGCAAGGTGTCGACATGTCATCCACGGACTGTTCTCGGGAGCAGATGATAAATGTGAAAGTTTGTAGTTCCTGCACTGACATCCCAACCACAGAGTCAAGGTTTCCTATGTATACGCCATTCAGTCGAGAAGCTGATCGGAAAGCTCGGAAAATCTTCCCAGGCGCAAGCCTCGAAATGTCTGCCGTAGAATGGGGTGGACGCATCATACTATTTTCTTCCACGCGATTCGATGCCGTTGGGAAGTAGCCTGATAGGGATGTGCGCCGAGATGCACATATTTCCACAGGCCATTTTGCTTCTAGAGGAGCAGAAACTCCTGCACGTATGGACCATGGGCTATCACTTCCAAGCCAACGGACCGAGGCAAACTCATGTGAGGGAGACACAAAATTAGGGTCAAGTTTCATCCTGAGGGAAGCAAACTTTGTTCTAACCTTGGCTAAATTTGGCCGCAGGCTTGGGTCACGCACCAATAACCACATGATAAAGTGCTTAATCGACGGCATTGTATCCAAATCCTTCCTTGACTGAGGTGGTAGCAAGTCAGAATTCGGTGTGACTGTGCGCAGAAAAAAACGTATCCAATCAGGATCATACAGTAAGAAAGAGTTGGTGATAATTTCATATAGCAGACAACCAAGAGCCCAGATATCTGCAGGATGCCCGCACTTCTTTGATTTTCGCCTGTCATAATTGTTCGCTTCCGTTTTCGACGATGTGCTCACTGTAAGCATTTCAGGTGCTTTGATATACTCAGTGCCTTTGTTTCGCAAAGTACCCTCAGTCTCTGACGGACCAAATGAACGGCTCTCACCAAAGTCTGTGATAACGATACGAAATACAGACAAAGTTGAACGTTCTGGTGGATTCCAGAAATCGCTCACCGAGCAACCCTGCGTTGGCTCAAGTAAGAAGTTGTCTGCCTTAATATCGTAGTGAACCACTCCAAACCTTTCTAATGCTGCGACAGCCTCAAGGCAATGCGCATAAATAGCAGAATACAGCAGTAAGGGTCGGGAAGTACAGGTAATTTCTCGAGGCATGTCGCACACATGCCCATGATTGGTTCTCCATTGTTTAAGTGAAGTCGGGTAATGCTGCATCACAATAAAGAAGCTTCCTTTGGACACACCATAATCAAGCATTTTCACAACAGACGGCTCACGTTCCATTGCTTCGAGTAAGGCGATTTCGGAATAAACGGCAGTCGCAGAAAAAATTCCGTGCACATCTTGAGCTGTGTCGGTCACTTTCACAGCCACTTCCATCGATCTAAGTGTGCCTAGTTCGTAAGGAAGAACGCATCTATAAATCTCGGCAAAGGCACCTTTTGCAACAAATTTTTTCGTTGCGTATCGTTCCGGGCTGAAGAATGCGTCTGATGACAAGCGAAGCAGCCTTTCAACATCGTTACCAAGAGCTTCGACTCTAGAAACAAGAGCAGAGACTACAGACGCGTTACCAACGTGATTTAAATGGGCTCGAAGACGAAGAGGAACGCCGTGCACGAGCTTTTCAAAATGCAGCTGTGAAAGGGAACGTTTTTTAGATGTCTGAGCTTCTTCATCAGCGTATCTTGAAGAGATATATTTCCTGTCAACTTCACTATGTTCAGGTTTAACGTGAACGAGTAAAAGCAAAAGGAGTTCAATCATAGCCGCATGCACACTAACGTCCTGGTACAACTTTCGACAACCCCGTTTCAAGAAATACAGCTTTTCTGCAACGCGCCGTGACGATGTGGTTGCAGGGTCCTCAACTTCACTAGGATCTATATGTGCACCTGATGAGAGTGCTGAGGTTCCTTTCGTGATGTATATCGAGCTCTTAGCCTGGTGATATCTCGAGGAACGATCTTGTTCTTCAAGATGTTCATTTCCCTTACTTTGTTTGTCAGTGAAGCACCCATCATAAGCCTTGTGTGTCAGTTTGGACATGGCAACTTGTTGAAAAAAGTCTCCTTTTGCTTCAGATGTTTTACCACTGCCATGAAACACAGTATATTTCTTGTTATGTGAGCCTCCCGAATTTTCTAACTCCTCTTGTAGAATCACATCTTCCATTAGATCACCAATATGAGGGGTAGAATGTTCTAGTCGACCGTCTGTTTCAAAGCTGATGGTGTCGGGTGATTTTCCGAGTTCAGCAACAGAAAGCTGTACACCACCGCGACCCGAGCTCATGGTGCTTCTGAACATGGGCATTGGAATCACAAGCCCGTGGTTGGGAGTTAGAGGCTGAGAAGGCGTCGTGTCCTCATTCAAAATTGGCTCTGCTGAAAGTTTCAAGGTTTCATTGCCTTCACGTTTCAAGGTAGCGTCAAATATATTTTCGTTTTCTTGAGCAGAATATTTTAAGGCTTTCAGAGAGGCCTCATATTCAAGAGACAGCTCTCTCAAAATAAAGTCAGCCACACGAAGTCGAGTCAAGCTGCTTGAAATGGAAGTATTCCAGTGAGTGAGATGAAAATTCTGATTGGTAGCGATCACATCGCAACATGGATTTGCTCGTCCTGAAGATAGCCCACTGTCATCGTTGGCCCTCAATAATAATGAAATGAGGGACGTAAGGTGACTCACGACAAGCCCTGCCCAGTTAGGTGGAAGATGTCCATCGAGGTCATAATCACAAAGGTATAGACGCATGAAATTCATAAAATGTGCGTGAATCATATCGTCAACAGTTCCTCGCTTTTGCTGCGAGTCTGGCTGCGTGGAAGAGAAAGTCGTCACTTGACGCGCGGGAACCGTATTGGATTGCTGCTGAGCAACCTCTGTTCGAGTGGTAACATCAATAGCACTTGGATGAGTGGCCTGGCGAACTTTTCGATTATGCGCGAGGATACCCGGTATATCTGCTGCTAAACCACTTTCACCCAAGTTCTCTGCCAGAGTAGACAGTGTGAGAGGTGTTGAGATTACATCTGAATCTCCAGCGAGCTCACCTACATGTCCCAGTGTTAACACTTCAGGTGCCCGATGCCTATCGTCGTGGATGTCACTTCTACTCAAACCCGATACAGCCGAGCGTCGAGAACTGCGCGTCCTGTCAGATGACGTGTGAACATTTTTTCGCCAAACTTTACTGATGATGTGTAGTCTGCGCCATCTTGGCAAGTTGACAACCTCGGTTTGACTACCAGGCGGCGAATCGTAGTCCGCCGAGGTCATTTTTGAATTACTCGGGCATCTTGAAGAATAAAGGGCGTCTCAGCTGGTATACACGCGATTTTTGTGGCATGTCCTATCAAACTCAGCGCTTACGCAGTTGTGCGAACCTTCCAGCCGTGCGGACCTTCCCAGCTTCCAGAACCACGACCCTTTGAAGAAGATAGAGGGATTGCGTGCGTGTGTGGCTTTTGTACTACGAAGCTAAATATTGTCGTCAAGCAAGCAAGCAAGCAAGCACTACGAGAAAGAAATCCCTAATAAAATCGCCCTAAAATCCCCCTAAAACCCAAAATAGCTGTTTGAGCACCCTAAAACTCGGAAGGGGATTTTAGGGCCCCTAAAATCGCCCTAAAATCGCCCTAAAAATTGAGATTTTGGGACGAATTTATTTCACATATGTTGTCAGTCATAAAAGTTTGAAAATACACTTATTTTTTCTTTCGATTATTTATTTTCGTCCGTCTTCTTATCTTCTTCGATCAGGACAGGAAGGAAGCTGTCAGAGATCCGGGGCGCAGCCCCTGCGCCCTGGACCTCCACTCACCCGAACCGTCACGTCATCATGTAACATTGTGCACCTCTATGAATAATTTCTATCTTTTAGCGATTAAACCCTTGATTTGAAGTGGGATGATGTTCTGTGTCTGGCTTGAAAGCATGCATCCATCGAAGATAAAAAAGCCTGGCTGGGAGGAAAATTTTCCTTCATGGAGACCTCGTCTTGAGCTCGAGAAACGTTTTTGCAACCTGGGGCGACGTTGATTTCTTCAGTAACGACTATGCTATAGGTCGACTTTGCTGATGTCGCTCCTCGCCCCCGCCCATATCACACCCCCAGCTTGTTACGGTCCATTATCTGTGTTGGCACGGTGTAAACAAAACGTCTCGGATCGTCCCACGCCGCCGCCGCCAACAAACACTGATGATGATGTTGGGTTATATGTACGTGTCGAAATATTGAGTGGCACCACTGACGATCCATGCCTGTCGAACCTTACTGCGTGGATGTACTCGAGCATGCTTGGCCGTCTCACACAGTATTAGTCGATGATTCAAGCAGACTCCGTGTGCGTCTCGTGAGTCGGGAAAGCGGCGTGGCGTCGCGCCGCAAACCACCGAGTGGTCCCGTAACGACGCCGCACAGCGCCACTGGAAGGTTTTTGATGATACCTCGTTTTGTGGGTGCTTTCGATGCATGTTGTGACATATAGTAGTCGTCTCAGCGCTCTGTAGTAGCCGTCTTGGACATATGCATACGATGTCAACCGCAGACGGAAGTGTCGCCAGCCCCTCCTTCGGCGACGCGGGCGGCACCTCGGCGGCGCCGCCGACTTTTCGCAGAACCTTTGTGCTTCGCAAGTTGCCTTCAGATGGTATCTTTGCGTCCTGTACAGGCGTGCTTCGCGATACTTCATGTTGTTGGGGAGGCGTAATTGATCACCCGCCCCCGCCCCATTCGTCTTGGAATTGGATGTCGATGACGGCGGCACTCTCGGCGCTCTCGGTGTTCGGAGCGGCGGGAACGTCTAAATTTTAGGGCGATTTTAGGGTGATCTTAGCACCCTAAAATCGCCCTAAGATCACCCTAGATTTCTTTCTCGTAGTGAATACTTGTAATATTAATATTATTTTTCCAACAAATAAAATGAATAAAAGCACTTCATTTTATTTTTATCATATTTCTAAAAACACGTTCTGGTAATACGTACCGAGACGGGTTCGGGGAAGTGGGAGGTGGTGCTGGACGGCGTGTCCGTTCGGTACGAAGTACGAGAAGGGCGGGTTTTCGTGCGAAGGTCCGCCGACCGTCGAGAGGACTCGTGATGAGTGTTTTATGTTCATTTCGCGTGGGTGGAAATGCAATTTCAAAGTTCTTTAGTAGCTAGTACCTTCACATTATTCGCGAGAAGGTCCAGATGATTCCACCACTAACAGCGGCGGCGAGCTTGGTGCCGTCACTCGACGATAGGGTGCCATACCGGTTTTTCGTGCCTCCTGTGGACGTCACCTCGTTTTCATTCTTCGGCGCAAAGGTCGCATGACCTGCCTCCACTGCTGCTACGTACCATAGGCGAGTCATTCGCGAGGAAGAGGCGAAGTTTTGTTGACGGATTTCGATTCATTTCGAGTATCTCCGTCCGACGTGATACTTCTGATTCCTCGAACGAAATTCTGAATCGGCCCCTGCGAAGAGTTGGAAGTGCTTACTCATTAGCTTAAGCGGAATTGGAATTATTCCCATCGGGCTTTGCGAAAAAATATGCGGTGCGAATAACAGCCCTTCGAAACGTACCTGAGGAGAATCAACAGCACGACTGCTGCGAGTTGTTTCTTCAAACACGAAATGCTGGTTTATGTACTTACTGCCCCAGCCCAAACCAATTCCCCATCCAAGTCCAAGCCCGACGCCACAACCTCCTCCAACACCAAGTCCCATTACGCCGAGGTTGCCTCCTGAGAAAGTGCGAGTGTCAGTTCGGAAGGTTCACGTCGAAAGCAATCAATTCATGACAGCGTGTCAACAAGTTGGGGGACCGATCGTAAATGCGCTGCGGGCACTCACCTCCGAATCCCCACCCGACGCCGAAGCCGCAACCAACACCCACGCCTGTGTAAATAAAGACATCATCAGAAGAGGCTCGGAAGGGGGAAACAAATTAACGACTGAAGGTTCTGTGCACTCGTACCGAGACCGACGCCACGCCCTTGAATCAACCTGTTAGATCCTGACATGTGTAAAGACGGCAGGTCACTTGATAGCTTCTTTGCCTTTGGGACAACTAATTTACTGCGTCGTTGCCCCCTCCCTTCTTCGCGTGAAGTGGACAGTGGTTGACTGTGGCTCGCTTCTTCGTTCAAAGATTTTATGCGAAATTTGACGCGGCCGAGGACTCGCACCTGGATTGCACTCCAATTTTCGCAGACCTACCTGTGGGTAGTAGATGTGTTCCGATATGCGTAAGCTGGCAGAACGCTCATCGACACGCGCGGCGCGCGCGACACCATTCGCGATGGTCGCCGAAGCGACACGCGGCGTCGAGACGCGCGCGCGCAAGCGAAAGCGGGACCTCGATGCGCAGGTGGGCGTCGCCATCCCGGGCCTTCCCTTCGATGTCGCCGTCTCGCTCGTTCAAAAACACCTTCCCGATCCCGCGGACCTCGCGGTGCTTCGGGTGGTGAGCCGCGGGATGCGCGACGCGGTGGACGCGACCGGGCGGAAGATGGAGGAGTTCAAGGAAGATGATGCCGTCGAACGCGGATACCTGAGCACGCTCAAGTGTCTGCGTCGACGAGGTCGACTGTCTGACGAGCGTCTCCTGTGCGCTGCCGCTGCGAGGAATGGAGATCTCGAGGAGTTGAAAGCGATGCGCGCGGAGAATTTACCTTGGGGCGAGAGGACGTGCGCGTACGCGGCGAAGGGCGGCCACCTCGAGATGTTGAAGTGGGCGCGCGAGAACGACTGCCCGTGGGACGCGAAGACGTGCATGTACGCGGCGGAGGGCGGCCACCTTGAGATGCTCAAGTGGGCGCGCGAGAACGGCTGCCCGTGGGACTGGGGGACGTGCTCGAATGCGGCGAAGGTCGGCCACCTCGAGATGCTGAAGTGGGCGCGCGAGAACGGCTGTCCGTGGGACGAGCGGACGTGCTTGCACGCGGCGGAGCACGGCCACCTCGAGGTGCTGAAGTGGGCGCACGCAAACGGCTGCCCGTGGGACAAGTGGACGTGCGCGGCGGCGGCGTGGGGCGGCCACCTCGAGATGCTGAAGTGGGCGCGCGAGAACAGCTGCCCGTGGGACGCGAACACGTGCACGTACGCGGCGGAGGGCGGCCACCTTGAGATGCTCAAGTGGGCGCGCGCGAACGGCTGTCCGTGGGACGAGCGGACGTGCGCGCACGCGGCGGAGCACGGCCACCTCGAGGTGCTGAAGTGGGCGCACGAGAACGACTGCCCGTGGGACAAGTGGACGTGCGCGGCGGCGGCGTGGGGCGGCCACCTCGAGATGCTGACGTGGGCGCGCGCGAACGGCTGCCCGTGAAACGAGCGGACGTGCGCGCGCGCGGCGGGGTGCGGCCACCTTGAGGTGGTGAAGTGGGCGCGCGCGAACGGCTGCCCGTGGGACGAGAGGACGTGCACGTACGCGGCGAAGGGCGGCCACCTCGACGTGCTGAAGTGGGCGCGCGCCAACGGCTGCCCGTGGGACAAGGAGACGTGCGCGGGCGCCGCGTGTGACCACTTCGAGGTGCTGAAATGGGCGCGCGAGAACGGCTGCCCGTGGAACGAGGGGACGCGCGAATTCGCGGCGTCGAAGGGATACGTCGAAACCTGAGCCGCACACGCGAGAGACGGGGAGCGCACCTCGACCGAGTGAACCATGACGATAGACGAGCGAGACGAGATGAGACGAGACGAGACGAACGATGATATGAACGATGTGATGAACACGCGAGCGATGCGCGCGCTGTTTCAGTCGTTCCGACAGCCGCGCCCACGACTGCGCCGGCAAAATGTTGGCTTCGGCGACGTGATTTTCGTTCACGGCGTAAATCGTGTTCCGCGCACCGAGCGCTCAGGTATAGGGTTTAGGGTTTAGGGTTTAGGTATCGACGGAACGAGAATATTGGCGAAACTTGTGAGCGAGCTTGTGCTTCGATATAGCGATACGATCGATCGATCATCAAATGCATATTATTGTGATCGTACGACGACGACGATGATACGATGCGATGATCGACAAGCGAGGCACGGATGGATGGATACACACGCATACATACTACATATATACGTATTAATACACGCATATATTCTTTGTATTTTAGATATGCATCATGCTACGCTGGTGGATATATATGTGTAGCTAGCCAATATGCACTCCTCCTGCAGCGCAATGCATTCACGCGGTCAGCACAAAGTTGAACTTCACGTTTACGTGCGTCATGTATTATGTGTGCGTGTACACGCACATCATCACAATAATGTTTATTTATTTGTTTCGGCCTTCCTTGCTTGCTTGGCAAGTTAAGTAGGCAGTTAGCTCTCTTCGTTTTCTGTTTTATGTTTTCCTGTGCTGGACGCGAGTTTCAACTCGTGTCGTCGCTCTCTGCTTCTTTTAAGACGCAGTTCGTTTCGCCTGCTCGGTTCAAAGATACACGAAAAAGTGTGCGTCAGTTAAGCAACATGCGAGGCCGTGTCGATGACGAGTGTTCAGTGGTGAGAGCATCGCTAAGCACGTGGAGGAAGAGTACTCACCTCACGCAGATAGTCCGTACGTCGTCCTGAGGGAACGCATCAAGATCGTGAAGCACGTGACAGTACCGGCAGTAGCGCTGTAAGGGGGCATCTGCGTGCAATCGCACCTGTGCAGCTCTCTGTACAATGAAATTATGGGTACGTATGTGTTAGAATGTGACGAAGTTATTGCGCGACGTGGAGGGATGGATGCTTGTCTTTTTCTCACCTTGTGCTCTGAACAGAGTTTCAGTTTTCGCTTGCACGGTTCAGACAGATTTCTGCACGAGTACACCATACACTGCGTGACGCCTTTATCAACCCTCATTTGGCCGTTCATGGAGCCTTGCAGCTGTAAGTGACTTAGGTTTCCAAGTGCTTTAATATCATGCGTGCTACTGTTGAGAACAGAAGTTATGTCGGCACCTCCTACCGGGAGATGCTGGCCACGTGATTGGTTGCCTGGTGGAAATTGGGTCCGAAATAAGCTTTCACCGGCGTCGTATCGGTCGCCAGAGGAATACGGCAGCGTCTGGCCCAGCGTGGAATTACGAGATGGATGCGTAGCGACTGGAAAATTGTGACCGATGGCGCCGATGCCATGCTGTAAATAGGCACCAAGCAAGCCAGGTTGATGGGAGAGAGAAGTTTGGAGCAGTACCGCGGATTCGCGCGAAAACTCGTTTATGATGTCGTCGCAAAGCCGATCACACGACTGAAGAGCGCACAACTCTGAAAGTAGACGGATTGATACCGAGTGAAAGTCATCTATTCCTTTCTCCATGTTGTCGAGGCGGATGGCAGTATCCAACTTCGTACAGACACTCAGGTGTATCTTGATTGTGACGACGAAAGCAAGCACGATATTATTATTATTATGATACGTAGGATATATTATGAGCGAGCGAGGGGCGGAGCAGCGGATGAGCGACCGAGCGACGAGGGAGCATTAATAATAATAATAACAATGGACGGACGGAGGTGTTCGTCAAAATTTATAGCCTACGATATGCAAGAATCAAAGTGAGAGTCGTCCACTCATGGGCGAGGGTTCGGAGGAATGGGCCGTCTGCCCAGTTTGTGAGGAGAAGTGTCGGCTCTCTCAGGCGGATTGGCACGTGGGCACCTGCTTGATAAAAAAATGCGCATCACCTTCTCGCAAAAGAAAGTTTGCTGAGGTTGGTGAGCGGGACCGACCTGCATGTGGACCCGACGCCTCGATTTCGACGCTTTGGAGTGTACTACCTGAGACACGGAAGGTCTCTTCCCCGCCGCCATCGTCAGCTTCTCCATTGTTTATCTCACCATCCGAGCTGCGACCGCCTTCACGATTAGGTATCGCGCTTTGCGGGGAGAGATGGAGACTTCCAACGACAGGTTTGGACTCTTCTCCTGCCAGGGGTGGTGGCACTCGAAATGCAGTGCAAGTTGCTGCTCCTTCGAAAAGAGTTGATGTCATGAATTCCAGTCTGCCGCCCAAGCTGTTGAGAATTTTGGTACCTTTGCACGGTCGAAAAAGAGACAGCAACGACAAGGTGTTCATTCCCATGCCCAAAGATGGCACTCCTGTCAAAGTTGTCAGGGAAAAAGATAACCCAGTGGACTCAAGAGCTTTGCTTTGTACGTCTTTGTCGGCACCGTCAGCGAAGCTTCTAGGCGCTGAAGAGCTTGGAAATGTCCTCGGGTATCTACCAAGACAAGTGAGTACTCATCTATCACCTTTGATCGACGAAGGCTTAATTTTCCTCACGGCATGGTCGCGCTCTACGATGACAAATACTGCCTTTCATCTTGAAGGGTCGTCCACAGATGGTATGATCGAGTTATGCGCATCTCTTTGTTCACCAAAAGAAGTCCTTCGAGAAGAGCAGCACATGTTGGTAGCCTCCGCTTGGTCGGCTGCAAGTCAAGCTTCTGAGGATGCTCACGCTGGTCTTCAGGAAGTGATCCGTCGTCGATTTTGGTCGGCTGTTGGACGCATACGTTGCAGCGCTCATGCGCACCTCCTTAATACTGTCGAGGTTTGCATCCTAGAGACTTTCCATAAGTGTTCCTTACCTGCACAGCGACTCGCTTTTCGACTACTGCAAAGAAAGGCTATCTGGTTTCGCACTCCTTCGCTGCAATATTCAGAAATACCTCACATAGAAGCTGCAGTCGACGAGCTGCAAGAACGAGGCGTAGTCCTTTCTGGTGATAATCGTGAAGTAGATGAAAACATGGAAGCACGGCTATCTGCTCTCAAAAGTGACGAACTCGTTATTCTCTCTGAACGTTTGGGTTTAGATCATCGCAATACGAGGAAAAAGCTTATTGGTAAGATTCTTTCCTCCTCAAGGGACTCCAGTGATGGTGGACAACTTCTTTTTCATACTTGGTTGAGTATCTTTAACGGTCGATCATCTGGTATGGTAAGGCTTTGTCCTGTGTTGTTGCGCTCCGTACAAGTTGTCAACTACCTGACATTCCTCCGTCCCGACTGCGGTTTGCAGTCTTTCGTGCTTCAAGATGTTGGCGTCATCCGTTATCCACCTCATCGGAGTAGTTTAGAAGATGGTTCTACTCTGTTCACGTCGCGATCTGATCTGGATGCCTATTTGAGCGTAATCGCTGAGGCATCCGCTGTTGACGCCGCGTTAGATGCTGGCGACGAGAAAACAGCGCTTAAAATCTTGGACACAAATATTTTCCCTTGGGTGAACAGTTGTTCAAATGTACTAATACACTCGTTGAAACATCAAAATTTTCGAAGAAGATTTGAGCCAGACTGGATTCGTGCCAAGATGGCTACTATCGGTATTACCTTATTGGAGCGGCATGGTCGTCCTACCGATGCCGTTGCGATGCTCACGCGTCTACTATCTTGTCCAATATGTCCAGAAAGGCGAGGAACATGGTATTTACGGCTGGTAATAAACTTGAGTCATCTCGGGCGTCTAAGCGAAGCAACGCGGGCGTGTCACAGGGCACTGCAAGATCCATGGGTGCGTTGTGGAGATCGACTTGGAATTCAGAGGCGCGCTTTACGACTAGCCAGAAAAGTGAAGAGTTGGGGGACTTTAGGTGCTCGTTGGCGCAGTGATATTCTCTGGGAGGCTCCTATTGATTCTATTCGGGCGCGGGCACTCAACGGTTCTGTGAGAGAGAAAAAACGTTACTGCACAATTTCTGAAGTTGGCGAGGCCACTGTTTCTGTTGAAGAGCTCGCAATAATGCATTATGCCGAAGAAGATGCAGGAAGTTGGCGCGGTGTACACTCTGAAAGCCGTGCGTGGATGACTCTTTTTGGATTACTTTTTGCAGACGTGATCTTGTCACCTGTTCCTGGAGTTTTCCATGGACCTTTTCAATCTGCCCCGCTTGACCTCTGCACAGATAGCTTTGTAGAAGCGCGAAGGGACGATATCACTAAACTTCTATTTGAGATAAGAAGAGGGAAAGGAACCAAAATCATTCGTGATGTATGGCGTCGATACTATGGTACCGCAATTTACGGCGTATCTTGGGTCTTGCTGTCGTTGGACGAACTCTGTGACATAATCCTCGGGCTTGGCGATGTGGCTTTGGCTGAAGTTATGGGTCTCATTGCAGAGGATACTTCCGGGTGGACCGGAGGAGCTCCTGATCTTTTATTGTGGCGGCAATCTTCATGTGAACCAAAAGTCAAAGCTGTAGAGGTCAAAAGTAAAAATGACCAACTAAGCGATCAGCAGCGGGCTTGGCTACTTGCGCTACGCGATGCCGGGGTGACAGTGGCAGTGTGTCGGGTGTCATTTTGATTTTTATGCACGCTCTTTTTCATTAACAAGGAAGACGAGGTGTACGAGTCTTATGTATGCATGTACGTATGTACGTACATACGTAGCGACGACGTATGTGCATATGTATTCAGGTAGCTCTAGAATATTAGGTGATTGTTAATAATGTGATCGACGTTGTTTGTTCCTTCGCTCGTGTGCGCGTGTTTTCGTTTCTCAACACCTTCCGGCTTCCGATCGATTTTCCATATATATCTATGTGATAGGTTTATGGCTCTTATTCGTTCAAGAGTCGACAGAACGACTAACGTAGTGTGTAGTGTCTCAGTCAAAGATAGTAAACGGGAAGGATCAGGCTCTATGTCGGTGCTCGTCGCAGCTCGGCTGGCGATACATATGCGAGTTTCTAGTGGCAAGAAATCATCGTGTGCTCGCGCTCTTCGATCCGTTGTCCCTGTACTCTGTCGAGCTCACGACGACACGAACGACCTCTCGGCGAAGTCAGAGACAACCTCGGATGTGTTTGAGGTCTGTGCTGCGCTGGGTGTCGTCCCGGAGCCATCGAGGCTGGACGCATATCTGACTGTGAAAGTTCCAGATGTTAGTCGAGGGCGTATTGTCGCTAGCATCAAATCGGGCCTCGTCGTTGTCAACGGCATTCACGTCAAGAAACCCTCTCACAAAATAAGTGCTGGCGACAGGATCGTGTGTGAAATACCAGCACCACCACCATTGGAAGCAAACCCTGAAGACATCCCACTAGAGGTACATTATGAAGACGATCATCTGATTATTGTGAATAAACCCGCAGGAATGGTTGTGCACCCGTCAGCTGGACATGAAAGTGGAACTCTTGTCAACGCAGTTCTTTTCCACTGTCAGCTTCCTCCCATGCGTGTCTTGTCAGGTAACCAGCGCGCACGTGAGAAAACAGACGGCGACGAAGCTGATTCATCACTGATCTTCGCAAATCCTGCGGATTTCCCGGATACTATCATCAGACCTGGTATAGTCCATCGCCTAGATAAAGGAACCACTGGTTTGATGGTAGTTGCAAAGGATCCGTTTACGCATGCAGGCTTGTGTGATCAGTTTGCTGCGAGAACAGTAAGGAGACGGTATTTAGCACTTGTCATCGGTGCTCCGAATCCTTTATCAGGGAGGGTAAGTGCCCCTATTGGACGAGATCCTTTGGATAGACTTCGCATGGGAGTAGTGCACGGGGCTGGTGGCCGACACGCAGCAAGTAATTTCTCTGTCAGAACCTCTCTTGCACGAGGAAACGCTGCGCTTGTGGAATGGCAGCTGGAAACCGGTAGGACGCATCAAATTCGAGTTCATACAAAAGAAATTGGACACCCTATATTGGGTGATGACACATATGGTGGTGGTGGTCGATCTGCGGCTGAAAGGTTGCACCGCAAAGGTGCGATGAGCATCGACCAAGCGAAATTGATTTTGCAAAAATGTAGCCGTCCAATGCTTCACGCCAGGACTCTAGGTTTCCAACACCCAGTAACGGGTGAAGAGCTAGACTTTGCCGTCGAACCTCCCGCAGACTTTGCTACCATATTTCAGTTGTTGAACGATGATAAATGAACATGTAACGAACATCATTTGATGAGTAGATAAAGACGATAGACTAGCTACTACGTAGTACCTTCTAGGTAGCTAGCTCTACTAGTCTATAGCTAGTCAGATATATGCGCTAGCTAATAGCTACTACATAGACTACATATTATGTAATATGTACGTAGATATTTAGATCATTATTATGTAGACTATGTACAAAAAAAGAAAATCTGGTATCACAAAGATTATGGCGTGTGAACGCCGTGCACGAAACATTTTTTTCTCAGTAGTAGCTAGTCTACATAGTTTTGAGTATCTCTCGCGATCGATTACAAGTTTTAAACCGCGATTACAAGTCCGACCAGTCCGCCTCCTCAGAGGCGTCTCAGCTGCGCGAGCAGTGTCGTGGCCGGCCTGAGCCTCGCGGGATTTTTTTCAAGAAAACTAATGTGAAGTACGTAGCTACTACGAAGGTATTCTGGATTTCAACCGGGTTTGAAAAAATACCAGTAGTACCAGTAGTAAAATTAGCTACTTGGAGAATCTACTCGGCTACTGGTAGCGTACTGGTAGCGTACTGGTAAGCTACTTGCCACGTGGCAAGTAGTAAATTCCCGATTTACCTAAGCGTTCCAGTATTGAATATGTAAATTTCGCGATTTCGAAAATTTCGCTACCAGTACCGGTACGGTACGTAGCTACTGGTAGCGTACTGGTAGCTACTGGAACTACTGGTAGCTACTGGAAGCACCGGTAGGTAGTTAAATTTTTTGCATACCCGGTTGAAATCCAGAATACGTAGCTACTTTCGGATTCGGTATTCATTCATGAATATGCCGTATTCGGAAGATGCTGTAGTGTAGCTCTTGTAAGGGTTTCGAAATAGATGTTTCTGGCACGCTCCACATGCATGCATCAACTTAGGTCATCGTCTTAAAACAAAGTTTCACAGCTGTAGAGTAAATCGCCACACACCGGTTTTCGCGTCATACTCTTGAAGTTCCCCACCCATGCGACGCGTCTGTTTAAGGATGCGGTCTTCAAATTTAGCCCTTGCTGCCTCTCCTTCCTTTTTTGGCCGACACTCATACAAAGTTACTTCAGCGCGCTTTTTGAGACCTTCTCCAGGCGAAGGGCTCGGGACACCAGAATCTTCATGGTAGACATATATGACACCCCTTTCAATACGAACAACGCGATCGATTTCCAGTCCACGAACGTCAACAGGTTCAAGCCACCTCACGGAGCCAAAGTTTTTTCGAGTTACCACAAAGTCTTCAATCTGAGCGAGCGCTTTCTCTCCTTTCTCTTCCAGCAGCATTCGCAACACATCAGGGCTAGGTTCTATCGAGTACCCATCTTTTGTGGATATCACAGGTATCTCATTTTTGTTAACTTTCAAGGCGATCTTCTCACCACTCTTGTTGGAAACCTCAAGGGTATTTTGAACTGCTGAAGGGTCGTCAGCAACATTTTCGTCTTCGAAATGCACGTGTCTTCTTTCAGGAGTTTCATTGTGCTTCCCAATACCAACTCGTGGAATCACTGTATCAGAATCTGTCGCTTGAGATAGCGTACCACTGACAGGATTTACTGCAAGTAAGGCGGAGGTAGGCGGAGACATAGCTGGCGGCTTGCGTATGAATAAGCTTCGAGGATTCTCACGAGGTTTGAACATCCAGTTGTCAGCAACTTGAAGCTTTGGGGGCGTGCTCCCACCAGTTCCAGTTGGAGCATCCACAACAGTGCCGCTGACAAATTCACTGCCATGAGGAGAAGGTGAAACGGAATATCCTCGAGGTTTCATACGTGAAGTAAGTCCTCCACGAGTGGTGAGCCAGGGTGATCGAGGGGTTAACGATCGCACAGGAAACGCTACATGAGCTGTGTTAGGAGATGTGCTCCCAAGCAAAGATTTTTTATGAGACTGCTTAGCGGTGGAGACTGGAGATATCACAGGAGGAGGAACAGCCAAGGAGTTGCCATAAGGTGCCGCGTTTACACTTGGAGAGGCCAAGGTCGAGATCCCTGTAGGCGCAAGACTCGAGGGATGGATACCAGCTCCTGGTGTAAAAGCACCTGCAGAAGAAAATCCTCCGCCAAGAGGACCCGAAAATGAAGGAGCAGCTCCAAAGAGTGTTTGAGCCGGAGAAGACGGTAACGCAGATCCTCCACCAATAAGAGTTGTAGATGGCAGGGCGGCACCGAATGCAGGTGTGCCTGTTGGTTGCGCTCCTGTGCTAAATATACCACCTGTGGCAGGAGCTGACGCAGCAGAGAATGAGAAAGAAGGGGTGGATGCCGCAGGCAGAGCTAGCGAAAGTGCGGCACCAGTAGCTGGGGCTCCTGCAGTTCCAAATAGACCGGCAGATGCAGGGGTGCTTGCAAACCCTCCAAAGGAAGATGTGGTAGCTGCCGCACCGAATCCAGAACTTGCCTGTGGAGCTGATGCAGCTGCACCAAACAGCCCATTACTGGCCTGAGAAGCTCCGAATGGAGAAGCGCCACCAGTAGAAGGGGAAGGTGCACCAAATGCACCCCCTGCAGGGGCAGACGCTCCAAACAGGTTTGTCGAACCACTCAATGGGGAAAGGTTGATGGCAGGAGTGCTCGTGTTTACGCCAAACGCCGAGCTCGATGCAGCCGCGCCAAAACCTGTGCCTGCTGGACTAGCACCAAATCCAATAGAACCTGCTGGAGCGCCAAAGGCGCTGCTGCCACCGAAAGCCGGAGAAGATTGTGCTGCCCCAAATGCCGAGCTTGATGCCGGTGCTCCAAAAGCACTACCACCAAGTGTACTTCCTCCAAAAGCAGGCGTTGAAGGAGGCACTCCAAATGCCCCCGCACTGGCTCCAAAGGAAGGCGCGGATGCAGCGCCACCAAAAGCTGGCGCCGATGCAGCGCCACCGAATGCAGAACCAATACTTGCCCCGAAGACATTTGTGGAAGTTGCTGCCGCCGCACCACCGAACGCGGGTGCTGTAGGCGAGGTGCCAAACGGAGAGCCTCCAGGACCTGGAGTAGTAGAACCGAATGCTGGAGCTGGCGCATTACCGAACGTAGACGCCCCAGGTGATGCTCCAAATGCATTCCCTGAAGGTGTGCTGCTAGCTCCAAATATTCCGCCTCCCCCCAACGTCGCGCCGGCACCACCAAACGCGCCAGCTTGAGATGAACCAAAGGCGCCAGCAGCACTTGGTGCAGTCACTCCAAAAGGACTTGCACTTCCAGCACTGGCACCAAAGGCGCTGCCTGTCGCTCCGAATGGACTGGCTGCTGCACCAGGTGCAAACGATCCACCGCTAGGACTTCCAAGCGAAGGATTCAAAGCCGTCGATCCAAAACCGACACCACCAGTACCTACGTTTGCTCCAAATCCAGCTGAGGGCGACGCTCCAAAAGGAGTTGCCGAAGTTGCTGGCTGCCCGAAGGCTCCAGGGCTCGCTCCTTGTGGAGAAGGCTCACCAGCCTTTGCATACGCATCGAAACGTATCTCCTCGACACACTTATGCTGATTTTCCTGCATAGCACATATAGAATGCATCATAGCGAAATTCTGACTCTGCGTGAGAAGCTCTTTGTCTGTGACTCGCGTGACACGATAACCTCCGGCGCCTGGGAGCATGGAGCAATTTATTGCCTTGTGTGCAGAGTTTCCACAGGTGCTGCAGACATGCTGGTTGCGGCAGCTGCCACCGAAGCGACAGGAACCTTTGTTCCAGAACTTGCAAGCGTTGTTCGCTGTTGCGTGATAATTCGAAAAGCAGGGACATGAACAAAAGAGGAGGTTTAGGTCAGTCTGGTCTTGCTACCTCAACTAATGGCCTGGTGAGATCTAAAATCTAAACTTTGGGTTTTGAAGGCGAGGGCGGAGCAAGAAATTTCGAGAAGCGGAAAGAGGACGCCAGGGTATGAACGTACGTGCTTGGCTAGCGCCCGGACCACCGATCGTTCCATTCCCACCAAACACAGAACCCTGCGGCCGTATTGATGCATTTGTCCCTCCGAATGGCGAGGGAGATGCGCCAGGGGCGTTGAAAGCATTCGGCTGTGTCGTAGTCGTGCCAAAGGGAGAGCTGGTTGTGGAGGCGCCAAACGCCGAAGGCGAGGCGGCTGGAGCGCCAAAAGGGGACGCAGGAGCCGCACCGAAGGCTCCAGCTGGCTTGCCAAATGCGCCTTGGCTACTCCCGCCACCGAAAGCTCCCCCGCCGCCAAAACCTCCAGAGAACGTCATGCTTTCTGGGACGCGCGCCAGGAAGTGGGGAGGGGAGTTTTCGAATTTGACTTTTTTACTGGCAAAGCTTGTACGTAGGATATGACGATTTCAGCAGGAGGAGGAATCGAGGAAAAAGTGAGAGAATTTCGAGTCACCTCTCAAACATGCATGCTCTCGAGAGTGAAGTGGAGCATGCATGCAGCGAGGAAGTCCCAGCATCAGACAAGCACTTGAGCAAGTACGAATAAGAATATGTGTTGTATGTAAGACGTGAACAAATACCTGTATCGAAGTCCGACGCGTCTACCCGCGAGTCGCTGTTCTGCAGTTCACCCAAGACGTTCCCGCCGCTCCGAACACACCGAGAGCGCCGAGAGCGCCGCCGTCACCGACATCAAATTCGAAGACGAGTGGGGCGGGGGCGGGTGATCGATTACGCCTCCAACAGCATGCGATATCATGAAACACGTGTGCACGGGACGAAAAGATACCATCTGAAAGCAAATTTCGAAGCACAAAGGTTCTGCGAAAAGTCGGCGGCGGCGCCGAAGTGCCGCCCGCGCGCTGTGGGAGGGGTTGGCGACACTTTCGTCCGCGGTTGACATCATGAGCACATTTGCACGAGGGCTACTACAGAGCGCTGAGACGACCACTGTATGTCACAACATGCATTTGACACAAGATCCGCAAGTCGAGACCACACACAAAACGAGGTATCATCAAAAACCTTCCAGTGGCGCTATGCGGCGTCGTTACGAGACCGCTCGGCGGTTTGCGGGGCGCCGTACGCCACTCGCCCGACTCAAAAAGACGTACACGGAGGTCTGCTTGACTCATCGACGAAGCCGGTGCAAGACAGCCAAACATGCTCGGCCACGTCCACACAGTAAGGTTCGACAGGCATGGATCGTCAGTGGTGCCATCAATATTTCGACACGTACGTACATAACCCATCATCAGCAGGGTTGTCTCGGCGGCAGCGGCGCGGGACGACCCGAGACAAGTCTTGTTTACACCGTGCCAAACACAGATAATGGACCGTAACAAGCTGGAGGTGTGATATGGGCGGGGGCGAGGAGCGACATCTGCAAAACGACCTATAGCCTAGTCGTTACTGAAGAAATCAACGCTGCCCCAGGTTGCAAACTCGTTTCTCAAGCTCAAGACGAGGTCTCCATGAAGGAAAATTTACCTCCCAGCCAGGCCATTCTCTTGATGGATGCATGCTTTCAAGCCAGAACAGAACATCATCCCACTTCAAATCAATCAAGGGTTTAATCGCTACAATATAGAAATTCATAGAGATGCACAATGTAACACGGTGACGTGACGGTTCGGGTGAGTGGAGATCCGGGCGCAGGTGCTACGCCCCGGATCTCTGACAGCTCTCCTCCTGTCCCCATCGGAAGAAGATAGAGCAGGACGAAAATAAATAAATAATCAAGACAATTTTTAGGGCGATTTTAGGGCGATTTTAGGGATTTCTTTCTCCTAATAATAATAGCTAGCTAGCTAGTGATATGTTTTTCTTGCTCAATTTTGATGAGGATTTAATGAAATTCTATTAATAATATTATGATGACATATTATTAATCCGAAACGAATTTTTATTTGTTTTTCCAAAAACGATTTGGCGGCCGCCATTTTGTTGCCGCCGACGTCTAGTCGCTCACACAGTGCCGCGCGCTGGATATGATATCGCTACTGCGCTAGCATCTTGTGCTTGATAAATATGGACGTGCGTGAGAGTAAAAGAAGCATTCGCGAACGCGTTGAGAAGTCGAGTTTAAGCGCAGATGGAGTGGACGCTGGTGGCATCTCCCTCTTCTCTGTTTCGTCGAAAAAACGGCAGCGTAGAAGCGCACACCACGAGACGGAGAAAAGTGCAGACGGTAAAGAAGCCAAGAGTGACGACCGGGAGATATCATATCGTATAAAGCCCGAGCAGACGAATGAAAGTACGTTTGTTTCGGGTGAAGCCTCGTTTCGAGCATTAGGCTTGAACCAATGGCTCAGCAGTAACGTTGTCGCCATGGGCATATCGAAACCTACCCCTGTGCAACGAGGCTGCATACCACCGATCCTGGCGGGTCGCGATGTCATTGGCACAGCTCAAACAGGAACGGGAAAGACTGCGGCGTTTGCACTTCCTATCTTGCAACTTCTCGGCAACGATCCATACGGAGTATTCTGCCTCTGTCTGACTCCAACACGCGAACTTGCCACTCAGATAGCTGACCAGTTCGATGCCTTCTCTGCGGGTATGACGCTTCACTGCGAAGTGGTTGTTGGCGGCGAGGATATCAGGACCCAAGGTGCGGCTCTGGTTTCCCGTCCTCATGTGGTAATCGCAACCCCTGGTAGACTTATGGAACACTTCATGTATGATGACTCACTCGCGAAGGCGTTCGCTAAGCTCCGATGCCTTGTGCTCGATGAGGTGCGGCCCCGGACTTCTTTTCTTACTAGCTTCAATTTCATCGCTAACTTGTCACTCTCTCCCCACATACAATTGCACGCATGAACAGGCGGACAGACTTCTCGATCCTGGGTTTGAAGCAGAGCTTCGAATTATCATGCATAACTTACCGTCGGTTAAGCGACAGACGTTACTTTTTTCGGCTACCATCACAAGATCGATTTCAGCACTGCAAGAAGTTACACTGAAAAAGGCAGTGCATTTTGAAGCTTTCGAAGGACTAAAGGTGGTTGAGCGGTGCAAACAAGAGTACTGCTTTGTCCCGGCGAAAGTGAAGGAGGTGTATCTAGTGCACCTCATAACCAAAGCAAAAACGTGGGGTGTGCGATCTATGATAATCTTCGTCGGTACTGTCCATACCTGTCAGCTGCTTCAGGAAACCCTTACCTTACTTAGCATCGACTCGGTGGCGTTGCACGCGTGCAAGAAACAGCGACACCGGGTTGCCAGCCTTGCTCGCTTCAAATCAGGAGAAGTCAACGTGCTCGTCGCAACTGATGTCGCATCACGTGGGCTCGACATTCCTTCTGTCGATCTAGTCATTAACCACGATGTACCTGCAGTCCCACGAAACTATGTCCATCGCGTTGGACGCACTGCTCGTGCAGGTAGGTTGGGTCGAGCCGTGACACTTATTTCTCAGTTTGATGTTGCTCTTGTTCATCAAATAGAAGAAATCACCGGAGTGGAAATGACTGAAGTTCCAGATCTTTCTGAAGAAGATGTCCTCAAAGATATATCTCGCGTATTCACCGCAAGACGGGGGGCAAAGATGAAGATGAGCGAGAACGGGGGTTTCGACGACCAAATGCGCGAAAGAAAAGCCCGTTCGTCCTCTCAAAGCGCCGTGAAGTGACGAGTGATAGCAAAGCTGGAGAAGTCGTATGTTTACGAAGGTAGTCACAAAGAATTCAATACAGGTTGTATTATCGTTTACTGCTGCACACATACACATACAGTCATTATTCGTTTGAGAGTATGATAATAGTATTCTGGATTTCAACCGGGTGTGCAAAAATACCAGTAGTACCAGTAGTAAAAATGACTACTTGGAGAATCTACTCGGCTACTGTAAGCTACTGTAAGCTACTGTAAGCTACTGGTAGCTATACTTGCCACGTGGCAAGTAGTAAATTCCTTAGCAACCCAGTCTTGAATAAATGCAAATTTCGCGATTTCGAAAATTTCGCTACCAGTACTCGGCTACTGGTAGCTACTGGTAGCTACTGGAACTACTTGTAGCTACTGGAAGCACCGGTAGGTACGTAGTTAAAATTTTTGCATACCCGGTTGAAATCCAGAATAATACCCACCCGATTTTCAAACCGATTTTAGACCCGATTATTTTGCCACAAAAACCCCATAATAATAATAAATCAGATTGGACCTGATGAAAAAGAGCCGACGTTTTCGGGCTCGTGAAAGCGACTAATCAAGTGACAAACAGAGCGAACCGCACGTGGAGGTTGGTTGACGCATAGTTCAGCGGCTTCTGGGTCACAGTACGTGGCGCTGTCGGGTTACTTAGGACTTCACACAAGCATGCTCAGCTTACTCACCTCCGCTTTGTCGGATCTGAAGTCAATGAACCTTCGTCAACTGTTGCTTCAGTTGGTGAGCCTCGGACTCATCGTCACTTCGGCCTTAGTGATTTGGAAGTCGCTGATGCTGGTCACGGGAAGCGATTCGCCTGTGGTGGTTGTGCTGAGCGGATCGATGGAGCCGGCGTTTTATCGAGGTGACATATTGTTTCTGTACCTTGCTGAGCGCGCTACGAGGGTGGGCGAAATAGTCGTCTTCAACATCAAAGGGCGCGAGATTCCGATCGTGCACAGGGTCATAAGGGCGCACGGTGATCTCAAATATGGTGGGCAGGAACTCTTGACTAAGGGTGACAACAACTACAGTGATGACACGGTGCTTTACGCTGCGGGACAGGATTGGCTATTAGAAAGCCAGATCATGGGCAGGGCAGTCGGATTTCTTCCTCACGTTGGGAGAATTACTATAATCATGAACGACTATCCCGTTGTCAAGTATGTCGTCATCGGCGTGCTTGGACTTCTTGTGGTAACGAGTAGAGAGTGACTATCCAACGGAGGGTGATGTGCAGTCTGGGAGCACGTTTTGATTGTGTATTGTGTGTATTAAAGAGTAGTTTTTAGGCAATGACTGATTCGTCGTCGTCCCTGTTGCTTCCGAAACACTGCTATGTATCAAGTCCAGGCGCAGGTGTACAAAAAGTACACAAGTTTGGCGCGGGGACTGTCATATGTGTAGCAGCCGTACTGTCTCGAAGAAAGGGCGAGTTCAGAGGTCATTAACACTCTGCTCTCATCGCGTCGTCGTAGCCTCTCAAGAAGTGCGTTGTTGTGTCGATCAGTTCTTCAGAAGAGCATCGATGTCGTCGGCAATGTTAGCGTTCTCAAACTTGGGGCTGTAGCGCTTAACCGGCTCACCGTTCTGGTCGATCAGGAACTTTTCGAAGTTCCAGGTGATGTCTGAGCGGCGGACAGGAGACCACTGGATGGGCATCGTGTTGGGCTGGATCGCGTAGATGAAATCGGAGCCAGTACCGCCGCGGTCATCCTCAGGGGCAGGGATCGCGTTCTTGAGGTATGTCCACAGGGGCTCCTCGTTCTCGCCGTTCACGGTGCACTTGGCCATGATCTGGAACTTGGGCTTGTAGCCATCACCGGGGCGGACGTGCTCGAGGGTGTTCATGAGCTCAAAATCTTTGTCGTAGCACTGGTGGCCAAATTGGTTGCACGGGAAACCAAGGATAGCGAGCTTGTCGCCGTACTTCTCCGCCAAGGCATTCAGTTGAATGAAATCCCTGACGGTCGTACCTCACATGGTCGCGACATTGTTAATGAGGACAACCTTGCCCTTGAGCTTCGCGAAGTCGAACTCCTCGCCGTCAACCGGGGCGCTGCGAGTCCCGCCTCCGAGGGTCTTCCCCTTGAAGTCGTGAAGAGACGCCTTGGCGCGGACAGAGGAGCGCTGCGTGTAGAACCGGAGATACAGTACCGAATAGATCGCGTTAGCTTAAAAATACAGGTAGCTGCTTTTGCGCGTTTTGGCGCTCGCTACTGCACGACAAGTTGCGATCTTCGGTTGCGGCGGGCATGACGTGGAAAGTTTCCGCGACGAGGAGAGGGAAAGAAAAGCAAGGGCCCGTGCACGTTGTGTTGCCTTACCTGCGCGGTGAACTTAGCAGTGCGAGCGGTCAAGCTCGCGGTTCTACCACGCGCAAATTGCGCGGGCAGCGCGGTGAGACGGCTGCAAGCCGACATCATTGTATGTGGCAAACAAGGACCCAAACCTGCACAAATAAGGTTTTCTTGAAGTCCTTATCCACTCGACTGATGAGAAAGAAGTCTGAACGCGGGATCTCGTTTGCACAAAGAGACTACACCGACGATTCGTGAAAAATACCGGTTACCTGACATGCAAACAGTCTGGTAAATTGCAAAACAACAAGCCGCGTTATTCTTTGGTGATCGTGATTTTCTCGCCCAAGCCCTGCCGCCATCTGCGCCGTGCGCCCACGTCATTGTTTCGCCCGCGTGCTGGCGGACGACTCGCCCGTACGCCTGGTAACCAGATCTGAAAGAAGCTCGCGTTCCGCACATAACATACTTCTTGCCGCGCTAAGCTCCCAGCACCATGTCCGCCTTCGCTCTCACCTCGTTGTCGCAAGGGGTGACCCTCCGAGGTGCCCCCTTGATCAAGGGTTCCGGCCGCGCCTCTTCTAGGCGCTCGGCAACTGCCTCGAGCCTCCGTGGCGTGCACATCCCTGCGCGCGCGTCGTTTTCCTCCGATGGAATCTCCTCCGAAATGAATGCGCACTTCGTGAGCTCTATCCGCGCCGGCGGCATGGTCGTGCCGCGTCAAGAGGCGGGCGACCCCTTCGGTCTGCTCCTTCGCGAGCGCATCGTCTTTCTCGGCAACCAGGTTGACGACTTCACCGCCGACGCCGTCATCAGCCAGCTCCTCCTTCTGGATGCCCAAGATCCGAAAAAGGTGAGTGTAAAATTGATGCGCATTACATTCGTGATAATTTCAATGCCTAGAAAGCGCTCCCAACGCCTTCTATGGCATGGCTTGAGTTGGATCGACTCTAAACGTTCACTCAACTGACTTTATTTCCTCCTCGTCTGAGCACAGGATATCAAATTGTTCATCAACTCTCCCGGTGGCTCTGTGACTGCGGGCATGGGTATCTATGATGCGATGCAAATGTGTCGTGCTGACGTGAGCACGGTCTGTATGGGTCTTGCAGCATCAATGGGTGCCTTCCTGCTCACCTCTGGTGCGCGGGGGAAGCGTCTGTCAATGCCCAACGCGCGCATCATGATCCACCAGCCTCTTGGTGGTGCCTCTGGTCAAGCTGTCGACATCGAAATTCAGGCGAAGGAGATCATGTATCACAAGGCCAACCTGAACCGCCTTATGGCATTTCATACCGGCCAGGATGTCAAGCAGATCGACGAGGATACTGACCGCGACCGGTACATGTCTCCTCTTGAGGCGAAGAACTATGGCATCATCGATGAGATCATTGGTGGCGATGATGCCGGCCTCAAAATCGAGGGTGAGCCTGCTGAATTCCTCAAAACCAAGGCATCATACATCGCCTGGGGTGACGACCTTGACGGTACTGCATGAAGGATCAAAAAAGTGTTGAGAGTGATGGTAAAGGCAGTATTTTCAGAGACACTCTCAAGAATTCTTTATTTCAAGTCACAAGCACAACCGACGGTGACGAAGATGCTCCTTCCTCTGCTTACAAGCGACGTAAGCTCTTCTTCTTGTCCATCTTTTTTTCGCTCTTCGCCTTTTTCGTCGCTGGATTTTCTGCGGCGCTACCCGTACCCTCTGCGCTGGCAGCTTCACCTGGCAATAAGCTTCTGCAGGGCTTCGCATGAATTCCTGTGAACATCTTCGCACGCCGAAAATACTCGTCATAGTCCTCGAGCATGAGTTTTGCTGCCTCTTCATTGAGTGCCGACTCAGGAAATGGCTCGATAAGAAGACAACGGATGACCATCAACACGTGACGAATCCCATGGGAAGGCTGCCAATCTTTTTTTAGAGTGTTCACACATATTTCACCACTCGGCTGACGAATGTTAGGATGAAAAATCTTTGTAAGAAAAAACCCTGTTTGTTGAATATGATTTTGTGTCAGTGCTGGCCCGGCCCGCAAGTCCTGAAGAAGAAGAATTGCACCCCGCGTTCTAAGCTAAAATTCATGTCGCATCACAAGCAGAAACTGTTGAGGCAGATGGCGCGACGCGTGGCATACCTTTTGGCGCCGTATGAGGGTAGTCCGAAGGAAGTACAAGCTTCATCTTGAAGACGCCACCTTCAAAGGGCGTGTCAACTGCGAAGTACAGTCGGGTTGAGTTAGTTCCAAGTCATGAAGTTCCCTCGAAGGAACGGCGGGAGGGAGCAGCACGACAAGAACATCGTCTGACGCACCAGGACCGTCGACCTCAGCATGCACATCTGCGACGTTTTCTTCGTTCATTACTACCTGTCTCATTGGCGACGTGTTAGGGAGTGGAGTACGTTTTGTCAGCTGGAGAGAAAACTAACGCTACCGTGCCGGAAACTGAAGCGGTGAGAGGGGAAGGATAGTCACTCACACTGATGCCTTCCGCAGGATGCGATTGCAACTCACGAAGTTGTTTCACGATGGCATTCACAGTGTCTGGTGCGAGATTTTCGCAGTTTGTAGCCTGCGACGAACGGAAAGAGGAGTGGTGAGCAAAAGGTTGAACGAGGGGAACTACGCGAGATCTTTGGTTTGCAGAACGGAAAAGCGAATACCATTGTAGCGGACACTCGCTTGGCAATCACGCCTTAGGCACCGGTTGAGGATGATATACTGTGATTCGACAACGCGATGGACGGACAGCAAGGCCGTGAAGAGTTTTGATAGGAGAGGGGGTTTTCACCCGCGTGAGCGAGGGGGTTGGTTGTGATGGAAGCGTAGAGTTTTTGTCTCATATCGTGTAGATACTAATACGTATACTTCTTCTATTAATTCGTTCCTTTTTTCTTGATAATAAAAAAAATACTAATATTATTATTATTACCGTGCGTGGTACGTACTTTGTACATTTTATTATTACTACGTACAAATATTAGCAAAAAGTTTCAACTAGCTACTGTACACAGCCGCGTTCTTACTCATCAAGTGTTCCACTTCTGCCTTTAGTTCGACAACCGTTCGTTCAGCCTCCTCAGCGCGTCTCCTGGCGCTCACCTCTTCTTTCGCAAGTTCTTGCACCAAAATCTCCAATTCTCGCAAGCCGTTAGGCGTACACAACGTAGTTGTAGAAAAACCGGTGACCTTGCTCGAAATGTTCGGGCTATTCGCTAGCACTTTGTCTTGCCGGGCCAACTCGTCAGCAAGTTCACAAACCTTCAGCTCGAGTTGTTCTTCTCTCGCACGTAAAAGTTGTACATCAGCTCGTTCGCGCTCAAGCTCAGAGCCGATATTCTTCATAGCAGTCGCACTGCGCTTCGCCTCTTGCATTTTTCGCGTCAATCCACTACGCAACTCGTGTATTTCTGACTGTAAAGCTTCGGCACGACGCCTTTCTTTTTCTTCTCTAGCCGCCAGAGTCTTCTTTTCATCTTTGGAACGCTGGAGAAGGCCACGTTCGATCGCCATTTTGTGGCGTGATTTTTGGTTTCGATCAGCAAGCTCACGAACGTGCCTCCTCAAACCTACATTTTCGTCTTGAAGGATCCTGAGCTCTGTTTCCATCTTCTCATGAGCGTGAATGTGAGACTTCATGTCATCTTCGGCTCGAGATACAGCGGCTAAGGCGCGACGTCTATCTTCCATGGCTTGCTGCGCCTCAACGGCGGTGGCATCTTTCTCCCTCAGCAGGGCTTCTAGTTCATCGGCAAACTGTTCAACACCACCTCTGGTAGGTGTTGCGCGTGGAGTTGCAAGTGCATCCCATGCAACTGCAACATCAGCACGCGTTGCCGCAACATCAGCACGGGACATTCTGGCCTCGTGCTCAGCAGTTTCCCTTGCACCATTGAGGCGTGTGACAAGCTGCAAAACATGGTGAGCCTTCTGTTGGTCAAGCGTGGATTCCCGCACGGCGGTAAAAATTTCGTCCAAGACAGGAACCAGCTGCTTGGCGACCATCTCTGTAGATTCGGAAGATCGTGCAGGCGTAGATGTTGTTGTCGAGACATGTTTGGGTATGGGACCATCCATTGTGGGCAGCTCGTTCAAATGAAGAGGAGAGATTGACTGCACCAGCTCGCCTTTGCCAGTTTTAACTTCAGCGCGGGCTTCCTTTTCTGACTCAACTGCGCCAGTGAGCCCAGCGCTGGTTTGCCTCGCAGGCTCTGGATGAAGCTTGAGGGTATGATCCGACGATGAAAGAACAAGTGGTTTCGCGTCTTGTGTCGAGACTTCGATGCTCAGAGGTGCAGCTTTTTCGAGCGCATGGTCATGCGCGGCGACAAGTTCACGCACCATGGACAACGCAACGGCAGCTTTCTCAGAAGTGGAATTCATGGCATCCACGTCGCAGTCAGCACTCAGCGCATCACGAAGCGTCGAAAGAATCGATGACAGCGCAGCGTCGAGATCGTTCACTAGTATCCGGATGTCAATGAGCTCGCTTGAGAAGTTTTCGATTTTGGCGATGCCACGTATCGTGGCCTTGAGCTGCTGAAGGCTCAAGATTTTCGTCTGCACCTGACCCGTCAACGTCTCGTCTAGGAGTCGAAGCGCCTCAGTCATCGTGTCAGCAGGGACAGCGCCATCGCCATTTCGGACAGTTTCTTCCAGATCGTTCTTCAATGTGGAAAGTGAGTTTTGCATCAGGGCTAATCGAGCCCCGGTCGAAATCCCAGTTTAGCGGCGCGCAGACTCCAGTGGCAGAATAGAATGACTGGTGGGTCCTCCCTCGCTCGCAGCAGCTAGCTCACTGCTGCTTTATTTATTTCATCATCGCCTCGCTCGCTCCAAATATTAAATTTAATTTAATTTAATAACTACTTTTATTATTATTACACGTATTAGTAATAATACATATTGCTACAACCAATAATAAAATCTCAATGAAATATGAGTAAAATCCCCCAATTTTAGGGAGATTTTATGGATTTCTTTCTCTTATTGATAGTATGCATGTAGAAAGTACGTACGTAGTTATTTAGTAGGAATATGTGGAAATAATAATAGGACTGCTTCTACATATCCACATACATTCTCTGTTTGCGCGTGGGTACGTGGCGAAGATAGTGTCATGGACGAGATAGTATTTCGGCACGGCGAGGATGAATTTCGCGAGAGATTCGAAGTCAAAGAACAGATCGGGGTGGGCGGTAAGTAGATGTCGCGTTGAGTTGTCCCTACGTGTTCTCAGGCTCACCGTCGCTTCCATCCGAAAAAACACGCACAGCTTTCGCGATGGTCTACAGAGGAATAGATAGGCTGTCTGCCGAACAAGTCGCTATAAAGGTACGACATTCTCTTGGTTTAACTCGTCGAACAATGCCTGATTGAATGTTTGCATCAGAGCCAGCAAGGCTCCATGTATCAAGTTTGACTGACACCCGCCCTCTGTCGAGCTCAGGAGGTCGATAAGACAAGATACAACTCGACGGACGCGTCCTTGGAGAGAGAAATTTTTATCCTGTCAGAGGTACGACCTGAGCCTTCGAATTCAACCTCTCTCTCCTCTGTATGTGTAGCAAGATTTTATAATTATTCTGACGTTCCTGACACTTTTGGCACAGGTTCACCACGAGAACATCATCCGACTCCTATGCACATACGTGACGCCATTGAAAGTTTTCATCGTCACAGAGCTTGCCTCGGGTGGTGAGTTGCTCGAGAGGGTTGTTGAAAACGGAAACTTTTCTGAGTCCGATGCACGCAGCGTGATTTATCAAGTTTTGAAAGGCATGGAGTATCTCCACAGCAAGAATATCGTCCATCGGGATCTGAAGCTCGAAAATATCTTATTGTCAGATGGAAGTTCGAGTGCTATAGTTAAGATCGCTGACTTTGGACTCGCTCGTTTCTTTGCAGACGATAGCCAACTGCGGACTATTTGCGGATCTCCACTCTATGTCGCGCCAGAGATTCTTGACATCGGGGCAAACATGGAAACATATACCCCCGCGGTGGATATGTGGAGTATAGGGGTTATGCTATATATTCTTCTCTCAGGAAATTCACCATTCGAAAATGAGGACGAGCAGTCTCTGTTTCAGATGATACGCTTGGGCGAATACTCGATGGACGATCACCTTTGGGATCACGTCAGTGATGAAGCAAAGGACTGTGTTCAACGCTTGTTGACGGTCAATACCAGTGTAAGGATGACTATCACCCAGGCTTTGGAACATCCTTGGGTTTTGTGCTCGACGAAAAGCAAAGACACAACGCTCTCGGACACGCTTTCGTCTGTGAAGCGTACGCGACTAGCGGGGCACCTCGAAAGTTTCCGAATGGTGCAGGACGAGTTGCGTTTCGCTCTCCGAAATTCCAACAACCCTTGACTCATCATGAAACCACACGCGCTGGTAGATATGGTGAGGCACGCATGAATAAAACTAGCTACTAGCATAGGATTTAGTATTTAAATAAGAAAATCGAACAGTCTAACATCTCCGGATCCTTCTCTGCCATTGATCGATACGTCCACGACAACACTGTTGTGCTCGTGAGACGGAGTGACACATAAAATTTCTTGCTCGCTGATGAGGGCAGCTCGAACCATCAAGGTGCCGAGTTTGCAGCTAAGATCACGACTATTACTGAAATGAGTACCATGCAGATGCAACCTTGTTCCACCTCTTGACGGCCCTCTCTCTGGAACAAGACGTTCAAGATAAGGAAAATCAAAATATCTGTACATCTGCTCAATCCCCATCTTCGAGCCCCGTGACTGCGCACGCATAGTCTTTTCGGTTGAGGTGTCATCGACGAAACTTGCCGAAAGCGAAGGGACAGCAGGCACCTCACATGTTATGACCGCTGTTGAAATCGTGTGAGCAGGCTTGGTAGAGTGGGCGAACATGCAATGATGCGCATTAAAATCGTGCGACATCATGTTTTCCCCGACAATCTGAATCAAGGAACCACCACTACTCGCAGCTGAATCGGGAATAATTTCATGAAACACCGGAGCATCCCGAACTTCGATCTGAATGTTTGTGAGGAAAGTTGAACGCATTGGTTTCGACTTGCTGACAATAACAGCTGCAAATCCAACAGTCGAAGAATGCTCCACACAAAAGGAGTTAGTATGATCATTGAAGACCACATATCTTGCATTGAGGAGTGTACTTTCCACCATCAAGCTCTTCATTGAACACGGCTGAACGTCTGTCTGACTTGCATGAGTTGACAGAGCGCCAACGGCAGAATCAGGCAAACCATTAAACAGAAAAAAACTTGAATAAGAGTTTGAAGTAGAGCTCACAACTGCTGCAAATGAACAAGGTCCGAGGAGCCGCGCAGGAGAAGCGCATTGAAACGCAGTCTCCATCGCTTCACGTCCAGCTATGGGCCCGACCGTCCCAAATTTGCACTGCCACGGAGTAACCTTTGTTTGGCGCATCGTGATAGACACCAGAGTTCCTCCTTCGTCTGGCCCACCTGCAGGCAGTATGTCTATCACTTCAGAGTGCTCATAGAAAGTAACAACCCCAACATTCATGGATGCTTCACGAGCGCCGACAGAAACCAAAACTTCTCCATCATCATGCTCAGGTAGCTCACATATTACTATGGCAGACGAAACCATCGTGGCAGCAGTTCGAATCGACCCAGACGTGCAAAATAACGTCGCCTTGTCGAAATTGCTTCCTATGACATGGACTGGGTGTTGGCGTCCAGAGTCAACAATCTGCGGAATCACTGCCAACACTGTAGGTGTGCTTACATAGTAGTATTGCACCTGGGCGTTCATGCCGCGATCGCCATCAACTATCGCGGCCTGGAATCCAGAATACTGTGGCGAGGCGTTGCACGCTGACGCCAGGATAGTCCAAGTCATATCAAATGTTGTCAGTTCATGCTGACTTCTTTTGCGCACTGATGTGTCGTATTGAGTGCGTTGTGTGCAGCCACCATGTGCTGACTCAATCCAATCTTCTTTGATGAGGTCAACCTGCTGCACGTTGCCGATAAGACTCACGCTTGTGGCGTGATATGCATATTTGACATCAGAAGGCGTGCCTGTTGTAACAAGACCATTTGCAATCCCGACAACCACGGTTTCTACTCGATGTGCTGGTGAAATACACTCTGCTAAGGTCGACCCAATCCAGCGCCCACTTATCGGTGTGAAACTTGCGATCCTGCAGCTCAGTTCTGGAACATTATGTAAGAGGTTACTTCTCATGAACAAGCTTGTGCCACCTTCAGCGCTTCCGGAAATGGGATGCACGGACGTGGTAGACACTTCATCCTCATACAGCAGCCGAGCACTCTGTGGATCCAATATCGACGCATGCTCAATCAAACTGGCATAGTCACCGGGTGAACCACTGTTAATCTCCAAGAGAACAATCGCACTCGACACGTAGCTGCCGTAACCTCCCGTCAGGTCCTGGATTAGTTCCTGAGATAAACTGATACCGGCAACCGTCACAGTACCACCCGAAGCTCCAATGACACGGGGGAAGAAGTTCATAATTTTTGGAATTCTGGAAAATTCCGACGAACCGTCCCTGGTCTCGCTTCTCCCACGGCTAGGGTCAAGGAACGCGATTTCAGGAGTCATAAATGATGGAGTATGTTGATCAGTTGTCATCTCATCATCGTGGTACGTAACGGTCTGACCTTCGTCTCCATATCTGCAGGGTGTCATGTAAATGCGTGCATTTGTTGTTCCAGATTGATGTGCAGGGGTTACAACCTCGAGTTCACGACTTGACTTCAACCTTGAAGAAATGGGTCTGAAAGATGCAATTGAAATTCTCAAAGCGGAGCGAAGCACAGAAACATCTTCATTCACAGAAAGGACCATATTTGCACCACCATGCGAAGATCCACGATCAGGCTCAATGCTCGTAGCATGGATAGGTGCAACCAATATAAGATCGGCATGATGATCTGTGGAAGCAAAATTTGCAAGCGTCGCGGCGATGGTAACTGATTGCTGTCCCGCCAAAGTTGGAGTTTCGCATACGTATAAAACAGTTGAAAGCATGAATCCCGGGACAAATTCGGTCCCAAAAAGACATCCAAGTCCATCAGACACAAAATTGCTGCCAATGAGTGTGATCAATGTCCCTCCATCATGCATTCCATGTGGGGGTGTGAACATATTAAACTGCAATGGATAGACATACTCAAACATAGAATTTTCTGGTGTAGTCTGAACACCGAAAACAGCTGCCCAGTTCACGAATCCAGGAGACTTCGCTGACATCTTCCATTCCGTTTCCTTGGAGTTAAGAAGCACAACGCTATCAAAACTTATTGCTTCGGAAATGGGAACATGTGAGCAGTATTCTCGGTGTGGGGTGGTCACAAATTTCTCGTATGACGGTCCTTTCATAGGAAGTATGGTGAGCATGGCACACTCACTTACATATTTGTAATCAAGCGAATTGTACTCGTAAGTACCACCATGGAAGCCCACCCCCATTTCAACAGTCCCAACCTTGTGTGCCGGCGTCACGCACTCTATCTTCTTCGAGGTTGTACGAGTGGTAGTTATAGGTGAGATTGAGCCAAATTTGCACGTGATGGAATCCTGTATTTGATCGAACGCCCCAACAACGCCAACATTGTTGCCACCTGACACTAAACCGCTTGTTTGTTGCAAGTAATGCGGTGTGATATCAGCCACATCAAACACAATGTCAGAGCCGTCGATGGCAAATTTTCTTGGTTCAAGGTCAATATCAGCCTTTGTCGAGAGAATCGGAGACGTGCACGTGAGAACATGTGACGACTGTCTGTGACAAATAATATTGTTTTCAGCACCAGAACCGTTTAATTGTTCGGTGAAATCTCTGCCAAACAGGAGGAAGTTATGTGGGGAAGTAGATAACAGCCTTAGCGGGAAGGCATGCGTAATTTCAGGCTGCACACCAAAGTATAGTTCGACCGAGAAGTAATCACAGATACGAATCGAGTGAAAGCCTACATCAATAGCAGCCTGAAGGTGAGATTCTACTAAGCAGGCTTCATTGGCAAGCGTAGTCGAACTATATTCAATTATTTTTGAAGACGGCATACTTGAGGAGAAAAGACGCGAAAGGAGCTCGGAGTTGAACGCGAATGTCTCAACCGTAAAGAGTGGGCCATCCAAATGAACATGAGAAAAGAAGAATCCAATACACCGCACAGATGATATCGCGCTATCAAGATACAAGCAGAAAGAAGACGATGACACGTGACGAGCAGGAGAAGCGCATTGAAACGCAGTCTCCATCGCTTCACGTCCAGCTATGGGCCCGACCGTCCCAAATTTGCACTGCCACGGAGTAACCTTTGTTTGGCGCATCGTGATAGACACCAGAGTTCCTCCTTCGTCTGGCCCACCTGCAGGCAGTATGTCTATCACTTCAGAGTGCTCATAGAAAGTAACAACCCCAACATTCATGGATGCTTCACGAGCGCCGACAGAAACCAAAACTTCTCCATCATCATGCTCAGGTAGCTCACATATTACTATGGCAGACGAAACCATCGTGGCAGCAGTTCGAATCGACCCAGACGTGCAAAATAACGTCGCCTTGTCGAAATTGCTTCCTATGACATGGACTGGGTGTTGGCGTCCAGAGTCAACAATCTGCGGAATCACTGCCAACACTGTAGGTGTGCTTACATAGTAGTATTGCACCTGGGCGTTCATGCCGCGATCGCCATCAACTATCGCGGCCTGGAATCCAGAATACTGTGGCGAGGCGTTGCACGCTGACGCCAGGATAGTCCAAGTCATATCAAATGTTGTCAGTTCATGCTGACTTCTTTTGCGCACTGATGTGTCGTATTGAGTGCGTTGTGTGCAGCCACCATGTGCTGACTCAATCCAATCTTCTTTGATGAGGTCAACCTGCTGCACGTTGCCGATAAGACTCACGCTTGTGGCGTGATATGCATATTTGACATCAGAAGGCGTGCCTGTTGTAACAAGACCATTTGCAATCCCGACAACCACGGTTTCTACTCGATGTGCTGGTGAAATACACTCTGCTAAGGTCGACCCAATCCAGCGCCCACTTATCGGTGTGAAACTTGCGATCCTGCAGCTCAGTTCTGGAACATTATGTAAGAGATTACTTCTCATGAACAAGCTTGTGCCACCTTCAGCGCTTCCGGAAATGGGATGCACGGACGTGGTAGACACTTCATCCTCATACAGCAGCCGAGCACTCTGTGGATCCAATATCGACGCATGCTCAATCAAACTGGCATAGTCACCGGGTGAACCACTGTTAATCTCCAAGAGAACAATCGCACTCGACACGTAGCTGCCGTAACCTCCCGTCAGGTCCTGGATTAGTTCCTGAGATAAACTGATACCGGCAACCGTCACAGTACCACCCGAAGCTCCAATGACACGGGGGAAGAAGTTCATAATTTTTGGAATTCTGGAAAATTCTGACGAGGAAGTGCTTTTATGCGTTTGCATACGTTCACTCAGACCGTCATGATATGGATCATGTACGTAGTCAAACGTCATCTGACGTTCTCGATCAGAATATATCGATATGAACGCCTTACCCTTGTGCTTAGCTGGGGTGACGCACTCTAGCTGGGAAGAAGAAACCCATCGAACATTAAAAATTCTTATGTTTGACAGTTTACACTCCTGCACCGTTTCAGAGTTGAAGGTACCGGTCAATTGCAAGAGCGTTCCACCAGCAGTCGAGCCTGATTCTGGTGTTGCACCAAGTAGCACAGAGTGAGGTGTCACATCAATCGAATGTCCTGCGCCTTCGATGACGCGGTTCCCAGCCAACGTCTTCCCAACGTTTACGATCCAGCTCGCACCTAACTCGTGGTATGCCGGAGATTCACAGACAGCCAGTACAGAAGAGACGTAGTGACTTCGCACAAAGAAAGCGTTGAACTGGCAGAATGTTTGAGTGGTCAAGCTGTTACCGAAAAAGGAGTGAATGACTCCACCATGTCTTAAAGCTTTCGCAGGATATACACTATATACGCTGGGTTGAACATTTCTGTCATCGACGTGCAGCGTTCCCATACTGTTCGTGAAGTCCGAATGTTCTTCAAATCGGTCGAGTACATTTTCTTGCGTTCTCCATTCCACAGAAACTGGTAACTGATACAAATAATCACGCGAAATGCACCTTGTGGAATCCCATTCGATGTCCTCAACAGCGGTGAAATCAACCTGGTTGAACGACACAAGCAGAGTAGGACATTTGCTTGCAATAAACGGAAGTTTGCAGCTTAGACGTGATGAAGAAAGAACCGTGCCACGAACGACGAGGGTTCCAACCTTGCACCACGCATTTCTCAGGTGGATATCGAAACCTTGCCCTTCTATCACGATCTCGTCGGTTCCTGTATTTCGAAGGTGAATAACCGATCGTGCGCCCTTCACTCTAGCTCCATCGATAACAAGGTCATGCATGTCTGAAAGAGAAGACTGTTGTCGAGAAGCGATGATGGACAAATATATTGAGTCGCGCAAGTTTTGTTCTTGCACAGCCAGGGTCTCGCAAACCAATAATGCTGATGAGCTGACCGCAGCCATCACTGCAACCTCTTGCAATCCTGTACTGCATAAGAGCCCGTCTCGAAAACCAGCTCCTTGTACTGTAATAAGAGTGCCACCTGAAGGGTTCAACTGCCTAGGAAACACATCATTTATTGTGGCCTCCATATGTTCAAAAATGAGCCCACTGCTTGTGAAGTCTCTACCGTTATGGGTTATCTCCAGGCTATAAAATCCGCTCGCTTGCTGCGGAACTTGACATCGAACGAGCGAGTGGACCCCAACGAGGCTTGTATTATACTCCGCAGAGACCAAATGTCGGCCAATCCTGTAGCCGTTTTGAGGGAGCAACAATAAGACACCCAATCATGTCAGTAACTGAAAAAAGAAACGAGTCGGGATTCAAGGAGTTGATGATCGATCAACCTCACGCACCTGCAATACATCCTTGTTGAAGTCATCATGTCGGCACCGCTTACGGTGACAACTGAGTTTGTAGTCGCGTATGCGGGATACAGCTCCATTTCTCTTGGCGCTGCTGCAACGGAAGCGCTCTGCACTGCCAGCAACAACAGTAGTGCAAGTTTTGACATCGCCGCGACACGGAAGCCAAAACTTGAACAAACAAACGCCGTCGACTGCGGAGAAAGTGGACTCGTTCTACGGCGTTCTATTGAATAAGGTAGCCACCTTCCAGCACATGGTACGACGATACTTTTCCACGGGCATTTTAAAGCCCCCACGTCATCGTGGTATAACCTCGTTCTTTGGCATCGTTCGATTACGTGCCGTGCGTGTTTTATTTTGCTTGTTGTTGACCACGCACCGTACTGCCACGCACGCCGCACTCACGTAGGGACGCAATGTAAAAAATTAATGTTTTTCTGATCGAACATATATACAACTACATACATACTACGTACATAATAGCTACGAAAGTATCTACACGTAACAGTAATAATAATAACTAACGACCACGCACGCACGCACGCACGTCGTCGGTCGTCGTGCGTCGAGGGATTTTTCAATAAAAAATCGCCCGCTGCTGCTGTTCGGGATTTCGTTCGCCTACCGCGCATTCCACAGCGCTCAAGCCGCCATTCCACAGCGCTCAAGCCGCTATTTCGATACAACATCAAAGAGGGACCTACGCTACGGTGTATGCCGCCCGATAAAATGTTCGACGGGGGTCCAACGACGCGGAATGATCCTCCTGTCAATACTCCAGAAACACCACTAGCGGTACCGAACTCAGGAGACGACGCGAGGGACATCCAACTGAAAGGCCCTTCTGTGCGAGGGGTGAGCACGGCCGCTGCTCCCTTTCTTCCTCCAAATCTCGTCAAGGTGCAAGATCAGCAGCCAAACGCTGGAGCTGCCCCTTTCATTCCCGCTGTTTCTATCAAGGCGAACGCTACGCCCTTTGTCCCCGGAGCTTCCTCTGGAAAACCACCGGCGGGATCGTCAAGCTCTGGGGACATACAACTTCCAAGTGACGATGACTTCACTCTTGGTCTCACAGACATGTCCGCGGTTTCAAGGGGCGATGGTGCCCCTCTAACTCTCGGTTTGGCTTCTCAAAACGATATCAACGTGAACATTCGAGGCACTTCTCCCTACAACATGCAACACACCACTGCTGGTTCTGGGAAGGTTGGGGGAGGCCAGCATTCTTCGTACGTACGTCGCGAGCCCAACCATCCTCGTTTACCTTCCGGGATGTCAGGTCAGACGCTTCTGTCTGCGCGATTTGCATCTGAGCAACTTCACGCAGAACTAAAGCACAGGACGTTTCTTGAGCAGGCTCAAATGGATCCAGCGAGTGAAGGTGCCACAGACCTGCCTCGGGTACGTTTGCGTTCGAGCCCGCGTCATCATATATTTCTCATCATTTCTTATTGACTTCCCTTTCTTCACACCATAACAGGTGCTGAATCATTATCACTCGCTTGTCCCACTTGAAGATCTCGTAAGAGGAGAAGTCTCACCCGTGCTCGGACTTCGTTCTGACGCGATGAAAGGTGTAAGCTCGATCGATGGTAAAGCACATGTACTTCGTCGTCTGGACCATAATCGTTTGGTCCCAAATTCCGAACTAGTTGCCGCGGCGCAGGAAACAGTGAATAGATGGGTTCCCTTTCGTGGGCATCCACATGTCGCCGCACTTTGTGGAACATTCGTGAGCGCTGACATGCGGGATACGCCGTCGCTATATTTCGCACACACTTATTATCCCGGTGCGTCGACCCTAGAAGCAACACACTGTGGCGACAAAGAGGGTAGTGTGCCTGCGTCAGAAGCTGAACTCTGGAACTATGCGTCACAGCTTTGTTGCGCCCTTCGTGCTGTACATGGTGCAGGACTCGCTGTTGGGGGAGCAATTGCGCTGTCTCCCAGTAAAATTATACGGTGTCCATGCGCATCATTTTCCAGTGCACGCACAAACTTTTCATCGCGCGTAAGACTGTCAGCGATTGGGGTCGCCGACGTCTTGCGCCCAGATTTGGTCGGTCTTGTCTCAAGTGAAGGGCATGGGGTGGGTTTAGCTCAGAAAGATGATCTTCGGGCGGTAGGCAACTTACTGGCTCAGCTTGCATGTGGTCAAAATCAGGCGCAAGTGATTGATCACGTCACATCTGCTAGGCGCAGATGTTCTCAGCCATTGTGGCATCTTATCTCAGGACTTGCCTCTGGTGCGATCTCCGACTGTGCCACGTTTACGCAACTCGTTGCTCCAGTTGCGCTTGATTCTATTGAGGCAGAACGAGCCGCGAACGACCACTTGGAGTCAGAGCTTGCCAAGGAGCTAGAAAATGGTCGCCTTCTTCGACTGCTTGTCAAACTCGGGTTTGTAAATGAACGCCCAGATGGCGACATGGACACGGAGTGGGCAGAGACTGGAGATAGGTACATCTTAAAGCTTTTCCGCGACTACGTGTTTCATCAGCACAACGATCAAGGTTCTCCAGTGTTGGATTGGGGTCACGTGTTTGAATCTTTGAATAAACTCGACGTCGGTGTTTCAGAGAGAGTCCTGCTACTGTCGCGCGATGAAATGTCGATGCTCGTCGCAAGCTATGCAGATATCAAACGATGTGTAGATGGTGCATATACTGAGCTTTTGCAAAGCTCAAAGGCGTACCACTGATTTATGTTTCACAAAATGCGCAAAAATAAAAAACCTTCTACATATCTCCTCGCTCTATCTCCCTACCTGTTCTAGCAGAAGAGCTACTAGAGCTAGAATAAGTAAGTGCTTTTGTAAACGATATTAAAACTAGAAGACTACGTTGTTGGTGTATCCCACCGCTGCAGTGACGGCTACACAGCCAGTCAAGCCAAGAAATAATGTTATTTGCCGAGGCGCGCGCGCTGAAACTACTTGTGGAAGTGACCAGCTTGCAGCGGAAGAGGTGCTTCGTTGAACACCTGCGCGTGACGATGTCTTGGCCCGTTTATGTCGCGATAGAACTTCTTCAAGCAGAACATCATCTGCAAGCTCATGCGATCTACAGAAAAACTTTTCAGCGCTGACGTTGCTTGTTTGCACACGGGTGCTGGGTTGACTTTTTCTTTCCCGCTGTGGACCTGTCGTACCTGTCGTTCGCTTGCCCAACTCAGAGCCATCAACCCTTGAAAAACTTGAGGTGTCAACGTGCGTACCTCGTCGCTCTCGCCAACGCCTTGCTGCCTCGAATCTCGCTCGCATACCAGGACCATAAACGTCATTGTTTTTATCGTGACAAGAAGTTGCCGAGATATGCAGCATGCATTCGTATGCTTCGCGCAAGTCAGCGAAGGAGCTGCCGTCGAAGTCAGCAGCCCCCGTAGATGTGTCCGGGTGCATCTTTTTTGCCTTCTGTCGATACGCCTTTTTTACTTCCTCCTCGGAGGCATCTAAGGACACTCCAAGAAGAACTGCGCTCCGTGATCGTGAGTCTTGATCATATTTCCAAGTCATGCGATGGTCCTGCGTCTCGTCCTGGGTCGGTTTTGCCGAAGGTGGCGCACGACACAGTGCCTTTTCAGTGCTCCCCAGCAGAACGTTCAACATATCTGATGCGTAGGTTCGTTCGTTAGTTCGAACGTCGTTTACGATTATCTGTTACGGTATACTTGTACGACCGACGTTATGGATAGATTTTCATAAAAAGACATCGTCATCGCCATCCATTTCCGTCGTCGTCGGCGGTTGTCGTCGCGTAGTGGTCAAAAATAAGTCGCGCGTTGACGACGGACCAAGGTGACAGCACGGGGAGCTTAGGGTGCTGAAAAAAGTTTTGCATGGGCGACCAGCAAGAGCAAGTGGTTTCTGCCGGGGACGATGGGGGCGCTCGACGAGTCGCGTGGTCCGTCCGGGCGTCAACACTCACGGTATCAGCAAATCCCATCAGGATTATTGTGGACGATCTGGTCGGCAAAGAAAATCCAAAACACGAGCTGATATCCCTCGCACAAGGTGATCCGACTGCTTATGGTCACTTAAAGCCACCGGAAGAGGCTGTTGCGGCAGTCATGAGTGCTTTTTCAAGTGGCAATCACAATGGATACACTGCTTCAACCGGCTTAGCTTCCTGCAGAACGGCCATAGCCGCAGCTCACTCCTGTGAAAGACGTCCACCTCTGTGTCGCGATGACGTGTTTGTCACAGTCGGTTGCTCTGAAGCACTGGAACATTGCATAGCAGTCTTGGCAGCACCTGGGTCCAGCATACTGCTTCCGTCTCCCGGGTTTCCACTTTACGAAACAATTTGCCATAGACACGGTATAGTATGCAGATTTTACAGCCTATTACCAGAACAAGGCTGGGAAGCTGATCTGAGTAGTATCCAACGTCTAACAGACGGAACAACGGCTGCGGTGCTGATAAACAATCCTTCAAATCCCTGTGGTGCGGTGTATTCAAGAGAACACCTTCAAGAAATAGTACAATGTGCGGATGAGCTCAAGTTACCCATTATTGCAGACGAAGTGTATGCTGGAATGACATTTGATAAGCGCTTTGTGCCAGTTGCAGAGGTTGCAACAGGTGTGCCAGTGTTTTCAGTCGGTGCCCTGTCAAAGAGATGGTTAGTTCCCGGTTGGCGTCTTGGTTGGGTATGTGTTCACGACGTGAATGATAACTTACATGGATCTGGAGTGCGCGAGGCCATTAACAGTCTTTGTCAGATATCTCTGGGACCGAGTGTTCCTCTCCAAGCAGCCGTTCCCAGCATCTTGTTCAACGACGATAAAAAGTGGCTGGCAGACATCATGGGTTCTTTGAAACTCGCAGCAGCAATTTCTGCAGAGAGAGCATCAAAGATCGAGGGTCTGTCGACTGTGACACCACCTCAAGGAGCGATGTACGTCCTCATCCGAGTGGATCTGAGTGCTTTTAAAGATTGTCCAACGGACGTAAAATTTGCGGAGGAATTACTTGCGGAGGAATCTGTGCTCGTATTGCCTGGAAACTGTTTCAAAGCTCCAGGTTTCGTCCGAATTGTTACAACAGTTCCTGTGTCTGTGCTTCAAACAGCGTGGGATCGTATAGAGACATTTTGTTCGAAGCGCATAATCAAATCGAGAAAAGGCATAGCTTGTGAAGCACGCGCTATGGCACCTGCTCATCCAGTTCACTTTGGACTACCCCGTGTTGCGTCACAAGTCGGTGGCCACGAAGGCCTTCTGCTGCGTCCTCACAAACCTTAACATCATTTTGTGATATGTTTGAGAACGAAAGTGGCGCCGTCAAACTACTACATATGTATCTAGCTATTACTACTAGTAGTCATATTATTATGAAGTACAGCAAGAATAAGTAGCTAATAAGCAAGGTCGGTATTATTATTATCAATATTTAAAATCTACAGCGGATATTTCGTTGTCTAAACATTTCAACTTCGTATCTAGATACTAGCTAGCTAGAGGTAGCTACTAGCTAAAGTTACCGACATTACGCTGCATGGTCTCTCATTGATATTCAATCCGTTCTGTCTACATAGATGCTTGTTGATCGTAGACCTCGAACTTGCATATGCAGTCGTATATGCGGCCGTTGAAAAGTCGCTCTGCCAGGCGTGCGTTTTTCAGCATTGCCAGCTTCAGGGTATCACACTGAAACTGAGCAGCGTAATTTGTATGCACAGCACGGCCCATACCCTCAAGAACGATAAGATCTACGCCTTTCGCTGCCTCGCAAAGCTCTTGAGATGTTCGCCTGAAATCAATACAAGGTGACCCGCTCCCGCTGGCACAAACGGTAAGTTTCCCAAATGACGCCTCACTTGACTCGCCACGCAAAGCGCTGGCCAAGATATCACACTTTCCAGCAGCAAGAAGGACAACATCACGTAATTCATCTACCGTGATATCATTTATAGCCGGAAGAGAGTTTGCTACGAGGCAAACGTCTGTGCCGTGCCTTAAAAGTTCTCGGGCAAACGGGATCATTCCAAGTACGACATCGGCGCCGCTGTTATCACAAAACAGCAGTGCTTTGCGATATTTGTGGAAAGTAACGAAACGGCTACCTGTCTTGTCAGATAGGCCGTCGGTCCATGACATCTTCTCGTTGAGCTCATCAAAACAGTCGACTGCCCAGGGTCGCGCTATGGAAGAACGAGCATTCCTGTAAATTTCAAGTATTGTCCCATTTTTGTACAGATCAACGCAGCTCTGGCTGCCCCAATCAAAAATATTCCCAGCGAGCATTCCTTCAACAAGAGCTAAAAGTCGCCTTTCACCTTCCTCCAAAGCGTCAAGCTCTGCGAGTAAATCTGGGAGAACCGCGAGAGCTGCCGCGTTTTCCTGTCGTTTGACATCAAAATAGGCGTCCTTAAATCCGAATGCTCGAAGGCACTCTTCCCGCATCTCAAATAGTCCCGAGAGCCCGATCTTTCCATACGCTGCTGGCTCCTCTCGTAACCGGTCAAGATGAGCAGAGAACACTGATCGAAAAGCTTCCCCTCGTTCGATTGCATCATTTTCAACACTATCAGTATCTGATTTCAGCAAAGCATCAGAAGCGACAGCTTTTTCCACCAAACCGGGGCTCATACCTTGTAGGATGTCGAGCCAGTACTCTCGTTCTTCCCGAGATTCCAACATATCAATGATGTTTGGTTCATAACGATCTGGCCACCGCAACAGAGGGAACAGTTTTAGCGTTGGAACTAGATGAAGCACGCCTACTTGAAGACTTGCTTTGCCGAGAAGCTGATTTTGAGAATAATCATTCGCACTCATAGAAGAGCTGGAGACTTGAGAGTTCTTGGAAGAGGCCTCACAAGTATCATCATAATCACTGACACCCGCGGGCTCAGTGTCACTGGACATAGACCGAACGTGCATCACCATCTTTCGAGTAGCCTCTGCAAGAGAAGCTGCACCAGATCCAACTGTTTTTTCTTCTACATTCTTATCACCGCCCCCAGTGATACCTCCATAGCGTGAGACTGATTGTGATGCTCTCTTCACTGGTGGAATTGAGCATTTTATGAACTTCTCAATCCATGCGCCCTGGAGTGGTGTAGACCGCAGTGCCTGTGCGTCAGCATCCTGGAGAAACGCACCCAGCGCCCCCAGAAAACCTTCGTGCCGGAGAAACATCGCTTTAAGCTCGCCTTTACTCCAGTAGTCAACAGCGAACGATATCGTGTTCATCGTATACGCGTGACCACGAATGAAGTACCCTCCGAAGAATATACGTTTTAGCCCATGTTTCACTGCCGTCATTGTTGCAATATGAGATATGTTATAGCTTATCATGCGCAGCAACGAAAGAGTGATATCTGCTTTGTCGTAGTCTTCAAGTGATCCTTCATCCATCACAACCTGACCGAAGGAGGATGCGATCGTATTACTGGAGAGTCCAACTTTTGCGTAGTCTCTGCCACCATAGATATCACCGACTAGCATGTCCACTTTGCTGTTGTCACCGCCTGCACTACACGCAAGCATTTGGTCAAAATCTTTGAGTCCAGTCAACAGACGACACAAGCCCCAGAAAGTCCCGCCACCGATGTTTGTACCACCCACACGTTCAAAACCGTCTCTGTCAACCTTGATAATGCTGACACCCGAGCCGATATTTACGAGGAGATATGGGAATAAATCGTCTCCTCCCTGTTGTCCATCCTTGTGTACTACGAAGTCTTTCTTGCCCTCAGTAAATGTGAAAGCCTCGTCGCGAATAGTCTGCAGTAGGAAGTTCGCACCTGCAACTGCACACTTCATTTCGTCTTCCTTCTGCAGTTGGATGCCAAATCTCTCTTGGAATAGCTTAGAATTTTTGAAAGCGCCACCTCCCGTGGCCTTAACAACAGCTTTCCCACCCTCAGTGCCAAGGTGAAGCTGTTTCTGTTCAATAAATCTGACGCACTGATCCATTTTGGAGGCCTCGAACTTACGAAAGTGCAGCCTTCCTCCTCCAAGAAGAGGAGAAGAGAACGGGGACATACCAGCGACGTTCTCGGTGTCTGGTGAGAAATAAACGATTTTCACGAGTGAACCCCCCATGTCCATGGCAAAATGTCGTACTTCTGAAGATTGAGAAGGCAGGGAGATGGAGGGCACTCCGTCTCTCTTCGAGGAAACCTCTTGGTCCTTACCAGCATCTTCCTGAGCGACGTCAGAAGAGGCGATTGCGGCGCCCGTGAGGTCGAGAACTTTGCAGAACGACGAAGTTGTCCCATCTATGTTCAGGTCAGCAGCCATATAGACGCAACAAGTACGCCAGAAGGATGAATCCTCTACCTTGCGGGCACGCGAGGAGAAGTACGCGTAGGCAAGGATATGCAGCCGTTAAAAGCTGGTGGAATATACCTGCCTTGCACAACGAGAACGAAATCCCTAAAATCGCCCTAAAATGTAAAATCCTAAAACCCAAAATACATGTATGAGCACCCGTTGCGTTCTCATAATATCTGGCTAGCTGCGAAAGTAGCTAGCTACTAGCTAGAGCTAGAGCTAGCTTGCTAGTAGCCAGTACGTAGAATATGTAGTAGTAGCTCTCTATTATTATTATTATTGGATATGTGGTGCCTTTATTTATTATCTGCATTCAAATAAATGCATATGTACATATATCGATCATCTCATACATATTATGCAGCATGCATTCTGCCTGCCGGTTTATTTATTTGCCTCTGGCTTGACTTCATTATTAGCTATTGTCTTGCTCGGGACGTGGCCCGTGGCCCTGTTCGACCTTTTGAGGAAGAAGGGTTTCCGGAGGCTAATGCTCAGGCTATTCCATACCCAGTGTGCGGTGGCGGCTTCGGCAAGATGTCGTTTCTCTCGGTCATACCGTATTCCTGCACACCAACCAGCCCGAGCTCGACACTTTTGTCGTCCGAACGTCGCTATTCGCGCGATGTCGATCGTCTCTTCACACGAACGAAGAAGCGGGGTCACGCTCTGCGTCGAGGGAAACATTTCTGCTGGGAAGTCGACATTCCTCTCCGATATCATAGAGGGTTCTAAAATTCTTAAGGTGCGTTTTCCATACCGCCCTGTGGCATTCTCTTGAAACGCGCTCACCGTGAATTCTATGTTCTTTTTCCCCAAAACAAAATCTAAATCTTTGAGCAGGACTCTGGCACAGACATAGTGCTGGAACCAGTAGACAAGTGGCAAAATGTGAAAAGTAAATCTGCGGATCTCTGCCTCTCGTGTCAAACATATAACATATTGGACGTCTTCTACGATGCGCCTGAACGCTACGCATACACTTTCCAACACTATGTTTTCATGACGCGGTATTTGCAGGAGATTGAATCACGAAGGGAGAATGTTTCCCTGCGCATCTTGGAGCGAAGCGTGTTCTCTGACAAAATGATATTTGTTGAGTCTGTGCATGAAAACGGATGGATGTCTGACATGGAACTCGCCTTGTTCAATAGCTGGTATGACCCGATGGTCCAAGTATCGCCGAATTTGGTTCCAGAGGGGTTCATTTACCTGCGAACTTCAGCTGCTACCTGTATGCGTCGACTGAAACAACGTGCGCGAGGGGAAGAGACAGGAATCCAACTCGACTATCTTCAAACCCTCCATGAAAAGCATGAAGCTTGGCTCTATCCTCCGGCAACGAGAGAGGACCCCTCTAATGTTACATATGCTGCGGATGACAACGTATTTACTGCGATTAGAGATAAGGTGAGGTTCGTTGACGATGACCGCGTCTCTGCTTTGACCGGTGTTCCCATCTTGGTCTTGGATTATGACGATGACTTTGATGTTTTATCTGACGAGCACGTGAAGCAAAGCTACCAGAAACTCGTCGAGGATTTCGTCAGTTATGTAAGAGAAGGGAGGAATAGACGGTGATCTGAATGAAAATATTTCTTTTGCATCGTCCATATGCTTGCTCTTATTACCCGCTTAATCATCATTTTGTTTAGCTACCTCTGGCTGGATACTAGCCATATCCCAATTTGCAACGCTCCCTGTTCTACTTATGTCTGTACTCAGCGCGGAAATGAAAAGCCGCCGCCTTGAGGAAAGTTTTCCCAAAGCCCATCGCAAAAGCAAACGCGAGGGCAGAACGAGCTCTTCAGCTTGCGTCCTTACCAATTATCGAGTGTCATGCGCATATGCGTCGGAATCAAGGTAAGCGAAATCAATAGCATCATCTATGGACGCAATGAGGTTTCCGGTCGCTGATGAGTTCACGATTTCCTCAGCAAAACTTCGACGCAGAACACTGACAGTGTTTGAAAAGTTTGTTGGTCAGTTCGAAGATTGTGTGTTCAAGGGAAAAAATCGCGTGCCTAAGCGTAGAATAGCAACAGAAAGTTTGAACGTACGTGCATACCTTCGAATGTCATCTATCGTATTCTTGCAGTTGATGAATTGTTCGAAATGCTTACACACAAGGTTTTGCCTTGCCATTGCTTCGTTTGCATGCACTCGAACAATTTTGTTGAGCTCTTCAACAAGTGCCTGCACAAATCAAAGGCTGTCAGAATGCTATGCAATCATCCGAGAGCATCGATAAACTTTCGCGTCACGTCTCATCGCTACGAACCTGGATTGTGGCGTTGGCGTCCTTACAGCTCAAGAAGAGCTTTGGATCTATCTGTGCAGGAATTTCGTTGGAGGTGAAATTAGAACTGTTCATACTTTCGGTTTGTTCGTTTGCAGAGGCAACACGCGTTGACTTCGAGTGCTTTGCCCCTCGACCGACTCTCGTTTCAATGCGTTTCAGGGATACCGCATCCAGCAATAAATTCCTTGTACAATCTTCACCCGCGTTACTTCCCCATGAAGCTCTCTGCTTTTCTGCAGGCTCTGAAGAATAGGTGTGCTGTGCAACGCTTCCCAACCGGGCCTTCAACGCACTTCCATGAAGCAAAAGACACAGCTTTTCAAGACCGAGAGCGACTGTAGCACGCCCGCAGCAGTCCATATTCTTTTCACTGTTGTCATCAAAAGCTTTGCTGGTCGACGCATTCACACTCGCGTCAACTGGGGTTGCGAAGCTCGTCGACAGAAGCGTGTGATGGCTCACGTCAGCTAAGCGATTCGCAGCTTCGCCTGAGCCGAAGTTTCTGATCTCCGCCCAAGTAGAAGGCTCCACCTCTGGGACTTTCAGCTCATCATCATATTCAGAACCGGGGTCACTATCTGATATTGACAAGTCCGAAAGCGACACGACGTCATCATAGTTTGATTCCATCAAGGGCCATCAAGAGCTGACGCAGTCGTGAATGCTTCGGATACTAGCGTCATGCACACACCCCTAGTAAGAAAACGACTCTATATCCTCGCCATATATATCTAGCTAGCTAGCTAGCTAGTATGTAGTAGCTAGATATTATGTAAAAACGTTCTAAAAACAACGATCTAATTCGAGGGGGTAGGAAACCTCTATTTTTTCGTATGGCGTCAGTCATAAAATATGTACTATCTAAACACTTAATCGGAAATAAGTAGCTCTAGCTACAATAGCTATTATTACTGATATATCCAACAACAACAGCTAATAACGTCATACAGACATTTCCCTCCTAACCCTATCAAATTTGTCTTCAACAAACCTCGCAAAGTCTGGCTCGATCTCTCGCATGCGGACTAGGCCTTCACTTCCTTCGCCGCTCATGAAAGTGTCGTGCTCATCAGCCTCATCAAGGGTGAAAAATACAAGATTATCAAGCACCGCCGGCCGCATTGGATCCCAGCGAGTCAGACACAAGCCCGCTGTGCTTCTCCACATCCCTTTGCTCATTGACCAAGATTTGTCGCGTGCACTTCTCGCATGCCAAATGTCTTTCACGAGGTATACAATATCCTGCAAAGTATTTGTTTGAATGCGTCAGCAGTTATTAATGAGTTTCGTAAGAAGGAATTAAAGACGCGGAGGATGAGAAAATAAACGATATCAAAGAGCAACAGTAGTGTCAGGTTTTGATTTTTACTTACCTCAAGATCCACGCCGAGACAAGCATCCGCACTTCCCTTACTGTCCTCCCGATCGCGTAGACGCTCGAGTTGCGTCTCGTACTGCTGAAGCTGCATTCGGAAAACGGGTTCAGAGTCGAAAGGCTGTTTGGCCAGTGTTGTGACAACGTGGGCCGCGCAAGCCATACCGAAGATGGCTGGCAGCGCCCCGAACACGGGTATAGTTCTTATCCTGAAATTAGGCAATACCTGGTAATCTTTGAGAGACTTTCCATCTTCAGCTTCGACAGGCACAAGGTCGCACCTATGCTTTTCTGTTGACAGAAGTACTGGGATGCCACCATTTATTCCATGGTCTCGCTTGAGGCGATGTCTGACAGCACGCGCGAGGGGGTCAACGACGCTCTCTGCCACATCAACAATCCTAATCCGCGTAGGGTCGCATTTTGAACCTGCTCCTCCACATGCCAGTACAGGAATCTCGCGTCTCACACATGCGGCAAGAAGTTCGACTTTGGTATCGATGTTATCGATACAGTCTACCACGAAATCGGGTTCACCCCCTAGAAGCTCTTCTTCTGCTTCCTTCCGATACATCGCCGTGCAAACTTCGAGAGAAGCTTCTGGATATATGCGAGCGAAGTGAGCCGCGAGACATTCTGCCTTTGATCTACCGACGTCTTCCCGAGTTGCCACTGCGTGTCGATTCAGGGATGAAAGAGAAACCTGGTCAAAATCCACGAGCCGCAGGCGTGAGACACCTGAGCGAAGCAACATGTGTGCACAGTGACTTCCAACACCTCCTAAGCCGACGACGATGATAAAAGCGCGCGCTACCCGTTGTTGACCCTTTTCGCCAAAGAACTGGATGTTCCGGGTGAAGTGCTCTCTGACAATCTCGTCATCCATATGGTTGAAAGTGGACACTTGCCTATCGCTAGTCGAAGTCGTCTTTGCAAGGCCAACCTCATTCCGAGCGGCGGCGGCGGCGGCAGCGGCCTCAGCGTCTCTATGATGAAACAACGTACATGAAACGCATGCTCCTGCTATTCCCCCGGCAACGAACGCGGCGACGAACCTCGAATCCATACCGTCGCCTCGATGAGAATATGACGAGGTACACGCCGGCGAGGGAGATAGATGTCTCTTTTGACACTTCAACTTTATTATGGAGTTTCATTCTGGGGGTTCTACAATATCTTGAAGTCTTGTTGAAAAATTATTAGGCATTGTTTCACATTTATTTTGCAACTAAATAAACAAACCCCTAATGTGTAAGGGCAGCGAGCGAGTCTGCCGGCCATACGAATAAGCGCGCGCACACACAAGCCAGCCTCCAGTCATAATATTGCTAGTAGTCTATTACGCATCATGACGCTCTGCGTCCTGGCAGGGTGCGTGATAGTACCTTACCACGGGTCGGTGGAGGCCGTTGCCTGAGACGATTTCTTTCCACTGTAGTTCGAAAAATTGAAAGCAAGTGAATGGCTTTTACGGTCACCGAAGTTCACCTACGTGACGCGTACCAAGGGACACGATCTCACGACGAGCGCGAAGTGTCAAAGCCAAGATGTAACCGAAAAACTTCACCGGCTGCCTCAAAATTGGGTCTTAAGTCTGCAGACACAAGTCTTCCGACGTCGACGTTTTTCCTATGGCGTCAGTCGTTCGAACCGTGCTCTGGAAGATCTTACTATCATCGGTGGAACTTGCAGGAGAGTCTGTCAACACCGCCTCGTACCGGGTTCGTCCCGCTGATACGTCGCCCCGCCGATTCTCTGAAGGCACAGAACTCCATGCCGCACTCTGTACCGCATGAAAAGTACTGGTCTCAGAGACGAAGACTTTTCTCTCTGTTCGACCACGGTGTTCAGCTAGACTCTGAGTCATGGTTTTCCGTCACCCCAGAGTGTGTCGCTCATCATCAAGCTTGGCGGTGTATGAAAACGCTTCGCAGTGAAGAACGTCTACGGAATACCAATGGACACGAGCCTCTTGTTATTTTTGATGCTTTCAGTGGAGTCGGAGGAAATACAATTGCGTTCGCGCGTCACTTGAACGTTCACGTGTTCGCCTGTGACACAAATGAAAAGCGCATCAATATGGCTTCACACAATACTAGGATATATAACGTAAGTACAGCCGTTTCCTTTCTTCACAACGATGCTCTTGAGGTTATGAACGAAGCCATATTAAAAGGAGACCGCTCTCCATTTTCAACGCGAAAAGTTGACATGATTTTTCTTTCACCGCCCTGGGGTGGACCAGAATATCGTAACGCCGAAATCTTCGACCTCAGTACTGTTTGGGTGTCTGGGGTCACTCTGATACATGTCCTGAAGACCGCGATGAAAATGTGCCGAAACGTTGCCTTCTTTTTACCGCGAAATACGAATTTGCAGTCACTCGCAGCGCAGTTGAGAGTTCCATTCAAGGTGGAGCGAGAATTCGTGAACGGCAAAGATAAAAGCATGACGCTGTACTTTGGGAAACTAGCTGAGGATTAAGTCAATTTGCTACGCGTGGTGCACTCAAACGCTGACGCTACTCCTGATGAACACGGGTAGCTTCATGAGCGGAGCCTCAACCTCGACCCAACAACGTCCGGCAATATTTTCTTGTCCTTTGTATTCGGACCACACGCCGGCAGGTAAATACACTCTACGGTTCCTTGCACCCTTCACGACAACTGGGGCGACCAAGACATCGTCACCGATCAAGAATTGGTCGTCGATGTTGAATGTTTCTTTATCAAGCGGATCAAGCCACCATAGCGGTCGACAGATAGGTGTCAGATTTGCGGCGGCGTTCTCAAAGAGGTCGTTGATCCGAGGTAAAAGGACATCGTCCCTCATGGCGTCCGCGATTTTGCAAGCATCTGATGCTTCATCACTTACTTCCCACGGAGGAATTGACCACTGAACGGCAGGCATGAGAGCTGAAACCTGTGCCCATCGAACCATGAGTTCTGTATCTGGGAACTGGCCCCAGTACGCGTTGCCACCAATCATGTCAGGTAGACAAAAAGGGTATCCCAACACTGACGAGGTGAGAAGGGCAGGAATAAGTGACTGCAGTCCGTTATCGACGCCCCATACCGTGTCTCGATCACCCATCCGAACCAATCCACGATACTCCGTTGTTCCCATCGCACTTCGCACCTCAGATATGCTGAACTGAGATACCACACGGTTCACCCAGAGTTGCGTGTATTCTCCGGGATATTTTAGCGGGCGGCTTGTCACCGCCCCGCGGGGAAGAAAGCAGGGTTCGCCGGCATCAAACTTGAAACCATCGAGCCCAGCTCTCTGTTGAAGCGTCTTTAAACGTGCAACAAACCAATGCACCGCGGCATCACTCGTGAGATCGATTGCACGAACTGGCTGTGTTCCCCACCATCGAAGTTGGCCAGACTGCAACCTTCCTCCCCCACCACCACCAGCCCAATGGCCAGGAGGCCAGTCGTATTGATCAACAAGAACCTTCACGGCAGATCCGAGTCTTTCACCAGGGCCGCCAACGGAAACTTCGCGGACAAGAGACGGAGGATCACCACCTTCAACAAGGTGCCCAAGTCGTCGCGCCTCTGCACATGCTGCGGAACCCTCTTGCAAGAAGGGCATGACCCACACAGTCACCAGAAATCCTTCTTTGTGAAGCTGTTCAATCATACCTTTTGGGTCAGGGAACTTTACACTATCAAACTCGAGATCTCCATACCGTGACTGCCACCTGTCATCAATTTCTAGTACACCTGGGCGATAACCATTGTCGATCACAGCTTTTCCTAGTGCGAGCACGTCAGCCTGCACTACATCAGCGTGCGAAGTAGCCCACGTGGTCCAAGTTGAACGGTTAAATACGACGGAGGGTGGGGCCACTTGTGGACTTGGGAGAGATTTGAGTGCAGAGAGCGTAGCCGTACGCACGTCTAAAGATGCAGCAATTGCAATGCGAAGCACACAACGATCATCGAGGGGATCAATGTGTCGCTGTCCCCCGTTCGTTGCATCAACGACTTTTCCTTCATTGAAAGCCCTCCGCTGCATTCGTGCCGATTCAGGTGTTCCAATCGCTTGCCAGGGATGCAACACACGATCATCTTCCCATGTGCTTCGGGCCTGTATCCTGAGCTTCCCATCTCCATTGTTAGGAACCTTTTGGTTACCGGAGGCCACTCCGTCCTCATATGGCAAAGCTTCTTGCGTGAGGTGTTGAATTCCAACACCAAAGTATCGTGGATCAACTCGTGATCGTTGCAGCACCGGTGCGTTAAGTCCAGCGTGAAGCATTGGAGTTGTTGGGTCAACAGCGACTAATGTGCCGCGACTGCTGACCCAGTGAGCACCGACCACAGAGCCCAATCCGTTTGGCCCGTGATCGAATGGATACATAGGACCAATTTCCCACTGTGTTCTATCCAGAGGCCACAGTTGTCGAAGCAGGTGTGCCCCTCCGTACCAGCGACCGCCGCTTTGTAAGTCAACGCTCATCTCTGCCAGCTCCATGTTACCATGGATGTCAACCTTCGATGGAACAGAAATTTCGAGGAAAAATCCTTCTTCTAAACCAGCAGCCCAGGTAAATAAGTGACGACTATCATCTACAGATTTGTCGCCCGAAGCCGGCCATACCACAAGCTGAGTGCCTCCGGGCCATTGAAGGGCGAGTGAGGCTCCAGGAGAAGTTTCGCTTGGTGGTAAGAGACTTGCCTTTGCTTTACTTGCAGAGTGAGGCAATGTTACGTCGAAAGACTGAGGAGATGCATGTCCATTACCCCAAAGTTCCAGCGTGCCATCAGATCTGACAACTAACGTCGAGAGACCCGCCGACAGGACCCATTCTTCTGGACGCTCTCCTGGTTCGTCTGTTGTGGCGAGTGCTTCACGAGTCGCTAAACCTTGCGTCGTCGGCAGGACGGTAGCGCTTACGAAAGCAACGCCTGTTCTCCTCATTACCTGACGTCTATTTATCTGCTTCGCATCTTTCTCATGGGATGCACAGCACGCTTCTTCGTGCTGCTCCACAGAAGAACTTGCAGGGTTGCCTAAACCTTCTCGCGCAAAAATACGCGATGACGAAGGGGAAGTTGAAAGCCCTCGACGACATCGCTTCCAAGCGAACGCGCTCGAGCAAACAGTAACCCCCCCTAAGCCAGCATTCATTGCTAGCAGCGATCCTCGTGGTAATCAACTTCGAGTGTCACCCTCCTCAGCGTGCTTCGAGTGTGAGGGAAGCATGTGTCCTTCCTCGGCTGTGCTGTGCGTATATATGACAACCACTAGTAGATAGAAGAGCTAGTAGCTAGCTAGCTAGCTATAGCTAGCTTGGTTATTATTATCGCATCGGCGTGATATTATTACTTGTTATCTACTTGGTCGATCATTATTATTTTGCATATTTACTGACATTTATTAATAATAATATTCAAGTGTTAAATCAGTCCCTCGCTCGCTCCCTCCCCAGTCCTCCTTTGGCGAGTTCTTTTCCGCTTCATCGCAGCGGTACAAAACAGAACGTAGTCGTTCACTGATACGCTATTCTTGACGGCGCTCAGGGGGACACGTGCAAGAACAAAGATGCCAAATGGTTCTGGCCCGTTCGATGTCGCTATGGACGTCAGCACGATCAACAGGTGTGTCTTTCGCAAGCATCTCAAATCATTCGTTCCGCCGAGAGAACGCAGTGAACTGGGTCTATCCCGTGGTCTTACGTAACATAGAGAAACAACATCTCCTTACTAACTTACATGAACGGACGCAGACTTTTGCAGGAGGTCGTGCAGAAAGAGCGGCGTCTTCGTCGCGAACTACATGACACAGTAGAAAGGAAAGAGTTCATCTCTTACAGAATGGTGAAGCACCAGGTTAGTCCTCTTGAAAGCACCCGAAACAAACATCCTCTTTACCAAGTAACAAAACCTCCCCCGAATCTTCACAACCATTATTCGCAGTCCGACATCTCCTCTTTGGAGACTGTGCGCCACCACTCAGCTTCTCTACTTGAGGACATCAAGGACACAAGCTTGTCTGCGAGAGCTGCAAGCGACCAGGCAAGTGTGCCACCCCGAGCGACAGTATGTCGATTGCATCCTACCTCCCGAGATACTCTAACTAACCTCTTCATTTTTCGCGCATCGTGTTCGTACAGGTTCGTCAGCTCGATACCGCTCATGGTCATGCTCAGGAAGCAATTGCGAGAGTGTCGCTGAATGCAGATGTAACACAGTGCATGGACGGTGTCACGGTAAGTTGCATTCCCCAGCACGCTGACCTGGTTGATTGTTATCTAGGCCTGCACTCTAATCCATGATTCTGCACCTACAGAGCTCTCTGGAGAACAAAGAATATGAGGCTGCTGCTAATTTCGTGGACACCCTCGCAAAGCTTTATAATTTTATGCCTCACAAAGAAGACATCACCGCGTCAGACAGTGAAAATGCGCAGTTTGTTCGAGTTCGAGACGCTGTTGCCAGAGTTGTCCGGGAAGAGCTGCATACTGCAGCATCTCAGAGTGACGTGTCGCAGGTAAGTATGTGGCTCGCTTCTTTCAAGTGCAACGTCGTTTCTTGCTGGTTCACCGAGGCACTCACTTTGCGAAAATATTTCCAAACTTCACAGGTCTTGAGATTTGCAAAATTATTCCCAAAGCTATGCTTGTCTGACGAGGGGTTAACTACAGTGTGCCTCCAACTTCGTAAGGTACGACGTAACTCTGTATCTCTTTTAGCATTTGTGTTCTTTATGTTGACTGATTTCCCCCGTTCCTTGCCTACAGCTTGTCACTGCACATTTCAAACAAGGTGAAAGAACGTGGAGCGCCGAGAACATATTAGAAGGTGAGTATCACTTCGCCGCTCAAGGGACACAATTTGAAAGGGGCGACCTGCGCGTGACTCTCCACTCTTCATCTGGTCTTGCTTGGAAGACTTGTTCTCTCACAAGTCTAACTGACCACCCATCCATATCAATCATATCGGAACACCCAGGCAATGACAGTGGCACTACTAGTCTTCTCGCTGAGCTATTTGAATCCGTGGTTACCATAGTCGACCAACACGGAGACGATTTAACTTCTTCTTTTGGAGGTGCTGCCGTACAAGCCGTGGTCCAGAGTCTCAACAAGGTATGTCTTTTGCAGCTACGTGTATCTTCATGTATGCAAAAAATATCTTTATCTTTTTTTACACTTGAAGTAACGCATCAATCAATTTAAGCACGAAACTAACACTTGTTTTTTTGCAGGAGTGTGATGTCTGTGGCACCCAGCTTCTGAAAAGATATATTGTACGCCACCCTTCAAACACATCCCAAACGTGAGATGTACTTAACTCCGAATGTTCCTAACGACTTCATTTTGCATACCTCACTGTATCAGGACAAGAGGAACATCCTGCAAATAGCGAAAGATGTCAGTTTACGAGCCAAAAAGCAGGGAAAGAGCAACGTCGATCCCAGGTGCGAAGACAAAAAAGAAGAGTGATGCAGCAAAGCGAGCAGAACAAATAACCCTATCCGTCTGACGTCAAAAGTCAAGCGCCGCCCCACGGTCTCCTTTATTGACTTCTCTAGCCTTTTCCATCCTCCCTGCACGTAGAATGATCGAAGAATACTTGGTACGCCACGAGCTTCTTTCTTATACGTTTTCCAGTAACTCTCGCAAAACACAAAAAATAAAAAAATTGCGAGAGATGCCGAAAAAATTGATCAGAAGCCGGGGCAAGATCCTTAAAAATATTAATCAAACATTTTTTCACCACACAGGAAGAAATCGTTTCCATATGCCAAGTTTCGATCAAATACAACAGGCAAGTAACAGAACGACCTTCTTCTGCACGCGTTCTTCATTCAGTGTGTGGCTTTCTTCCGCTAACAAGTAATCATGATCAAATTTGTCGCTACTACCATCGCAGGTATCTGAAGGAAAGGCTGCATTCGTCTTCTTCAAAAGAAGCTTCAGCATATCAGCAACACCCTGCTTCGACTCAAAGCTTTGATGGAGAGCATTATTTCCGTGTATTGCACGAAATGGTCGGCTTCTACATCAGGTTGGAGGTACGATGACGCTTTGTCTTGTGCTAAAAAAACCTTGATTGACTGTACAGTTACTTACTTACCAGTGATGCGGTTCACTAACAAACGATGGGACATGCGCACAGGAGTTCTACATGTATGAAACAGTTGCAGTTGCAATCAAGATCAACGAGAGAGGCGAAACACTGACAAGTTCCGTAGTAGATGACGTGTTCTACATCTTGCAGAAATGCGCAAGACGTGCCAGCGAGACAGGTGAGAAACGCCAAATGCACCCGACCTTCAAGCCACGAATTATGCTTCGTTGCGCGATGACCCTTCTTGAAAGGATGTCAAAGATCTAAAGAGCGCGCTGCTGGTTCAACAGGTTCAATTCAAGCGGTTTGCGCATTGCTACATCATGTAAGCAGCATCCTGAACGACCAGGTGCTTTCGTTCGTTCAACATGAGCTCGCGGAAGTTTCCGAGGAAGGATTCACAGACATTCTGAGCAAAGATTCAAAGGTAATAATCTGTAATCTTGTGCACTGGCATTTTGATGTAGCTTTATTCCGACTTTCTGAATTAATTTTCTCTGTACGGACACAGGAATCTCTGCATTCATGGACAACTGCGGTGAACAACGCTGAAATTATTTTTGAAAACGTCAACATTCTCACACGCGACATTCAGGTGCGCTTTCACGCGTTTCTGTTTTCGATTCGTTGAATTGCATCTGACTTTGAATTATTTTTTGCACCTGGCACCAGGAGTATCTCCATATACTTTTCGACACTCCCGGTGAATGGGAGCGAATTTCGAATTGCTTGAATGAAATTCAGGTGCGCGGACTTTCCAATTACTTTTCCTTTCTCATCGGCCATCTTTTTTCCTACCGCTTTCGCCGCTAACAAAAAAATGTGATTTTCTTCCCAAGGAAACCTCGCAATTCTTCGAGCACTGTTCGCACAACTCGTTGAAAGATTTTGCGAACACTTCCTTTCAGTCCGTCGATAATGCGCTGATGCTCTTGTCATCGACATCTTTCGAGCTTGATGATCTAGATCAGGGGGATCATGACAGCTTGGATTCCTGGGTCCATCATCTTTTAATTGCCGTGGACCATGTAAGTATGCCGCTTTTCTCTGCTTTCTCCTTCTTCACTTGTTTGTTTTTGATGTTCGTTGCGAACCGCGAACCCTTTCTGTTTCCCCTCCTGCAAACCGGAAGCCTGAGATGCGATCTAAACTAAACTCCTCTCCGTATTATTCGTACTCAGCTCCTTCATGCTCTGAAACCGTTGCTTGTGACATCTTGCTTTCGCGCCTTTTTAAATGCTTTCGAGGAATCTTTTGCCCTACGGATCGAGGTACGAACAAACGAATGCTTTGCTACGCACACACATACAGATCAGATTAGACCACGATGAGATTTTATTTTCTGTCTTCGAGCCTCTGTTCACAACATGTCTGACACGGTTCCCATCTTCCCGTGACGCAGGTTGTCCTTCTCAACGATCTCCGATTTACGCAGCTGGGGGGTCTTCTGCTAGAGCGCTCTATTCGCAGAATCGTCTTCCACCTCTCAACTTCGTTTCCGGAGGCCCCTTGCCGTGAGTTATTTGGTCGCGTCCTGCAGATTTCGATGATGCTTAGCATGGAAAGCCCATCTGAGGTTCTCGACTATTGGAATGATCTATTGGAGCGACTGTCAGAGATAGAGATCAAACGGGTTTTAAGTTTGCGCGCCGATTTTCGCGTTGCAGACGTAAACGCACTCGGCCGTTAGCTTACTACGGTAGCTGCTAGCTAGCTAGCTAGCTAGCTAGCCACTAGCTAGCTACGCCAGCAAGCTAGCAGCTGTCTCCCTTTCAATGTAAATGGAATCTTTTGTAAATCCAAACAGGAAGCAGTTCCTTCTGTTGTGTTAAGCGTGACTCGTTCTTCCCCGACTTCCTTTTGAAGGTTGAACGGTGGGCGTCACTGCGAGATGTATCCCTCCTGCTGCAAGTATGTTGTTGACAGTTTGACAGTTTTATCTATTGATTGAAAGAAACTGAAGTGCGTATTGAAAAAAAACTGAAATGCGTCGCTGAATGCTCAAGTGCGAGAAACGGGCACGAGCGTGGTCATTTATTTATCGTAGCTTTCGCTTGCGTGCACGGTCACATCAGGAGCGCAGGCACGGCAAGCACGGCTGCGAAGGCAGGGACCAAAGCTTTGATTGAGACGGTGCCGGAGACGGAGGCAACCTCAAGCTCGGCGGTTTCGCTGGCTTCGGCCGCGAGCTCGATCGCCTTCTGGTCATCAGAGTCGAGGTTGACCGCTGCCGTGCCAGGAACCTTGATGGGGCCGAGGTAGCCGACGGTGCCGGCGCCGCCATAGGTGGAGCCCTCGTCGGGGTGCTGAACCTGGTTCATGATGTAGGACCATCCGTTGATGTTCTCGACGTACCAGACGCCGGTGGTCTCGGCGTCCTGGACAACAGTGCTGATGCGGGTGAGGGCGTGGGACTCCATGTGGTAGGCCCAGACGGCGTTGTTCTTGTGCTTGGAGGTGTCCTCGCCAATGAGGAGGATGTCGTGGCCCTCCATGAATGCGACGTTGTCGGGGTTGGCGATGTTGTGAATGTCACACGTGTCGTCGGAGCTGGTATGCAAGAGCTTGTCCTCGGAGTTGAAGTGCTGGTAGACGCCGCAGATGAGGGGGGAGATGGACTCGATGCGGTTGTTGGCATCCAAGGGTGCACGGTAGACGCAGCCGCATTTGTTCTGCTCGACGCCGATGTGGTCACCGTCTTCGTGATCGCCTTCTTCGGCGAGCTGGTGCTCCATGGAGTCCTCGGCGGAGGAGATGGCGAAGTACATCTCCTTGCGGATCTTGGAGTAGGTAATGCCCTCGAGCTTGCGCCACTGAGACGAAGCACCCACGTAGGCGGCGTAGATGCGGGTCTCAAAGCGGGAGGCCGCTTTCGCCATGCCGGTTTTGAGCTTGAGGCACATGGCGCCGTCGTTGACGACGGTGGCCTTGAAACCAGTGGCACAGGTGAAGTCGTACGCGTCCCCAGTCTTGGTGCCGATCTCGAACATGTCGGTGAACTGGATCAGGGTGCCGTCGCCCTTGGTCATGAGGGCCTTGATCTCAGCGTTCGTGGCGTGGCCGAGGGAAACCCACTCGACGTCGAACATGCCGCCGCCGACGCTCTTGGTGGAGGTCTGCGTGACCTTCATGGCGTAGAGCGTGCCGGCTGAGAGGTCGTTGGCCGCGTCGGGGATGAACATGGCGGCGACACCTGTGTTCGAGTCGTCGGTGATGTAGCACACCTGGGGGGTGTCGCCGATGCAGTAGGGGAGCTCGATGGAGTAGCGACCCATGGAGTAGTGCTTGGTGGCGGTGATGGTGGGGTTGGTGGTACTGGACGAATCGTCGATCGCCACCTCGTTGACCCAGCGGTGCTTGTACGGCGACCAAGCTGCTTTAATGGTGGCGAGATCGTCGTCATGGAGGCTGAGGTGGCGCAGCGACAGAACGTCCCGGCCGAGGTCTGCGGTGCTCGTGTAAGCGTCATCTGTGGAGGCGTCCCACTTGATGGAGTCGGGGACGCCCCACTCCTCGCCGCCGAGATGGGTGTTCCAGGGGGAGACGGATCCGGCACAGGTGGCGATGAGGCCGCCGTCGGCGGAGAAGTCGGTGTTGAAGATCTTGTCGGGGACGAGGATTCCTGTACTGGGATTCTGCTTGAGGCGCACGACCTGGATGTTGGCGGGGCGGTCCT
>JACLAA010004082.1_pt1 | contig 86384 bp, 90 predicted proteins | sample 8027891 | NCBI WGS metagenome assembly JACLAA01 (sample SAMN15724900, study PRJNA655200) | protist metagenome | isolation source: fluorescence activated cell sorting (FACS) single amplified genomes of... | place: Spain: Blaines Bay Microbial Observatory, Mediterranean Sea | collected 2016-01-19 | reverse complement strand
ACAGCAAAGAATTTTAAAAACAAAACTACCACTATCAAATGATATTGAGTTTGGTGAGGGATTTTCATTTGTAGAAAAAAGATTACCAGACTATGTTGATAGTGTGAGATTAGTTCCATTTGAAGATGATGTAGATGACGGAATATTTTTACGATTACCAAACTTTAATTCACAAGATAATCCAATAAATTTTCAAGGAACACAATACAATACGCATACAGGATTGTTAAGTGATTCTGATGATGATTCAAGAGACATAGAAAGAATATTAGTATCGGGTAGTTTATTAGATGTTCAACCAAATATAGAGTATGGTCAAACAACAACTGATTTAACAATAGAATCAGACGATTATGGTTTTGGAAACTTTGTTCATTTCTCAAGTGCAGAAACAAGAATTAGAAACTTTGAGAAAAAATTAAAACTAATTGAGGGATATAATTCAGATAGTTCATCATTAGTTAGTATCTCAAGTTCATTAGAAACTATCCAAGAGATAGAAAGAAAACGACAACGAGTTAAAAATTCATTTGACCCATTTGAACATCATATGTATTTTGAAAGTTCATCTTATGTGAGTTCATCAGCTGGACAATTCCACGATACAACTTGGCCTAAGACAAACTCATCATCACCATATACATTAGCAGCAGTAGGTAGTTCAGATGCTAATACTTGGTTCAATAGAAGAATTACAGAGTCTTCTGATTACGACCAAAGAAATATGAATTCATTACGAAATTCATTACCAGAACACATTTACGCTGATACACAAAATAATGTATTCTTAGAATTTATGGATATGACTGGACAACAATTTGATGAAATATGGACTTATACTAAATCCATTACTGATTTAAATGTAAGAGTAAATAAAATGTCTGAGGGTATATCGAAAGATGTAGCAATACATTATGCAAATGCACTTGGTATGAATCTATATAGTGGTAATGATTTATTAACTTTACCAACTTATTTATTGGGTAAAAATCCAGACGGAACAGCTTTATATGAATCACCACAAGAAGAGGTAACAGAAAAGATTTGGAAAAGAATATTAGCAAACTTACCTTTCTTTATTAAAACAAAAGGAACAGAGCGCTCTCTAAAAGGATTACTAAATTGTTATGGTATTCCAAGCACAATGTTAAGAGTTCGTGAGTATGGTGGACCAGATAAAGGAACAAGAGTAAGTTATGAAATCAAAAGAAAGTTTACAAGAGCAACAGATTTTAGAGCGGCACAATATATTCAATCTAATTGGAAAGCAGCTTCTGACGGATTAATTCCAGACACAATAGAATTTAGATTTAGAAGTCCTAAGTCACAGGACCAAGTAATTTTACAAAAAGATGACAACTTTGCTATATCATTAGAAGATAATGGTGAAACAGATGAATATGGACATTTAAGATTTACCATTAGTGGTTCAGACGGAAGTGTAAATTACATCACTTCATCAGAACAACCATTTTATAATGATGAAATGTGGTCAGTAATGTTGACAAGAAAGTCAGCAAGTAATGGAACAGAATTTGATGATGATAGTATTTACGCTAGTTCATCATTTGAATTAACTACAAAGTATTACGAATCAACAAGACAAAAGATTTTATATCAAGATAGTCAAAGTATGGAAGTAACATCTTCTGCAATTAATGCGGCATTTACTTCAAGTGGACACGTTTACTTAGGTGGTAGTGGTAGTTCATTTGGAAATCAATTTACTGGTTCATTAATGGAATATCGTTTATGGTCAGAACCATTAAGTTCAAGTGTATTTGATAATCATACAAGAACACCTAAAGCATATAATGGTAATAGTTATTCATCATCATTTGATGAATTATTAGTTCGTTATCAATTAGATGAAAACAAAAATTTATCATCATCAGCGACTTCTTCAAATACCGCACACGATTTATCATTATATACAGAAGCACAATCAGTTGATGTAAATGGATTTACAGGAAACTTCTCACGAACAATAGTGGACCAAGAAAAATTAAGAGTGCCAAGTTTAGGACCAACTCGTAGAAATGCAACTAAGATTAGAGTTGAGGATTCCGATATACCAAGAGATGTAAATGGAACAGGTTCATTGTTAGTTGATAAAAGACGAGAAGAATCTAATGACGATTTTGCACCACTTGACGACCACTCATTGGGAATTTATTTCTCACCGGTTGATGTAGTAAACGAAGACATAATGTATAGTATTGCAGACTTTAATTTTGATGATTACATTGGTGACCCAAGAGACCAATTCAAACAAACTTATAAAGATTTAAGACATTTAAGAAAAGAATATTTTAAACGATATGATATGTCAAATAACTTCTTTGATTATTTAAGAATACTACAATTTTATGATAGTAGTGTTTACGATACACTTTTACAATTAGTTCCAGCAAGAGCAAAAACAAGTGTCGGTGTATTGATTGAACCAAACATCTTAGAAAGAAATAAACAAATTATAGGAAGACAACCAGAATTTGAAAATACATTTTTTGAAAATGCAGGACACTTTGAGGACGGAATACAAGTAACAAGATTTATTACTGGTTCTGATAACAACTATTTTCAAACAAGTGGTGAATATACAACCTATGGTGGAGAGATTAATTTAGCATTTTTTGATACGGGTTCATCATTAGGATTTTTAAACAATCGTTCTTTAATGATACTAAATGGTATAGACAAAAGAGGAGAGTATGGAACATTATACGCTACGGCAAGTATTTCTTCTGGTTCACATAACAATATATTTACAGAAGTATTACAACCTAATATTTCAGGTTCAAGATTATCAGAAAAGTCTCAAGAGAGAGAATTCTTTTACTCAAGTTCATTGAGTGCTTCTATTGGACCGAGTGTTGCATATAGTTCATCATTCAAAGCATCAGATGTTGAAAGTATGGCAGTATCAACTAATTTGTTTAGAGCATTTTATCAAGGAAATATTTTAACCAGGGACAACACAATTGACGGGGAAGAACCAGTAATAGTTAATGAAGTTGCACCTACCGTATTAAAGACACAAGATTCAGATACAAGTAAATTACGAACAGAATAAAACAATGGAAAATTTAACTTTCTTATATTTATTATTGAAAAAGAATAGTTATATCATTTCCACAGGAGTAAAATAAAATGGGATTTTTAGATAATACAAGTATAACAGTAGACGCAATTTTGACAAAAAAAGGTCGTGAACTTTTGGCAAGAGGGCAGAACGAATTTAAAATTACGAAGTTTGCATTAGCAGACGACGAGGTTGATTACAATCTTTACGATACAGCGCACCCAAATGGGTCAAACTTTTATGCGGCAGTAATAGAAAATATGCCGTTATTAGAAGCATTCGTAGATGAAAATCAATTAATGAGATATAAATTAACAACACTTCCAAAGGAAACAAATAAGCTTCCTATATTGGAATTACCAAGTCCTTCATTGACTTTCAATGGAGCTGGTATCACACAAGCCGTAACACCTAACACAAGAAACGCACCTAATGAAACATATACATTTACATTGTTTAATGCAGATGTTGCTAATATGTCATTAACGGGTGGTGGTGGTGGAAGAAGACTTCCAAATGGTAGACTTGACCAAGACTTCATTAACGCTGGAGCAACAACACCAGTATTTATGAATGAAGCAGAAAGAAAACGTTCGATATCAGTTGTCGGTAAAAGTGTAAGAGTTATTTCAAGGTCATTAACAACGTTAACAAACACAAACTTGTCAGTAACTGGTAATAGTTCAGGTGCACAATTCACCGTAGCTATCTCAGTAAAAGCAGACCCAAGTAAAGTATAAGGAGTAGATAATGGCATTTCAAAGATTTAATCCAGAAAATGATGTAGTTGAAAATCAACGAACAACCATATCAAGTGGTTTGTGGACGGGTGGAAGTTCAACTCTTACTGGATTTTTTACTCAATCATCTAATGGAAATATTACGGGTTCAGTATTAGAATTATATAATGTAGACCCAAATACAGACACATCTGCAGAAACACAAATCGCAGTTGGATATGCAAATATTCACGGAAGTGGTTCAGCAGGTAACACAACTAAACTAACAACTGGTGGTAGACAGACAGCAGCTCTATATAGACAATTTAGAAATGTTATCTTGGCACCAAACACAGATGAATTTACATTTACAGGTGCACCATCATCAAGTGATGACTTCTACTTTATCTCGTTCCAAAGAGCAAGACAAAGAGAAAAGATTGACCCAGGTAATTGGGAATTACAATTAACAGGTCAGATGTCAGGTAAAGCTGCAAAGATTCAACTAATTGATGATAGTGGTGCTGGACTTAATCCAACCGTAAATGAGGGTGGTAGAGTATTTAATGTTGTTAGTGGTTCTATCAATGACGGAATCAATACAGCAGCAGCAAGTCAACCAGGTGGTGGATTAGGATTATTCTATCCAGACTTAGGAATTATATTGTTAGACGCATCTCAAATGGAAGCGAGTGGTGGAATAGCGGACCCAGTAAATCCGAGAAGTTCGGATACTTTTGATAATAGACCACAAAAGTTCTATAACTCAATTAAATCAGGTTCAAGTTTCCAAGCAAGAAGAGAAGAAGAAATTAGTTCAACAAATTACTTTATTAGAGCAAATAATAAAGACTTTAATTTTAGTTCTAATCCAACTTTCTCTACTGGTTCAGACGGAAGTCTAACACAAGGAACTTTCTTTAAAGACCCTAAAACTTTTATTACACAGGTTGGTCTTTACAATGATGAGAATGAGTTATTAGCAATTGCTAAACTAAGTAAACCATTATTAAAATCATATTCAAGGGAAGCTATTATTAAAGTGAAACTTGATTTTTAGGACAACCTAATGTTCAAAAATCTTGACTTAGATAACGACGCAACTATAAAGTCCTTTCAATCCTTTAAGAACTTTACATTCACTAACAACGATAGTGGTAGTGGTGTATTTGCTATTAAAGCTCGTTCAGGTTCTAAGTTTAATTATGTCAGTTCATCAGACGCAACCATAACAATAACAACAGGTTCAGTATCTACAAATTACTTTGGATTACCAACATATACTATGTTGCACAATCTATTTTATTCTAAACACGGAAGAGAATATGTAAATACTGGTTCTATGAATAGAAACCTACATAACTCAGCATCAGTAATTAGTGTAGCGAGAGAATTGTATGGTGAAAAAATAAAACCAGGTAGTATTGAACTATCAGCTACGGTTGGTGGACAGACATTTGATATCAGAGATGACGGGGAAGGTAATCTATATGATAACAATCATTCAGCAAGTTTCTCAACATTCAAAACAAATAATTTTTTAAGTGGTAGTTCAACTACTGCCGCAACTCGTGGAAGTGGTTCAGAAGTAGGAAACATTTTCTATGAACAAGGACTATTAGTAATGACTGATACGGGTTCATATAAAGATGTTGGATTTGGAACTTCATATAGTTTAGATTATAAAGCAACTCAAACTCACTATCAATATGAATATCGTGTAAGAGTAAAACCATTTGAGTTCAACACAACTACAAATATTAGTATTACACCAGATAGAAGTGGTAGTATTACAATGGCTGAGGGTGTTGTATCTATGTCCAATTACTTTGGACCAGGTGACCAACCAACAGGACAAGGAACAGGAAGTTATGCTACATTTTATAATGCAGCATCAGAGGCATTAGGATTTGTAACTGAGTCTAATTTTAAACCTTTTGTAACTGATATTGGACTATATAGTGAAAATAATGAGCTCTTGGCTCACGGAAAACTTGCTAAACCTATAAAATTATCAGACGACATTGAAACCAGTTTCATAGTGCGTTTTGATGTCTAATTTTTAACAATCTTATATTTATTATTGAAATAAACCAACGGAGAAAACAATGTTTCGTTTTATAAAAAATACGGTTATGACAGCAGTTATGTTTGGAATGGTCTTTGCACAAAGTCCAATCATAAGAGTTAAACAAATAGGTAATTGGTCCACACCAGAATATTGGTGGAAAGCTCAAGAAACAGTTAATTTAGAAGATTTTCTTGCAGATGATAAAGACCAACCAGCTTATCTAAACAATAATTTTGATTCTTGGAGAGATGACGTTTTAGAAATAGAAGTCACTCTTGATGATGTAGGTCAAGATATTACATCAGTTAGATTTGATATTGCATTTGACAATGATTTAATTACTTGGGTGGAAAACGACGGAACCAATCAAGAAACATCAATCAATGCTTGGAGTCAAGGAAACTCACGAGTAGTCAAAGGTTCACATATATCAGGTTGGACTGAAGGTGATGAAAGTTCAGGTGCAGATTATTCTTTTGAAGTAGTTTACTTTTCTAATGTAGGATATACGGATAGTATTCAAAGTAATGGTAATGAACAATCAGCAGTTGATTCAGATTATGATTGGTTAAGAATTACTATGGTATCTCACGGAGTTGATGATAACTCAGATGGAACACCAGACTACACATTTGGTGGTGGTAATGGAGTTGAAAAACAAGTATTAAAATTACAATTTAGAATCAATGATGTAGCTGATAATTATCAACCACACTCATTTAGAATACCAACATATTATAGTGGAAACACAGGATATTATACTTATGTAAGTGATGATTATCTATTAGACTATAAAGTTTATATTGACGGAAATTGGGGAACAGATTCAACTAACAATGGTGGTGCAAGAGGAGACATTACTCTACACCCAAAACTTGTTGATATTGAAGGTTTCGGTAGATACATTGGAGAGAAAACCGACACAGATAGTGACGGAGTAGATGATGATACATTTGTTCAGAAAACTTATCCTTATTGGAAAGTTGTATTTGAATTAGATGAAGACAATCCAGATGTAGATGATAATACACCATTTTCTAATTGGTATGATATTGAAGATGTGGCAGATGATTCAAACACAGCAGATGAAGATTTATCTGATGATGTTATCGGAGATACAAATGGAACATACTACTATTTGAAAATGACCGATACAAACGGAACAACAACATTTGCAGACCAAGCATTACCAGGTAAAGGATTTTTAGGAGTATCTTATTTTGATTACACCTACACAGATAAAAATGGATATTACAATATTCAATTACCAAGAAACAATACTTATCGTGTATCGTTCTGGCCACCAAACGCAGATGACGACATTGGTCAACATACACAATTAGAATTAGATAGAGGAGCGATTACAAACATTAATGACGCAATCGCAGCATTCAATTTTCAATCAAACAAATTTGTAAACGAAAGTGATATCAATGTAGATTCACCAAGTGCTTATTTGATTGGTGATGTAGACGGAGATGACTTGTTTCAATTAAATGACGCTTACTTTATATGGGCATATACAAGTGGAGTATTTTCAACATCATATACACACGTTAATGGAAACACTTATCAACAATGGTCAAGTATTGACAACTTAAAATCAAACGGAAATGCAGAAACTCTTAATTACTATCAAGCACTTAGAGGGGGTGACACTAAACAAAGAAGAGAGTTCACGGCATTTTGGGACGACGACTTAGACCAAGAAACAGATGTTTTAACACAAGACGCAGGTGGAGTTATTTGGTTAAATCCAATGATGGATGATGTCCAAACAGGTAATGATACTTTACAAGTAGTAGTGTTGGGTGGAACATCAACATTTGATGACCCAGATGTAACAACAGACGGAGATGTAAATCCAGACTACACAGCAGATGATGTAGCACTTTACTTTACTGGTGATATGAATTTATCAGGAACAAAGGTTCAAGAACAAAATGGAGACGGATATCAAGACGCATACACAGGAGCAACATACTATCGTTGGGATACACACACGGTTCAAAACGGAGAAGCAGGTGAAAATTCTTGGAACGACACTTGTGTAAACGCAGATTGTGATGACGCACCAAGTGCTTGGACATACACCAATACAAACAACACTTACGACGGAAGTAGTAGAAGTATAATCAACACACAAGGTGTTAGTTTATCATTACCAGATGACGGAAGTGTTAAAGTTCAAATGGGTAATCAAGTTGTAGTTCCTTTAACCATTACACCAAGTTTAGATGAAATAACAGGACTACCAACTAAGGTAGCAGGATTTGAGTTTGAAGTTAGATACAAAGAAGAACAACTTCAATTTATTGACGCTCAAACAGGACTTTTACCAGGACCTTGGATGACTTATCTAAACGAAAGTGAAATAGACGAAGAGGGATATAAAGTAATTTCATTTGGAGCATTAGAAAACTCACCAAACAATTCACCAGAAGAATATTATTTGACTGAAGAGTTGGTTGGATTACAATTGGTATTTAACTCAAGGTTAAACGAAAACAATAATCAAGAGTGGACAGAAGCAGACTTACAATTTGTAGGTAAAGCTAATGCAGGTAATCCAGCAGGTGATGACTTACTAATGCAAAGACAAAGTGGTAAGATTAGAATATGGAATAAGTTTTGGGCATTTGGTGGTGGACAACCAAGTGAAGACGAGATGACTTATGTTTATCCAAATCCATATAATGATAGTGAACATAACTCAATTAACTTCCAATTCTATATGGAGTCAACAGGACAAGTATCAATTAGTATTTATAATGTTAATGGTCAAAAGGTTGGAACTTTATTAGATGAAGTCGTTAACGACGGAATGCACACATACACTTTCTCAGATTTACCAGACGCGATAGGTGAAGGTTTTGGTGGATACCAAGAATTAGAATCTGGTGTTTATCTATTCGTAATGGAAACTGAAAACAAAATTAAATCTAAGAAATTTACAATTATTAAATAAGGAGTAATTATGAAAAAACTATTAAGTTTATTAATATTAACAGGAACATTATTTGCACAAGCAAACAATGTCTTTACACTTAATCCAAGTGTAAATAGTGCCGGTATGGGTAATGTCGGTATAGCACACGCAGATGTGAAAAATGTATTTCATAATCCAGCGTTTGCAGGACTAAGAGAATCACACCAAGAAATATCATATGTAGATTGGTTACCAAACCTAACAGATGATATGGGATACCAAAGTATTCTATACACATCAGACTTAGGTTGGTCAAGTGAATTATTTTACTTTAACTATGGTGAACAAACACAAGCAGACCAAGGTGGTATTATACTTGGAGATTTTGAATCCGCATCATTTAGATTAAGTGGTGGGTATGGTTTTCAAATCAAGGACTGGATGTTTGGAGCAAGATTAAATCTATACAATCATAGTTTTATTGATGATTTAGATATTGATATGAATTATGGATTTGACTTAGGTGCTTACAAAGAGTTCGGTAATACATCAGTCGGTATTGTATTAAAAGATGTCGGTGGTGAAACTAAATTTTTAGACCAATCACTTAATTTACCTATGTCAGTAGGTATTGGTGTTGGACAGAAGTTTGGAAACTTCACATTAGCATCAGATGTTAAAGTGTTTGAAGATTATAATTCAATCGGATTAGGTGGACAATACGACTTAGGTATCGCAAGTTTTAAATTAGGATACTACACAGAATCAGAATTTGAAGTTGATTATATCACATTAGGTGGTAGTATTGACGCAGGTATTGTAGATTTATCATTAGCATATTATTACAATACAGATAGTTTCCACAACGAAACTTTAATGATTTCATTTGGGTTTGACTTATAATGGATATCGTTGAAATATGGAATTCAATCGGATACATTGACGGAGTATTGTTTACAATATGGTTAGGTATATTGTATTATGGAAAATGTTGGATAGACAGTAGATTTAAAATTATTAATTATCATAAATAGGAGAAATACAATGAAATGTGATTGTTGTAATTGCACTTGTTGTTAATCAAGGAGAGAATAAAATGGCGAAACAAGTAGACGCAGAACAATTGGTAGATAATCTACAAAACGCAAAGTTTGGATTATCAATACAAAACATAGTAGCTATCGTTACGGTATTATCATCACTAATAGCAGGTTGGTATACTTTTACAGGTAGAATAGATTCATTAGAAGAAGTAGTTCAAGGATTCGCAGAAACATCAGACATTGAATTAGTTGGACAAAAATTAGATGATTTTGAAAAAGATATTGATTATCTTAAAGAAAGAATCGATTCTTTTGAAGGTGTTGACTTATCAGGTATCACAGGTGATATCGTTAAGTTAGAATCTGAAATTAAAGATGTTAAAAGAATTGCTAACGCAGCTCATAAACATATAGAAAAACACGAAGTGGATTTCCACGGAGACCCATTAGCAAAATTTAAAAACTAATGGCATTCGTAATAACAGAACCTTGTATCTCAACTTGTGATACCGCTTGTGTAGCAGTTTGTCCGGTGGATTGTATTCACGGACCAATTGATAAAGAAGGAGCAGGAGCAGAAGTTGAAGGTATGGACTCAGTTGCAGGTATGCAATTATACATACACCCAGACGAGTGTATTGATTGTGGAGCTTGTGAGCCAGAATGTCCAGTAGACGCAATTTATGATGAAGATGAATTGCCAGAAGAATATGAAAAATTCATAGAAATTAACGCAAACTTTTTCGAGGAGTAGAAAATGAAACACATATTAAGTTTATTTATAACAATGTTTTTATTAGGTTGTGCAACTTCACAAGTTGAAGCTCAATCAGGTAAAACAAAAGTTCAATCTAAAATAGCATCTTATGAAGCAGAAAAAACCTTAGATGATATCAAATGGTATGACGGAGAACCAGAAGGAATTCAATTAATACAAATCAGTATAAATGAAAATATTCTAAATGCTTATCCAGAACTTCGTGACAAACGAGTTGGATTCGGTATGACAAATAGAATCATTGAAGTATTGGAAGAAGCAGGTCGTTTCTATTTCGTAGAAGAAAAAGATGAAGTCATTAACAAAATGGTTAAAGAGTGGGAACGAAGTGTTAGTGGATTATTAGAAGAAGAATTAAATGTCGGTAAGTTCGCAACAACTAAATGGTTTGCATATGCAGAAATCTATGACTTTGCAGTATCTAACCAAGAAGAAATCTCAAGAAGAAAAGCAAAATTAAAAAACACTACAATGGTTGGTATTCAAGTTCGTTTAGTAAATGTAGAAACGGGTAAATACATTACAGGTAGTGGATTAGGAACAAGTGCAAAAGAAGGTGAAGGTGTATTGAAAAACCTTGATATGTCATTTGACCAATCAACCGTATCATTTGCAACAACAGGAGCAGTAATAACTGCCGTAGCAAATGTATTGAGAAGATTAGAAAAGAGAGGTTGGTAATGTCTGATTGTTGTTCAAGAGAAAGAAATAAAAAGGATTACTTGGAAATTCCAAAAGCAATATTATTTACATTAACATTTTTTGCAACCCTTTTGTTTATTGAAATACAATTATTTGGATTGTAATTGGAAGTAGAAATGAATGAAATGGTTTCTTACATTATTATTAATAGGTAGTCTTTACGGACAAGGTTTCGGTTATAATTATATAGACCCTTGTAATCAACAAGCGGTTAATCTTAATTATACAACTGAAATGGAAGCCAATGGATTTTGGGTTACTTATTATAACAAAAGAGCATTCTTTACTTGGATACAAGTAGCAGACGGAACATTACAGAATTGGACACAACAAGTTTATAGGGATTTTGAGAAATTATTTCCTTGTGCGGTCAACATAGCAGAAGAAGCATTGGCATCTGCAAGCACAATTAACTTAGCAGATGAATTGGAAAGGGAAGACGAAGAAGACATTGGAGCAAGTGAACCAAGTTTTATCGGTGGTGATATCGTTAATACATTTTATGATTATGGTTCAGTTGCGACATTTAACTCGGTTTACACAAGTGAAAATTTTGATTTAACCAAAGAGTTTAATTACACTTTAAACATTACTTTGGATTTAAAAAAGGTATTGGGTTTGTATGGTAATACCAGAAAGAATAAAGACAAACGACAAAATGAATTTTGGAATGCAGGAGCATTATATTATAAAACCTTTGAGGGTAGTGATTGGTTAATTACAGGTAATTACGGAAAAATAATTCGTAATGATATTAGACAAGTTGGATTATTGAGTTCATCAGTTGGACAAATATCTGATGAAAACTTTTTAAATCTTAATATGATGTATGGGTATAGATTTCCAATTAAGTTAAGAAGTGGAAATCAAATTAATTTACAAACTTTTATAAGTTATACATTATTTAGATATTATGAGGGTTTAAAAACAGAAAACAAATATTTATTATTAGAAAGTCCTATATTAATTTATCCAGGTGCTAACATAGATATAAAGTTTACAGAAACATTTAAGATGAACTTTGGATTTTATGTCGGATACAACACATTGGTAAACGATATAGGTGAAAGAAACATAAGTTATTCCATTGTATTTGGAACAAACTTTTAGGAGATAAAAATGAAGAAACTATGGTCAGTCATATTACTAATTGGATTAGTAAATGCACAAATGCCAGAACCAACATTAGTTGGACAAGACAAACTACAAATTCCAACTTTGTCAATTAACAATTTTGTTAATCAAGCAGAGATAGAGGGATTGGAAGACTCAAGAGTTTTCTTAGGTATTTCAAATATACTTACAGAAAATGTAATGGATTCAAGATATGACTTGGTAGAACAAGATTCAGATTTTGAAATGACAGCAAGAGTAGTTTATCTTGGAAGACCAAGAACATCTACAACATTCCTTGGATTGTTTAGAAGAGAAACCACTACAACAGAAGTTAGAGTAGTAGTTGAATTGAAAAACAAAAAAACAGGTAATGTAGTTAGTGGTAATGGAACAGGAACTATCGATAGAGATATTAGTTCTACTGGTTTTCAAATAAATGAAGAACTACCTTTCGATAGAAGTGAACTCGGTGGAGCACTGAAAGAGGCGATAGGTAATGCGGTTCAAGAAATACTATAAAGATATACTTTCATTAGTTAGTGCAATCTTACTATTAGGAACCACAATCTTAATCAACAAGTATGATGTAAAACAATTATATCGTGAGTTTGCTGGTTTAAGATTAAAGGTTGACGCTCAAGAAAAAGTAATTGAGGGTTTAGAAGATAGAGTTAATGTATTGGTTGTTCAGAACCAAAGATTACTATTTGACTTGGATAAACACAATGAAACTCGTGGTAGTGAAAATGCATTACTAATGCAAAAGATACAAGACTTAGAATATAAGTTTGAAGTTTTGTCTATGAAATCAACTATTACCAACAATGGTAAAGTATTTAATGATAGATTTGAGTTTACAGATAAACAAGAAAATCGTATAGGTAAATACGAAACCAATGGTCAAGTATTGGTTGCTTGGAAAGATGATTATCTTGCAACTAAAAAAGTTAATGTCAATACGATAGGGGAAATTAATCTTGTCCCTAAAATAAAAAAGCTTGACAAAGACGAATTTGTTTCGTATATTGATGAGACATACTTAGGTGGAATAACTATACGAGGACGAGGTGAAGTTCAAAAAATAGAACCACCAAGAAATCAATTTAGTTTTGGTCCATTTATAGGTGTGGCATATAACAATGCAACAGGTTTAACTGAACCGATTGTGGGTATTGGAGTTTCTTATAATTTAATTAAAGTATGGGATTGGAGATGATGAATTTTTTAATAGTTTTATTTTCGGTTATATCGATATCAACAATTTATGTATGGTTTAAATATACAAATGATTAAATTAAAAATAGAAGCAAATGGAAATCAAACTTTAACAAAAGTATGTAATGAGTGTGGTTGTCATATAGACAACTTAACAACAGACGATATATTAATAAAAAAACCAGAATTAAGTGAATTAACTATAAAAGACTCACAAGGTAATGAAGTAACAAGAACAGAATTACCAGATGAGTTATGTAATTGTAAATGTGAGAATTGTGATGATTAAATTAGAAACTTTATTAGAAAAACACCCAGACGATATTGATTCAACGTCTGGTGTAATTATAGAACACGCTGACACTATATTGATATTAAAGAAAGCAGAGGGTAATTATACAATACCAAAAGGTCATATGAGAGTGGGTGAGACGCCTCGTGAAGGTATGCACAGAGAACTAAAAGAAGAAACACAATTAGAATTATCCCACGAACCAAAGTTCTTATATAAAGTAGAAAGACCTATTGAAAAGGGTGGAAACTTTATGTATGTATTTCATTACTTATCAGACCACGAACTCACACCAACACTTGACCACGAACACACAGACTTTGGGTATTATCAAAAAGACGAACTACCAGAAGACATTTATTATTTAAGGAAGTATATAAATGAAAAATAATTTAAAGTATATTTACGAAGCATTAGGAAAAACAGAATCACTAAGGATTGCTGAATTCTTGGTAAATCATTATAGTAGAAAGATACCACCAGGTATAAAGATTATAGAAACTAACTTTTCAGATAAGTCACTTAAAGGTGATTATGATGTTGATAGAAACAAGATAAGAATTAGAACAAGTTATAGTAAGAAGTCCGACTTCATCATTTCAGTATTACACGAAATCAAACACGCTATGGATGCTAAAGATAAGGGTAAAAAAGAATACAAAAAAGAATATGAAATGGAAATGAATTATCAGATAACTCTTGGTAAAGATAGATATGATGATAATAAGTTTGAAATAGAAGCTGAGGAGTGGGCTCAAAAGGAATATCGAAAAAGGTGGAAAGGTGATTTTTAATACTGGTATATAGTATTTTTCCCTTTCGTTCTACCTACCTACAATAATATATATGTGCTTTTTTTAAAAAAACCACATTTATTTTCTCAAAATAAAAAAAAATTCATTTTAGAAGTTTTACCTTATATTTATTAGTGTATGAAAACTCGTTCAGCCAAGAATAAAGGTAAAAGGTTACAAAACGACGTTCGTGATTTAATCTTAGAAACCTTCACAGAATTAGAACCAGATGATGTTCGTTCAACGACTATGGGAGATTCAGGTGAAGATGTTCTATTATCACCAGCAGCTCGTAAATTATTTCCATTTTCGGTGGAATGTAAAAATCAAGAAAAATTAAATATATGGAGTTCCCTTCAACAAGCAGAAGATAATGCCGGCGAACACATACCTTTGGTAGTGTTCAAGAGAAATCGTAGTAAAACCTATGTGGCATTTGAGCTGGACAAACTAATGGAGATACTCAATGAAAAAGATAGTAAGTTATAAATGTAATGCGGGTGAATACATAACAGATAGTTATTTGAAGTTAGGTTGGATGATATTTAGTCATAGATGTTGGCACTTATTCAATCACGGCAAATGGATAGATTAATGACAAAAAAGAATAAATCAATATATGATTCCGGAACCACAAAAGGTTCAGCACCAAGAACATCAGATAGAAAACGATATTCTGATAACTTTGATAAAATATTTAGAAAAAACAAAAAAGAGAAAAAAGATGAAAAAAAAGACAGCAATAGTTAGTGGATATTTTGACCCACTACACGTAGGACATATAGAATATTTCAAAATGGCTAAGGAGTTGGCAGACGAACTAATCGTAATTGTTAATAATCACAAACAATGTTTTCTAAAAAAGGCAGATGAGTTTATGTCAGAACACGATAGATTAGAAATCGTGTATCATTTAGATATGGTTGATGAAGCAATCTTATCTTGTGATAAAGATAAATCAGTATGTGAAACTATTCGTATGATTAAACGAATGAAACCAATGGACGAACTAATATTTTGTAATGGTGGAGATAGACAAATAGACCAGAACAATATATTTGAGTTTAAGGTATGTCAGGAATTGGAAATACCAATGGTAGACGGATTAGGAGATAAAATTCGTTCATCATCAGAATATACTGGATTAGTTGAATATGAAAAATAATATCTATATATTTGATGTTGACGGAACACTAACACCATTTAGAAGTGCGATGACAGATGAATTCTTAGAGTTCTTTGATAAGTGGTCTAAGGAAAATACATTCTATTTAGTAAGTGGAAGTGATTTAGAAAAAATGTCTGAACAAGTCCCACAATACATATTGGATAGGGCAGACGGATTATTTTGTTGCAGTGGTAATCATTATTTTAAGGACGGAAAAGAAGTTTACTATAATGAATATAAACCAGCAGACGACTTACTACAATTCTTACAAGAAACATTATTGAACTCTCAATACGAAGTAAGAGCAGGTAATCACATTGAAGATAGAGGTTCAATGTTAAACTTTTCAATAGTAGGTAGAAAATGTTCAGAACAAGAAAGAAAAGATTATTTTAAATATGATTTAGAATATGGTGAAAGAGCAACCATAGCAAACTTAATTATGGAACAATGGCCTGAGATAGAAGCTGCACTTGGTGGACAAATCTCAATAGACATTACACCAAAAGGTTTGGATAAATCTCAAGCATTACAACATATTATGAAGGAACACCCAAACAAAAGATATTTATTTGTAGGTGATAGAACACATAAAGGTGGTAATGATTACCCATTAGCAAAACTTATGGAAGAAACTGATGATTGTTATTCATTCCAAACAGGAGACCCTGCCGATAAGTTAGGTTATTTAAATACAATAGATATATTAAAAAATGAAAGATAAACACTCAGACGAATTTATAATAGCGGTTAAGTCTATTGATATATTGAAGAAAAAAATGGAAGAACATAAAGATATGCCAGTTCCAGAAACAAAAGATTTGTGGAAATATAGAAGATTTCGTAAAGTAAAATTAAACAAAAATGAATACTGAAGTAATACAATTATTAGATAAGGTTTTAAAAAGTCGTGGACAATCGTTAAAGAAGTCCAACGAGTATATGTGGTGGAGTCCATTTACACAACATCACAAACCAAAACTACAAGTCAATATCCAAACAGGTAAATGGCATTGTTGGGTAAGTAATCAAGGTGGACATAACTTATATCAATTATTTAAAAAAGCTGGTGCCGGATACAATGACTTTAAAGAATTAAATAAATTATTAGGTGATGTATCTTTTTATAAAAAGGACAATGACACCACAACAGATGATGTAAGATTACCACAAGAATATAAATCTTTATCAGACCCATTTGATACTTCACTTATCAAAGAACACGCAATAAGGTTTTTAAGAAAACGAGGAATAACAAAAGAAGATATCACAAGATATAATTTAGGATATTGTCAATCAGGTAAATATAATAACAGAATTATTATACCGAGTTATGATTCAAAGGGTCAATTAAATTATTTTGTAGGACGAGACTTTTATAGCTCAAATTTTAAATATATGAATCCACCAAATGTAGCAAAAGATGTTATTGGATTTGATTTGTATATTAATTGGTCATTACCGATTATATTAGTAGAAGGTGTATTTGATGCTATGTCGGTTAAGTCTAATTCCATACCTTTATTTGGAAAAACGATACTACCAAAACTCTACAAGAAAATTGTCGAAAAGAAAGTCAAGGATATATTTATTATATTGGATAGTGATGCGTTTGATGACGCTATTCGAATGACTGAGAAATTCGTCAATGAGGGAATAAATGTTAACTTTGTTAAGTTGGACGGACAAGACCCAAATGATTTAGGTTATAAAAAAATGATAACCAAAATAAACAACTCACTACCAATGGACTTTAAACAAATAATGGAGATGAAGCTATATGGAAAAAAACTATTGGCAAATTGATGATGATGTATACAAAGTTCACATCAGTGCTGATGTGTTTGATGAGTTGGAAAAAGATTTTAAAGTAGACGATATTGCAAAGTATATGAAAGACGGAGAGATATACGCCTACGATATTATGGTAAAAGAAGATAAGTTACAAGATGTCTTAAAACGACTCAAGGAGTTTGATTGTTAAAACAAAAAATGAAGGTTCCGTTTAGGAAACTAAAACACATACATCACATTTCAGATATACAAATCAGAAATTTGAAACGACACAGAGAATACGAAGAGGTATTCAATAAGTTATACGAAGAAGTTAAAAAGAATCCGAAGAATGCAATTTCTTATATCGGTGGGGATATCGCTCACTCTAAGACAGAAATGTCACCAGAGTTAGTGGACCAACTATCTCGTTTATTTAAAAATTTAGCAGACATATGTCCATTAGTTATTATCGCAGGTAATCACGATGCCAATCTAAACAATCCAAATCGTATGGATGTTTTGACACCAATCGTAGAAAATCTAAATCACCCAAATCTACACTATCTAAAACGAACAGGTATATATAGATGTGCCGACACAAACTTAGTCGTGTGGGATGTGTGGGATAAAGAATCAGATTACATAAAAGCAAAAGATGTAACAGACAAAGGAAAAAATGTAGTATTGTATCACGGAACCGTAGACAGAAGTGAAACAGACTTAGGTTTTAAATTACCAAGTAAAGTCAAAATGAAAATGTTTAAAGATTATGACTTAGCATTATTAGGTGATATTCACAAAAGACAATTTATCAACAAAGAAGAAACTATCGCATATTGTGGTTCATTGATTCAACAAAATCACGGAGAGGATATCGGTAAAGGTTATTTATTGTGGGATATGGAAACTCTTAAATCTAAATACATTGAGATTCCAAATGATTACGGATACTATACAATCAATATTGACAATGGTAAATTACCAGACCTATCAGACTTACCTAAAAAACCAAGAGTTCGTATTAGAGTAAGTAATACAAAACCTGCTCAATTAAAAAGAGTAATGACTCAAATACAGAAAGTAGCAAAAATACAAGAGTCAGTTGTAACGAGAGTTGACGGACTATCAAAAGATAAAGTCAGAGATAATAAAATCAATATTGGTAATGTAAACAATGTAGGTTATCAATTTAGTTTGATAGAAGAATATCTAAACAACAATTATGCGGTTGATGAAGATACTATGATTAAGATTAACAAAATCTTAACAGACTTAAATACAAAGATAGCATCAGAAGACATTATAAGAAACATCAATTGGAAGTTAAAGAAATTTGAGTTCAGTAATATGTTTAGTTACGGAGAGGACAATGTTGTTGACTTCACTAAACTAAATGGTATCGTAGGTCTATTCGCTCCTAATGCGAGTGGGAAGTCGGCATTATTAGACGCCTTAGCCTTTTGTTTGTTTGATGTATCAACACGAGCAGTTCGTGCTAATAATATAATTAACAAAGCAAAAACCAATATGCATTGTAAATTAAACTTTGAGATTGACGGAACAAATTACTTTATTGAAAAACGAGGTAAGAAAAATCTTAGAAGTGGACACGTCAAAGTAGATATTGATTTCTGGATGGTTGATGAAAATGGAGATACTACAAGTCTTAATGGAGACCAAAGAAGAACCACACAATTAAACATTAGAAAAGTAGTTGGGGACTTTGAGGACTTTGTATTGACGAGTATGTCAAGTCAAAATGATTCTACGGTGTTTATTAATAAAACTCAAAAAGAAAGAAAAGAGTTGTTATCTCAGTTTATGGGATTAAAGATATTTGATAGATTATGGGTTCAAGCATCAGATGATATTAAAGATGTAAATGCTTTGTTGACTGATTTCAAGAAAGCTGATTATGATTCAGAATTGGCACAAATTACCAACGAATTAATCATATTAGAATCTAAAGAAAAAACTTTAAAAAGTCAAGAAGAAAATATAAAAGTTGAAATAAAAGAATATCAAGAAAAAATAGAAAAAGAAACTAAAAATCTTAAACCCGTTGACCAAACCATTAGAGATATAGAAGTTCTAAAAGATGAAAGAAACAAAATAGAAGATTTACTACAAAAAGTTTCTCACGACAAAGACGGAGCTTTGACTGAACAATATGATTGTGAATTACGAATAACTGATATTCAGAACAAAATTAAAACTTACGAAAAGGACAATGTCCAAGAGAAGTTTGCACAATTAGAAAAATTAGAACAAGAAAGAGATTTGTTTCAAATAGAAGTAGATAAATTAAAAGCAGATGTAAAGATTAAATTAGAAAAGATTGAAACTTTGGGTAACTTAACATATGATGAGAATTGTGAACATTGTATGAGTAATCCATTTACATTGGACGCTATTGAAACTAAGAAATACTTAGAAAAAGATAAAGAATTAGCAACAAAATATTTGAATAAAAAATCTCGTATGGACGACAAAATACAAACAATGTTTAAAGTTCGTGCATACAAACAAGATTTAGATAAATTAGGTCAATCATTGGTTGAAGGTAATACACGACACTCTCAACTTACATCTAACTTACAATATCTCAACGAACGAGAAGAGAACATACAGAATCAAATCAATTCTATTGTAAGTGAAATGGACAGATATGTCGCACAAGAAAAAGATGTCGTCTTTAACCAATCGATTGATTTAAGAATACAAGACTTGAAATCAGAACAATATCTATTAGATGATAAATTAGAAGATACTAAATTAGCATCAACAACTATATTCGGTAATATACAAGTTTTAAAAACCAATGAACAAAAGATAAATGAAAACATTGATAAAGTAGAACAATTAGAGGGTGATTATCAAGCATACCAATATCTACTAAATGCTATTCAACGAGACGGAGTTCCTTATGATTTAATCACTAAGTCATTACCTACGGTTGAGGGAGCAGTAAATGATATTCTGGCACAAGTAGTTGATTTTAGTATTGTGTTTAGTATGAATGGAAAAGACATTGATACTCATATCGTATATGATGACGATAGAATTTGGTCATTAGAATTATCAAGTGGTATGGAACGATTTATTAGTTCATTAGCTATTCGTATTGGATTGATGAATGTAAGTAATTTACCACAAGGTAACTTCTTAGCAATTGACGAGGGTTGGGGAACAATGGATTCAGATAATCTAAATTCGGTGGCACAACTATTCCAATATCTAAAATCACAATTCCAATTTACATTTGTAGTATCTCATATTGAAACAATGAGAGACTTTGTAGATACCTTATTAGAAATTAAAAAGGTAGACGGAAGTTCATCAGTCAGATTTAGTAGATAAAGTATTTCTTGGTTGTGTAAAGACATTTTGTCTATATAACTCGAATAGTCTTTTATTAAGTTCTGCACTCGCAGTGCTTCTATTCTCTTTACAATACATCTTAAACCACATCATTAGGTCTTCATCTAATGTAAAATTATATCTTTTCTTTTTACTCATATTATACACACTCTATACATATAAATAAGTATATAAATTTAAAATTTTAATACTTATTAGTAAGAGAAAATCTATGCCAATTCGACAAAACATATTAAGAAAAGGGAAAGCTCCCAAACAAAATCTATTATCTTTTGATGTATTACAGGAAGAGTCCGGTGTATTAGGGGATTTGACTACATCAAGATTTTTTAAGATAAGTGAGTTTCCATCAGTTTTACCAAGTGGTAATAGTTCGTTTTTAATTGAGGGTTCAAATTTATTAAAACCAGAAGTAGAATTAAAAACTGAATTATTAGATGCGCAAGGTAATCCTATATTTCATTATGCTATTCCAAACTATGAAAAAGAATTACCAGCAAGAAGAATAGCAGTAGAAGTTTATGATGATGAGGTTGTTAATGGTGTAGGTTCATTTACTATATTGGGTGAATTAAATCCGAGAGAATTTGATATTCCAGGTGAATTTAAAGATACTTACAATGTTAGATTTACTGCACCAGTCAGTATAAATAGAGAAGTAAAAAATATACAACCTATCCGTTTCTACGGAGACCCAACATTATCAGTTTCAGAGTTGGTAAAGGGTGTTATTGAAAAGGTTCCTACCGGTGGTTCAACTGATGTATCTATTACTGGTAGTGTTGAATTTATTAATTCCAATCCACAAGTTCAGTTTTCAGTAGATAGTGGTTCCACAACAGGTAATTCAAATCAATTTGAAGAAGTAGGTAATTCGGTAGCAAGTTATGTAAATCAAAACCAGGGTTCAGCTCAATCATCAATATTACCACCAACTATAATACCTAAAAAACAATTTAGTTTTGTAGTAAAGGAAATGGAAAAGGGTGTTGATAATGCACTAAATAAAATAACAAGTGGTATGAAAGGAGCGTCGTTCAGTATTACACGACCAGATTTACTTGTAGACTCTACAACATTTCCAGATAGTAAATTTGATAAACCACAATCTTTTGAAACAAAAATTTTAGATGTAATTAACTCGTCTACATTTACTACAACAACAGACTACACAATTACAAACAAAAAGAATAATAATAAATTAATAGTTCCATTTGGAGCTTCAAGTTCTAACGCTACAATAACTCACAATGTTATTAGTTCAACGGAAACAGAAGACCAAGTATTCAAACGTTCATTTGCTAATATGACCGTAGGTAATTTAAGAACATTTAGTGGAGATACCTACAAAGCAAAAATCTATATGAAAGAGGAAGGTTCATCTGGTGAGTTTGAACCTATATATGAAACATTGGTTGAATCACCAAATGAATTAGTAAATCCAAATAGTATTAGTGGATTTCAAAATATTGGTTTATTTTTTACACAATCAATTATAGATAACAATTGGACTACATCTTCAGCACAAGCTCCCGCAACACAAAACGACGATACAATTATTGACGGAGTTTTATTAAGTGGTAGTAATGCAGAACTTGGTAGTTCATTTACTTTTGTAACAAAAAATACATTATCCTTAGAAAAAAATGAAGATTATATTGTTGAGTTTAATGCAGCTTATTTAACTGCACCAAAAGCACAATCAGATGGAACGACAAAAACATTAGCAGAATTAGAAGTATTTATAACGGGTAGTTTTGAAACAGAAAACCAATCAGAAATAAGTTTAGGAAGGGTTGAAACAACAAGAGGTAGTCTTGGTGGTAGATTCTTACCACTTAAAAGACAAATAACAGATTTCAAAACACACAATGGTAATTCAAGTCCAAGTGGTAGTTTAGGATTTAGGGTAAATTCAGGACAATTTAAATTATCAGATATTAGATTACGACCATTTAGTCAAACTAACTTTAGTCCAGGATTTTTCAAAGCAAATGTTCCTATGCCAAAACCAATTAAACGAGGAAAACTATATGACTTTATGGTTGAGTTTTATGACGCTAATAACAATTTAGCAGAAACCGTAGCATTAGTAGATAATGTTTCATTTCAAGGTCCACCACAAGTTATAGCAGACGGAGCGGACGGATTATTAACAGGTTCATTATTCATTAGTGATGTTACTGGTAGTGGTATTGAATTACACGGTGGCTCTGCTTATATGAGGTCTATTGGATATAATGGATTTGATAGAACCATAGGAGAAAATCTTGGTGGATTCTTAATATTTAGTGGGTCGGTATCTGAGTCAATGGGAACCAGTCAAAGTTATGAGGGTGTTGGTTTAGAAATAGTAGACGCTCACGGAGATACAGATAGATTTTTAAAATTTAGAACAAACCCATCAGAATTTACCGTTCAAACAGACCAATTCTTTTTAGGTAAAGAAGGACAATTTATTAGTGGTAGTAATGGAAACATTGTTATCAGTTCATCTAATTTCTTTTTAGGTGGAGAAAGCACATTTGTTAGTGGTTCTAATGATAAATTAGAAATTAGTTCAAGTAATTTCCATTTAGATGATGATGGTTCAGTTACAATGCAAGGTACGATTACCGCTGAGGCAGGTGGAACCATAGGTGGATTTACAATTGGTGCTTCAAGTTTAGCAGCTGGTAATGTATTCCAAATATCATCATCACAAGATATAGAAGACCCAGCGTCTATGATTTCATCATCAAGATTCAAAGTATCAGCAGGTGGACAATTAACAGGTTCATCAGTATTACTTACAGGTGGAACAATTACTGGCGCCACAACCATTACAAGTGATGTAACTATTCAAGGTTCAGTTTCAGCTAACTCAATATTAGTTCCTGCGACAATAGCAGGAAGTCCAGCTACTATTGCAAATGCTTCCGCAAGTATTGATAATAAAGGTAATGCGGTGTTTAGGTCTGGTTCTATTGGTGGTTTCAATATGGACGGAACAACATTGTTTTCTGATAGTGCAGAATTTGTTGTAACGGGTTCAACAGGTCAGATTACAGGTTCACAAGTATTGTTTACTGGTGGTAAAATTGGTGGATTTGATATGGACGCTATTTCTATTGCAAGTTCAAATGGAAACCTAATTATGTCTTCATCAGGACAGATAACAGCTTCAAGTGCAGACCTTACAGGGGATTTAAACGCTACACACATAAAAGCAGATAGTGGTTCTATTGGTGGATTTGATTTATCATCTACTACTTTCAATAGCACAGACGGAAACATATCTTTAAATTCAAGTCAAAAAGCATTTAGGATATCAAACGCTACTTTCGGAAACACCGGTATACAATTAGAACATAATTCTGGAACACCAAGAGCACACATTGGTAAATCAGACGGAGAGGGATTCAAGTTTGACGGAACAAATGTCGTAATGAGTTCATCTGCATTTTTACTTGGTTCAAGAGCGGGTGGTAATTCTTTTGTAAGTGGTAGTAATGGTGGAATAGAAATTAGTGGTAGTGCATTTCATTTATTAAACGGAACCATAACAGCATCAAATGTAGACTTATCAGGAAAAATTACAGCAGACTCAGGAGAGATTGGTGGTTTTTCTATTACTGAAAACGCAATATCAAGTTCTAACAACGAACTTATTTTAAGAGGAGCTGGAGCAGGAACTTCGGCAGGACAAATTACAGGTTCTCGTGTATTATTTAGTGGTGGTGAAATCGGTGGATTTTTAATCACAAGTGATACCATAGAAACAAAAGATTTTGTTAGTGGACTAAAGGGTGTAAGACTATCCACATCAAACAATGGAAGTTTAGAAGTAGAAGAAGCAAGAATTCGTGGAACATTAAAAACCACGGTATTTGAAAAGGAAACCGTAAATGCAGTAGGTGGACAATTAATTGTAGCAAACTCAACAGCCATTACAGGTTCAGATGTTGCTAAAACCGATACCACAATGTCAGTTGAAAATGTTACTGGATTTGCACCAGACGAAATATTATTAATTAAAAAAGTAAGTGGTAGTAATTTCTCAACTGAATATGTTCAGGTCATAAGTAGTTCTAATGATTTCAATAGTGATACAAACTTCCAAGGTAAGTTAATGGTATCAAGAAGTTTTGGTTCATCAGCTACATATAATCCTACTTTACATAGTGGTTCAATCACCACAACAACAGCAACAGGTTCTACATATACAACCGGACAAGTATTGGTATCAACTGGTAAAATAGATACTGGTTTTATAAAACTAAATGCAAACCCAAATGATTCAGCAACACCATTTATAGATATCGTTGAAAGAACAGGTTCTGGTGTATTTGATGTAGATTTAAAAGCAAGACTTGGAGATTTATCAGGATTATCAAGTGCATTGGTTGGTTCAAGTCCAGGATTTGGATTGTTTAGTGAAAATGTATTCTTGACAGGTAAGATTACTGCAACGAGTGGTGAAATTGGTGGACTAACAATTGGTTCAGATAAAGTTCACGTTGGAACAGGAACACACGGAAATTCAAACACTGCATTTTATGTAGATGATAGTGGAAAATTTAGTTTAAAAGATAAATTAGTTTGGGACGGAACTGACTTAAATATTGATGGAACACTTTCCATTGGTTCTTTACCAGCTGGAACCGTATCAGGTTCAGCACAATTAGCAGCTGACATTAGTGGAGCAGCTGACACAGCAGGAATTTCAGCATCTGCAGCTGCAGGACAAAGTGGTAGTCTTGCATTTGATACTCACGCAACACAAGTTGTATTGAGTTCAGTAGGTATGGATGTTAAAAATACATCTGCTCAAACCATAGCAAGTTTTGGAGCAAGTGCTAAATTATTTGGTGGAGCAAACAACACTGCTGATTTTGCAGAAGTCAATGGTGACGGACTAACAATTGTAGCAAATAGTGAAACCGCAAGTATTATGAATAATGGTGGAACAGCTATTATGGGTGGAACAGCAACAGCTTCACTTAACTCATCTGGTCTAACATTAATTAGTGGTGGACAAACTGGTAGTTTGGTTAGTGCTAATGGTGTAGCAATATATGGAGCAAGTGATAAAAAGGAAAGATTAGATGTAAATGCAGATGGATTAACATTAATAGCTAATAATATCACAGGTAGTTTAGTGAACGCTGCTGGTGTAGCGATATACGGAGCAAGTGATAAAAATGAAAGAGTAGATGTAAATGCGGCAGGTGTAACATTAATAGCTAATAATATTACAGGTAGTTCATTCACAGCAACAACATCAAGTATATTTGGTTCAAACGATAAACACGAAAGAGTAGAAGTTGTTGGAACAGGATTTAAAATTTATGAAAACAACAAACAAATGGTTAATGTTGGTGCAAGTGGATTGGATGTTTATGACACAAGTAATAATCAAATAGCAAGATTTGCTGCAACCACAACTATCGGAGATACATCAGGACAACACATAAGCATTGATAGTGATTCGATTGATATTAAAACAGGAGCCAATGTTACGGTATTATCCGCATCAGCTGACGGAATATCAATGTCAGGTTCTATTAAAGCTAATGGTGGAACTATCGGTGGAATGACCATTGATGATGACTCTATATTTACAGGAACAAAAGACACGGCAGGTTTTGCAAGTAATAATGGAGATTTGACGGTTGGAACTTCTGGTATTCATAGTAAAGTTTTCTTTGTCAATACATCAGATGGAAGCGCGGGATTTGCAGGAACCGTAACAATTGGTGGAACAGATTTAACAACATCAAATACTCTTAATACAAATACAGATTTAGGAGATGTTGGATTATCATTAGCAGATATTAGTGGTAGTATTAGTGGTTCTTATTTGAATTCTGCAAGTTCATCCTTAGCATCAAGAGTCAAGATAGAATCTACGGGTATTAGTATTGATAATACGAGTGGAACTTCATTAGCAGCTTTAACAAACACACTTAGAGTTGGTCAAATTGGAGATAACAGGTCAAGATTAGAAATTGATACAGACGGAAATTTAGAAATTATAAACAGACAAGGTTCAACCGATACCACGGTAGTTTCATTGGATAAAGATGGAAATGGAACATTTAGTGGAGATTTAAGTGCAGCAGGTGGAACATTTAGTGGACAATTAGTAATTGGTGGTTCAAACACAAGTTTAACCACTGCTGCTTTAGCAGGAGCATTAGCAACAGAAATTAGTGGTTCATCTTTATCAGGTTCCAATTCAGCAACAGCAACAGGTGAAGCGAGTGTATCGGCTTCAACATCAGCAACCACAACAGGTGAAGCAGGTATAGCTGCAGCAGCAACAGCTCAAGGTGCCGTAGACACAATTGAAGAAAAAGTCGTAATAGGTGGTTCTTCAGTTTCAGTTCAACAGAATTCAAGTAATAAAGCAGTATTAACCACAAGTGGTGTAGAATTATTCCAAGGTGGAACATCAGTATCTAACTTTGGTTCAACCGTAAGAGTAGGACCAGACGCAAACTCTAAATCAAGAGTTGAAATAGCTTCAGGTGCGGTAAAAATTATAAACAAAGACGGAAGTGGTAATGAAACCACAATGTTAAATTTTAAAAACGACGGAGATATCGAATCAGGTGATTTCTTAATCGAAAGGTCAAGATTATTTGGAGCAGGTGGAGACGGAGATATTGTATTGAAATCAAATGATTGTACCGTATCCAATGGAGCAGGAAGTGCAGCGAGAAGTTCTAATTCAGTAATTGTTGATGAAAGAGGAGACCAAGTTTGTATTAGAACAGGTTCAGTTTGGGAAATGAAAGGAGATTGGTATACTAAAAGTTTACAAGTCGATAATAGTGTAGCAGCTACAACATTAATAACAAGTGGTTCACGATTATTTGTTCAAGGAGAATTAGGAGTATCAAGTAGTTGTGTTATCCATAATGACGGAGGAGCCGGAGATACTGGAGCAAATGCTGCAACATCAGATAATTCAACGAGTGGATATGGAAGTGGTGGAGCAAATTCACCAACAAAACCAGGTTCAGGTGGACCAGGTAATGCATTAGCCGCTGGTGGAGACGGAGCACCAGGTTCAAGGGGTGGTAATCCAGACGCTGTAGCCTCGCCTAGCGTTAACGATGGTGGAATCGTATATGGTGCAAATGGTGGAGCCGGTGGTGGTAATGGTGGTATCGTAATGATTGCCGCAAGAACAATAGCAAATAGTGGAACAATTCGTGCTAATGGTGGAGACGGAGGAGATGGTGGACGAGGTTCATCAGGAACACCGGGCGCAGGTGGAACAGGTGCAGCCAACGGAGCAGCAGGTTCAGCAGGTTCAGTTGTTCACGTAAAGATTTAACAACAAGGAGAATAAAATATGGGTTTAGCAACAGGAGGTGGAGCAGGTTCAGGTGGTGGTTCATCAAAGGCCGTCACAAGATTAGAAGTGGTTGACCCACACTTGCTCATTATGTTTCGTGATGTTATGGACGCTGCAGAAAGTGCAGCAAGATTAAAAGTCGGTGGAACTGCCGGTAGTGGTGGTGGAGGAGCCGGAGAAGACCCCGGTAATGCAACATCAGGAACTGGTGGTATCAATGGTGCAGGTGGAGAAGACGCCACAAGTACGGTAAATGTTAATGCAGGAGCGAACGGAGGTAGAGGTTCAGACGCTGAGGGCACTGTATTAGAGGGCAGTAGAGCCGCAGGCGCTGGTGGAGGCGGCGGAGGCGGTCAAGGAGGAGTTATTTTATTAATAACTACTTCTGATTCAGTAGGAACTACATCAGTTACGGGTGGTTCAGCTGGTTCAGCAGGAGCAGCTAATTTATCTTTCTAATGGAATACGACGTTTATTATTCAACCGGAGGTTTAAATATGATTGGTGGTGGAGCTGATGTATGGGTAAATCGTTGGTTAGAATTAATACCACAACATTTAAAAACAGAATCTAAATTATTGATTCATAGAACAAGACCACCAGGTCATCAACCAGATTGTCCTATGGAAGTTCATTGGCAAGGACACGATAGAAAAAAGTTTAAATCATTATTAGATAATGCCAGAAGAATACATATTCTACACGGATATTATTCACCACACGTTTTCATTACTGATAATAAAGATAAAATAGATAGTGTTGGAATACATTGTTCAGTAGAGAATAATATGAAATCATCAATGATTTTAAATTTAGATAAATCTTTTCACTTTCATATGGTTCCAGAGTGGGAAAAGGAAATAATCAGTTATGCAAAACACCCATTTTGGATTGGATTAAACAAATGGAAAGACTTAGAACATATACCAAATTTTTACGAATTCAAACACAATAAAGATGTTGTGGACAACAATAAAGTAGGATTCGCCGCCAGAATGGAAACCCGAAAATGTCCACACTTCTTAGAAGGTATTGATAGTTTATTCTTTACAGATATGAATCACTTGAAGTGGTGGGAAAGAAACTTAAACACCGATACTTCTAAATGGAAAATATATAATTATAAACACGAACAATTAGATATGTTTATGAAACAAGATTGGGGTATATCACACTCTGCACATATTTATGAACCATTTGGATATTCAATATTCCAAGCAGTAGATTGGGGTAAAATACCGATATTAGCACACGATTGGTTACCAAAATATGATTATCCATTTAGAGCGTCTACACAAAAAGAATTTAAAGAACAATATGAAAAGATTTGTAAATTAACATTACAAGAAAAAAGAGATATATTATTCCCATTAAGAGAACATTTAAAACAATGGGATAACAAAGAACAATGGAGAGACAAATTACTTGAAATATACAACAAGTAATATTTATTAGTATGGCAACATCAACAAAACAAAACCTATCATTAGGAAAGCTAAAACGAGCAACAGACGGAAACAATTCTTATACTGCTGCTATGAGTATGTCACAGGCAAGTGGTAGTTCAGCTACTTCACCGGCACCAGTCAAGATGTCGGACTTTTCAATAAGCGCAATTAATGAGGGTGTTAGTGGATTTACATATTTATTTGAACAAACAGCTGAAAACTATGAAATGGAATTTAGTAATGAGGGTGGTTTATTTAATAAAAGAATTGCAAACAGAACTGAAAACCTTTCTTGGTCCTTTGACGGAACTCTTGATGTAAGTTTTGGTGGGGCAGATTACATAGCACAAGTAACGGCAGGTACAATAACCAATACAGATGGAGCAGTCGCAGGTACATTTAATCAAAGTGGTAGTATCAAAGCAAAATTTGCAGAAGACGGACAATCAGACGGATTCAATGACCACGCAACAAGATATAACACAAGTGTTTCTAAATCAATAGAAATCGTAGATACTTATGGTGGTGTTCCGAGTTGTTTATTGTTTGGAAGTCCAGTTAGTAAATCAGACGGAAGTGTGGTGAATGTAGAGGATTTAGATATTGGAGATGAAATTCTTACCGTATCATTACCAAACGCTACTGATGAGAGTGTAGGTAATTGGAAAAACGACACATTTAATCAAACAGGTAGTTTTACTCAACACTCATCAAGTGTAAAACGAGTTATGTATGAGTTTTCACAACATTACTATAACATAAATAGTGGTTCAGAATTAATTACAGGTGAACATCATATGTTGTATAGACAAGCAGGTAATGAAAATTGGACTTGGCAAACAGCACCTAACTTTTCAGTAGGTGATTACTTAATGGATAAACAAGGAAACGAAGTAGCGATTAGTTCATTAGAACAACACATTAACCCAGACGGATATGAAGTCGTTCAATTAGATGTAGAACCAGATGACTTTTATGTTGGACAAACTTTCTTAGTTCACAACAAAGGTAGTGATGATGAACCTACTTATCCTTCAACAAAATGGACAACTGCGCCGGGTGATAGAACCATATCTGGTAATTTAGGAGATACAGTCGTAGTTGATGAGGCGATGACAATACAATTAGCAAACGGAAGTGGTGCTACAGCTATTACTAATTCACAAACAAGTGCGGGAGCAGTTACAATGAAAATTTCATACTCAACGAGTGGTGACCCAGGTCCCGACGGAACAGGAAATAGTGCAAGTGGCTTCGTAACATTCCCACAAAATTCCATATCGTTTACAACAGGAACATTACATTTTAGAATACAAGCTATTGCAGCAGCGAGTGGAGACGGAACAGGTACATCAACTATATCATTTACAAACAACGGAGTAACAAATTCAGATTTAGATTTAACTTTGAATTTTACATAATTTATATACTATTTATATAAAAGGTTATGACTATATTAAATCACGAATATATCAAAAAACACATAACGAAAAACGACGGAAAGGAAGATGTTCCTTATCGTTGGTCGCATGGTGCTACGGATAAACATCTCGGAGACGGACTACTAATCTATTCATTGATACAATTTCACAAATTTAAAAACTTAGTTTGTTTAGGGAGTGGTGGTGGATACATACCACGAATAATGACACAGGCCAGACACGATTTATCAGTAGAGGGATTCTATGATGAAGTCGGTATGGAGTGGGGTGATAATGGTTCTACTTATGTAGTGGATGCTTGTAATAAATTTAATGGTGTAGTGGATTGGGAAAAAGAAGATAGTTTTTTTAGAAAACACTTCCACCCTAAATTTATCAAACAAACAACAGAAAAAGCATATTATGATTTCTTTGTTAAACAAGACATAAAAATTGACTTATTACATATCGACGCAGACCATACATTCGAGGGTGTAAAAAAAGACTTTGATTTATACTCAAAGATTATGAACAAAGGTGGTATTATTACTATACACGATACAGATAAAAATTATGTAGATAACTTTGTAGAGATTGAAAATCACGAGGGTGATGATTTATCAGGACCAAGTGAATTTGTAAAAACAATAGACAAAAGAAAATTTGAGGTTATAAACTTTTTTAATTATAAAGAAAAATCAGAACACCCAACATCATCAGGATTAACAATAGTGAGGAAAAAATGAATTTAGTTACGGTTTGTGGACACAATACAACAATGTTATATCATATGTTGAATCATTATCATTTACATATGGACGAGATATTTGTAGTGTTGTATGCACATCATAAAAAAGACCCGGTTATCGAACAAGGATTACATATATTAGAAAAGTTTAACTTAAAACCACACAAGATAGTTTACGAAAGACCATTTGATTGGGCAAGAGTTACAGAACATTACAACGAAACCAAATTATTAAAACCGGACGATTGGTGGATAGTAGCAGATGATGATGAATTACAATTATATTCTAAACCTACTTGGGAAATCATTGATGAGTGTGAAGAATATGGATATGATTTTGTTACGGGTGGTTTCGTAGATAGAATAGGAAACAACGGAGACTTTCCTAAAATCACAATGGAGTCAAATGTATGGGAAGAAATGCCAGAAGCTGGATTTTTTAGATATCCACTAAGTCAAGCGTGTCCAAATAAAGTTACATTGATGAAAGGTAATGTCAAAGTATCTAATGGACAACATTATGTAGAATTTCCAGACGGAACATCAAGTTGGGGTAGTGAACACGAAAAAAGATATCCAATAGAAAAGAACTTTACACAAGTTCATCATTTCAAATGGGATTATTCAGTATTGGATAGATTACAGCAAGTAGGTAAATCATCAATCGGTGAGTCTTGGGGTGAAGAATATCAATTAATGTATGATGAAATAAAGGATAATGATTTTAAAATAGACTTACAGAACAAAGAATTTATGTTTCAACGATTAGGTAATGGAAATTATCATCAGTATGAAAAATGGAACGATTTAAGAAAAAAAATAGTAACAATTTAACAAAACACTATATTTATTAATATAGTTATAAACAAACAAAGGTTATCATATGCCACAAGATAATAAAAAAGAGTTAATGTTAGAAGAAAGAAAAGTGAAAGCACTTGAGAAGATTGCTAATGTTCTTGATGCTTTAACACTTTGGTTCGAAGATATTGACAAAGAAGAATGGTCAAATAGAATACAATGGTATTTGGCTGAAACACATAAAAAATATTTAAAAGAAGACGATAAATAATAATGAAACTTGGAGTAATTGTTCCGTATCGTAAAAGACCGGGACATCTTCGTAAGTTTCGTCAATCTATTGAATCTTATTTGAAAGACCAAGATTATGAATTAATCGTGGTTGAACAAAATGATGATTTACCATTTAATCGTGGTAAGTTATTAAATGTAGGATTTCAACAAGCAATTAGAAAGCAATGTGATTATGTTGTATTTCACGATATTGATATGCTACCAATAGATGTAGATTATTCTTATTCAGATGTTCCAATTCATCTTGCTACAAACTTTACTAATTCCGATAGAGAAATATTCAAAACATACTTTGGTGGAATTACTATGTTTCCTATTGATTTATTCAAAAAAGTAAATGGTTATTCTAATGAATATTGGGGTTGGGGATTTGAAGATGATGATTTGTTAATGCGATTAACAGAACAAAATGTATTTACAGATTATGAAATATATGATGTTCCAAAAGAATCAACATCTGGTATTTATCTACACGGAGACAAAAGCTATGTTGAGTGTAATAATACAATTGACATAACAAAAGATTTCACATTTCACATTACATTTAAACCAGACGACATTATACCAGATTATAATAAATCATTTGATGAAATGTGTGTATTTAGCATTCCGGGTTGGGATACAACAATATCATATAATTCATTTAATCGTTATAAATTTGAAACTTGGGACATTGGAAAAGAGTGTCACCAAATTACATCAGGTTATGATTATCCAAAACTAACACGAATTAGTATTACTTATGACAAATCAAACAGATTACTAACAATGTATCAAGACGGAAAGGAAGTTGGTAATAAAACGATATCAAGAAAATTATTAGATACCAAAAAAGAAAAGTTTTATATTGGTATCGCAGATTTAAGAGATGACGACATAAAAAGTTTTCGTGGATTCGTAAGTGATTTTGCCTATTGGAACGAAGCACTACAAAAAAACGAAATACAAGAATTAACAGAAACATTTGGTTTGAGTTATATGACTGATACAGGACAATATAGTAGTTCAGAAAACTTAAAGATTTATTACGATTTCAAACACATACAATTAAATCAAGCTTATCAATATGAAGAAGGTGAGATTGTAGATATGGTAAATCCAAGATTGTCAAAGTGTTATTCACAAACTTACAATTGTATTCCTAAACCATTAAACGAATTAGAACATAAGAGAATATCTATTCCCGCCAGACGAAATTCTACATTCGAAATGATTGAACACAAACCAGAAGGTTATTTAGAAGGTGGTTGGAAATCTGAATCAACAAGATTAAATCAGATTAGATTTTACAATCAAGTGATTAACAATGAATCCAATCTTACACAAGATGGACTATCGACACTTAAATATACGAAAGTTTCATCAACAAGTCAAGGAAAATATTCATTTATTTCGGTAAAGTTATGAAGTTAGGAATATGCATACCATATCGTGATAGTGGAGACGGAGTTCGTCAAAGTCATTTAGACAGACTGATACCACACTTAGAAGAATTTTTAGGTAAACAAGGTATTGACTTTACTTGTTATGTAGGACATCAGATTGATTATGAGAAGTTTCATAGAAGTGGAACTAAAAATGTCGCATACCTTGAAGCCAAGAAAGACGGGTGTGATTATTTCGCATTCCACGACGTGGATATGTTACCTTATGATGATTGTCATTATGGACACCCAGGCGATTCACCAAAACACATAGCAACTTGGTTATCACAATGGGGTTATACTCTACGAGATACAGAATACTTTGGTGGTGTAGTGATATTCACAGCAGAACAATTCGAAAGAATCAACGGATACAATACCGACTATGTTGGTTGGGGTATGGAAGATGATGACTTATATTGGAGATGTGTAGAAAAGGGTTATTACGAACAAAAGACTTTGCAAGAAATAAAACAAAAAATGGTTTTATCTTTGGACGGAAAGTCTACACATATTAAAATTAATCCTTCACGAGAACTTAGACGAATACCTACGGATAGTTTTAGAATTGATATCATTTGTAAACCAGAAATACCAGAACACGAACCAGAACATTTAATCGGTAAAGGAAATAACAAATATTTAAAATACCCTATCTTATCTAAAATCGGATATGACTTCGGAATAGATTACAACAATAGTAATGCATTTGCAACATCAATGTGGGATTGGAAAAATCAACATATATATCGTTGGAGACGAAGATATCAAGGCAATTGGACAAAGGTTAGTTTGATACACGACAAAGACAATAAGAAAATCAGTTTCCAAATCAACGACCAAGACTTAGGTGAAAAGTTCGGTATCCAACAATCAACTATATCGTATGAAGAAAAATTAAAACGATATGCCAATGTTCCATTTTGGATTGGTAGTAATGACCCTAATGCTTGGGAAGGACAACGATTCTTTAAGGGTGAAATAGCAGAGGTAAAAATGTGGAACGCATATGATGACTTAGTTCTACATTACGATATGACAAAATCAATATGTTGCGACCAAGATTGTCGTAGATGTAAGGGGGATATCGTTAAAGATTTAAGTGAATTTGGAAATCACGGATTAATTGAAAATCGTAATATTAGATTTTTATATGAAAAAGAAGTTATCAAAGATAGTCCAACACCACACAGAAGATACGGAACTATGGAGTGTATGTATCACGACGACGAGGGAATAGTTGATAATCAGTTTCAAGGAGATGTAGAACAAACATCTAAAAATGAAATCCTTTATAGAAAGAAAATGCAAAAGGGTGAAGTCGATATTGATAATTCAGGACTAAAACAAATGAAATACAAGATACATAGTATAGATACTATTTATAATAGACACAAGTTAATTAATGTAAGGTTTCAATGTCAAGAATAAAAGATATAACAAACGATAATCCGTTTTATACGGAAAATAAAGAAAAGCTTGATAAAGTTGGTAAAGGTATGTGTTTAGCAAAATGGACACAAGTGACTCTACAATTGCAAACAGGTCACAATCACTCTTGCCACCACCCAAGAACTCACAAAATTTCAGAAAAAGAAATTAAAAGAAATCCAAGTGCTCTACACAACACACAATATAAAAAACTTCGTAGAAGAGAAATGTTGACCGGTAAGAGACCAACTGAATGTGATTATTGTTGGAATGTAGAAGATAATTCAAATAGATTTTCAGATAGAGTATTTAAGTCAAGTGAAAGTTGGTCATTACCACACTTCGACGAAATTGTAAATCAAGATTGGAGAGCAGATTATAATCCAAGATATGTAGAAGTTGCATTTTCAAACGCTTGTAATTTTAAATGTAGTTATTGTGGACCACCATATTCATCTACTTGGATGAACGAAATAAAACAACACGGAGCATATCCAACATTAGATAAATTTAATGGTATGGAAGGTATGATTGCAGAAAATAAAGTTCCAATACTACACAAAGATTACAATCCATATGTAGAAGCATTTTGGAAATGGTGGCCAGAACTATATCGTGATTTACATACTTTTAGAATCACAGGTGGAGAACCAATGTTAGCAAAAGATACTTGGAAAGTATTAGATTACATTATTGATGAACCTAATCCAAACAGAGATTTAAATTTTGCTATCAATTCTAATTTAGGATTAGAAGATAATATGATTGATAAGTTAATCGGTAAGATTAACAAAATAGAAGATGAAGATAGAGTAAATGAATTTATTATCTTTACATCAGTTGACACTTGGGGAGAGCAAGCGGAGTATATTCGTAATGGTTTAGAGTTCAATCGTATATGGGACAATATGAACAAAATATTAGAAAAGTGTCCAAGAGTAAATCTAACGATTATGTCCACTTATAATGCATTATCAGTTCCAAATTATGATAAGTTAATAACAGGAGTTTACGACTTAAAAGAAAAATATGGTTCAACAGATAGATATTGGAACTCAGCAGTATTTTTAGATTCAAGTTATTTAAGATATCCAAGTCACCAAACAGTTCAAATACTACCAAAAAAATGGAGTCATAATATTTTTAAACAAGCACAATTAGCAGACTTTCTTGGTGTACCAAATTACGATACTAAAAATATAGGATATTCAGATATTGAAATTCAAAAGTTAAAAAGACTTTATGATTGGATGATGTCCGCAAATGAAAATCAACTAAAAAATCAAAGATATAGTTTTGGTAAATTCTTTCAAGAACACGATAAAAGACGAGGAACGGATTTTTGTAAAGTATTTCCTGAATTAGCAGATTTTTATAATGATTGTTTGGAGATTAAATTATGAGTGTAATTGTTAATGATAAAAATTATTTTTTTATTCCACCAAATAATAAAAATGATTTAAGTACATCTTTACCAAGTGATTTTCATAAAGCAAAGTCTTTTGAATTTATTTGTGATGTTGAAATAGATATTAATGAACATCAATTACATTATAAATATCCAGGTTATATAATGTCGTTAAATGGTAAACATTTAGGAATCTTTGCTGCACATAACTATATTGGTGTAAGTATTTGGACAGAAAATGGAGAAGAGAAAATATTAGCATATCCAAAAGATATTAAAGGTAATCAAAAAATACATTTTACTTGTAATTTAGAAGAAAAATATTTAAAACTAAATGATGTTCAACAATCTTTTAAAGGAAAATTGGTTAACGATTATAGATATTCTTATTTATGGGTAGGTTGTGGAAACGGACTTAATGATGATGCTAAGTTTCAATTTTATGGAAAAATGAATAGTGTAAAAATAATAAAAAACAATAAAACAATTTTTAAAACAGACTTTAAACAAAAAACTAAATTTAAAGTTTTTGACCAAAGTAATTGTGGAAACCATTTAATTAAATACAAAAAGGATTGGTTTGAATGAAATATGTAATTGATATAGACGGAACTATATGTAAAGAAGTCGGTGAGGTAATTGGTAGAGAACCTTATCTTGATAGAATCGCAAAAATAAATAAATTGTATGATGAAGGACACACAATAGTTTTTTATACTGCTCGTGGATTAGCAAGTGGTAGAGGAGAAAAACATTATCGACCAATCACAGAACAACAATTAAAAGAGTGGGGAGTGAAATACCACGAGTTGTGTTTTAAAGGACACAATGGAGATTACTTCATAGATGATAGAGGAATAAACGCAGAGGACTTTTTTAAATGATACTGATATCTCACAGAGGAAATATAAACGGACCAAATCCTGAAATGGAAAACAATCCAGAATATATACAAAAAGCATTAGACTTAGGTTATGATGTTGAGGTTGATGTATGGGGAACCAAATATGGTGCTTGGTATTTAGGACACGACGACAAAGAATATCTTATTGATGTTAAGTTTTTAAGACAAAAAGGATTATGGTGTCACGCAAAAGAAATCAGGTCATTTTATCGTATGGTAGAAGACCCAAACATACATTGTTTCGCACACGATACAGACTTTGCAGCACTAACCACGAAAGGTTATTTTTGGCAAAGTTGGTCTTATCAAATGACTAAAAGAAGTATTTGTGTTATGCCACCATTATCAAAAGATGTACCAAATTATGTAGCAGGAGTTTGTAGTGATTACATTGAACGTTATAAATGATTGGGATTTAGTAGATGTTGATAACATTTCAGGTAGACTAAATGTTATGTGGTTAACACCAGAAGGAATTGGAATATCTACAAAAAAATATTCTCATATGACAATATTGAATATGATTTGTGAAAAGTCTAACAATCACGACTTTTGGGATATAGAGGAAATAAAAAAACATAATGTAGATGATGTTATACAATTAAATTATAAGGAATTAAAGCATATTAAAAATATTAATACGAAACTCGCAGACTATATGTCAAATTTTATGAAAAAAACTAAGTTTGTTAGAGTATCAGGTCCATATAGAAATGTAGAGTTTGGTGGTTCTGAATTTGGACACGCATCAAAACTTTTGGAAAAACGAGATTTTGTTTATAATTGTTATAACGGACTGACTAAAAAACAAACAAATTTTATAAATAAAGTAATAGACACATATAATTTATCAAAAGAAGAAATACAGAGGGAAGTTTACTATGATTAAACTTTATTATGATAGAATAGTTGATGGTGTAAAAGTTCCAAACGGAATACCAAATAAATTTGTAAAATATTATTCACCTGGTTTTAATGATAATTTATTTAGAAAAGAGATAGAATTTGAACCAGCGGTCTATCCAAGTGATTTTAGACAATATGGTGCTACCGAGAATAGTGTAGATACAATCGACAACACAGAAACAAAGTTTTTAGGTTATTACACAATAGAGGGTTTTGGCTCTGCTCAAAATGCTATGGGAGTTAATCCAGAAACTAAAGGTAAATATGAAGCAGTTTTTAATTATATAGAAGAAAAGAGTTTAAAATTTTTACAGAGTGGAGTATTAAAATTATGTATTTGTTATTTACAAGAAGCATTTATTACGGATAACATTATACACTCAATACACTATAATACTAAGAGATTAAATATACAAAATTCTATCGTAATTGTCAATGATTTTTTAGTAGAAAAAAGATATAATGATTGGTGTAAAGAAAATAACGAAACACCAAGATTTAAAACAATAGTCTTTTGTCATTCATTGTACGAAAAATCAAATGAAATATATGAATTATTAAGAAATCACGAAACATATCAACTGGCTTCTGACTACGAGCAACATAAAAGTTCTGCTATGTCATTAGATGAGTTCAAGGATACAAAATCTACATTGAGAACAAATACAATATTATCAATGAACAGACGACAACGAGAGCACAGATTAGCAACTTTATGTGTATTGAATCGTTATGGGTTATTAAAAGGAAATGGTGTTAGTTATCAATTAACTTTTGACGGACCAACCACACCTTACTATGTTGATAAATTAATTACAGATGAAAGTAGACAAATGAAGTATTATCAAGATTATAGAGAACTACAAGATATGAAATATCAATGGGTAGATTATCCAATAGCTATGGAAGCAAAAGACGGAGTTCATCACGGATATGGTTGGGAAAATAAACAACCATATTTAGACTCATATTTAAACATTACCACAGAAACAGATTTTTTAAACCCAACAGGATACGCTTCTGAAAAAGTATGGAAACCATTTGGATTTTTTCAACCGGTATTGTTAGTTGGTAGTTCAAATACATTAGAGTTTGTTCGTTCATTTGGTTTTAAAACATTTGACGGATTTATTGATGAAAGTTATGACAAGGAAACTGACGACGTTAGAAGATTTGAATTAATCGAAAAGGAAATAATCAAGTTCAGTAAAATGTCCAAGCAGGAAGTCCACGATTGGTATTGGAGTATGGAAGATATATTAGTTCACAACTTTAACTTGTTTATGGAATATGGAAAAAATAGAGAACAAAATTATAAAAACTTATTGGAGAAATTAAAATGAAGTTAATTTCAATAGGTTGTAGTTTTTTATATGGATATTATAAAAGAGGTGAGGGTTGTAACAAAGACTATTCTGCGGGATATCATTTATCTAATATGATGGGAAGAGATTGGTTGAACGAGTCTGATTGTGGTATAGGTAATGATTTAATTTGTGAAAGATTGATAACTTCACACCAGTCTAATAAAATAAATCCAAAAGATACATTTGTATTAATTGGGTGGACAGAAGCATTTAGGAAAAAAATATTTGTAAACGATAAAGTTTATATAGACTTTAGACCACCAGTAACATTATCAGATAAAGGATTGTATAACATAAAAGATAAATCTTTATATTCAGAATATTTTATGAATTCCAATCAAATGTATTATGACTTTTTAAAAAGTATTTTAACATCATATTATTTATTAGAAAATTACGGATATAAGTATTTTATGTTTGATTCTATAAACACTATGCACGACGGTTCACACAATCTATTAGATGATTATACAATAGGAAAAGAGTGGATACCACAAGAATTCGTTAATGTAAAAAATGAAATAAAGAATTATTCTAAACTAAATTATTTTAATTATTTAAAAGAATTGGAAAAAGATAATGATTTTCCATATTGTTCAAGGGAAGACCTACATCCAAATCAATATGGTGCTAAATCATTTGCAAAAAAATTATACAAGGAGATAAATAAATGAAAATACTAATAACAGGTGGAGCAGGATACTTAGGTTCAGTTATAACGAGAAACCTATTAAAGAAACACGAAGTAATCGTATATGATAATTTAATGTATAACCAAACATCATTAGTTGACTTGTGTCATCACGAAAACTTTACATATCATTATGGAGATGTTCGTGAGTGGAGTAAGTTAAAATATTTAGTGGAACAAGTTGATGTTATTATTCCATTAGCAGCATTAGTTGGATTTCCAAGTTGTGAAAAAGATAAGGAATTAGCAACAAGTATCAACACGACACAAATACAAAATATAGTTGATGTAATGACACCAGACCAAAAGATGTTATATCCAAACACCAATAGTGGTTATGGAAGTAGAACAGAGGGTATGGTTGATGAAACAAATGACTTGACACCAATCAGTCATTATGGAGTTACGAAGTGTAAAGCAGAAGACTATATACTACAAGAGAGTAATGGTATAGTTTTTAGATTGGCAACGGTGTTTGGAACATCAAGTCGAATGAGGTTAGATTTATTAGTTAATGAATTTGTTTATAAACTACTAACAGACAAATATATTACATTGTTTGAACACGAGTTTGTTAGAAACTTTATTCATATACAAGATGTAAGTAGTGCATTTGAGTTTATGATTGAAAACTACGATAAGCACCAAGGACAAATATTCAATGTAGGATTATCAGATACTAATATCAACAAAAAAGAATTAGTAGAAAGAATACAAAAACAAATATCAAATACTTCCATTACTTATTCAGATTACTTTGAAGACCCAGATAAAAGAAATTATGTGGTTAGTAATGAAAAAATAGAAGCAACAGGTTGGAAACCAAAATATACATTAGATGACGGAATTACAGAATTAATACAAGCATACAAAATGATAGTTCCACAAGAAAGTTCAAGATATAGAAATGCATTTCCACTAAGTTATGGACAATCAATATGAGTTTTAAATACACAATAGAAGAAACACAATTAAAGGGTGTAAAAGTTTTTACACCAGATAAGTTTACAGATTATCGTGGAACAATGTGGACACATTGGGAAAAAGATATGAACACACCACCACATAAAATTTCAAAGTTCACACACTCTCGTAAAAATGTCTTACGAGGACTACACGGAGACAATGAAACTTGGAAACATATTACTTGTGTATATGGTGCATTTTATTTAGTAGTGGTTGATTATCGTGAAGATAGTCCAACTTATTTACAATGGGATAGTTTTACATTAGATGACAAAAATTGTAAAAGTGTATTGGTTCCACCAGGTTTTCTGAATGGACATTTATGTTTATCAGATGAGTGTGTGTTTCATTATACACAATCTTATCCAAATGAATATGTAGATTGGCAAGACCAAATGTCAGTCAATTGGAATGACCCAGCATTAAAAATAAATTGGCCAATAGATAATCCAATATTATCAGAGAGAGACAAATGACTTATATAGATAAAGTAAAACACATTCTGGATAATTATAATTTTTGTACATACCAAGAGGATATTAGATTTGGTGATGTTGATATTGCGAATCCTTCAACTTATTTTTGGAGATTATTCACTCAACACTTTTATCAAATCCCACACACAAATTCAATATTTCACGATAAAGAATTATTTAATTTTTTAAGAAACTATGATTATAAAGATGAATTTGATTTAAAAACTTGTTTAGAAAGAGATAAAAAATTTATACTACAAATGGATTTGCACCCAGCTACATCTCATAATAAACCATTTGAATTAATTAAAACTAAATTCTTTGATTATTTATTTAGTAAAAAAGAAATTATAGAAAGTATGAAGTCTGGTAAAATGACTTTGTTTTTATATCAAGGTTGGGAAGCAGAAAATTACACTATTAGTTGGTGGCCAGATGACAAGTACAAAACATTTTACCATATGATTGAAGATGTATTACAAGAGTATGGATTATCATATAGTTCTATTGTTGTTTTAAATAGTAATGTAAAGCTTTACAATCATAAACATAATGTAAATATCATCTACGATAATGCTATGGAAATGAATTCATTTAAAAGAGGAGTTTCAGGAACAGAATATGGTATTAAAATAAAAGACTTTGATGAAACATATAGTGTTGATGATTACTTAGATAAAGTCAAAAATTCAAAATATAGACTATTGAGAATAAGTAGAACACCACAACACCTTAGAGATAAGATGTTATATTTTTTATATAAGTCTAATTTTCACAACAAATCAGTTATAGAACATAGATATTATGATAAAAATAATATTATAGATGATAGTAAGTTTTTTCAAAAAGCAAAAAAGTATTGTAAACAAAACAATTTAATAGAACTCATAGACCTTTTTGACTATGACAAAATTGATAAAAATATTTTAAACAACATAGATAAAGATATACCGTTGATGGGTAGTCCTTATGAAAAAAAGCAAGGTTACCATAAATTACATTTACACCCAAACTCACCGATTCCATTTGATGTTTACGAAAATACAATCTTTACTTGGGCGTCAACTTCTTTACCAGACCAAGATGACAAAGTATTTTTAAATCAATCTACATTTAATCCAATATTAAATTATCATCCAGTAATTTGGCACGGACAAAAGCATACTACAAAGTGGTTTAAATACTTTGGTTTTAAATCTTATGAATGGCTATTTGAAAACGAAACAAAAGCAGATGATACAGATTGTATCGCTGAAAGATTTGTTTTAAATATGCAAGATGTAATTCGTGTTATGAATATGAGTGATGATGAACTATATAACAGAATAAAAGATAATAAAGATACTTTACAACATAATAGAGATTTATTATTTGAGTGTAAAAGTATTGAGAGGATAATAACAAAATTTTATGAAACAACGATTTAACATAGTAGTACCTATGGCAGGTAGAGGTTCAAGATTTACCGAACAAGGATACACAGACTCAAAACCATTTATAGATGTAAATGGAAAACCAATGATACAAAGAGTAATTGAAAACTTAGGGATTGAGTTTGACAAAAACTATATGTTTGTATTGGTTTGTTTACAAGAGGATTTTGACAAGTATGACTTTCATCAGTTTAAAGATATCATTGGACACGACTCTTATGATGTCGTAATATTAGATGATGTTACTGAGGGAGCAGCACAAACAATTCTACAAGCAAAAGATTTAATCAATGATGATATACCATTACTAACATTAAACACAGACCAAATGATAGATTATAATCCAGAGAAAATGTGGGAAATAGCAAAACAATTTGACGGATACATACCTTGTTTTTGGGGTAATAGTGAAGATTGGAGTTATGCCAGAACACTCGACAACGGATATGTCCAAGAAGTCGCAGAAAAGAAAGTTATATCAAACAATGCAACCGCAGGATATTACTATTGGAAGAAAGGTAGTGATTTTGTAAAGTATGCAGAACAAATGATTGAACAGAATAGTAGAACCAATGGAGAGTTCTATGTAGCGCCAGTTTACAATTGGGCTATACTTGACGGAAAGAAAGTCGGTATCGGTATGGTTGATGAAATATATGAATTAGGAACACCAGAATATTTGGAGAGATATCTTGAAGAAAATAATATTATGTGAGGGAGATAGTTGGACTGCGGGAGATATAATAGACCCCGACTTAGATATCACCTATGTTAACGCTAAAGAAAATAATAGTTACAGATTAACAAAAGTTTGGCCACACAAGTTGGGCAAACTATTAGATATTGAAGTTTGGAACACAGCAGTTGCAGGTTGTTCAAACGATGCTATTGTCAGAAGAATAGTAGAAAATACCTTTAAACTATTAGATGATTATAAACCAGAAGAAATATTTGTAATTGTAGGTTGGTCATCACCAGAAAGAAAAGATTTTTATTTTGATGATGGTAATGACAACTATTGGCAGACTTTTTATCCATACGAAATAACAGACCCACAACAACTATCACAAAAACCAAAAGACCAACAGGAGTTTTTTAAGTCGTATATAAAATACTATTGGAATAAAGAAGAATATTTTAGTCGTTACATACACAATAATTTATATTTACATTATTTCTTAAAAAGTAATAACATAGACCATTTATTTTTTGATGCTTTTTATCAAACTTTAGAACTTGGTATTAATCACGAATTAGAAATGAGAAAAGACGGAATAAAAACTGAAAATAAATTTATAGAAATTACAAAAGATATTTACAAAGATATTTCATTTAAAAACTTTATACTTGAAGGAAAGCATTTTTGTAAAGATAACCTACACCCTAATGAAAAAGGACATCAGTTGTGGGCAGAAGAACTATCTAAGGATTTACAATGGATAAAATAACATACGCATATTTAGAAACCACAAACTATTGTAATTTAGATTGTAGTTTTTGTAATCGTGATGAGGTAATTGGTCCACTAAAACATATGTCATTAGAAAATTGGGGTAAGTTGTTGGACGGAATAAAACACCACCCAATCAAAGAAGCAAAACTTATGGGAATGGGTGAACCATTTCTACACCCACAATTTGACGAAGTGTGTCGTATGTTTAAAGAAACATTTCCAGAATGTAAAGTAGTCGTAGCAACAAATTGTCAATACAATATCAATGATAAGTTTCGTGAGTGTATGAAGTATATTGATATGTTGTATTTTTCGATTGATGGATATAAAGAAAGTTATGAACGAGATAGAGCACCAGCAAAATGGAAAAAATTAATTAAGTTCCTTGACCAATTCAAGTCAGTCAATAGACACGATTGTGATGTCGTGGTAAATTATGTAGTGAATGCTTACAATGTAGGTGATATAGAAAAAATTGATAATTTAAAAAAAGAAAATAATTTAGGTCAACTAAGGTTAAACATCGCACAGATTTGGGACGCTGAAACTAAGATGAGTGATGATATAGCAACATCAGGTTATACAGAAAAAGATTTAAATTATTTAAGACAAAATTGGAATGAACAAATTATGGGTAAATCCAAATGGGATTATGAGGATTGTTTTTGGGTAAACAATGCAATCTACACAACCGTAGAGGGTAATGTAAAAATGTGTTGTATGAATACAGGTGCTAAACCATTTGGTAATTTATTCATAAACTCAATAGACGAGATTAGACAGATGACAGATTATCAAAATGTAAAGAAAGGTTGTAATACAAACAATCCTACTTCACATTGTAAAAATTGTTCTTATAAAGAATTAACACCAATCTTGGAGTATGTTGGAATATGAAACCACACTTACATAAAGTAAAAAGAATATTTGACTACACGGATAAATCTGAATATGATTTTATTTTAAATCAATCAGAACGCTCACAACCAATTCCACACTCTTATTATACAAAGTTTCTAAGAAGTTTAAAACAAGAGGACTTTGCATATTATCCCAATACAAAAAACTTCAAAGAAAAAATATGTGAATTTTATAATGTAAAACCAGAAAACTTATTTTTAAGTGATGGTTCTGATGTCGGTATCAAGTCTATATTTGAAACCTTCACAACTTGTGGCAATATCGTTACATCAGAACCTTCCTTTCCTATGTATGGAGTTTACGCATCTCTATATAATTGTCCTTATAGAGGTATAAACTATGATGTAGATTTGTTGGAGTTTTCAATAGAACATATGTTAAAGTTCGTTAATGATGAAACTCAGTTGATTATATTGGCAAATCCAAATAGTCCAATCGGAGATTATAAAACATTCGAAGAAATAAAACCATTATTAGATACGGGTAAAATGGTATTGATTGACGAGGCATATATTGAGTTTAGTGGTAAAGAAAGTTTTATAAAATATATAAATGATTATCCAAATCTAATCATAACAAGAACCTTTTCGAAGGGGTTTGGCGCAGCAGGTTGTAGAGTCGGTATGACATTTGCACATAAAGATACAATAGAACCTATATCAAAATTTAGACAAATGTATGAAATTACAGGCGTATCTTTGAAGTATTGCGAATTTTTATTGAATAATCATCATTTGGTTGATACTTATATACAAGAGGTTGTGGAAGAAAAAAAGAAAGTGGTTTCAATGTTAAAACATTATGAGGTTATAGATTCAGATTGTAATTGGATACATTTCAATAACCAAGACAACAATAAAAAAACAAAAGAAATTTTCGATAAACACAAAGTGTTGGTCAAGTATTGTAAAGTGCACCCATCTGGATTTAGAGATAATTGGTGTCGTATGACAATTCAACCAGGACTTTCAGAACAAGAATTTTTTAAGGAGTTAGTAAATGGATAAGCCAAAATATCAAAAAGAAAAATATAATATTTATGTATTCGATTCATATAAAGATGTACCAGGTTGGATAAATGATGCTGAATTTATTTATGAGGAAATGGTCAATGAAGCACAAGACGGAGACCACTTTGTAGAAATAGGAACTTTCTTGGGACAATCCACAACACATATGGCACAATTAATAAAAGACTCAAAAAAGAAAATATCATTCGATGCAATTGACTTATATTGGTTGATACCACACACGCTTAGTAATCACGAACAAGCTGGACACCCAAAGTCTTTTTACGATTATTATAACAATATAATGAAAGAGTGGGATTTAAATATAGTAGATGTTGTAAAACACCCAATGAGATGTCTTGAAATTGATAAGTATGTTAACTGTATAACTTGTGATGAAAAATACTCACACAAAATATACGAAGATAATTCAATTCAATTTTTATGGATTGACGGAGACCACGGCGCTGATGTAGTTTATAATCACTTAGTGAACTTCTGGCCCAAGATAAAAGTTGGTGGAACAATAGGTGGTGATGATATTCATTATGAAGAAGTTTTAAATGATGTAGAAAAGTTTTCAAAAGAATACAAAGTAGATGTTAAATATGATTATAATAGTTTTTTAATTACAAAGAAATAATATGAAATTTAGAGAAACAAAAAAACGCTCAACATCAAAGTCAGTCAGTTGGAGAGTTATTGCATTTTTAAACTCTTGGCTTGTATTAGTAGTAAGTTTAACTGAAGTACCACTTTGGAACGCAATCATAATGAATCTAACCGGTATATTGTTTTTTTATATACACGAAAGAGTTTGGGATAATGTAGATTATGGGAGATATGTTGAAGAATCTAAATAATTATAAAAAAGTAAGAGATGTAACTCTAACGAAACAAGATTTAATTGATTTTGAAAATAAGATTGTTTCATTGTGGGAAAACGGAAAGATAAAAGCACCGGTTCATTTATCTCACGGAAACGAAGATGAATTGATAGAAATATTTTCAGTCATTGATAAAAATGATTATGTGTTTTCTACTTGGAGAAGTCATTATCACGCATTACTTCACGAACTAACACCAGAGTGGATTGAGGATAAAATTTTACAAGGTAAGTCAATATCATTATGTAATCTTGACCACAACTTTTATTCATCAGCAATCGTTACGGGTGTATTACCTATCGCACTCGGGACTGCTATCGGATTAAAACGACAAAAGTCAAAACAGAAAGTATGGTGTTTCGTTGGAGATATGACTTTTGAAACAGGTATATTTTATGAAGTTCATAAGTATGCCAGAAACTTTAATTTACCATTGTATTTTGTAGTAGAAAATAATGGAGTTTCCACACAAACACCAACAAAAGCAACTTGGAATAAAACAAAGGATATTCCTGATGATGTAGTTTATTATGAATACAGGTCTAAATATCCACACTATGGAACAGGTAAATGGGTAATATTTTAAACATTATAAATAGTGATGAACACTTTCACGACGTGAGTGACTTCGGTAGGAACAACTATATGAGGTGTTTAGAGGGAGCTTTTTTAAGTTCTGAAATTAAAGCAAAATTTAATACAAATGTTGTTAATATTAATAATATTGATAATAATTTAAAATACATATATCTTATAGAGTGTAGGGCGATAGATGGAATTTATAATGCATTTTTTAGAATACCAAAAAAAATAATTGATTTGGTAAATCAAGATAGATGTAAAGTAATTTTTAGTTATGAAGCTGAGGGAGATTTAGATGTAGAGTATTTTAATCAATGGTATAACTTATCTTGTAAATCGTCCGAAGATGAAATTAAATTCTCTAATTTCTATATATTTCATTGTGAATTAAATTGTGAGAAAAATAATGAAACGCCAATAAACTTTTTTATGTCAACACATCATTTTGATTCTTTATCTTTTGAACTAAATAAAATAATAGAAAATAATAACCACAGAGAATTAGATAACTTTGAGTATGACTTTTACTTAAAAAATATTGAAGACATAGATATTGATAATAAGTCAAAATACTTTTTATGCTACTTAAGAAATTGTGGTAGAGAACATAGAAATGCAATAGCTTCATATTTTCAACATAATGATTTGTGGGACAAAAACAATTTAAGTTTTTTAAAAAACTCTTTTCGTGGTGAATTTCCAAAAGATATTTTACCAAAACAATATTGGAGTAGTAGTGTGGAACTAAACAATTTACCAAAAATAGAAATTGATACACAAAACTTAAAAGACACAGAGGGATTTGATACTTCCTTTTCAAGTGATTGGAAACATTATCAAGAAACATATTTGAGTATCGTTTCAGAAACTTTATATAATGGAAAATTATATTTTTTTAGTGAAAAGATATGTAAACCATTAATAAATTTGCACCCATTTATATTAATGTCAACGCCACATAGTTTACAAAAATTACGAAAATTTGGCTTTAAGACATTTGATGGTTTTATAGATGAGAGTTATGACGAAGAAGAAAACAATTTAAAAAGAACACAAATGATATTTGATGAATTAGACAAATTTAGAAACAGAACAGACAAAGAATTAAAAGATTGGTGGAAACAAATACTTCCTATATTAGAACACAATCAAAAAACATTTATAAATATGGGAAACAAAAAAACAAAAAAGATAAAACTATTGGAGAATCTATATGACTAAAATATTAATAACAGGCGCATCAGGTATGGTAGGAAAACATTTAGTAGATATGTGTTTAGACAAAGGATATTATGTAAGAGGAACCGATATCCGTTATGATGATAGATACGAAGACGCAAGATATGATGGCTTTGAATTTTATCAAGCAGACTTACGAGACTTTGATGATTGTAAAAATGTTGTAGTGGATATGGATGTGGTGTTTCACGTGGCAGGAGTTAAGGGTTCACCAAAGAGAGCAGCAGAACAACCAAACGATTACTTTACACCAATGTTACAATTCAATACCAATATGGCAGAAGCCGCAAGACTTCAAGGAGTTGATTGGTATGTTTATACTTCTACGGTTGGAGTGTATCAACCAGCAAAAGTTTTCAAAGAAGATGATGTGTGGAAAACTTATCCAAGTGAAAACGATAAATATGCCGGTTGGGTAAAACGATTAGGTGAATTACAATTAGATTGTTTTGAAACTCACTATGGATTAAAGAATTATTCAATAGTCAGACCTGCGAATATCTACGGGGAGTATGATGAGTTCGGTGAAGAATCTACGGTAATAGCATCATTAGTGAAAAAAGGTTATCACAATGACCTATTATCAGTATGGGGAGACGGAACACCAATCAGAGATTTTATACACGCAGAAGATGTAGCGAGAGGTATATTGATGTCGTATGAAAACAAAATTACAGAACCTATCAATTTAGGTAGTGGTGACGGAGTTTGTATAAAAGATATCGCAAGTATCATAGCAACACACTATGGAAAAGAAATAGAATACGATATGGAAAAACCAAACGGAGATAACAAAAGACTTATGGATATGACACGAGCAAATAGTTATGGGTTTTATCCAGAGGTAGATTTAGAAACAGGAATAAAAAGGGTGATAAAATATTATGAGTCTTTACAAAAATAAGAAAGTAGTCGTAACAGGTGGTAGTGGTTTCGTAGGAACCAATATGATATTAGAATTACTGAATAGAGGTGCTAATGTCAGAACATCAATACACAAAAGACCTATGCAAATACAAGACGATAGGATAGAGTTATTAGAAAATATTGACTTGACAAAGTTTGATGATGCTATGACATTGATTGACGGAGCAGATATCGTTATACATTGTGCGGGAGATATTTTACATCCATCTACTGTATCAACAGACTTTCAAGTTGGGTTGAGTCATATAAATATCATTACCAATATATTAGAAGCAAGTTATAAACACGGAGTAAAACACTTTTTAGAAATAAATAGTTCTACTGTTTATCCACATAGAGAATATCCAGTTTCAGAAGACGAGTTTTGGACAGAAGAACCATACATTTCATATTATGGTTATGGGTGGATGCGAAGATATAGAGAAAAAGTAATTGAACATACTTCACATTTAACAGATATGCACATTGGAATAGTTCGTGGAACTGCACCTTTTGGTCCTTATGATAATTTTGATTTGAAAACTTGCCACGTTGTTCCGGCATTGATTAAAAGATGTTTGAGTGATGAGGACCCATTTGTAGTTTGGGGAAGTCCAGATGTAACGAGAGATTTTATGTATATAAAAGATATGATAAAAGGTTGTTTATTAGTTTTGGAAAAAGGTGAATCTATGAAACCTTATAATGTCGGTAGTGGAACAGGTGTAGAAATTGGTGAATTACTTTTTGCAGTCCTAAACGCGACAGAAAAAAATCCACTAATTAAATGGGACAATTCTAAACCAACTACAATACCTTACAAAGTATCAAGTATAGAACGATTAGAAAAAGAGTTAGGATTTAAACCAGACTATACTTTTGAACAAGGAATAAAAGAAACAACGGAGTGGTATGAAAACTTATAAAGACGAATTGATAAAGTCAATGAATTATCTGGCAGAGAAACCAAATACAATATTTATAGGACAACAAACTGCATATCCAGGTAATCCAATGTCCACAACGATATTAGATGTACCAATGGAAAAAATGATTGAAACACCAGTATTTGAGGAAGTTCAAATGGGTATGTCAGTCGGATTAGGTATGACCGATATGTGTGTTGTGACATTTTATCCAAGGTGGGATTTCTTGATATGTGCAGCAAACCAATTGATTAATCACTTGGATAAATTTAAACATATGACAGGTTATGATTCACACGTTATCATTAGAGTTGGTAAAGGAAGTGATGACCCATTAGACCCAGGTGTTCAACACAAAGCAGACTACACAGAAGAATTTAAAAGTATGTTAGATGACATTGAGATAATTAATCTATATGATAAGTCTAATATCTACGAAACTTACAAGAAAGCATATGAAAACAAAAAACCAATTATATTGGTAGAATATCCAGAAAGGTATGGAAAATGATAGCATTTGTAGGTTGTAGTTATACTTGGGGTTCAGGTTTACAATATGAATATCTACACGAAAGGGGTTGGAGTGTTGATGAACTAAATCAAGTTTTACCAGTAAACTATCATTTAGAAAATTTAAGTTATGAAGCGGACGAATATCGAAAACAAAATAACTGGCCAAATTTAGTTTCAAAAGAATTAGATAAAGTATTTGTCATTGGAACATACACAAATGGGGGTTCACACTTGTCAACTATAAAACCTTCTATTCAATATATTCATAGAGTCGCTAGAACTAATACGATTGATACGGTAGTTGTTCAGTTTACAGATTGGTTGAGAGATATTAACGACGACACTATAACAAGATATCCTGGCAATTTGTTAGATGTTACAACACAAGAATTTATAGAAACCAATATATTAAATCAAATAAATCAAGTAGTTGATTCTTGTAATGGGATACGAAAAAGTAATGACCCAAACCTAAAAGACCACAAATATCCAGAAACCCCATATCCTGCTTGGGTTGGAGTATCTTGGCAGGAAGATGTGGGAAATGTATTAAAAAAACATTATCCAGAAAATTTTATACCAATACATTACAAAGAAAAAGAATATACTTCATTTAGTCAAATAGATGAAGGACTAAGATTATGTGATAGCATAACAGGTGTAAAAGATGAACATTTAAATTCTGAAGGTAATAAAGTAATAGCCGATTCAGTAATAAAAAAATTAAAACAATATGAATCTAAGACTAATAAAAAATAATCAACACACTACCATATCAGGTAGTTCATTAGAAGATTTAAATTATCAAAAAGATATTCTTGAATTAGAAAATAGTGAGTTATTTGATGTTTGTTGTTTTAGTAATGATGATACACCATTACCAACGACTTACTTTAAAATGGCACCAAAAACCATTAGAGTATTTAATGTGAAAACAATTAAAATTAGAAATGACTTTGAACAATGGTGTGATGTTCAAGGAATTGAACAAACGAAAGGTTCTGATAATGAACTAAGCACTATCGTATCACATTATAATATACAAAGAAATGATGACATTGTCAAGGATTATTTTAACTTTATTCCGCTGACTATATTCACACCAGATATGTGGTATTGTAATTCAGTAGAGTTTAATACCATATCTCAATACTACAAAGGTAATCACGATACATTTGCACAACAACAATGGAATACTTGGTATGAACACGAGGGTAAAGAATTAATTACAAAAGAAGAATCAAATTACTTACCATTTGTAAACTTTATAAAACGATTAGGATTTAATTATGAAAAGTAAAGTTGCAATTTGTATAGCAGGAGAAATGAGATATTGGGAAATAACAAAAAAAATCTTTAATTCACTTGACGCTGATATATTTATATCTACTTGGGATACTAATGATAGACAAGATAATTATCCATATAAGTTTCACGGAAATAAAAATATAAATGATGAAATCGTAGATGGATTAGATAACTTGATAGAGGCAGAATTTTTACCAAAAGAAATTGAAAATAAATTTACATTTAATATACCGAAGTATTGGTATTTAATTCACAGATGTAATTTACTAAAAACTAAACAAGAAGTCAAGGAAAATTTTAAGTATGATTTGGTATTGATTACAAGGCCAGATGTATTGTATGATGAAAATTTATTAGATAGTTTATCCCATAAGTTAGATGAATTGAGTGTTTATTCATCAGGTATAAATTACAGAGAAGAATTCTATGGATTTGGAACTATGGATGCCGCAGCTTATGGAACTTCATCAACAATGGACATATATTCATCATTATATAAACATACTTTTATGAGTGATGATTTCAATATGATTCCAATGGGACATTCATTGATTCCATTTTATATGAAATACATAGGATTAAATATGGGGAAATCACAAATTTCTCAAAATCTAATTAATAAAATCAGAAAACCAAAAGAATTTAAAAAACTAATAGGAGATACTAATGTTTAAAAAAATAAAACAATGGTTAAAAGAAAGAAAACAAAAGAAAAAATTAGCAAAAAAACTTAAAGCATTAAGAAAACGCGACCCGTTCATTTATAAATAAAACTTACTAATCTTATATTTATAGTTGTATAGAATTACACAAATATAGGGAAAATATGCTAAAACTAAAAAAAATATTGTTTGAAGCCAGTATAACTGGACAACAAGCAAGAACCGAAAGCATGGGTGGTTTTAAGGGTTTCTTCAAGTTGTCTGAAATGCAAGCTTATAAGAAATGGTTAAAGAAGACCCTAAGAGTAGAATTAGTTGAGGGATACAAAGACCCAGGTATATTCAAAGCAGTATTCTTAGCAGGTGGACCAGGTTCAGGCAAAACCTATATAGCAAAAGGATTGTTCGGAATACCGGATAGAGTAAATGTATCTCAAACAGGTATGAAAATGGTTAATTCAGATAAAGAATTAAAGTATTTATTAAACAAGTTTGGATTCGGAACTGATTTAGACTCATTACCAGATGAAGTATTTGCAAATCTAACGGGTGACGGACCACAATCAAGTGGATTGAGAAAGTTTGCAAAAGACTTAACCGCAGAAAGAAGAAGATTATATCAAAACGGAAGACTTGGTATGATAGTTGACGGAACAGGTGATGATTTTCAAAAGATATCAAGAGAAAAGGCAGAATTAGAAAAAATCGGATATCAAACATATATGATTTTTGTCAACACCACATTAGAAGTAGCACTACAAAGAAACGAACTCAGGGATAGAGTTCTACCACAGAGTATAGTTTCTGATTCCCACAAAGAGGTGAATAGAAACATTGGTGCATTTCAAGGGTTGTTTGGTTCAAGTAACTTTATGATTGTTGATAATAACGAACAAAAAACAGAAGACCAAGCAAAGAAAAGATTTAAGATGTTGGTGAGACAAGGATTAGGCAAATTTGTAAAATCACCAATCACCAACAAAAAAGCATTAAGTTGGATTAGAAAACAAAAAATATTACAAGGGAAACGATAATGTTAATATCATTTGACGAAATTATAGGAATTACACTACACCACGAAGGTGGTTATGTTCACGACCCAAAAGATTTAGGTGGTGAAACAAATTATGGAATAGCAAAAAGATTTTACCCAGATGTAGATATCAAAAATCTTACAGAAGATGAAGCAAAAGAAATCTACAAAAAAGACTATTGGGTTAAGAATAAAGTAGAAGAACTACCAGCAAACCTTAGACACATATTTTTTGATATGTGTGTTAATCAAGGTAGAGGAACAGCAGTAAGAATTTTACAACGAGCTTGTAATGCTAAGGGAGCAAACTTAGCAATTGACGGGGGTATGGGACCAGGAACAAAAGGTGCAATAGAAACATACAAACCATCATTAGAAAGAGTTCGTTGTTATAGATTAAAGCATTATTACGATTTAGTAAATAAAAAGCCAGAACAAGAGAGATTCTTGTATGGTTGGTATAAACGAGCAATATCAATTTAGGAGAAATTAGATGTCATTTACAAATGTAACACGAGGACAAGGAAAATTTGTTAGTAGAACAAATACACCAGATGTCCAACACCCAGGTGGACAGGTTCAACTTGTTCATAGAGTAGAACCAAACGAAATATTCGAACCAACAGGTTCAAATGTATCAACAGCTTTTATGGTGGTTTCACAATCAACAGAAGTTGTAGCAGCACCATACACAAGATTTAATGGTGATTTAGCAGGTGGGGGTTCAATTGACGGACAAGGACTTGTGATAGGTGAAATGTATAATGTAGCACTATCATCAGTAAGTTCAAGTTTAAGTGGTTCAACAATAGACTTGTTTAGATAATGAGTCAAGTAGGACAAGCAATAAGAGAAGCAATCACAGATTTGATTGACGAGGGAACTATTACCCAAGAAGACCTAAGAAAATGGTTCGGTAAAGGTGGAGCAGGTGGAACAACCAAAGGTGGTTGGGACAGATATGGTTCAGACGGACAAAAGTTAGGTAAGTGTGGTGGTGGAAAAGAAGGTGGTGCATATGCCGCTTGTTTAAGTGCCGAGAAAGCTCGTAAACTCGGACCAAAAGGTAGAGCGTCATTTGTTAATCGTAAACGAAGAGACCAAAAGAAAGCCGGTGATAGTAAAAAAGGCAAACAAAGAAGTAAAGGTAAGAAACCAGTAATGAGTAAAACAGGAGCATAATTATGCCAGACTTAATATTACCAAGAGGACAAGAAAAGATTTTAAAAGCAGATGATAAAGACTACGAAAGAGGGTTGTTAGTCAAATTATTAGATAATGGTGGATACTCAATGAAGTATTGGTACGAAACCACAGACAAAGCTGCACCAGTTGAAGTATTGGTAGATGGTAAAAGTATTAAAAAAGACGCAAAGGTTGTGGAAATGAAGTTTCACCCAAAGTCATATTATAAGGAAAGTAAAATGAATCTAAAATCATTAGTAAAAAAAACAATAAAAGAAGTAGTAGTAGAAAAAAAATTAAATATGTTCTTAGAAAAGAACACACCAACAAATCCATCAAAGTGGTCTTATTATAAATCACAGGCAAAGAAAAAGTTTGATGTATATCCAAGTGCTTATGCAAATGCTTGGGCAGCAAAACAATACAAAGCCGCTGGTGGTGGTTGGAAAAAAGGATAAGACTATGAAAGAAGCAAGAGGAACTTGTTGGGTAGGATACAAACAAGTCGGTATGAAAGACAAGGGTGGAAGAAAAGTTCCTAATTGTGTGAAAGAAACTACTGAAATTTTCTATGAAGAAAATGGAAAAGCACACGGATACACATTAGAATATCTAAGATTACCAGAAGATATCAATGAAGCAGAATATCAAGGAAGAAAAGTAAAACTTGGTAAACCAATGCAAGGTGATGTGAAAAAATTTAAAGTTTATGTAAAGAATCCAGCAGGTAATGTTGTTAAAGTAAACTTTGGACACGGAGGTAGTTCAGCAAAAGGTAAGACTATGAAAATCAGAAAGTCTAATCCAGAAGCAAGAAAGAACTTTAGAGCAAGACACAATTGTGATACACCAGGTCCAAGACACAAAGCAAGATATTGGTCTTGTCGTAAATGGTAAAAAAGTTATGAAGTCAAAACTAACAGAATGGTTAGTCAAACCTTTTCTCAATGAAGTAGAATTACCAATTAAAGTTGGTGATGATGTATTGATGGGTAGGTTTAAAAACAAACGAGTAAAAGTTAAGTCTATCGGCTACAATGAGAAAGGTGATTTACAAATCAACGGAAGACCTGCACTCAAATTCAGATTAGTCAAAAACGACAAAAAGTTATTACCAAGTAAAACTACAAACAAAAAATCAGCAGAACCAGACTCAGATAGAAAAGGTGTTGATGATGAATATCCACATTATAAAGAAGCAAAAAGAGTTCCAAGAAAAAAAGGACAACATAGAGGTTCATCAAGTCATTCGGATTTATACACAGACGAAAATCCAAAAGGAACAATACACGGATTAAAGTTCGCTACAGTAGATGACGCAAAAAAATCCGTTAGTAAAATAAAAGGTAGTGGTAAAACCCACGCTCATAAAATCCAAGCAGCAGTTGCTATGGAACAACGAGCAAAAGAAATGGGTAAGACAGCACAAGCAGGTGTCTATCGTGCTTATATCAATCAGATGAAAAAGAAAACCAAAAAGAACGAAGAGTTTGGTGCACCGGCAGGAATTATTCCTTCACCAAGTAGAAAAGGTGTAAAGAAAATGAAAAAGAAAGGGAACACATCAGTTCCTTATGGTAGTGGATATAAAAAGATTAATGAAAGAGCAAAACAAGCAGTAGTTCGTGGAAAACTACAAAAAAACATTACAGGATTTAATCTTACTTATAAAGGAAGAAAATATAAAGAGATAGATTTTGAAGCAAAAAAAATAGATAATAGAACAGAACTCGTTACTTTAAGAATATTAAATCCAAAAAAATTATTTGGACAAGATTTAAAAGTTAAATTTAGAACTATTTCTCGTGGCCCATTTATGAAAACCGATACGAGTAAAAAAGTAAACGAACAAAAAGAAGTTAAAAAAATTGTAGCAGTTTATCCAGGTAGATTTCAACCACTTGGACCACATCATAAAAAAGTTTACGACGCATTATCAAGACAATTTGATGAAGTTTACATTACAACATCAGCAATACAACAAATGCCACGACACCCATTAAGTTTTCAAGAAAAGAAAAAACATATGATAAAAATGGGAATACCAAGTAATCGTATCGTTCAAGAAAAAAGTCCATATGTCGCAATCAATTTAGTAAAGAAACTTTCCAAAGATACAGCAGTAGTTTATGCGGTTGGACAAAAAGACAGACAACGAATTCCAACAGGTAAAAAGAAATCAGGTGGATTAACTTATTTTCAAGACTTAAAGAAAAATATAAAAAATCTAAAAGGACACGAAACACACGGATATGTTTTTATAGCACCACACCAAAAGGTTAGTGGTATATCAAGTGGAACAGAAATCAGAAATCTATTAGGTAGTCCAAAACTTGATGAAAAGAAAAGAGAACAAATATTCAAAAAAACATTTGGATACTTTGATAAAAAAACTTATGAATTGATGACATCAAGATTTGGTAAGTTATTTGAATTTTATCAACAACCACAGGTAAAAAAAATTATAAAAGAAGTTAGTGGTTTTGGAACAAGTATAAACGCAAGTGATATGTCCGACGAAGGTATGTATGATTTCTTTGGTTCATTAGATGATTACTTTAGAGTATCACCGGAACACGCAGAAATATTAGGTTGGGAAGTTATAGGTTTTCCAATCAATGATACGGACCATATGGCATTTACCATTATGGCAGATGATTATGAAAAGGATAGAGCAAAAACGGTAACTTATGGTAAAACAATTAACCAAGATAGAAAAAATACAGATAGTGTAAGTAATCCATTTCCAAAGTATAAAAAGAAAATGAAAAAGAATTTAGATTCATTGGGTTGGGAAATAGTTAAGTTCTTCGGTGAGAAGAAATTTAAGAACTGGAAAGGTTGGGAAGATTCACCAACTATCGACAAAAAAGATGTTGATAGGGGTATTACACACATTAAGAAGATTCAAGAGTCATTTATGGAAGATGTCAACTTATTAATAGAGGGTGGAGCGTATGGACATATGAATCATCCATTTGATGATAATAATTTGACGTTTTCAGATTTGAAGAACATAGTTATTATAGGGTTAAGTGGACAGCTGAATCGTGAAGATAAAGTGTCTGAAAAGCTTGACGGACAAAACCTAATGGTAAGTTGGGTTGACGGAAAGTTAAAAGCAGCCCGAAACAAAGGTCATCTGAAAAATGGTGGTAAAACTGCACCAACAACTTCTGGAATAGCAAGTATGTTTGCCGGTAGAGGTAATGTTAAAAAAGCATTTGTAGGTGCGATGAGAGATTTAGAAAAATCAATAGGTTCTTTATCAGACGCACAAAAGAAAAAGATTTTTGGTAATGGAACTAAATGGATGAATTTAGAGGTTATATATCCACAAACAGCAAATATTATTGACTATGATGTCGCAGAGATTGTGTTTCACGGAACCACAGAATATGATAGCACAGGTAGAGCAAAAGGATACTCAAAAGAATCAGCTCGTATGTTACAAGGTATGATACAACAAATAAATCAAAATATACAAAAAATATTTAAAATTAGTAGACCTAACTTTTTAAAGATGAGTAAAGTTCAAAACTATGGAACAAAGAAAAGTTCTTTCTTGGGTAGATTAAATAAATTACAAGGACAATATGGATTGAAAGATACTGATAAATTAGGTATGTATCATCAGTCATTTTGGCAAGAATATATTTTTAACGCAGCAAAACAATTCAATACATCTATAACCCAAAGTGAATTAGTAAACTTAACTAATCGTTGGGCATTTTTTGATAAGTCATATAGTATAGGACAAATTAAAAAAGACTTCAAAGATAGTCCAGAATTTATTGATTGGATATTAAAGACTGATAAACTTGACCATAACAAAATGTTCAAACAAAACATTAAACCATTTGAGATATTATTCTTTCAAGTCGGAGCAGAAATATTAAAAAATATGTCAGGGTTTTTAGCAGTATCACCAGACAAAGCAGTTCAAAAAATTAGACAAGATGTGGTAAAAGCATTAAGAGATTTACAAAAACCAGACAATGTTAGTAAATTAGAAAAATTAAAGATACAAATAGAGAAATTAGAAGCTATTGGTGGTTCAAGTGCAATCGTTCCAAGTGAGGGATTGGTATTTAAATACAAAGGTAATATATACAAATTCACAGGAGCATTTGCACCAGTCAATCAAATATTAGGTAGTTTAAAATTTTAAGGAGTTATAATGGCAGGATATAGTAAAGAAGCAGAAAGACAGAATAAAGCATTAAAAGATTTAATGACCACAGGTAAAACTGAAAAGGACTATGTTCAAGTAGGATACGAGGGTGAAAAAGAAAACCTTGGTGGAAAGACCAGAGAGTCAGAACTAAGTAAAGTAATGCAAGGTGTTAGGATGCCTTGGTTTTGTCCTAATTGTAAAAAGGCAATGAAGAAAAAACTTGATGATAAGTTTTGGAGAATGATGGGACATTGCTTTGATTGTCAAGTAGATTTTGAAAATAAACTTAGAGTTAAAGGTAAGTTTGATGATTGGGCACAACAGAAAATGTTAGAAAACCAAAAATCACAATTAAAAGATTTAGAACAAAGTTTAGATGACTTTGAAAAAACAGGTGGTAAAAAAACTTGGTATAACAATGTAGGTGTAAATACACCAGAACTCGAAAAGGACAAATGGGAAATGGACGAGGAAGCATTTAATAAAACTATTAAGGAAGCAAAAGATTTTATACGAGAAAAAAGAGAAGTCGTAGAAAAAGCAGAACAACAACTAACGGGAGCACAATAATGGGAATTATTAACGCAATACTAAACCTATTCTTTGGTGGAAACAAAAAACAAGAAGTCAAAGAACTTGATAAAGCTATCAAAGTTAAAGACAACGAAGTTAAAGAACTTGAAAAAGAAGTAAAAGTTCTTGAGTCAAAGAAGAAAGTTAACAAAAAAGAAGTAGCTAAATTAAAAAGAAAAGTAACCACTACTAAAAAACAACTTGAGAAAGCATCAGAAGCAGTCAAAGAAGACAATGCAGATGACGCAGTAAAATTTCTTAAGAAGTTTTCAAAGTAGTATATATTTATATATATGAGATATATTATATACATATTATTACTTGGGGGATTATTCGCTCAAGAAGTTGATACAACTAAAACCTATACCTTTACAGAGGAAGAAGTTTTAGGATTCACCAACACTATTATGGAATTAGAACTAAAAGATAGTTTGAATGTTTCCTTAGTAGGAGATTTGGAATCACAATTACAACTCTTTGAAGAAAACTCTGCAATAGATTCTATGTTGATTGCTAATAAAACTCTACAAATTAATCTACTAAAAGACACTAATGAACTACTTGAACAAAAAGTAAAACTTGTCAGACCTAAATGGTATGAAAATAAATGGTTATACTTTACATATGGAGTAGTGTTGACTGCTACATCAGTTAAATTAGCAGGTCAAATAGTAGACTAATGGCAGAACAAATAAAAGAAGTAATCAAACAAGAATATGTCAAGTCTGCACAAGACCCGGCATATTTTATGAAAAAGTATTGTATGATACAACACCCGATACGAGGAAAGATTCCTTTCGAATTATATGATTTCCAAGAGAAGTCAGTTCGTGAGTTTAATGACAATAGGTTTAATATTATTCTAAAAGCTCGTCAGTTAGGAATATCAACATTAACAGCAGGATATGCATTGTGGATGATGACTTTTCATCAGGATAAAAATGTTTTGGTAATTGCAACCAAACAAGAAGTAGCAAAAAACTTGGTAACGAAAGTTCGTGTTATGCACGCAAATTTACCGAGTTGGTTGAAACAAAGATGTGTTGAGGATAACAAATTGAATCTACGATATATGAATGGTTCACAGATTAAAGCAGTATCATCAGGTCCAGAAGCAGCTCGTTCAGAAGCTCTATCATTATTGATATTAGATGAGGCGGCATTCATTGATAAGATTGATGATATATGGACAGCAGCACAATCTACATTGACTACTGGTGGTAGTTGTATTGCATTGTCAACACCAAATGGAGTTGGTAATTGGTTTCATAAACAATGGGTAGATGCGGAAGACGCTCGTGGTATGTTTAATCCAATCAAATTACATTGGACGGTTCATCCAGATAGAGGACAAGAGTGGAGAGATGAACAAGATACTTTATTGGGTCCAAGTGGAGCTACACAGGAATGTGATTGTGACTTCTTGACATCTGGAACAGGTGTAATTGACGCTATGTTGTTAGAAGAATTAAGAAAATCATATTGTATTGAACCAGTAGAGAAACGAGGTATCGATAGTAATATGTGGGTTTGGGAACAACCAAACTACAATAAAGATTATATTGTATGTGCAGATGTTGGTCGTGGAGATAGTGCAGACTATTCTGCTTTTCACGTCATAGAGTTAGAAAGTTTAACTCAAGTGGCAGAATACAAAGGTCGTGTAAATACAAAAGATTTTGGAAATATGTTGGTTAGTGTAGCAACAGAATATAATGACGCTCTACTTATAGTAGAGAACAATAATATTGGTTGGGCAACAATCCAACAAGTGATAGATAGGGATTACCCTAATCTATTTTATACAAGTAAAGACTTACAATATGTTGATGTACAACATCAAGTAACGAATAAACATTATCGTGAAGAAAGGAAAATGGTTGCTGGTTTTTCAACGACTTCTAAGACCAGACCACTAATTATTAGTAAGTTAGAAGAATTTTTTAGAGAGAAAAGTGTAGTGGTTCGTAGTAATCGTTTGATTGATGAACTACAAACTTTTGTTTATATAAATAATAGAGCGGAAGCAATGCGAGGATACAATGATGACCTTGTAATGTCTTTTGCAATTGGACTTTGGGTTCGTGATACAGCATTAAGACTACGAACACAGGGTGTTGAACTAACAAAGAAAACCCTATCCAAAATGATGGATAATGAGGGTTTATACACAAACGACGACGTTAATAAAAACGATAGTTGGGAGTGGGAAACAGGTAAAGAAAAAGAGTCATTAGACTGGCTCTTATAAAGTGAGGAAAAAATGGCAGATACAACATTATTTGGAAGACTAAGAAGATTATTTTCTACAAATGTTATCGTAAGAAATGTCGGTGGTAAAAAATTAAAGATAGCCGATACGGACCAAGTGCAAAAACAAGTTAAATCACATTTGGTTGATAGATATTCTAAATTGCATACCAATTTAGATTTAGTAGGAACAGGGTATTCAACCGTCCATCAAGTTATGGCGGCAAGATTAGCATTGTTTAAAGATTATGAATCAATGGATTCAGACCCAATCATTTCAAGTGCATTGGATATATATTCAGATGAGTCTACAATGAAAGGTCAATATGGACAAGTCATTGATGTTAAATCAGATAACGATAATATTAAAGAAATTTTAAATAATTTATTTTATGACATTATGAACATTGAGTTCAATCTATGGCCTTGGGTTCGTAATATGGTTAAGTATGGTGATTTCTTTTTACACTTAGATATTAATGAAAAATACGGAATTACAAATGTAGTCCCACTTTCACCTTATGAAGTCATAAGAGCAGAGGGAGAAGACCCAGAAAATCCTTACTACACTAAGTTCTACTTAGAAAGTATTGAAGGAGCACACCCTTACTTCGGACAAAAGACAAGTGGTCAGGGAAAAATAGAATTTGAAAACTTTCAAATCGCACACTTCAGATTAGCAAACGATAGTAACTTCTTACCTTACGGAAAATCTATGGTTGAATCTACGAGAAAGATTTGGAAACAATTAACACTTATGGAAGACGCTATGTTAATTCACAGAATTATGAGAGCACCTTCTAAACGAGTATTCAAAATTGATATAGGAAATATACCACCAGCAGAAGTTGATAACTATATGCAAAGAATCATCAATAAGATGAAGAAAACACCTATTATGGATGAAGCAACAGGTGAATATAATTTAAAATACAATATGCAAAACTTAACAGAAGACTTCTTTATGCCAGTTCGTGGTGGAGATAGTGGAACTGAAATCAACGAGTTGAGTGGTATTGATTATGATTCAACAGAAGACATTGAATATTTGAAAAACAAATTATTAGCATCACTAAGAGTTCCAAAAGCATTCTTAGGATTTGATGAAAATGTCGGTGGTAAAGCAACACTTGCAGCAGAAGATGTAAGATTTGCCAGAACCATAGAAAGAATACAAAGAATTATAGTATCAGAGTTAACAAAGATTGCAGTTGTTCACTTATATTCACAAGGATATACAGATGAAGACTTAGTAAACTTTGAATTAGAGTTAGCAAGTCCTTCAACAATGTATGAACAAGAGAAGATTGAATTGTTCGGACAGAAAGTTTCATTAGCTCGTGATATGATTCAAGATAAAATTTTACCTTATGAGTGGATTTATGATAATGTTTTCAATTTCTCAGACAAACAAAAAGTAGAAATTGAAAATCAAATCATTGATGACCAAAAACAGAAATTCAGACACTCACAGATTGAAATGGAAGGTAATGACCCACAAGAAACTGGAGACGCAATTGGAACACCAAGTGATATGGCAGCCGTGGGAGTCGGACAAGATGACGCCCAAACACCACCGGACACCATAGCAGGTTCTATCTTTGACCCATTTCCAGATGAAGAAAAAGAAGATGAAAGACCAGAAGACCAACAAGGTGGTCGCCCACAAGAAATGAATAAACCATTCAAAGATAGTGGAGCAAGAGGTCGTGACCCATTAGGGAAACAGACAAAAAATCGTAGACCGCTAGCATTAGCACACTATGATGCCTTGAAGAAAACTATGGGTGTTAAAAAGTCAAAAGACATAATACAAGAAACTACCCAAGTAGATGAATTAGAAAAAGAATATAACGAATATAAAGAAGAAAAAGGTAAAGAATAAATACCGATTTCTTGAAAGTTTTATATTTATTATTGATAAAATACAGATAAATACTTTGGAGCTCAAATGTCTTATGTAAAACATAATAAGATAAAGAATACAGGTATTCTTTATGAACTTTTATCTCGTCAAATAACAGTTGATGTGATAAATGACACAAAAAGCCCTAAATCAGTTAAATTATTTAAAGAATTCTTTAATAAAAATACTGAATTGGGTAAAGAATACGAATTATATTCAATCTTATTGAATAAAAAATACAAAAACTTGACTCACGCATCTTCTTTAGTAGAAGCCGTAGTCAAAAGTCGTAGAAAATTGTCTAATCGTAGATTAGCAAACGAAAAATACAACCTAATCAAAACAATCAAAGAAAATTATGATATTAAAGATTTCTTTAATACAAGAATACCTAACTTTAAAGTTCAGGCATCAATCTATCGTGTTTTCCAAACAGAAGTAGGTAAAGAAGACTTTGGTCCAATCCAAAAAACTGATTCATCAATCACTATATCTGAACATATCACTCAATCTAAACAATCCAGAGTAAAAAAACAAAACTTGAGTGAGTATCAGGAACAAGATAAAGATTTAAGGTTGTTAAGCTATTCATTATTAGTTGATAAATTTAATTCTAAGTATAAATCTTTAAATGAAAATCAAAGAAACTTATTGAAACAATATATCAATAATGTATCTAATACGAATTCATTAAAAGAATTTATCGATATGGAAGTAGTAAAAATTAAAAAAACTTTAATCAAACTACTACCAAATGTAAATGATAAAATTACTAAGATTAAATTATCAGAAGCTATTGAATATACTGACACAGCTACAAAAGGAAAAATCGTGAAAGACAAACACGTGGTTGCATTGATGAGATACTATGAATTAATTAAGGAAATCAAAAATGTCCAAACACGACAAAATCGCTAAGCTAAAAGAATATATTAAAAGTCTTATAGTAAAGGAACTTGAAGAAGCATCAACAACAGCTTCAGCAGGTGCAGCTAATCCAATGGGGACTGGCATTTACTACGATACACCTTACGCATTCAGAAGTAAAAAGAAAAAAGATAAAGATAAAATGAAAAAGATTACTCGTGCCGGTGGATACAAACCAGTAAACGAAGGTTATGGTGAAATGATGGACGAACTTGAAAAAATATACAGACCATCAGGCGCACCACCAATCGCAAAACAAGCATTAAAAGATTTAGCAGACGAATATGATATCGGTAGAGTATTATATGCAGCGAGAACAAACGAGAAATCATTTATGGAAGTTATGGATATGAAAATAGACCAACTTCAATCTCAATATGTAAATAAAAAACATATCAATACTATCAAACGAGGTAAAAAATTAAAAGAAGTTACTGATAAAGAAATTACATCATTACAAAAACTCTATAAAGGTGCTTACGACCTTAGAAAAGGTTATATAAAAATTACGAGTATGGGTGATAAAGAACTTAGAGATAAAAAGTATAATAAAAATTATGAAGCTATTCTTAAACTTGAAACGGTATTGATGAATCTTATCAGAGAATTGATATCAAAGAAAAGGTTAGGTGAAGGTCTAAACGAAGGTCGTTATCACGATTGGAGAAACGACGAATCAATGACACCAAAACAAAAAGTTGGTCGTTCAATGAGAGAAATCAGAGACGCATTAAACGAATTAGACAAAACCGTAAAGATGAATCTTAAATTAAAAACAGAATTAAATATGAAATCAGAAGACTATTGGAAAAATACACACAAGGCATTGACCAAGATTTCAGAAAGATTAGTTAAAATGGCAAACAAAGTAGGAAATATGAAATGATAAAATTAAAATCACTATTAAATGAAGAGCAGCCATTTAGAGGTAGAATGACACCAGATATTGCAAGACAGATTATAAAAGCGATGGTAGCAAGAGGTAGTAAAGACAAAATGACTTACGATTTTGATTTAGTAGCAGCTGGTAGATTTACTGATGGTATGAGTAAAACATTTCAAATAACAGATATGTTAGTATCATTAGGTATTGATATGAGAGGTTCGGACGCCGTTTACTTAGACGGAACCGACATAGTTCACGGAGATAAAACTATTGGTAAGTGGAGAGGTATGTCAAAAGGAGATTTCTTCAAATTATTAAAGAAAAAAGGTTTAATTAGATTTTAAGGACAAATATGAAACAAGTAATAGTAGATTATATACCATTTAGCATTACACCGACTCAAATAAACGAGGCGATGAAAGAAAACAACGGAAAGTTGATTGTTAAAGGTGTATTACAAAGAGCAGAAGCAAAAAACCAAAACGGAAGAGTTTATCCAAGAGAGATATTGGTTCGTGAATCTAAAAAGTATGATGAGAATTTTGTAAAACAAAATAGAGCTCTTGGTGAATTAGACCACCCAGATAGTTCAGTTGTTAATTTAGCAAATGTATCTCACAACATTACAGAAATGCACTTTGAGGGTGACAATTTAGTTGGAACTTGTGAAATCTTAACAACACCAAGTGGTAATATATTGAAAGAATTATTTAAAAATGGAATTAAATTAGGTATTAGTTCACGAGGATTAGGTAGTGTTGAAATGGTTCAAGAAGCTAATGGAGACCAAGTATCAAAAGTAGGTGATGACTTTGAGTTAATCGCATTTGACTTTGTATCAAATCCATCAACACACGGAGCATTTTTGCACCCAATGAACGAATCAGTAGATAATACTCAAACAGGTAGAACTTGTGGAGAGTATTGTAGAGCAGAAGATATAATCAACCATATTATAAGGGGTGAATAATGGATTTAAGAGAATTATCAAAAATCACAACACGATACACTAATCGTATAGATGAGATAGTCAGAATGAAAGGAGCAAACAATAAACTTATAAAAGTTCCAGATTCTTATTCAAAAAAGTTAGGTTTGTTTGCACATAAATTTTACAAAACATCAGGTATGGGTGGAGATTTAACTTCTGGTGTTGAGTTTGGATACAGAAGGTATCATAAACTACCACCAAATGATGAATTTAGTGGCTCAGTAATTTTAAAAAGAGACTCAATGGACATTAAGAAAAAGGATATAAATTTAGTAATGAAAAATTTAAAAAGTGTTGCTAAACAAAATGGTATTAATTTATACATTATGAAGTATGTTCCAGACAGAAATGAACCATTTATTGAATTTAAAATGAGAGAAAGTTAATGCCAGCTTTGTCTAAAAAGCAACAAAAATTTATGGGGATTGTAAGGTCAATCCAAAAAGGTGAACAACCTGCGTCCAAGTTTTCAAAAGACGCACAAGATGTAGCCAAAGATATGAAAAAGAAAGATGTGAAAAAGTTCGCATCAACTAAACACAAAGGACTACCAATGAAAAAAGAGATATTGGGTAAACTCAAAGAAATGATTAGACGAGAGTTATCTGAATACACTTATGGTGTAGGTGATGTCGTTAAAGACGATAACCCTACTTGTCCACATTATGGCGCTCAAGGTAAAGTGAAATCAGTAAATCCTAAAAGTGTTGTGTTTGTCGTAACGAACAAAGGTGATAACTTTGAACCAGGTCAAGAATTAGAAAAATCACACGACCAAATGAAAAAGATAGGTGAATCAATAAATGTAGACATTGGTTCTGGTAATGTTTCAGCAGTCCAAAAGGGTGATGATAGAAGAAAGAAAATAGCAACTTCTGGTGGAGATTCTAAAATAGTAAAAGAAATGTCAGCAAAAACTAAAAAGATTATCAACAAATTAGGTAAGAAAGAAAAAGAAATGTTTATGGATATGGTTGATATGATGGGATTTGACCAGGTAATGGCAGATTACAAAAGAGACAAGAAAGCATTCAAACAAGCATTAAAAGATATGAGTGAATCAGTAATTACTGAAAAGTTTTCAGTTAAATCAACAAAAGATTATATTAATAATCTTGACCAAGCAATTAATTTAATTGTTAGACAGGCAAATAATTTGAAAGGTCCATTAGCAAAACACCCAATTAAAAGAAATGTAAATAAATTAAAAGCAGTTCAAACAATGTTGAAGAAAGGATTTGCACCTGCACTATATGCATACGAAAAAGAATATTCAACTACGAATAGTTATAAAGCAATTGATTTAACAATGTTAAAAAAGAAACTACAAGACGGAAAGTTTAAAAGTGCAGTTGAATATAGTTTAATGCCAGCAATCGATACTCGTGGTTATGATAGTAATTCATTTTATTATATTAAAGATAAAAAAGAAGACAAACTTAGAGAAAGACTTGTTGATGTTTTGAGAGATTTAGTTAACAAAATGGACAAAGCACAATTGGAATCAGTTGAAGAAGGTTTTGGTGGTGAACTAAATGAAAAAGATAAGAAAAAATTTGAAAAGGAAAGAGTAGAAAATGCCGAAGTATTGGGTTATGAACTAACAGGTATCAAAGATGTTAATGAAAACATCAATGAAAACAAAGTATATAAGGTAGGTGATACCATTAGTTTACTTTCTTTTGATAGAAGACATAGAGGTAAAGCAAAAGTAAAAAGTGTTTCAAAATCAAGAGCTAACAAATTTGGTATAAAAAATCATTACATTACAAACAAAGGAACATTTACCGATATGGAAGTTGAGGGAACAGAAGCATACAAATTAAGATTTAAAGGTGATACTGAAAAGAAAGTTACAAAAGCTATGAATTCACCATACGGAGTAGTATTACCCGAAGAAATAAATGAAGACGGACACACAGACGTCGCATCATCAAAAAGAAAAGTAATGATTATGGTTCAAGATTCAAATAAACTATTGAATAAATTAAATGGAATGAACAAAGAAGATTCATTGCCAAGTTGGTGGACAGATAAGATTACTTTATCACAGAATTATCTACAAAAAGCAACCAATTATTTACTAAATCCAACTGAATCAGTAAATGAAGCAAGTGTATCACAAGTTCGTTCAACCATATCAAGAGTTAAAAAACAACTAATGAAAAAATGGGCTAAAAAAGGTGGATACGAAAACTTTGGTCAAAAAGAACTTCGTAAAATGAAAGATAAACTTGATTACAATCCTTATGGTAGTCCACAAGAAAGACAGATTTCAAAGATGTTAGACGCATTTAATGATTGGGCTATGAATTATAGTGGTGATATGAGAGAATCAGTAAATGAAGCCAAATATAAAGTTCATATGAGAGATAAAAAAAGAGGAAATTTTGAATTAGAAAAATTTCAAACTGGTGGTCAATCTTATGATTACAAAAAAGGTATGGACATAGTAAAAAAATTAAGAAAAATGAGTGGTAGTCTTGAATATAAGTTAGTAAAAGAAAATATGGAACTAAAAAAATTAGAAGATGCTATACTGATGTTTCAAAAGAAAATAAAGAAACAAGGTAGAGTTACTAATGCGAGAGATGAAGACCACCTTAAAAATCTAATAAAAGTTTACAAACAAATGGGTGGTAGAAAAATCAAAGAATCAGTAAATGAAGGTGGTGTAGAAAAAGTTTTAAAAATGGCAAATGACCAATCATTTGGAAAACTCGGTGGTAGAACCGTAGACGCTTTAAGTGCAGGTTTATTTAAAGGAGTGTATGATAAAGCAAGTGATAAACATAAAGAAAAAATTAACAAAATGAACGAAAAACAATTATATGTATTTATGACTAAATTGTGGAGTAAGTTTGGTAATCAAGTTAGGATAGGTTAAATGGATAAAAAACAAATAATGAAAATGAACGATACTTGGAAAAACTTTCGTTTAACTGAATCAGCTAAGATTTTTAAAGACGGAGCACAACACGGATTTGATTTAAGTGATTTTAAACCAGGTGGATTTAAAAGATTTTTAAAAGCATTAGGTATTCCTATGGTAGCAAAAGGTTCATCATCAGGTGTGAGCTGGTCAGGTGGGAAAAGTTTTTACTGGAGAAACAAAGATATTATTATCATCACAAATAATAATCCAATTACAGGTCAATATTATGAACCTAAGAGAAGAAGTCCAGAAAAGAATTACGCATCATATGTGGGTATTGAAACAAAAAACCCAGAAGATATGGCAAATGTAGTTAAATTATTTAAACAAAACACATCTTATCGTAAAGGTGAATCAAAAGGAAGAAGGGACTTTATATAATGATTAAAATTAAAGATATCATAAAAGAACACTCAATTATAATGACTGAATCATTCAAATCAGGTAAACTTCGTGCATTGACAAATGATTTGAATGGATTAGATTCAACTTTCTGGTCATACGGAGCAAAGCTTGGAATCCAATGGGATAAAATTACAGACGCAGAAATTGAAACCAACACTAAACCAAAGAAAAAAGGTATTGAGATTGCTTATGTTGATAAAGATGTTTCAGTAGAGATGAAAGGTAAACAATCATACTATATGCGTGGAAGTAAGATGGGTATTGACAAGTTTACAGCAATTAGTGTATTGAAAGACGGAAAACCACTTTGGTATACAAAAGGTTGGAAACCATTAACCAATGTAATGACCGCAACAGGTAAAAAAGCTAAAGATAGTTATTATGGTAGAAGAAGCACTATTCCTGATGTAGACGCCGGTTCAAGAAGTTATTCAAAAAATAGACAATTTGGATTAAATATGGTTGGGTATCAATCATTATCAGGTATGATGTCAATACCAGGAGTTAAATTTCATCAAATCAAATTAGATGAAGATATGCCTTATATGGGCGCAGGAATCAAACGACAAATGAGACAAGCAGCTCAATTCGGTGCAGCAAGATTCACAACTAATGATGAATTTGCAAGAATTAATAAACAATACTTTGATGAGTTGTTGAGAGCAAAATTAAATGACCCAAAACAATTAAAGAAAAAAGTAAAACAAGCAGCTGATTTTTGTCAATCAATTATTGATGTAGCACTTGGTGGTAAGAAAGCAAGTGGTAAAGTTAAAACTTTTATCGATAAATATCAATCAGGTAGAACCGCAAAAACCGGTGAGTCAGAAGCATATCAGTTAGCAGCAACCGTAGGTTCACAATTGAATCGTATGTATCAATACTATGGATATTACTTAGGTGCAATCCAAAAACAAAAAGAAGATAAAGCTAAATACGGAACAATGGATTTCTCTAAGAGTGATGTTGAAGGATATGCAAAAGATGTTCAAAACCAATACAATACAATTATGCAGATGAAGTTTAGATAATGATTAAGTTGAAAAACATACTAAATGAACAAGACAATACCATTGGTAAAAAAGAGTGGTCAAAAGTAGAAAAAACTATCACTCGTGGTATGGATATGGTATTTGATAAAGGTGTTAAATACATAAGAGATTATGAAAGGTCAAATCTACCACCAGCAGAAAAGAAAATGTTAGGTGATTTCTTTGATGATTATTTTTTATTGAAAAAAAGATTTCAAAAAATAAACAAACATTTAGCAACAAAAGGTTTTTTGAAAGAAGCATTTCCACCTTCAAGTTTGGGAAGTTCAACATATTCAAACAAAGAAGCGATGAGACACTCAATAGATAGTGTAAATAAAGCTGCAAAACTTATTGGACAAGCACAGAATAAAGCAATAAGTATTTTCACATCAGATATGAAACAAGGTAAATATGACAGAATAGATTTATCAAGAAGTATTCATAAAGGTAATATTAGAGACGCAAGTAAATCTAAAAGAGAAGTATTGATGAATTTGTTCTATGATTTAAAAGATAGATTTGTAAAATACGGAAGACGAAAAAAGAATTAACTTATATTTATTAACAAGGAGAATATAAAATGGCAAAGTTAAAAGATTTAGTAAAAGAGAACTTTTCAGTAGTCGGTGGAGTAGTTTCTACACCGGCAGTTAATGCTGGATATGGTTCTTTATCACAAATCGTTAAAGAAAAATATGGTGAACAAACACAAAAAGTATCATCAAAACAAGTAAGTGAAGCACTTAAAAGCTACAATAAGTTAGGTGAAACACTATATCAACAACAATCATTAAAAGAAACTGCAAAGTCTCTATCACAGATAGCAGAAATGGCAGCAACACATACGGTTCAAGAAACTGAAGATTGGTTTGATAAAGTTACGGTAACTCGTAATATGAAAGAATTAACCAATCACTCAAAATCATTTTCAAAGATTGCTGAAGAAGCATCATCAGTTCAACAAAGATTGGCTGGACTATATGAAGATATGGGTAGTATCTTAAATCGTTATTATGATATTCCTGAAACACATATTCCAGGACACGACGACGACGATAGAGATATTCGTGATAAAGAAGAATATGGTGGAACAATCAAAGAGGGTGATTACGAAGAATTCTTCCAATCAGCAATGAAAAAATTTGGAATCAAATCACCAGACGAATTAGGTTCTGATGAAAAGAAGAAAAAGTTTTTCAACTATGTAGACAAAAACTATAAAGCAAAGGCCGAAGGTAAGATAAAAGAAGGTGGACCAGGAAGTGGTAGACCAACAAAACCAGGTTCAGCTCGTGATATAGATAAAAAAATGATGTCAGCAGCTGATGCAGCAAACGCTAAAATGGATGCAGCAGAAAAAGCAATGAGAAGGAAAAAATAATGAAACTTAAATCACTATTAAAAGAATCAAAAGTATGGGACAGAAAGTTTGGTGAGCCATTACCAACACTTGAAGACACAACAAAAAGATTCAAGATGAAACAAGAAGACTTAAATGAAAACGATTTAAGTAAAGTATCAAGTATACTTGGTAAATCATCAAATGATGTTAACAAGTTTCTAAAAAAACATAAACTTGACGCAGATGATTTGTTAGATGTTATTGAAGCCGGAGATAGAAGAAGAAGTTCATTAATGATTATCGCAGCTATGAATGGTAGAAGTAAAGCATTAAGACAATTGGACGACTTATTAGGATTCTTATAAAATGAAAAATTTAAAAAAACAATACAAAAGGTATTTTCGTGAAGAAGTAAAACCCGTAAAAGAAGTTTCTTATTCATTTAATACAAATGACAAAAGAGACCAGATTTCACCTATGGGATATAACTTGTTAAGAAAAGATGTAATAACATTAAAAGATGCGGTAAAGTATTTAGAAAGGTCAGTTAAAAAACAACACCAAGCAGATACTCACCACGACTTAATATATTTACTAACAAGAGCACACGAAGCTTACAAAAATTCAAAAAAATAAAAGAAAGAGAGTAAAGGTTGTTAAAAGTAGAGATTCGTAAGGGTCAATCAGTAGAAAAAGCACTTAAAATATTTAAACGAAAAGTAAAAGACTCAGGTCTTATGTTTGAATTAAGAGAACGTTCTTTTTATAAAAAGCCATCGGCATTAAAAAGAGAACAGAAAAACAAAGCTAAACTACGAACTAAATACGAAAAATTAAAAAATCAAGACGATTAAATAAATCACACAAAGTGTGTATATTTTTTCAATTCGTTATATTTATATATACGAAACTAAATACACTATCGTATATTCATACAATCATATAGTGTAAATCAATTAAACTATATTATAGTTCTTAATAACTATATTGAATCCAACGGAGAAATAACAATGGATGATTTACTAAAAGACGCTATTGCGGATGCTAAGGCAGTTAGAGAAACAGCACTTGCAAACGCTAAAATAGCACTTGAGGAAGCATTCACACCACGTTTACAATCTATGTTGTCAAAGAAAATCCAATCAGAAATGGAAGATTCAGAAGAAACTGAAGACTCAGAAGAAATGAGAGAAGAAGAAGACGCTGAAGAAGAAATGGAAGAGGGTATGCACGACAAGGAAGAAGGCGAACACGAGGAAGAAATGGACGCAGAGGAAGAAATGGAAGATTCTGAAGAAGGTATGCACGATAAAGAAGAAGGTATGCACGACGCAGAAGAAGAAATGGACGCTGAAGAAATGAGAGACGCTGAAGAAATGAGAGACGCTGAAGAAGAAGAAATGGACGAATCTGAAGATAAAGAAGAAAATGAAGACGAAATGTCTGAAATGGAAGATAAAGAAGAAGATGAGGAAATGGACGAAATGGAAGATAAGGAAGAGGACGAACTTGACCTTGAATCCGTATTAGCAGAACTTGAAAAAGACCTTGACGACGAGGACCAAATGGACGAGATGGAAGATAAAGATGAAGAAGAAATGGACGAGTCTGAAGATAAAGAAGAAGACGAGAAAATGGACGAAAATGATGTATCATCTGAAATCGGAAAATCTGACAATAAGGTCAACGCAGCAGCAGGTGACACTTCAAAAGTAGGACAAGGACCAGAATCAGAAGGTTCAGACAAGAAAGCAGGCTCAGAACTTGGCGACCACGAAATCGTTAAAGAGAATGAAGACGCTGAAGAGAATGACCTTGACTTAGATGAAGTTCTAAGAGCGCTTACAGAAGAAGACAAAGAAGAAGAAGACGCGGAAGAGAATGAAAAACTCAAATCAGAAATAAAAGAGCATCGTAAAGTAATACACTTTATGAGAAGTAAATTAAACGAAGTTAATCTTTTGAATGCAAAACTATTGTTTTCTAACAAATTGTTTAGAGCATTTGGATTGAACAACAACCAGAAATTAAAAGTTGTTGAAACTTTTGACAGAACTAAAAACTTACGTGAAGTTAAATTGGTTTATGCTACATTAGCAGAATCATTTAAGAAACCAGGTAACAGACTTAGTGAATCAGTTAAAAAAGGTTCAGCATCAAAACCGGTTCGTTCAACCAAACCTAAAGCAGTATTGTCAGAAGGACAAGAGCTAAAAGCAAGATTCAAAAAATTAGCAAACATACTTTAGGAGACTAAAAAATGAGTAAATTAAATTCAATCGAAAAATTGATGGACGGATATAATCCACAACGTCAATTGCTTGAACAAACTCGTCAGTTAGTGTCAAAATGGGAACCAACAGGTCTATTAGAAGGTCTTGAAGACGAAACTAAAAGACACGGAATGGCAGTCTTGCTTGAAAACCAAGCAGGTCAGTTAATCCAAGAGGCTTCCGTAACAGGTGGTCAAAACGCAGAAGAGTGGAGCGGTGTAGCTTTACCATTAGTTCGTAGAATTTTTGGTGAGTTAGCAGCTCAAGACTTTGTGTCAGTTCAACCAATGAACTTACCTTCAGGTCTTATCTTCTACCTTGACTTCAAATACGGAACAGCCCAAACTGGTAACCACGTAGAAAACTCAGATGTATACGGAAATACATCAGGTTCAAACGTTGACGCATCAGGCGGTCTATATGGAGCAGGAAAATTCGGTTACTCAATCAACGACAAAGAAACAGCTGAAATTAAAGTTGACACATCAACAGGTGCGACAGCTTTCACAACAGCATCAGTTTCTTTCCAAGATGTTGATTTTGAACCAGACCTATCTTCATCAGTAGCAACAGGATTTGACGCAGATGATGGTTTAGTAAAAATCACAACTGCAATCGCATCCTACACAAACCCAGACAAAGACGGAGTAAGAGCTTACTCTATCTCAGGTTCTGGTTTTGATGAGTTCTTTCCAGCTTACACTAAATACGACGCATCAGCAGATACCGTTTCATTTATCGTAAGAAAGAGCTTAGCAGGAGTGCCATTGAGTGCTTCAGTTAAATATCACGCACAAGCAGTAACTGACTATTCAAGAACTGACTTCGAGGCAACAGCAGCTAACATTGATGCTAACCCAGAAGCAGATATTGATATTCCTGAATTAGATATTGCGTTAAAGAGTATTCCGATAATCGCGAAAACTCGTAAGTTAAAAGCAGTCTGGACTCCAGAACTTGCACAAGACTTAAATGCATATCATTCAGTTGACGCAGAAGCAGAATTAACATCACTATTAAGTGAGTATATTTCAATGGAAATTGACTTAGAAATACTTGATATGTTATTTGCAAATGCATCAGCTAAATCAGAAAAATGGTCAGCAAAAGTTGGACACGAGTTTGACTCAGCAAGTTCAACATTTGTAGAATCATCAGGTGCTTCAAACGCTTACACTAAAGGTGAGTGGTTCCAAACACTTGGTAACAAAATACAAGCAGTATCAAACGCAATTCACCAGAAAACTCTAAGAGGTGGTGCTAACTTTATGGTGGTTTCACCAGAGACAGCAACTATCATTGAAAGTATTCCTGGATATGCAGCAGATACAGTAGGTGAAGCAACAACTAACCAGTTCGCTATGGGCGTTCAAAAAGTTGGTGCTTTAAATAACAGATACACCGTGTACAAAAACCCTTATATGTTAGAGAATCAAATCCTTGTAGGATTTAGAGGACAGAACTTCCTTGAAACAGGAGCGGTTTATGCACCATATGTTCCGTTAATTATGACACCGCTTGTCTACGACCCTAAAAACTTCACTCCAAGAAAAGGTGTGATGACAAGATACGCTAAGAAGATGGTTCGTCCAGAATTCTATGGTAAAGTCGTAGTAGCTGATGTAGATAAAGTATAATAATTTTTAATTATTAGAAATTGATAACAGATAAGTTAGAAAAAGCCCCACTTCGGTGGGGTTTTTTTTATTATAATCCATATTTATATACGAGAGATTATTTCCAGCCCAGGCAACGGATGTTGTGGGTATTGTAATCTAACAATTAATAGATTTGGGAAGCAGGAAATCCCCAAATTGCATGGAGAAAAAAAATGGCATATTCAAGAGCATCGATTAAAAGTAACTTGAGAAGAAGTAACGCAAATTATTTTGATAATTTAGCAGACTCTATTCACACTCAGTTAGATGCGAATACATTTGCAGTAGATGCTTCAATGAAGCAACCAGGAAAACTATTGGTAGATATCGATAACGATACATCAATCTACGAATTAGTAAGTGGACACACTTATTTCTGGGGAACAGCAACTGGTTTACCAGGAGCAACTGATAACGCAAATGCAATCACATTTGCATTACCATCACCAACTCAAGCAGGTGAATACATTTGTATTTTACCACAAAATGCAGCAACAATCAATAAACTTGTAGGATTTACAACCGTTGAAGAATCAACAGACACAATCCAATATCAAGTATATGAACCAACTGCAAACAACACAGCGTTGATTGAGACAGCTACAACAGTAGCTGGTGTTCACGGTACAGCAAACACTATGGTTAAATTAAACGCTCAACACCTATTAGTAGGTGATGAGATTCATTGTTATTCATTATCATCAACAAAATGGTTAATGAGAATAGTAGGAAGAAACAATCTAATCGCAGCAGGTGATATCGCAGTAGACCCAGGTAACGTTGGTGGATACATTGACTAATAACTAATTAATCAGTCCTGAAACTGATTATAGATAGTTAATATCAAAAAGCCCCCTATTTTTATAGGGGGTTTTTTATACAAAATACAAAAAAGTTATATTTATTAATGTATATACAAATAGACTATTAATAGGAGAATTTAATGGCTCAAGAAGCAATATGGCCAGGTAGTGGCTCTGCAATCCACGAGGATAGTGGTTCCACACCATTCGGGTTATACGATACAGACTCAGAGTTTCAAACAGAAGCTCCGCAAGTAGCAAAATGGTGTGCACAAAGACTTGGATATCCAATTATGGATGTTGAACTCCAAGACACACAATTTTATGCTTGTTTAGAAGAAAGTGTTTCTGAATATGGTGCGCAGGTAAACCAGTTTAATATTCGTGATAACTTATTTCATTTAAAAGGACAACCAACAAGTTCAAACTTCACACATAAAAGGGTAAAACCTACTTTAAGTGAAACTATATTTATTTCAGAAGAATACGGACAAGAAGCATTAGTTGGTGGTTCAGTTGATGTCAAGAGAACAGCAGTTTCAATTAATTCAGGAAGTCAAGTTTATGACTTAAATGCATTAGTTAGTGATGTAAGTGAATCAGGTGCGTCAATCGAAGTTAAAAAAGTTCATTATGAAGCAAGACCAGCGGTAACTCGTTATTTTGACCCATACGCATCAACAGGATTTGGAACTTACAATATGTTAGATGGATTTGGTTTCGGTAGTTATTCACCAGCAATTACTTTCGTATTACAACCTATGTATGCGGATTTACTTAGAATACAAGCCATTGAATTTAATGACCAGATTAGAAAATCAGCTTATTCTTTTGAAATTAGAAATAATCAGATGAGAATATTTCCAATTCCAACTCAATCGGGTTCGGTTTGGATTGAATATATCAAAACAGAAGATAGAGATAATCCATTGAGAACACGACATAGCGGTTCAAGTGACGATACAATAGTATCTGATTACTCAAATGTTAATTATGATTTTATGAAATACTCAAACATCAATGATGTGGGTAAACAATGGATTAGAAAATACGCATTAGCATTATCAAAAGAGTTATTAGGTATTGTTCGTTCTAAATATGGTAATATTCCTATTCCAAATGCAGAAGTTTCAATGGACGGAGATACATTGAGAGCAGAAGCAACTGCAGAAAAAGAACAATTAATAGAACAATTGAGAGAAAATTTAGAACAAACCAGTCGTAAGGCACTTATGGAAGCTCAAAAAGACGAAAGTGAATTTGAGCAAGAAACATTGAAAAAAGTCCCTTACCCAATCTATATAGGATAAACAAATGCCACAAAGATTTTATGGAAACAAAGATTTGGCAACCTTTGAAAAGTTCAATAGAGAACTTGTAGGTGAACCAAATATCGACGATTGCGGAATAATAGACCAGTTCGTTATTCTACATAGAGTTTCAGTATATGATACAGAAACAAATATGTATGGTGAAGCGTCAGAGGGTAAAGTTTACAAACAAGGAGTAAAATTACCTTGTATAGTAAACGCTGAAGACTTTGATTTTGACTATACAGACTTTGGTGCGGACAACAAACAAAATGTTTCATTTGCATTTCAAAGAGCATACCTTGTTGAAGTAAATGTAAAACCAGATATTGGTGATATATTTAAATGGAACGAGGGTTATTTTGAAGTTAATTCATATAATGAAAATCAATTAGTTGGTGGAGACCCAACAAAATCTCATTCAATTGTGGTCCAAGCACATTTAGTAAGAATGCCAACCAATAACTTAGAGGAGTATAGAGGTTCATAATGGCAAGAAATAAACCAATACCAAGAAGTCAAAGAAATATTTTTAATCGTGGGACAAAAATTAGCCGTAATTCACCGGGAGCAGCAGATGATGTAAAGAATGTATCCGTAGGTATTATGGATATGGACTCTGCTATTATGTATTACTTCAATGAAGTGATAAAACCTAATGTAGAGATAAATGATGAAAAAGTAAAGGTTCCTTGTATTTACGCATCACCAGAAAGGTGGACTCAAATAACTAAACAAGGATTTCTAAGAGATAAAAAAAGACAAATTATAGTTCCGTTAATAGTTTATAAACGAACAGGTATGAGTCGTAACACGGATATGCCAATTGACAAATTGGATTCTAACGAACCAAAATTATTTTACTCTTTTCAAAAGAAATATTCACAACAAAATCGTTTTGACAAATTTTCAGTATTACAAAATATAGAACCTAATCGTGAGTATTACAATGTAGCGATGCCAGACTATATGAACTTAACATATGAGTTTACTATATGGACATCATATATTGAACAAATGAATCGTATCGTAGAAAAAGTTAATTATTCGGACGGAGCATATTGGGGTGAACCAGGTAAAATGAAATTCAGAACTCAAATTGAAAGTTTTTCAGATGCGAGTCAAGTAGAAGGTGAGAGATTAATAAAAACAACCTTTAGTGTAAATTTATACGGATACATATTACCAGAACGATTTAATAATGTTTCAACAACACAAAAATTTCTAACACCTAAGAAACTTATTATAAGAGAGGAAACAGATAAAATTTTATCTACGGGGTTACCTACACCTTCAAGTAAAGGTTCAGGTGCAGAATTTGGAGCAAAGGATATATTTGGTATATCAGTTGGTAATTCATTTATATTAACACAAGGAACAGGTGTAACGATATCAAATACAGGTGTTTCATTTGATGGTTCAAGTGCATTAACACAAACAATGTCTATTGGACAAGATGTGGCTACGACTGCAAATGTTCAATTTAACCAAGTAACAGCAAGTAATGCTATACAAATAGGTGATTCATCTACATTATATACTTCAACAGGTATAAGTGGTAGTATTGATGTTACGGGTTCGTTTGCAACAACAGGTGATTTAACCGTTCAAGGTGATACAACAATTACAGGAACATTAACAGCAAATGAATTCCACACAACATTTACTTCCGCATCAATTATACTTGCAAGTGGTTCTACAAGATTTGGTGATACACTTGATGATACTCACGAATTTACAGGTAGTGTAGATGTAACGGGTTCATTTAGTTTAAATGGATATGAAATAAACGAGATATCAAACGACGTTGCTATGACTGACGGAAGTGCAACATCAGTTCCAACAGAAAATGCAGTTAAAACATATATTACAAACAATGTATCTAATACGGCAACTTATTTAAGAAAGAATTTTTTCAAATCATCAGCAAGTATAACAAATGCTACAACAGCAAGTTTCACAGCGGTTACGGCATCAGCTCCAGTTGGAATAACATCAACAACTGAAAACGACTTTGTATTCTTTATCAATGGACAATATATGGAACACAACGCTTTAGCAATACAACAAAAAGGAAGTTCATTAGAATTACACGTAGCGACAGGAAGTATTGGATATATTTTAGAAAGTGATGATGAGATTTTAGGTATTGGTAAATTTGATTCATAGGACCCACAATGGCAGTAGAATTAAAATATAATAATCCACTAACATTAGAAACTGGAACAGGTATAACGGGTAGTATTAATGGAGAGAATTTTACAACTCGTGAAATAGAAGGTCTTATAGATGAAAATGTTACTCTTAACATAGGACAAGAAGTAGAGACAACTTCCAATACTACATTTAACGTAGTAACAAGTTCCAATACGATAAATATTGGTAATCTATTTTTAGGTGATGGATTTATTAGTAGTTCAAATAGTGTAGTGGCACATACAGGTAGTGTTGTTGTTACGGGAAATACGACAGCGACATCAATGACTACAAATGGACAATTAAATTATGGTAGTTTTGAAGTAAGTGTTACGGGTTCAACAACTATATTTGATAGTGGTTCAAGTAGATTTGGTGATACATTAGATGATACTCATAATTTATCCGGTAGTTCAAACATTACAGGTTCATATGAGTTAAATGGATATACTATAAATGAAATATCAAATGATACTGCATTAGCTGACGGAAGTTCAACTGCATTAGCAACTGAAAATGCAATTAAACAATACTTTACAGATACAGGTATTGTAGATAAGAACACCTACAATAGAAAGTCATTTGTTCACACAGGAAGTTTTATAAGTGCCAATACTTCAAGTTTTACAGCAGTAACAGCTTCGGCACCAACAGGATTAAGTGGAACAACAGAAGAAGATTTTATGTTTTTTATTAATGGAATGTTAATTGAAAACGATGCTTTGACAATAAATCAAAAGACATCAACAAATTTAGAGTTAAGATTAGATACAAGTGGATTAGGATATGAATTAGAATCAGATGATGAGGTCATTGGGTTCGGTAAGTTTAATTCATAGTAAATTAAGAAATTAGATATTTATAAGTAAGGAAAAATAAAAGAGAAATATGGCCGATTTAAAATCAAAACAAATTAAATTCCCTTTAACGGGGACGAGTGTAGTATCGAGTTCAGCACAAATAGCTACTGACATTAGTGGCTCTTTTGTTGCTGATAGTGGTAGTTTCTCAACAAGAATAACAACCGATAGTGGTAGTTTATCTACAAGAGTTACAACCGCAGAAACCGAACTAACGAATACACTAGTATCTAGTTCAGCACAAATATCTACTGACATTAGTGGTTCGTTTGTAGCAGATAGTGGTAGTTTTTCCACAAGAATAACTGCTGATAGTGGTAGTTTTTCTACAAGAGTTACAACCGCAGAGTCAGAATTAGGTAATACTTTATTGTCAAGTTCAGCACAAATAGCTACTGACATTAGTGGTTCTTTTGTTGCTGATAGTGGTAGTTTTTCCACAAGAATAACCACCGATAGTGGTAGTTTTTCTACAAGAGTAACAACTGCAGAATCTGAGTTAGGAAATACACTATTATCAAGTTCAGCTCAAATATCAACGGACATTAGTGGTTCATTTGTAGAACCAAGTGCAAGTTTCTCTACAAGAGTTACAACCGCAGAAACAGAATTAGAAAATACACTCGTATCTAGTTCAGCACAAATATCTACTGACATAAGTGGTTCATTTGTAGCACCAAGTGCAAGTTTCTCAACGAGAGTTACAACCGCAGAAACAGAATTAGAAAATACTTTAGTATCAAGTTCAGCACAATTGTCAATCGATATTAGTGGGTCGTTTGTGGCACCAAGTGCAAGTTTTTCAACAAGAGTAACAACTGCAGAATCAGAATTAGGAAATACTTTAGTGTCAAGTTCAGCACAATTATCCACAGACATAAGTGGTTCATTTGTGGCGCCGAGTGGAAGTTTCTCAACAAGAATTACAACTGCAGAATCAGAATTAGGAAATACCTTATTATCAGGTTCAGCTCAAATAGCTACTGATATTAGTGGTTCTTTATCCACAGCAGCGGTCATAGGATTAGGAGCAGGAATAATATCTGGTTCAAGTTCTAATAGTAACTTAACATCAGCTATTGTTATAGAGGGAGCAAGTATTGTATCAGCATCTGCACAATTATCAGATGATATAAGTGGTTCATTATCCACAGCAGCAGTTTTGGGATTAGGAGCAGGAATCATATCTGGTTCAAGTTCCAATAGTAATTTAACAACAGCAATAGTCGGTGAGGGAGCAAACATAGTATCAGCTTCCGCACAAGTTGACCACGATTCCGCAACAAATTTTGTAGCAAACGAACACATTAATCACACAAGTGTAACGATTACTGCAGGAGATGGTTTAACTGGTGGTGGAGACATTTCATCAACAAGAACTATAAATGTAGTAGGTGGAACAGGTATAACTGCAAACGCAAATGATGTCGCAACGAACGACTCAGAAATTGTTCACGATAACTTAAGTGGATTTGTAGCAAATGAACACATTGACCATACAAGTGTAACAATGACAGCTGGGGCAGGTTTAACAGGTGGTGGAACAATCGCATCTACAAGAACATTAGCAGTAGGTCAAGGAACAGGTGTTACGGTAAATGCAAATGATGTTGCGATTGGACAAGATGTAGGAACTGACCAAGATGTAACATTCGCATCCGTGACCGCAACAGGAAATATTGTCGCACAAGGTGATGTTATAGCAGAAAATTATATAGTGAGTTCATCAGTAACCTTTATGACTTCATCAATTTTAAGTGGTTCTACAAGATTTGGTGATACACCAGCAGATGATACACATCAATTTACAGGTTCATTATTCGTAACTGGTTCAACATTTAACATTGACGAAAATGGTGGTGTAAGTTCAAGTGCAAGTGGTTCTTTCTTAAATGTAGATGTTTCAAATAACTTAGGAGTTAGTGGTAAATTTACATTACCTAACATTACAGATGTATCAGCGTCTATCGCAAGTGCGGTAGCAGGTGGTGATGATATGGGTAACCATACAGCAACACAAGATTTAGATATGGACGGAAATGATATATTTGATATAGGACATATTAGTTCAAGTGGAAACATTAGTGGTAGTGCGGGAGATATATTAGGATTTGCAAGTGCTTCATTCTCAAATGTTGACGCTCCACACATCAAAGCAACAAATGTCCACGGAACAATTTTAACAGCAACACAAGCAACGATTGACCACGATTCATTAGCAAACTTCGTAGCAAATGAGCATGTTGACCACTCATCAGTATCAGTTACTGCAGGAGACGGACTAACTGGTGGTGGAACAATAGCATCTAACAGAACTATAAATGTAGTGGGTGGAGACGGAATTACAGCTAACGCAAATGATGTTGCAATTACAGCGGCTCAAACAACAATTGAATCCATATACAAAGAAGACTTAGTAATAGGTGAAGACAACCAAACACAGATTGACTTTGAAACAGCTAACGAAATACACTTTGATGTAAATAATTCAGAACTACTTAACCTGACAGGTAATAAAATAAGTGGTTCACAAGCATCAACAGGTTCGTTTGGTAGTTTAGTAACGGACGCTAATGTTGGTATCGGTGAGTCAAATCCAAATGTTCCATTGGAAGTTATTGGTAGTGTTAGTTCAAGTGCAAGTGGTTCTTTCTTAAATGTAAAAGCAAGTAATAATGTAAACGCAACAAATCTATACGGAACAATTTTAACAGCAACACAAGCCACAATAGACCACGATAGTTTAGCAAATTTTGTAGCAAATGAACACATAGACCATAGTGGAGTAACAATTACAGCAGGGGACGGATTATCGGGTGGTGGAACAATAGCATCCACAAGAACTCTTGCGGTGGACGCTACAGTTTTAAGAACAACAGGTGATAGTGTAATATCGAGTTCGGCACAATTATCTGACGACATAAGTGGTTCATTATCCACAGCAGCAGTTTTGGGATTAGGAGCAGGAATCATATCTGGTTCAAGTTCCAATAGTAATTTAACAACAGCAATAGTCGGTGAGGGAGCAAACATAGTATCAGCTTCCGCACAAGTTGACCACGATTCCGCAACAAATTTTGTAGCAAACGAACACATTA
>JACLAA010005171.1_pt1:85000-87048 | contig 87048 bp, 90 predicted proteins | sample 8027891 | NCBI WGS metagenome assembly JACLAA01 (sample SAMN15724900, study PRJNA655200) | protist metagenome | isolation source: fluorescence activated cell sorting (FACS) single amplified genomes of... | place: Spain: Blaines Bay Microbial Observatory, Mediterranean Sea | collected... | reverse complement strand
ATGCTTAACACATGCAAGTCGAACGAAAGTTTTCCAACTTTAGTGGCGAACGGGTGCGTAATACGTGAGAATCTACCCTTAGGAGGAGAATAACTGCTGGAAACGGCTGCTAAGTCTCCATATGCCGAGAGGTGAAATAGTTTTACTGCCTAAGGATGAGCTCACGCCTGATTAGCTTGTTGGTAAGGTAAAGGCTTACCAAGGCCACGATCAGTAGCTGGTTTGAGAGAACGATCAGCCACACTGGGACTGAGACACGGCCCAGACTCCTCCGGGAGGCAGCAGTGAGGAATTTTCCGCAATGGGCGAAAGCCTGACGGAGCAATACCGCGTGAGGGATGAAGGATTTTGGTCTGTAAACCTCTTTTCTCAAGAAAGAAGTTCTGACGGTACTTGAGGAATAAGCATCGGCTAACTCCGTGCCAGCAGCCGCGGTAATACGGGGGATGCAAGCGTTATCCGGAATCATTGGGCGTAAAGCGCCTGTAGGTTGTTTAATAAGTCTGTTGTTAAAGACTGGGGCTTAACCCCAGGAAAGCAATGGAAACTACTAGACTAGAGTATGGTAGGGGTAAAGGGAATTTCTAGTGTAGCGGTGAAATGCGTAGATATTAGAAAGAACACCGGTGGCGAAAGCGCTTTACTAGACCATTACTGACACTCAGAGGCGAAAGCTAGGGTAGCCAAAGGGATTAGATACCCCTGTAGTCCTAGCCGTAAACGATGGATACTAGATGTTGCGCTTATTGTGCAGTGTCGTAGCTAACGCGTTAAGTATCCCGCCTGGGGAGTACGATCGCAAGGTTGAAACTCAAAGGAATTGACGGGGGCCCGCACAAGCGGTGGAGCATGTGGTTTAATTCGATGCAACGCGAAGAACCTTACCAGGGCTTGACATACTGCAAATTTTCTTGAAAGAGAAAAGTGCCTTCGGGAATGCAGATACAGGTGGTGCATGGCTGTCGTCAGCTCGTGTCGTGAGATGTTGGGTTAAGTCCCGCAACGAGCGCAACCCTCGTTTTTAGTTGCCATTTTATGGGTTCTCTAGAAAGACTGCCGGTGACAAACCGGAGGAAGGTGGGGATGACGTCAAGTCAGCATGCCCCTTATGCCCTGGGCTACACACGTGCTACAATGGCTAAGACAAAGAGTCGCGAATTCGCGAGAATCAGCTAATCTCATAAACTTAGTCTAAGTTCAGATTGTAGGCTGCAACTCGCCTACATGAAGTTGGAATCGCTAGTAATCGCTGGTCAGCCATACAGCGGTGAATCCGTTCCCGGGCCTTGTACACACCGCCCGTCACACCATGGGAGCTGGTCATGCCCGAAACCGTTTGCTTAACCTTTTGGAGAGCGACGTCTAAGGTAGGGCTAGTGACTGGGGTGAAGTCGTAACAAGGTAGCCGTACTGGAAGGTGCGGCTGGATCACCTCCTTTTAGGGAAAAAAAATAAATAACTAGTTTAATTCAGCATTTTAATTTTAATCTATTTGGGCTATTAGCTCAGTTGGTTAGAGCGCACCCCTGATAAGGGTGAGGTCCCAGGTTCAAATCCTGGATGGCCCATCGTTGGGGGTATAGCTCAGTTGGTAGAGCGCTGCTTTTGCACGGCAGATGTCAGCGGTTCGAATCCGCTTATCTCCACAACATAGAAAGAATTTTGGAATTTGAAAATTTTATAACTTTTAAAAAGTCAAGTAAACAAGAGCTTACGATGGATACCTTGGTGTTCAGAAGCGATGAAGGGCGTGGCTACCAACGAAATGTTTCGGGGAACTGGAAGCGAGTTTTGATCCGAAAGTACCCGAATAAGGAAACTTCTTGAACTACTTCTTGAATTCATAGAGAAGAAAGAGCGAACCCGGTGAATTGAAACATCTTAGTAACCGGAGGAAAAGAAAGCAAAAGCGATTCTCTGAGTAGCGGCGAGCGAAATGGGACCAGTCTAAACCCTATACTTTATAGGGGGTTGTGGGACATTCTAAATAAGATAAGAAGATGTTAGATGAAACGAATTGAATATCGTACCATAGTCGGTGAAAGTCC
>JACLAA010005171.1_pt1:0-82500 | contig 87048 bp, 90 predicted proteins | sample 8027891 | NCBI WGS metagenome assembly JACLAA01 (sample SAMN15724900, study PRJNA655200) | protist metagenome | isolation source: fluorescence activated cell sorting (FACS) single amplified genomes of... | place: Spain: Blaines Bay Microbial Observatory, Mediterranean Sea | collected... | reverse complement strand
ATATACTAATAGATCGAATGCTTGACTTTAAAATTTTTATAAAATTTTCAAATTTATTAACTTAGACGTTTTATAGCGTAATGGACCCACATCGATCCTTTTCGAACTCGATAGTGAAACGTTACTGCGGTGAAGATACTAAAGGGGGGGCCCTTTGGGAAAATAACACAATGTCTAAGTTCTTCTTTAATAATATCTACTTAGTTTTATGAAGTCATACGCAATTGTTCAAGCAAGTGGAAGGCAGTTTTGGATCGAAGAAGATAGGTTTTACGATTTTGATAAATTACCTTTACAACCAGGGGATAATTTTAATCTAACAAATATCTTACTAGTAAACGATCAGGGTAAAGTAAATATCGGCCAACCGTTCGTAGAAGATTCCTACACTATAGAAGCGACAGTTTTACGTCATTTAGCAGGACCAAAAACGCGAGTATATAAAATGCGTTCTAAGAAAAAAACTCGTAAAACCTTTGGAAGTCATCCAAAATTAACGCGCATACTTGTTAAATCCATAATTAAAAATAATCAGTCGGTTCCTGTATGTTCCATTTCATAATTTGAAATGAGCTTTATTTTTGTAAAAATATAATTTAAACTAATGAATTTTTTAACACCACAAAAACTTAGAATTGGTTTAAAAGCCTATAAATCAGACTTATTAGACGATTCTTGTAAACAAATAATAGAAGCTTTAAATTCAAATGAAACACAGGCGGTGGGACCAGTCCCTTTACCAACTAAACGTCGTATTTATTGTGTTTTAAAATCTCCACATGTTAATAAAGACGCTCGTGAACATTTTGAAATTCGCACACATAAGCGAATAATTGATGTTTATTCACCCTCAGAACAAACAATGGAAAATTTAAGAAATTTAGATTTATCTGCAGGTGTTGATGTTGAAATTAAAAATTTATAATTAATAATTAACTATTTATATATATGGTTAGGGTAAAAAGAGGAAATGTTGCGATTAAACGTCGTAAAAAAATCTTTAAATTCGCTAAAGGATATACGGGGGCACACTCTCGCTTATTTCGAACAGCAAACCAACAAGTTATGAAAGCTTTGGTTTACTCGTATGTGGGTAGAAAAAGACGTAAAAGAGATTTCCGAAGTCTTTGGATATGTCGAATTAATGCTGCGGCACGCAGTTATGGTTTAACATACTCACGATTAAAAAATCTTCTTAAAACGAATTCTATCAGTATCAATTTAAAGTTATTAGCCCAAATTGCATTGTTAGACCAAAAAACTTTTTCCTGTTTAATTGAAAAAGTTCAAGCTAATTAAAAACGATTAATTTAAAAAGACTATGGCACATAAAAAAGGTAGTGGAAGTACCAAAAACGGTCGAGATTCAAATTCTCAGAGATTGGGGGTTAAAGTTTATGGCAACCAACCAGTTAAAGCTGGGGGAATAGTTGTTCGTCAACGCGGATTAACATTTAAACCAGGAAAAGATATTGGTGTTGGTAAAGATTATACACTTTTTGCTCTGACTGACGGTGTAGTGGAATTTCAAAAAGACGGAAAACAAAAATTAGTGAACATCATTCAATAAAAAAATAACAGCGTGACCACCAAGTTTCACTTGGTGGTCACGCTGTTATTTTTTTTTAATAGATACTTTTAAAATTCATCACGTGACGCAAATTGCTCACCGATAAGTACTTTTACCTTACCATCTTGACCAACATCAACAACAGCTGTATCACCAGGCTTCACTTTTTCCATTAAAATTTCTTCAGATAGACTATCTTCTAATAATCGCATCACAGCACGACGTAAAGGACGTGCACCATATGTTGGGTTAAACCCTTCATCGATTAATCGAGACTTAAAGCGATTAGTAACTTCAAGTTGAATACCTTTTAAAGATAAACGGTCAAAAACTTCTTTTAACATGATTTCAGCAATCTGACCAACTTCATCTTTTGTTAGTTGTCTAAAAACAATAATTTCATCAAGACGGTTTAAAAACTCAGGTCGGAAATATTGCTTTAATTCATCGTTAACAAGAGATTTAATGCGATTATACTGAGAATTAGATTCATCTTCTGATAATTCGAATCCTAGGCCGCCTCCGCCTTTTTCAATAACCTTTGAACCAATATTTGATGTCAAAATTAATAATACATTTTTGAAATCAATTACACGACCCTTAGAATCTGTAAGACGACCATCTTCAAGAATTTGTAACATTAAATTGAAAACATCTGGATGCGCTTTTTCAACTTCATCAAATAAAACAACGGTGTAAGGGCGACGACGTACTGCTTCGGTAAGTTGACCACCCTCGTTATAACCAACATAACCTGGCGGAGATCCAATTAATTTTGAAACGGTATGACGTTCCATATATTCAGACATATCTAATCGAACCATCGCTTCTTCTGAACCAAAGAAGTATGTTGCTAAAGCTTTTGTAAGCTCAGTTTTTCCAACACCTGTAGGTCCTGAAAAAATAAAACTTGCAATCGGACGATTCGGATTTTTTAGACCTACTCGTGCTCTTCGGATTGCTCGTGAAACAGCTACAACAGCTTCGTCTTGACCAATTACACGACTGTGTAATGTATCTTCCATTTGTAGCAGTTTCTCAGATTCACTTTTTGTTAGCTTATTTACCGGAATACTTGTCCAAGCTGCAACAATACCAGCTATATCCTCTTCTGTAACTATCGGAGTTTCCGTAGTTGGAGTCTCGGATGCGCCTTTTTTACTTTTTGCGATGGCATTAATTTGCGCTTTAATTTCCATTTCACGTTCACGAAGTTGACCAGCTTTCTCAAAATCTTGACCACGAACAGCATCGTCTTTTTGCTTTAAGATGTCTCTTAACTCTTTATCTAGCTCTTTTGCCGCTTGTGGAAGTTGAGAATTTAATAAACGAACACGCGAACCAGCCTCATCAATTAAATCAATTGCTTTATCTGGTAAGAAACGATCGGCAATATATTGATCAGAAAATTTCGCTGCAGCAACTAAGGCTGCATCACTAATTACTAATTTATGATGTTTTTCATAACGATCGCGTAAGCCGTATAAAATTTCAATTGTTTCATCAACACTCGGTTCACCTACCATTACTGGTTGAAAACGTCTTTCTAAGGCTGCATCTTTTTCGATATGCTTTCGATACTCTTCTAGAGTAGTTGCACCAATACACTGAAGCTCACCTCGTGATAATGCTGGTTTCAAAATATTGGCTGCATCAATGGCACCTTCTGCAGCACCTGCGCCAATTAATGTATGAACTTCGTCAATAACAAGAATGACATTATTTGAAGTTTTAACTTCGTCCATAATTTTCTTAAGACGTTCTTCAAATTCACCACGATATTTTGTTCCTGCAATTAATAAACCAATATCTAAAGCAACAACACGCTTGTCTTCTAAAGTATCTGGTATATCACGATTAGAAATCCGTTGTGCTAAACCTTCTGCAATAGCTGTTTTACCAACTCCAGGTTCACCAATTAAAACTGGGTTGTTTTTTGTTCTTCGACCAAGAATTTGAATAACACGCTCAATTTCTTTCGCTCGACCAACAACTGGATCTAAACGACCTTCCATTGCTTTCTGAGTTAAATTCGTGCCGAATTCTTCTAAAGTAGGAGTTGTACTTTCAGGGCCACTACCGTTTGCAGATACTTCAACAGTATCACCAAGTGATTTAACAATTTGACTCTTAACTTTTGTTAAGTCAACGCCTAAATTTTCAAGCACTCTAGCAGCAACACCTTCTCCTTCTCTAATTAGTCCTAGTAAGAGATGCTCCGTTCCAATGTAGTTGTGACCTAATTGACGAGCCTCTTCTAGTGAGAGTTCTAAAACTCTTTTTGCTCGTGGTGTAAATGGTATTTCTACAGCAACAAATCCCGAACCCCGTCCTATAATTTTTTCAACCTCAACGCGTGCATCTTTTAAATTAACACCCATTGATTTAAGAACTTTAGGGCCGATGCCTGTACCTTCACCAATTAATCCGAGCAGTATCTGTTCTGTTCCAACAAAGTTGTGGCCTAATCGTCGAGCTTCCTCTTGGGCCAACATTATAACTTTAATAGCTTTTTCAGTAAATCGTTCAAACATCTATACTGATACTACACTTAATTCAAAAAAACCAACTTTGATAATATCAATAATACCATATATTCTTATGAAATAAAAAAATGTTTCGATTGTTATTTTTATCCCAAATTTAAGATAGTTAAAAAAAATGTCCAAACTTAGCGAATGGTGTAATAATGAATTTAACAGGATACGTCCTGGGAGGTTTTTAAACCATTAAAATTAACTTAACTAAATATAAAATCATGACTACTACTTTACAAAGACGCGAGAGCGCAAGCTTCTGGGAGCAATTCTGCGCATGGATCACTTCAACTGAGAACAGACTTTACATCGGTTGGTTCGGTTGTCTAATGTTCCCTACTCTACTTACAGCTACTTCTTGTTACATTATTGCTTTTATCGCTGCACCTCCAGTAGATATCGATGGTATCCGTGAGCCAGTTGCTGGTTCTCTACTTTACGGAAACAACATCATCTCTGGTGCGGTAGTACCAAGCTCTAACGCTATCGGTGTTCACTTCTACCCAATTTGGGAAGCTGCTTCAGTTGATGAGTGGTTATACAACGGTGGTCCTTACCAGCTTGTAGTATTCCACTTCTTCATTGGTGTATGTGCTTACATTGGTCGTGAGTGGGAACTTTCATACCGTCTAGGTATGCGTCCATGGATCTGTGTTGCATTCTCAGCTCCTGTAGCTGCTGCAGCTGCAGTATTCGTAATCTACCCAATCGGTCAGGGTTCTTTCTCTGATGGTATGCCTCTAGGTATCTCTGGTACTTTCAACTTCATGCTTGTATTCCAAGCTGAGCACAACATCCTAATGCACCCATTCCACATGCTTGGTGTTGCTGGTGTATTCGGTGGTTCACTATTCTCAGCTATGCACGGTTCTCTAGTAACTTCATCTCTAATCCGTGAGACTACTGAGAACGAGTCAGCTAACTACGGTTACAAGTTCGGTCAAGAAGAAGAGACTTACAACATCGTTGCAGCTCACGGTTACTTCGGTCGTCTAATCTTCCAGTACGCTTCATTCAACAACTCACGTGCTCTTCACTTCTTCTTAGGTGCATGGCCAGTAGTTGGTATCTGGTTCACAGCAATGGGTGTAGCTACAATGGCATTCAACCTAAACGGTTTCAACTTCAACCAGTCTGTAGTTGATTCACAAGGTCGTGTAATCAACACTTGGGCGGATATCCTAAACCGTTCAAACCTAGGTATGGAAGTAATGCACGAGCGTAACGCTCACAACTTCCCTCTAGATCTAGCAGCTGGTGAGTCTCTACCAGTAGCTCTAGTTGCTCCTGCAGTTGCAGCGTAATTAGTCTATCTAGTTTAGGTAAAAAAAATAGGAGGTCTTTGACCTCCTATTTTTTTTTGTTTAATTTTGAATTTGATGTTGAAAACTTGTGAAGTTTTAATAAATAATGTTATATTTATTAATATGAAATTGAAGGCGATATGGCCAAGTGGTAAGGCAGTGGATTGCAAATTCTCTATCCCCAGTTCGAATCTGGGTGTCGCCTTAACTATATAGGGGGTATGGTGGAATGGTAGACACAACAGACTTAAAATCTGTTGACTTAATAAGTCGTGAGGGTTCAAGTCCCTCTACCCCCAATGAACATTTAAATCTTAACTAGAGTAACAATGGAACTAGATTTTATACGCAACTATTTCGTAGAAAATAAATTAAATGTGTCTTCTTTACACAATAAACCATTTCAAATTATAAATAATAACAAAAACACAAAATTAACCGGCAATCAAGATTTTCTTCATAGTTTATATAACTCAAATTTACAAATTAAATGGTCAAATTTTAATAATATTTATAAAAAACCTGAGACCAAAATACCTTTATCGGGCCCAACTGAAACAAACATATCAAAAGTTAAACCCAATAGTTTTTATAAAAGACGAACGAATACGCTACAAAAAAAATTATCTCAGGTTCCGGTTTACGTGATTTTAAATGGACGAGGTGAAATTGTTTTAGCAAACCCTCATGTTAGAAATTCAACAGATTCACAAATGGGGTTTTTTTTCATTAATCGACAAGAAGCAAAAGAATACCTTAACAATGTTCTTACGTCTGATTTTCAGGGAGCAAAAACAATCGGTGTATCGATGCATTCTGTTGGTTTAGATTTCGCTTATAAATTAATGCGACAATCAAATACAAATATTGATTTTCGATTCGTACCAAGTTTCAAAGAACTAAGAACGTTAGTAAAATCAAAAACCCACCGTAGTCTGACTTTTGATATTCCCAATCATCAAGTGCAAGACGTAAATATTAAAAAATGGAAATGGCAAAATAAAGAGAATTTATCAAAATGTTGGAAATGGGTAAAAGAAACAAAAAATGATAAATCCGAACTTCGACTAAAGTTTATCAAACGTAATAAACGAGATGAATTTAATCGAAGATTATCATTACCTTATTTGCAACGAACACATTCAAACTACCAATCCGTTAAAGGCGTTCCTATTTACATTGTTCAAACAGTAAAAGTAGAAAAATCCAAACTCGCTTCTATCAAACCAGTTATTGGTAAATTTGAAACTCAACCCCTTGAGCAACAATTTAAAAATTCGCTTAAAAGTCGTGGAGCCAATTTAAAAGTAGCAAATAAGGTGGCGAAAGAATGGCAAGATGATATTGCTACTTATATATTTTTTAATAAAATTCAAGCAGAAAATTTTTGTAGTAAAACTAAAACGACTTTAAAATCGATATCTGGAATCAAAAATGTTGATGTTGGAACAACAATTAATTCCAAACTTCGCGTTTTTAATCTAGAAGATTTCTTAGAAATTTTAGAAAATAAAATGCTGAATAGCACTCTTTTCGATGAAGAACAACAAATGAAAACACTTGAAAATATTTATTTCATTCCAGATCAGGACGCTATTAATTCAATTAAAAAACAATCTCAATCTTTACAGGTGAAACAACCTTGGTTATTTCATAAAGGCAATCGTTTCTTACTAAAAACAAAAACACTTGCTCGGTATTTAGAAATTGCTTTAACACCAGGCTTATATTAATTTATTTATTTCTGAACGAAAAAGAATAGCAAAACAAAATTTTTCGGGTATAATTAAAATTAGGCGTAGCAATTAATAAAATAACTACAATAAATTTATGTCACATAATGTAAGAGTTTACGATACTTGTATTGGATGTACTCAATGTGTTCGTGCTTGTCCATGTGATGTTCTTGAAATGGTACCTTGGGATGGTTGTAAAGCTGGTCAAATTGCGTCTGCACCACGTGCAGAAGATTGTATTGGTTGTAAAAGATGTGAAACAGCTTGTCCAACAGATTTCTTAAGTGTACGGGTTTATCTGGGAGCAGAAACGACAAGAAGTTTAGGTTTAACATATTAAATTTAACCTTAAAAAAGCTTGCAAGTAAAACGGAATTGTAATAATTTTTTCCGTTTTACTTGCAAGCTTTTTTTAATTGAATCTCTCTAAGAGTACACGTACAGATCCATTTTCAAGATTTTCTGAACGCTTAATTTGAAAATTCTCTTTTCCACTTAGGTTCAAAATCGCATTATATGCGTATCTTTGGTTAATTTGGTTTAAAAACTTATCTACCGAATAGTCTTGAGACCAAAACATTAAATCTGTTACCATTTGATATTCAGTCCCGTTCCATTTGAAACCAATATCGTAATTATTGCTTTGTTTAATAATAAGGTCGGCTGATGCTTTTTGATTGTTATACCCGTTTATTTCTAAGTTTTCAGCTGTAAACTCTAAGTTTAAATCTGTTAAACTCTTTTTTAAAATTTCAAGGTCATAGATCTTAGTCTTAATTTTTGTAAAATGAGACATATTTCAGCACTTTAGTATAATTAAATTTTTTAAGCTACTTATTAAAAATTGAGATACCTCCCAACTATATGACCACTATAGCATAATTTTAATGCTAAATGTAGTGTTATTAATCTTTTTTTTAATTAACAGCTGATTTATAAGTATCAGGAAACTTAGTCCTAGACTTTTGTACAATAATTTTGTAAACTACAAAAGTGATCTATAAATTTATCAAAGGAACGTAACAAAACAAATTTATTAGTTTATGTATAAAGAGTTAGAGTACTACGAAGCCATTTATTTAATTAGTCCGAACTTAACTGAACAGGAAGTTAGTACAAAAATGGAATTTTATCAAAATTTCCTACAAAATAAAGGAAGCCAAGTAACGGTACAAAATCGTGGCAAAAGAAGTTTAAGCTATCCGATTAAAGGATTTGAAACAGCTAATTTTATTCAAATGTTATACGTTGGCAACGGTAATTTATTAAAAGTATTAACAAAAGAAATTTTACGTGATACTCGAGTATTACGCCATTTAATTACGAAAATGCCTTCATCGTTTGAAATTTAACACAAGTTTACTATAGTAAATTTTTGATTAAGTTCAATGTCCAATACTTCAAACTTGAACTTGATTGACAAACAGTTAACCAATAAAATAAGATTATAGTATCGTTTCGCGGGATAGAGCAGTTTGGTAGCTCGTCGGGCTCATAACCCGAAGGTCAATGGTTCAAATCCGTTTCCCGCTAGTACCTTCAACCGACATTAGTTTCACAATTTACATTTGTATTGTAAATGTTGCGCAAACCGTAATGAAGAAAATTTATTTTCTGGATACTTAACTATTGCTTATTAACCGTACTATACTAGAATTGTAGCTTACTAGATCGTTCAATTAAACGCGAAGTCACACCAATTTAATACTACAAAAATAAAACTAAATTTTTATTTATGTTATTAGCCGATGATTTAAATCAAATATTACAAATATTACCTGATTTTATCCGTAAACCCCTTGAAAAGCACCCTAAACATGAATCATTGATAGAAATTGTCTTAGATCTTGGTCGCCGTCCTGAAGTACGTTTTGCCAATGAAACTGAATATTTATCGTACCGAATTATTGTTTGGCAAGATTTAGACCATATAATAAAAAAATTAGGCAAATTCAGTGGAGATAACCGTGCTGGAATTGAAAGAACACTCCACCGAATTAGTTCGATACGAAATCGACAAGGTAGCATAATTGGTTTGACTTGTCGAATTGGAAGGGCAGTTTTTGGAACTGTAAGTGTTATTCGGGATCTTTTAGAAAAACAGAAGTCAATATTAATTTTAGGTCGTCCTGGTGTAGGTAAAACAACATCTATTAGAGAAATTGCCCGTGTTTTGTCTGATGAAATGGGTAAACGAGTTATTATTATTGATACTTCTAACGAAATTGCGGGTGATGGGGATTTACCACACCCGTCGATAGGTAAATCCAGAAGAATGCAAGTAGCAAGCCCCCAAAATCAACACCAAGTTATGATTGAAGCTGTTGAGAACCATATGCCCGAAATAATTATAATTGATGAAATCGGAACGGAACTTGAAGCAGCGGCAGCTCGAACAATTGCAGAACGTGGTGTTCAATTAGTTGGTACAGCGCACGGAAATGCTTTAGAAAATTTAATTAAAAATCCGGTAATAACAGATTTAGTAGGAGGTATACAATATGTTACGCTTGGCGATGAAGAGGCAAAACGACGTGGTACGTCGAAAAGTATCTTAGAAAGAAAGGCACCGTCTACATTTGAAATTGCACTTGAAATTCATGACCCAGAAACCTGGATCATTCATGATAATGTTGATCAGTCTGTCGATTCGTTACTTCGAAATCAAAACCCATTTGTTCAAAATCGAAAAATAACAAAACAGGGTCGAATGTTAAATTGTGGTGTAAGTGGTGAGCAAAATTCAATTGATACGATTGGTTATGAAAATACATCACGTAAAAATTCAGTTGTGCGTAAGAATAATAACCGTTTGATTCAAAAGACTGCAAAAGCAACAATACAAAAATCGAAAAAAGTAACTAAAAATAACCTATATCAAAAACCATCCGAAAATAGTAATTTTTTATTTTTGTATATCTATGGTGTTAATAGTCGAGATTTAGCATCCATAATTAAAACTTTAAATTTACCGATTATAATTACCAAAGAAATTCAACATGCACATGCAATTCTTGCTTTAAACAATTTAATGAAAAATAATAAACGATTAAAACAAATTGCACATTCTTGTAAAATAAATATTTACACTATCCAAAACACCAATTTATTAAAAATTACAAAAGCTTTGCGCCAATTACTTGATGGCGTAAATATCTCGATTTCAAATGGAAAAAAGGAAAATATTAAAAATATTTCAAAAATAATTGAAAAATCTTTGTTAACGCCATTGGAAGAAGCTCGAATAGTAATTGAAGAGTTAATTATTCCACAAAAGTTAACTTTAGATTTATTACCCCAAAATAGCCAAATCCGAAAACTTCAACATGAAATAATAAATCATTATCGTTTGAAAGGGATTAGCATAGGTGATGGAAAAAATAGACGTGTACGCATTTATTCAAATTAAATTACGATAAAAAATCGAATGCAGTTCAAAATTTGTATAATTTTGAAATACGAAAAATATTTTTTGAAAAATAACACATCTTTTTCGGAAGATGTGTTAATATTTAATTAAAATGGAATAATATAATTTTGAAAGTTATTATCTTATGGCTACAATTAATTTACAAGAAGAGTATAACAAAACTGATATAAAAGGTGTAATTGCTCAATTAGAAGAAGATCTAATTGGTCTAGCTCCTGTAAAGGCAAGAATTAAAGAAATTGCAGCTTTACTGTTAGTTCAAAAACTTAGAAAAAACCTTGGTATGGGTTTAAATGCTTCTGCGGTAGGGTTACATATGTCTTTTACTGGTAGCCCAGGTACTGGTAAAACTGCTGTAGCAAACCGAATGGCTGATATTTTATTTAAATTAGGTTATATTCGTAAAGGGCACCTAATTACAGTTACGCGTGATGACCTTGTTGGTCAGTACATCGGTCACACTGCACCAAAAACAAAAGAAGTTCTTAAGCGTGCTATGGGTGGCGTGCTGTTTATTGATGAAGCTTATTACTTATATAAGCCTGACAATGAAAGAGATTATGGAGCTGAAGCGATTGAAATTTTACTTCAGGTAATGGAAAACCAACGTGAAGATCTTGTAGTAATTTTTGCAGGATATAAAGATCGAATGGATAGTTTCTATGAATCAAACCCTGGTTTATCATCACGAGTGGCGAACCACATTGATTTCCCAGATTACACTCCAGAGGAGCTTCTTCAAATCGGAGAGTTAATGCTTGAGGAGCAACAATACCGAATGACTGACAGTGCAAAAGCAGCGCTTCTAGAGTATGTAGATAAGCGTAAAGATTTACCTTTATTTGCAAATGCTAGAACAATCGATAATGCTATTGATAAAGCTCGAATGAAGCACGCAAACCGAATGTTTACATCTGGTGGTAAAGTTCTAACTAAGTCAGATCTTGTTACAATCGAAGAGCAGGATATTCGTGAAAGTAGTTTATTCGACGAAATTAAAGCTTAGATTTCAGTAATAGATTATAATTAAATAAAAATACAACTTTTAATTAAAATGGTTGAAGTATTATTATCTGGAATCGTTTTAGGACTTGTTCCGTGTACAATCGTAGGATTGTTTGTTGCTGCTTATCTACAATATCGACGTGGTAACCAATTCGGAATTTAAAAAAAACCCGGGCTTTTAATAGTTTTCTATTAAAAGTTCGGGTTTCTCTTTTATAAAATTTTTTAAACCTCGTTTTTAATCCCTAGTCCTCGACATAATCTTGGTTTAGACTTGACAGCTCCTAAGAAATGGGGTAACTTCATATCTTAGAAAGGGGTTTTATTTGTTTGAAAAAATTTATCGGGATGTAGCGCAGTTTGGTAGCGCATCTGCCTTGGGTGCAGGGTGTCGCAGGTTCAAATCCTGTCATCCCGAATTTTACAGAGTCAACATAAAAAAGTGCGTGTTTGTGATTTTTTAGGAACTCAAAACTGAAATTATAATTAGCTTTACGTGAAAAATTGTTTTTATTTTTAAATTAAAAGCGGGTGACGCGATTCGAACGCGCGACATCAACCTTGGCAAGGTTGCGCTCTACCCCTGAGCTACACCCGCTTTTTGTTTAAATCTTAAATGATTCATAGTCAAATAGTATCTTAAACGCATTTGTCTGTCAAGAACTTGGAAAACAAGGATACGCTAATATTAGTGAATATTAAATTTTTATTGGTGAATTGAAAAATTTTGATTTAGTTCAGTCAAATACATTGTATAATTCTAATTAAGGTTGTATTTCAAAAAAACAATTATCAATCATGTGCGCTCTATTTTCATAGTCAGGCGTAAAATAATTTTGTAAGAAAGTAAAAAGTTTTTCTATAAGGAGGAAAAAGTAAATGGCGTTACCTTGGTATCGTGTACATACAGTAGTTCTTAACGACCCAGGTCGATTAATCGCTGTACATCTAATGCATACTTCATTAGTTGCTGGTTGGGCTGGTTCAATGGCTTTATACGAACTTGCAGTTTTTGACCCTTCGGATCCAGTACTAAACCCTATGTGGAGACAAGGTATGTATGTAATGCCTTTCATGGCACGTTTAGGCGTAACTGATTCATGGGGTGGATGGAGTATTACTGGTGAAAGTGTTTCAAACCCAGGTATCTGGAGTTTTGAAGGTGTAGCCTTAACTCACATTGTCCTATCTGGTTTATGTTTCTTAGCAGCTGTTTGGCATTGGGTTTATTGGGATCTTGAACTTTTCAGAGATCCGCGTACAGGTGAGCCTGCGTTAGATTTACCTAAAATTTTTGGTATTCACTTATTCCTAGCAAGTTTACTTTGTTTTGGATTTGGTGCTTTCCACGTAACTGGTGCGTTTGGACCAGGTATTTGGGTTTCTGATGCTTATGGTATTACAGGTCGAGTACAAGCCGTAGCTCCTGCTTGGGGTGCTGAAGGGTTTAACCCATTCAACCCTGGTGGAATTGCGTCACACCATATTGCAGCTGGAATTTTAGGTCTGCTTGCAGGTACATTCCACTTAACTATTAGACCACCACAAAGACTTTACCGAGCTCTTCGTATGGGTAATATTGAAACTGTACTATCAAGTAGTATTTCAGCAGTATTTTTTGCTGCGTTTATTACTTCTGGTACAATGTGGTATGGTGCTGCTACAACACCAATCGAATTATTTGGCCCAACTCGTTATCAGTGGGATAGTGGATACTTCCAGCAAGAGATTGAGCGACGTGTTGAAACTTCACTAAGTGAAGGTTTATCATTAAGTCAAGCTTGGTCGCGAATTCCAGATAAATTAGCATTCTATGACTACATCGGTAATAACCCAGCAAAAGGTGGTTTATTCCGTGCAGGTCCTATGAATAAAGGTGATGGTATTGCTGAAGCTTGGTTAGGTCACCCGGTATTCCAGGATAAGGAAGGTCGTGAATTAACAGTACGAAGAATGCCTGCATTCTTCGAAACATTCCCAGTTATTTTAGTTGATAAAGACGGTATTGTTCGAGCTGATATTCCATTCAGACGAGCGGAGTCGAAATATAGTATTGAACAAGTTGGTGTTAGTTGTAACTTCTATGGTGGAAAGCTTAACGGTCAAGTGTTTACGGATGCTCCAACAGTTAAGAAATACGCTAGAAAAGCACAATTAGGTGAAGTTTTCGAATTTGATAGAACAACTTTAGAGTCTGATGGTGTATTTAGAAGTAGCCCAAGAGGTTGGTATACATTCGGACATGCTAACTTTGCACTACTATTCTTCTTAGGTCACTTATGGCATGGCGGTCGTACTCTATTCAGAGACGTTTTCGCTGGTATTGGTGCTGAAGTTTTAGAGCAAGTAGAATTTGGTGCATTCCAAAAACTTGGAGATAAAACTACTAAGAAGCAAGGTGTTGTATAAAACACTTAATTTACTCATAGTTTTTAATTATTAGAAATAAAAATGGAAGCACTAGTATATGCGTTCTTACTAATCGGAACTCTAGTTGTTATCTTCTTTGCAATTTTCTTTAGAGATCCTCCAAGAATTGTTAAGAAATAGTTAAATTAGATACTAATTAATAAAAAAAAATCATTCACAATTGTGAATGATTTTTTTTTAATCTTCATGTTCTTCGAATGGGTCACGCAATTCTTTTGAAGCTGGACCAAACGCCGTAAAAACTGAATAACCTGTTATTCCTAGGAGTAAACCTCCAATAAAAATACTTAGAATTGTTGCTGTTTCCATATCTGCCAGAATTTAATTTAACAAGTTGTACTGAAAAAACGAAATTTTGTTTATAATATTCATTATAAGTTATAAGTAAAATTACGTTAATAGAATTCAATTCTCTTTAAAATAACAATATGGCATTACGAACACGATTAGGAGAAATTTTAAGACCACTGAACTCAGAATACGGAAAAGTAGCTCCAGGTTGGGGAACAACTCCAGTAATGGGAGTTTTTATGGCTCTTTTTTTAGTATTTTTAACAATTATTCTACAAATTTATAATTCATCTATTATTTTAGAGAATGTTGATGTTGATTGGGTAACTGTAAATTAGCATTAAATTATAAATAGGTTGTCTTTTTTGATAACCTATTTTTTTTTTAATTACTAAACGGAAATGATGAGAAAAGGGTTGTTTTATTCTCAATATTTTGATATTCTTTTGAAAGTTACTGAAGCGGACGTGGCGAAATTGGTAGACGCACTAGATTTAGGTTCTAGCGAGTATTTCTCTTGAGAGTTCGAGTCTCTCCGTCCGCATTAATAGATATTGTAATTAGTTTAAAAATTAATTAGGTTAAATCGTTGCAAAAATGTGTATGAACGTGTAATATAGTTAGTAGGGCGGTTAGCTCAGTGGTAGAGCGCCTGCCTTACAAGCAGGTGGTCATAGGTTCAAATCCTATACCGCCCACTAGCAAAAACATATAAAGTAAAAAAAAAACGAGCATAACAATCACACAATTAGGTGAAGTTTGTTATGCTCGTTTTATCTAAACTTTTCGGGCTCATCGTCTAAGGGATTAGGACAGGGACCTTCTAAGTCTCTAATGTAGGTTCGAATCCTACTGGGCCTATTTTATTTGAAAACTTCTTCAAAAATTGAAGAAACCTTATCACCAGAATCAATTGATTCTAAAGGATCTTTTCTTAGACGGTGTCTAAGGCATAATGTAATAATTTCTTCAATATCCTCAACAGTAACTTCATCACGACCGTTGTATGCTGCATAAGCTTTTGCTGCACGGTTTGTTACAATATCACCACGTAATCCATCTACATCTAGATTTCCACAAACTTCTGAGATTTTAACACGAAGGGCAAAATCTAATTTTACGTCAGGTAAACGTGTTTGTGCGTCTACAATTTGTTTCTTTAAAGCATCTTGTGCTTCTTGATGCTCTTTTAAACAACTATCGGGATCTTGATCAAAGTTACTTCGTTGTTCTACAACTTGAACACGTGTTTCAGGATCACGTACTGTTCTAATTTCGGCGTGCATACCAAATCGATCCAGTAATTGAGGTCTTAATTCGCCTTCTTCGGGGTTACCTGAACCTACTAAAACAAAACGTGCTGGGTGTCGAATTGAAATACCTTCACGCTCTACTGTGTTCCACCCGGAAGCAGCCGAATCTAATAAAATATCAACTAAGTGATCATCTAAAAGATTTACTTCGTCCACGTATAAAATACCTCGATTAGCTTTGGCTAATAATCCAGGCTCGAAAGCTTTAACACCTTCAGTAAGAGCTTTTTCAATATCGATTGTTCCACATACACGATCTTCTGTCGCACCTAATGGTAAATCAACCATTGGAACTTTCTTATAATCGATCTCTAGCTCATTATTATTTAGAACACTTTTTTTAACGTTGTCACTCATTAATTCAAAATCAACATCCGATGAGTTGAATGGATCATTTGCAACTACGCGAATTTCAGGTAAAAGATCAGCAACAGCTCGAATCGTTGTTGATTTTCCAGTTCCTCTATCTCCCATAATCATTACGCCGCCAATTCTTGGGTCAATTACATTCAAGATTAATGCAAGTTTCATTTGCTCTTGTCCAATAATTGCTGTAAATGGGTAAACAGGACGCTCTGACTTGTCCTTAATTTTGTTTTCTACTGTCATTTTAAATATTTAAAAGATTACACTAACTAGATTCTACTATAAAATTGTGGGTTTTCTTAAAAAAATTACACAATCTTTCCTTTTTAAGCATCAGATTTTTCTGATGTTCTCGAAATCCAACAAATTAATAAAGTCGTTTGTTTTTAAGTAAATAAGAAACTAATGTCATCTTTCGTTACTTTAAGAAATATTATCTAATGGTATAATTTACCTTATATTAACGTTTGTAAATTTAGCCTGCAAAGTATTATGGCTCGTGTTATAGTTGTTACTTCTGGTAAGGGAGGTGTAGGTAAAACGACCACAACATCTAATTTGGGAATGGCATTCGCGCGTTTAAATTATAATACGTTATTAATGGACGCTGATGTGGGCCTTCGTAATTTAGATTTATTATTAGGTCTTGAAAATCGAATAATTTATACAGGTTCAGATGTGCTAGCAGAAACGTGTCGTCTTGACCAAGCCTTAATAAAAGATAAACGACAATCTAAATTAACGTTTTTTCCTTTATCATCAAATCAAATTAAGGAGTCGATTACCCAATCACAAATACAAAAACTTGTAGATTCCCTTGAAAATGAAAATAAATTTGATTTCATTTTAATCGACAGTCCGGCTGGAATTGATGAGGGGTTTCAAACCGCAATACATTCTGCTAAAGAAGCAATAATAGTTGTAACGCCAGAAGTTCCATCCATTAGAGATGCGGATCGTGTTATCGGATTACTTTTAGCCAAAGGTATTCGTAAAATTAGTCTTTTGGTTAATCGTATTAGACCAAATATGATTAAATCTGAAGATATGATGTCAATTGAAGACGTCAAAAATATTTTAGGAATTCCATTAATCGGCGCGATCCCAGATAATGAACAAGTTATAATAGCTTCAAACAGAGGTGAACCTATTGTATTAGAGGAAAAACTAACCCCAGCGGGTATTGCTTTTGAAAATACAGCACGTCGGTTGGTTGGTGAAGAAGTTGAATTTTTAAATTTTAATGGTTCAACATTAAAAAACCCTGTTAAACGATTTTTAGGTAATCTCCTAAATAGGTCTAAGTAAATAAATGTAATAGAGAAAACCCATATACCATAGGTTTTCTCTATCTTTAAGTTTTTTTGCGTTATTAAGCCATTCGCTTTAACTGCTGTAATGCTAGTCTACCGATGTTAAATAGTGCCCAAGAAGCAGCTGTTAAAACTGGTAGAGCAACGATTAGAAGTCTAGTATCTGCCATGAGAAGATCGATTCATATAAAATATTACTTAAAAATATTATACAACGATTAGCTACGATACCGTAAGATCTTAACTATCTTTTTTAATTTGATACCGTCGTAAATTTTTTTGATTTTTAATCCTACCAATGTCTGATATTCCATTTACACTTGATCAATTAAAAATTTTACAAACTATTTCGCTTGAAGGTAGTTTCCGAAAAGCCGCTGAAAAACTTTATATTTCTCAACCTGCAGTTAGTTTACAGATCCAAAGTTTGGAAAAACAATTAAATGTTCCTATTTTTTATAGAGATAAACGAAAAGCTCGTTTAACTGAAACTGGGCAATTATTATTAAATTATTGCGAACGGATATTAAGTTTATGCGAAGAAACGTGTCGAGCTTTAGATGAATTACAAACTTTACAATCTGGTGTATTAACTATTGGCGCCAGCCAAACAACAGGAACTTATCTTATGCCCCGTTTAATTGGCATTTTTAGGCATAAATATCCTCAAATTTCGATTGAACTACAAGTTCATTCCACACGACAAATTTCTTGGGGGGTTGCGAACGGGCAAATCGATTTAGCCGTAGTTGGCGGTGAGTTACCTACTGAACTCAATGATAGTTTGGATATAACTTCATATGCCGAAGATGAATTAGCACTTATTTTGCCACGTTCTCACCCATTTTCTTCTCTTGATTACATTGATAAAGAAGATCTTTATAGATTACGCTTTATTGCTTTAGATTCTCAATCAACTATCCGTAATGTAATTGAGAACACATTAATGCAAAACGGTATTGACAGTAAACAATTTAAAATTGAAATGGAATTAAATTCTATTGAAGCTATCAAAAATGCTGTTCAATCTGGTTTAGGTGCCTCTTTCGTTTCTGTTTCAGCAATTTCGAAAGAATTGGAATTAGGCATGCTGCATTGGGTAAAAATCAAAGATGTTCAAGTTAAACGAACACTGTCAATCATTGTTAATTCAAAACGTTACCACCATCCTACAACAAAAATTTTTAAGAAAGAAATTTTGGATATGTTTTCTATTACGCTTTAATTATTCTTTTATTAGGTATTGACAACCGTTGTTTTTTTTATTATCTTAATTGTGGTTATAAGTCATAAGCCCCCATCGTCTAGAGGCCTAGGACATCTCCCTTTCACGGAGGTAACGGGGATTCGAATTCCCCTGGGGGTAATAATAAAATTTTATAAAATAAGCCATCTAAAACAATTGAAACAAGACTACTTTAAATTGTTTATCTTGGGTCTTTAAAAAAAATTTATCCTTTTACTTAGCTTCCTTTTTTATATGGGGGGTAGACCGAAAACCGATTTGGAAACGCTTACTAAATTCAAAAAAATTCTGTTACTAATTAAGTTTTAAGAAATCTAATATCAATTTAGGTTTATAATGTAGTAAAGATAATTATATAAAAGCCAAAAAACTCTAATAAATGAGCGAATTTATTAAACCATATAATGACGATCCGTTCGTAGGAAATTTATCTACACCTGTAACAACTTCAACAGCCACTAAACTTTATTTAGGTAACTTACCAATTTATCGTAAAGGCCTATCCCCTTTATTACGTGGGCTTGAAGTAGGTATGGCACACGGATATTTTTTAGTTGGACCTTTTTATATTCTTGGTCCATTACGTAACTCTGAAAATGCACTTCTTGTTGGACTGACTTCCGCTATTGGTTTAATCCTATTTTTAACAGTTGGGTTAACTATTTACGGATTAGCTACATTTCAAGATAGTTCAGGCGAAGGTCTGCAATCTGCTAAAGGTTGGAGAAAGTTCACTGGTGGTTTTTTTGCCGGTTCAGTAGGTGGAGCTATAGTTGCTTATGTACTATTAAATAATATTGCTTTTTTCGCCTAAAAAAAAAATCAGAAAGAGAAATAAAATTCTCTTTCTGATTTTTTACCCTAAGTAACTAATTAGCAAGGTTAAAATAAAAAAGCTAATGACAAGAAACCAAGTAAATTTACGGAAATTTTTTTGGCCTTCACTCGCATTTGAAAATACTAAACTCAAATTATTACTATTACTAACGGAATTCGTTGGAGTTGTTATGAGTATAATTCCGATTATTGCAATAGATAAAATAATCCAAATTTGTTCAATTATAGTCATAATTGGCTAAGTTGTATTTCAAACTATTTATTTGTTTATTCGCCTTGAATTTTAAGCAATCCAAAACCTACACTTAAACCTGTTAAGGTTAAAGCCCACATTATTCCTGCTGTAGTAAAAATTTCTTTAGTCATGTTTTTAAAAAGTTTAAATTAGAAGCCGTTTCTTCCCCAAACAACTAGTGCTAGCGAAAAGCTAAACATTACCATAAGAGATGACCAGCCTAAGCTTAAAATGTCCATATAAGAATGTAAAGTTTAATATGATAATAACTAGAACTAGTAGAATCACTTTGATATTATTATAACATCTATCTTTAATAGTACAATTATTCCCTTTGAAAAATCGTTCAGCTTCAAATTTTTGCCGGACGTTAAAATGATAAGGAGAGGATGGGATTCGAACCCACGGTACATGCAATATGTACATCAGATTAGCAATCTAAAGCTTTCAACCACTCAGCCACCTCTCCTTTCTATTGCCTTTATTAAATATAACACTAGAAAAACAAAGTTAATAGTTTTTTTTGCTTAGACACGCCCTGAAGGACTTGAACCCTCGACATCAGGTTTTGGAAACCTACGTTCTACCAACTGAACTAAGAGCGCGTATTTATTTACTTTAATATAATTTTTTTTGATCCAAAAAGTCAACTACGGGGATTAAATCGGTCTTTTGACCGATTTAATCCCCGTATTTTTGTTCTTTGAACCTTTTTTAAATAGTTTCCGTACTAAAGGTTACCTCTTTTGAAATATAAAAGGAAAATAATCGCAGGCCCAGATAAAATAACGGCACTAACTGAGATTAATTGAGCAATAACGTTTAAGTTCATCTTTTTTAATTTAGATAAAATATATAAAGTTGTTTAAAAACAACTGCAACTAGTTAATACATAATTATAACAGAATTACTAAATTATTTAGTAAATATTCATTTTTTATTTAGTTGAATTAAGACTCCTTGTTCGACTAGTTTTTACAATTCTTCTAAACTCTTCTTGAAATGATAATACGGCTCGATTAGATGTTCCACCTGTTACTAAGTCAAAATTGGATTCAAGTTCCCATATTTGTGAATAAGAGAGAAAACTAACATAAATACTAACCATTAAGAAAAAAAATGAGAAATATACGATCGGAATTCCTGGATCTTTTTTAATTTGTAAGCCGGTACTCGTTATAAATTCATTAAATGTGATTTGAGATTTTTGATTTATTGCAATCTTAGAGCCTATGGTTGACTCTGTAAGCAATGTTCCCTTTTTATCATAGACCAATACATTGCCTCGCAGATCATTTATTAAAATAAGTAATGTATTATTCTCAGAGGTTTTAGTTAATGGTACTGAGGTAAACCAAAATCGCCGCCCGTTTTTATTAATTTTTTGTAGAGGTAATTGAATTGGTAAATCCTCATTCACTTGCACTTTTAACCCTACTATATTCCAATCGGTTTGGTATATAGTTAAGCCATTATTTACAAATGGTTCATTTACAAATATTTTCTTTCGTTTGGTTTCAATCCCTTGTTGATTTAACGCTGAGATATCAGAATAAAATTGATTGGTTTTTAGATCATCTGTGTAAGTAATCCAAAAATCGTTAACGCGCCAAGAAATATCTTGTGGAATTTGACTAATATTTCCTGATTTAATAAGATTTTGTAAATGAAAAATCTCACCTCTCGGAACAACTTCTTGTGCGTTATAACTGGTAAAAGAACTTACACTCGACCCAATCATTAGTAGAATAATACTAAAATGAACAACTATTGGACCAATACGTCCAAATAATCCTTTGTAACTATAATTGGTTTTACCTTGTCGAAAATTATGATAATTATTTTGATGTAAACCATAACTAAAGGTATTCGATAAAGTTTTTTCAATATCTGTTTGAATAGCAAGTTTTCTGTATTGATTACTATTTTGAAAAAATTGCCACAAACGAAATTTTCGTACAACAGGTAATTGTGTTGTAAAAGTACACGCTAACAATGATGAGCCGAATAGTAGTAAAATAAATAAAAACAATGGTGCTGTATAAATTTGGTTTAGATTTAAATTGATTAAAAATTTCCAATCAATAAATCCCCAAATTGGTTTGGTTTCGGGATAATTTTCTTTGTAAAAGGCTAAAGTTTGGTCTTGTTCGATAAAAGTTCCTAGGGCTATTAATATCCCAATAATAAACAAGAGAGCAATAGCTACTTTTAAATTGGCTAATTTTTTACTTCCATTTTTTAATATACGAAACATCTAAATGTTAAATTAATATCAAGTAATTTATTTGATCTATAATATAGTTTTGTTTTTATCTAGACTAGAAGAAAAAGTTTGACTGCGAAAGGTTGATATTTTTAACTAAATTTCTAGTTTTTTAAGGTCGTTTACAATATCTAATTTCCGACTTGGTTAATAAAAAAACTTTATATACTTGTCAAAATGTCTTGAATACATTACTATTGTAACATAGTTTAAGTAGCCGGGATAGCTCAGTTGGTAGAGCAGTGGATTGAAAATCCTCGTGTCTCCAGTTCAAATCTGGATCCTGGCATTATAGGTTTGTGTTTCTGGATTAAACTTTTAAAGAGGTTTTTTGAATCGTTGTTGTAGTCATAATGGTAAATTTGTAGTTGCTTGAACCAATACATTAATAAATCTTATCATAACAATAAGTAGAGTTGGCGGTAGTTTGGGCTTGTATAGTGCTAAATTAGTATAAAAAGAGGAATAGCTCTATTTTGCTTATTATGTATTTGGATTGTTTTTAACATTTCCAAAAAGCACATAAAATCCAGCAACCGTTTATCATAACTCTTAAAACCTGGAGGTTTTCATGTCTCAAGCCGTTGAATCACGTACTCGTATTAAAAGTGAGCGTTACGAATCTGGTGTAATCCCTTATGCTAAAATGGGTTACTGGGATCCAGACTACACAATTAAAGAAACAGATGTTCTAGCACTATTCCGTTGTACTCCACAGCCTGGTGTTGACCCTGTAGAAGCAGCTGCAGCACTTGCAGGTGAGTCTTCAACAGCTACTTGGACTGTTGTATGGACTGACCTACTAACTGCATGTGATCTATACCGTGCGAAAGCATACCGTGTAGACCCTGTACCTAGTTCTCCTGATGTTTACTTCTGTTACATCGCTTACGATCTAGATCTATTTGAGGAAGGTTCACTTGCTAACCTAACTGCATCAATCATTGGTAACATTTTCGGTTTCAAGGCTGTTAAGGCTCTTAGACTTGAAGATATGCGTTTCCCTGTAGCTCTTCTAAAGACTTACCAAGGTCCAGCTACTGGTATCGTTGTAGAGCGTGAGCGTATGGATAAGTACGGTCGTCCTTTCCTAGGTGCTACAGTTAAGCCTAAGCTAGGTCTTTCTGGTAAGAACTATGGTCGTGTAGTATTCGAAGGTCTTAAAGGTGGTCTAGACTTCCTTAAGGATGATGAGAACATTAACTCACAGCCATTCATGCGTTACAGAGAGCGTTTCCTATTCTGTATGGAAGGTGTTAACCACGCTGCTGCTGCTTCAGGTGAAGTTAAGGGTCACTACCTAAACGCTACTGCTGCAACAATGGAAGATATGTATGAGCGTGCTGAGTTCTCTAAAGAAGTTGGTTCAATCATTACAATGATCGACCTAGTAATCGGTTACACTGCTATCCAGACTATGGGTAAGTGGGCTCGTAAGAACGATATGATTCTTCACCTACACCGTGCAGGTAACTCAACTTACTCTCGTCAGAAGGCTCACGGTATGAACTTCCGTGTAATCTGTAAGTGGATGCGTATGGCTGGTGTTGACCACATTCACGCTGGTACTGTAGTAGGTAAGCTAGAAGGTGATCCTCTAATGATTAAAGGATTCTACAACACTCTACTTGACTTCAAGACTGGTGTTGATCTACCTCAAGGTTTATTCTTCGCACAGGATTGGGCTTCTCTACGTAAGTGTGTACCAGTAGCTTCTGGTGGTATTCACTGTGGTCAGATGCACCAACTAATCAACTACCTAGGTGTTGATTGTGTACTTCAGTTTGGTGGTGGTACAATTGGTCACCCAGATGGTATCCAAGCTGGTGCAACTGCTAACCGTGTAGCACTTGAGTCTATGCTTCTAGCTGCTAACGAAGGTCGTGCTTACATCGAAGAAGGTCCTCAGATCCTTCGTGATGCTGCTAAGACTTGTGGTCCTCTACAAACTGCACTTGATCTATGGAAGGATATTACATTCAACTATGCTTCTACTGATACTGCAGACTTCGTTGAAACACCGACTGCAAACGTATAATTTTTAAAATTCTATAAGAACTCTATTTATTTAGAGTTCTTACAAAATAATAATTTATTAATTTTCATTTACGGAGTAACTAGATAATGAAACTAACTCAAGGAACTTTTTCTTTTCTTCCTGACCTAACTGATGAGCAAATCTCAAAGCAGGTTCAGTTCTGTATTAACAACAACTTCGCAATGTCTGTAGAGTACACTGACGATGCACACCCACGTAACGCTTACTGGGAAATGTGGGGTCTTCCTTTATTTGATGTAAAGGATCCTGCAGCTGTAGTATTCGAGGTTAACATGGCACGTAAGGCTAAGCCTAACTACTACATCAAGGTTGTTGCATACGATAACGCACGTGGTGTTGAGACTTCTGTAATCTCATTCATCGTTCAGCGTCCTGCTTACGAGCCAGGATTCAAGATCATCCGTCAAGAAGCTGCTGGTCGTAACCTTGTTTACACTCTTGAGCCATACGCTACTTCTAAGCCTGAAGGTGAGCGTTACTAATTTTTTATTAAATTAGTTTCGGCTTTATGTAAATAAAGTAAAAAAAAAAGAAGAGTCGCAAGACTCTTCTTTTTTTTTGTTTTAATTTTATGCTACTGCTTGAACACGTGCTTTTGATTTACGTAATTCAATAGTTGCTTCAATCTTTTCTTTTTTAGTTTCCGCCTCATCAACTAATAGAGTATTTTTTTCTAATTCTTCTTGGGCAGTCTTCGGGTCGATTGAGCTCCCTTCTTCTGCACCATTACATAGAATAGTTACTTTATTGTCTTCTACTTCAGCAAAACCTTCCATTAATACAATTGAGGCCCAGTTCCCGTCAGTTTTTAAGCGCATTACTCCAATATCAAGTGCTGTAAGTAATGGCGCGTGGTCACTTAGGATACCAACTTGACCTGTGCTGCTTGGAAGAATTACTTCATCAGCTGGCGCATCCCAAACCGTTTGGTCTGGAGTAATTACACGAACGTTTAAACTCATTTTAAATTATGCTTTTAGTTTTTCAGCTTTTTCGATTGCTTCGTTCATATCACCTACTAAGTAGAATGACTGCTCAGGTAAATCATCATAACCACCATCTAGTAATTTTGTGAAACCATCAATAGCATCAGCTAACGATACATATTTACCAGGCGAACCTGTAAAGATTTCTGCAACGAAGAATGGCTGTGATAAGAAACGTTCTACTTTACGTGCTCGAGCAACAGTTAGACGATCTTCTTCTGATAATTCATCAAGACCTAAAATCGCAATAATATCCTGAAGTTCTTTGTAACGTTGTAATGTTTCTTTAATTCTTTGAGCTGTAGCATAGTGAACATCACCAATAATTTCTGGCTGAAGCATTGTAGATGTCGAATCTAATGGATCTACTGCTGGGTAAATACCTTTAGAAGCTAAACCACGTGATAGTACTGTTGTTGCATCTAAGTGTGCAAATGTTGTAGCTGGTGCTGGGTCTGTTAAATCATCAGCTGGAACATAAACAGCCTGAATAGACGTAATAGAACCCTCGTTAGTCGATGTAATTCGCTCTTGTAGTACACCCATTTCAGTTGCTAATGTAGGCTGGTAACCTACCGCTGATGGCATACGACCTAATAAAGCAGATACTTCAGATCCAGCTTGAACAAATCGGAAAATGTTATCAATGAATAGTAAAACGTCTTGCTTGTTTACATCACGGAAATATTCCGCCATTGTTAACGCTGTTAATCCAACACGCATTCTTGCTCCAGGTGGTTCGTTCATCTGACCGTAAACTAGTGCTACTTTTGATTCAGACAGATTCTTTTCGTTAATTACACCAGATTCCTTCATTTCACAGTATAAGTCGTTACCCTCACGAGTACGCTCACCTACACCACCGAAAACTGATACACCACCGTGTGCTTTTGCGATGTTGTTAATTAATTCCATAATCAGTACAGTTTTACCTACACCAGCACCACCAAATAAACCAATTTTTCCACCACGTCGGTAAGGAGCTAGAAGATCTACAACCTTAATACCAGTTTCGAAAACTGAAGGCTTTGTTTCTAGGTCTGTAAATGCAGGAGCTGCTCTGTGAATAGGTAATCCAGATTGTGCATCACAAGGCCCCATTTCATCTACCGGCTCACCTAAAACGTTAAAAATACGTCCTAGAGTTGCTGTTCCAACAGGTACTGTAATTGGTGCGCCAGTATCCGTTACAGGAGCTCCTCTTTTTAAACCATCAGTAGTCGTCATAGAAACGGCTCTTACTTTGTTATTACCTAGAAGCTGTTGAACTTCACAAGTAACATTTTCACCCTTATCTGAAGAAATAACTAAGGCGTTATAAACTTTTGGTAAATCACCACTCGGGAATTCTACGTCAACTACAGGACCGATAATTTGAGCAATTAGACCTGTTTGTGTAGCAGTTGCAACCATACTATAAAATACTTTTTATTATAAATTTACTTAAGGTATAGACAAAATTTCGAAATCCTAGAATTTCTTTAAATAAATAAAGAATTTCTAGGATCTATATTTTATGATACCAGTTAATGATAACTAGTTCTAGTATTGTCAGTTAATTATTTTTATCTAAATCCTACTGAAGCTTGCCAAACAAAGGCTAGTAAAAGAAAAAATACAGGAATAGCTGGCATTATGTCCACGATTGGACGAAATACACCGTAAGGCTCAGGTAAGTAAGATAGTAAGAAATTTACATCCATTTCGTGTTTCTGTCGTTACAAAAAATTCTAAAAACTATACGAATAGTATACAATAAATCGAAGTATATTGATTACACCTTATGTAAAGATTGTGGTAATTTCGAATTCGCCAATCTATTTAAAGATTTTTCAATTATTACATATCGGAATATCCTAAATTTAGGATAGTAAATCTGAAGCGAAATTTCTGGGGTTTTGGGATTTTGTTATAAGGGTAAATAGGTAAATATTTTATTTTCGTTTTCTTGCGTTTTTAAAAATTGTTTTGTCTTTTTTCCATTTTATTCAACGCAAGAAAATTTGTTTAAACGTATAGTTGTCTGCCTAACCCGATTGCAAAAATTGCGGCAATTAGAGCAATTCCTAATGCTAGAAAAATTTGACCGTCAGTAATCATGTTGTTTAATATGAATAAAAAATTAATATTTTATTTAGCTACCCAGTTTGAAGGCGTCAACAATTAAGCCATATATCAAACCAACTTTAAGATAATTTATTAAGTTCAGTAATCTTATTATATAATATTTTTCTTTTAAAAAAGATACAATTTTTGATGCTATTAAATAAAACATTTTATTTAAAATTTCGAGACAAGCTACAACTAATGCAGCTCCAACAATTGCCCATTCCTGCAATTCACCTAATGTCGTGTCTAGAATGCTTGAGAGCATAAACCCGCCAAAAAATCCAATTAAGTTTATTAGCATTAAAAGTAGCTATTTCAAAAATTAATACTACAAAGTAAATTAAATTTTACCAAATTGCTGATTTTTTGAGTATTACAATTAATATACTATGTTTACTTAAAATTTGACTTTTCTGACTATTAACTATATTTATTAGCACAGCCTCTTTTACCGGTTTTTAACTTTGGGAATAAAATTTAAGGGAATTTATCTTAGAATGTTTTTTTATTTTTTCATTGTAACTTATGTTAAAATCTAAATAAGCGGTTATTTTAATCGTTCCAATACTTTTACGGGTATTTGGAAATACTTAATTTCGTTTTTAAAATTAAGATATGTCAGATATATTAAACTTACAAATACCTTCACCGACATTTGGTGGAAGCACAGGCGGTTGGTTAAGAGCTGCTGAAACTGAAGAAAAATATGCTATTACTTGGACAAGTAAAAAGGAGCAAATTTTCGAAATGCCAACTAGTGGTGCTGCGATAATGCAAAAAGGTGAAAACCTATTGTATTTAGCAAAGAAAGAGCAATGCTTAGCATTAGGCACACAACTTCGTACACTATTTAAAATCTCCGATTATAAGATTTATAGAATATTTCCAAATAGCGAAGTGCAATATTTACATCCGAAAGATGGTGTTTTCCCTGAGAAATTAAATGAGGGCCGTGTTGGTGTAGGTAACATCGGTCATTCGATCGGTAAAAACCCAAATCCGGTCAATGTTAAATTTAGTGGTAAAAATACGTTTGACGGTTAAGCAAATTTTGATTTTATAGCCTATAATTAAATCTAATTAGCTTATAGGAATATTACTACTAGAGTAATATTCAGTTATTAAAAATATATAAATACAATTAACTACCCAAAGATGCTAAAGAACAAGTTTTTATTAGGGAGTGTTTTAGCGGCTTTTGTTTTCGGTACTCAAGTTTCTACAGTTAACGCTTTAGAGCTAGACGAAGATACAAGAACAGTAGTACTTGATTCAAAAGGAAACACTGTAGTTTTAACTCCAGAGCAAGTTAAGCGAGGTAAGCGTTTATTTAACAACGCCTGTGGTACTTGTCATGTTGGTGGTGTTACAAAAACAAACCCTAACGTAGGTTTAGACGTAGAGTCTTTAAGTTTAGCAACTCCATCGCGTGATAACGTAACAAACTTGGTAGCATATTTCAAAGATCCAATGAGTTATGACGGAGCTGATTCCATCTCTGAAATCCACCCAAGTATTAAGAGTGCCGACATTTTTCCAAAGATGCGTTCACTTACAGACGAAGATTTATTTGCTATAGCAGGTCATATTTTAACGCAGCCTAAGATCGTTAACGAAAAATGGGGTGGCGGTAAGATTTACTATTAACAAACTTTTTTCGAAAGAGATTATTTTTTGTAATAATTTCTTTCGAATTTTTTTTATACATTTTTAGGTATTGCATTTTCAAAAAAATTTGTTACCCTTATATAGGTGAGAACATTAAAAGCTGGTGTAGCTCAATTGGTAGAGCAACTGATTTGTAATCAGTAGGTTATGAGTTCAAGTCTCTTCACTAGCTATTTTTTTAAAATTTCTTGAATAACTAAGTGTATATTTCGACAATAAACAAACAATCTTTATCAACAACGAATTTTCTAGTTGCCGATATTATTAGCTTAAATTGTGCTTTGACAGCATTAAATGGGTTTTTACCAGACGAGTATCAAAAAACTTCAATTTTTTTAGTTTGGAGTCGTCTAAATTATTCAGATTTAGACCCTACTTTTTTAGGTTTAATGTACAACATATCTAAGTATAACGATATTCAAATTATCGCTGCAGATATGGTTACTTTTTTGCAGCAACTTTCTTTAAATTCCTTTCGATCTACTGATTCTAATATTGAATATTTTAACGAGATTCAAATTTATCTTAAAAAATTTAATTTTTTAATGTCCCGTAGGAACCTATTTTATCCCATAAAATCAATAAATCTTGATATATTAGCGTTTGAAATGCTTTTTATTCTTTCTGGAGATTAATCCGTAATTGGGCCGAGTAGGATTTGAACCTACGTAAGCTATGCTAGCGGATTTACAATCCGCCCCCATTAACCACTCGGGCATCGACCCATCTTATATATTCTTTTGTTAGAATAACATAAAAAAAATTTAGTGTCTAATACACACGATTTCAGCAAACTTTTTTTGAAATCGTACGTATTAGTTTTGTTTAATATTCTTTATTTTTCAACTGAAAAATCAGTTTCTATAGTATTACCATCATCTGGTGTAGCACCAGCAGACTCAGCGTTACTATAAATTTTTTGGCCTACTTCCATCATTGTTTTGTTTAAATCCTCTGTTAAATCTTTCATACTAGTGTAATTTTCTTGTTGAACGGCGTCTTCAAGCGATTTTACCAGGGATTCAATTTTTTCTTTATCTTCCGAAGCCATTTTGTCGCCAATTTCGTCTAATTGTTTTTTCGTTTGGTAACAAAGGGATTCTGATTGATTAACTGTTTGAATATTTTCAGATTTTTCTTTATCTGCTGTTGCATTTGCTTCAGCTTCATCTACCATACGTTCTACTTCGTCTTTGTCTAATGTCGAAGCCCCAGTGATAGTAATAGATTGTTGTTTGTTCGTTGCTGTATCTTTTGCAGTAACAGATAGGATTCCATTTGCATCAATATCAAAGGTTACTTCGATTTGAGGTACACCACGTGGTGCTGCTGCTATTCCATCTAATCTGAACGTACCTAAACTTTTGTTATCTTTTGCTAATTCACGTTCACCCTGAAGTACATGAATTTCAACATTAGGTTGGTTATCAACAGCAGTTGAAAACGTTTCAGATTTTTTTGTCGGAATAATTGTATTTCGTGGTGTTATTTTTGTTGAAATTCCACCAAGTGTTTCGACACCTAAAGAAAGTGGTGTTACATCTAGCAGAAGAATATCTTTAACTTCGCCACCTAAAACTCCAGCTTGTACTGCCGCACCAACAGCAACAACTTCATCTGGATTAACTGTTTGGTTTGGATCTTTTCCAAGTAATTTTTTCACTAAAGATTGGACAGCAGGAATTCTTGTTGAACCACCAACTAAAACATTTTGATCAATATCGTCCGGTTTTACTTCAGCATCTTTTAGTGAATTTGTAATCGGTGTTGTACATCGATCAATTAATTTAGCACAAAGTTCTTCAAACTTTGCGCGAGTTAAATCACGTTCTAAATGTTTTGGACCCTCCGGTGTAACTGAAATAAATGGTAAATTAATAGATGTTTGTGTAACAGCTGAAAGCTCAATTTTTGCTTTCTCAGCTGCTTCTGTAAGACGTTGTAATGCTTGGCTATCAAGTGTTAAATCAATACCTTCGTCATTTTTGAATTCTTGAACAAGCCATTGAACAATCTTTTCATCGAAGTCATCCCCACCTAAATGAGTATCTCCTGAAGTTGCTAATACTTCAAAAACACCGTCCCCAACTTCAAGTATTGAAACATCAAATGTTCCACCACCTAAATCAAACACTAGTATCGTTTCATTATCTTTTTTATCTAAACCGTATGATAACGAAGCTGCCGTAGGTTCATTTATAATTCGTAGAACTTCTAAACCTGCGATTTTACCAGCGTCTTTTGTCGCTTGTCTTTGTGAATCATTAAAATAAGCCGGCACTGTTACTACAGCTTGTTTTACAGTTTCGCCTAAGTACTTTGTTGCATCATCAGCTAATTTTCTAAGAACTTGTGCTGATATTTCCTCGGCGGCAAATTGTTTATTAAGTGCTGGACAATCCAGCTTAATAATATCTTCAGTTTGCACTACTTTATAGGAAACTTGTCTAAGTTCTTCTGTAACCTCACTTGTTTTTCTTCCGATAAATCGTTTTACTGAGTAAAATGTATTTTCAGGATTTATCACCGCTTGACGCTTAGCAATCTGACCAACTAATAAGTCGCCTTTTTTTGTATACGCTACAACTGAAGGTGTTGTACGTTGGCCTTCTGCATTTGTAATTACTTCCGGTTTACCACCCTCCATAACAGCAACTACTGAATTTGTAGTTCCTAAGTCAATACCTATAACTTTTGCCATATTAAAATTTTTTACCTTGTTAATCTATTTTTATTCTATTTTGTTATCAATTATTACGGACAACCAAACGGTGTAATATAGACTATTTACCGCATATTATCTGGACATTCTCTCTAATCCTTAATATACTATTAGTATTCTTGACTATACAAGGTTAAGTAATAAAAAAAATTTAGATTTTTTTGCATTGTCAATGTGATATGTACCGCTAGTTAAATTTTATGGAAGTTGGGCTTTTCGGTAAAAAGTTAGGCATGACACAGATCTTTGATGATCAAGGATCAATTATTCCAGTGACACTTGTCGAGGTAAAACCTTGTCAAGTAAGCCAGATTAAAACTATAGACAGCGATAGCTATAATGCTATTCAAATAGCTTACTTTGAGGAAAATTTAAACCGTCTTACGAAACCGACTTTAGGGCATCTTAAAAAGTCCGGTGACAAAGGGTTTAAATCGTTTGCTGAATTTCGTGTCTCTAAACCACAAGATTACAAATTGGGACAAAAAATTACAGTTGATTCGTTAGATGTAGGTCAAAAAGTAAAAGTTTCTGGTAACAGTATCGGAAAAGGATTTGCTGGAAACCAAAAACGACATAATTTCAGTCGAGGACCAATGACTCACGGTTCCAAGAATCACCGTTTACCGGGGTCAATCGGTGCTGGTAGTACACCTGGGCGTGTTTATCCAGGTAAAAAGATGGCTGGTCATCTAGGTAATAAAAAAATTACCATTAAAAACAGTGAAATTGTTTTTGTTAATAACGAAGAAAATATTGCTGTATTAAAAGGTTCTCTACCAGGCAAAATGGGGAATGTCTTAAAAATAATACCAAGCAATTAATTTACTATTAATTGAATTTTTGTAAACAATATGGAAATAAGCAAACAATCATTTATTGATTTAATTAAATTCCCTATTTGTACTGAAAAAACGATTCGACTTCTTCAACAGAATCAATATAGCTTTGCTGTAGATCCAAAAGCTAAAAAATCAACTATTAAACAGGCTGTAGAACAATTATTTGACGTAGATGTAACATCAGTTAATACTTCACTACAACCTATTCGTAAAAAACGAGTTGGTAAATTTTTAGGTCGAAAAGCACGGTATAAGAGGGCAATTGTTACACTTGCACCAGACAACAGTATAACGTTATTTGAAGACTCTTAGAGTCTAAAAAGATACGGGTTAAGTAAAAAAAATTTAAAAATATGGCAATTCGTTTGTATAGGGCTTATAGTCCAGGTACACGTACACGCTCTAGTCTTTATTATGATGATATAACATCATCAAAGCCCGAGCGTTCTTTAACTTTTGGTAAAAAAGCATGTAGTGGCCGAAATAATCGAGGGTTAATTACTCTTAAGAATCGTGGTGGTGCGCATAAGCGAAAATATCGAATTATCGATTTTAAGCGAAAGGAGACTTCTTTTTCTGCAAAAGTGGCGAGCATTCAATATGATCCAAATCGAAATGCTCGAATTGCTCTTCTAAACTACGAGGATGGGTCAAAGAGTTATATTATTTGTCCGCGTGCTTTAAAAGTTGGCATGTCAGTTTATTCCGGTAGCGATGTACCCATTGAAATCGGAAATGCGATGCCTTTAGCTGCTATTCCTTTAGGAAGTATTGTTCATAATATTGAATTAACACTAGGGAAAGGCGGCCAAATTGCACGAGCGGCAGGTGCTTATGCTCAACTTATTGCTAAGCAAGGTGATTTTGTTACTTTAAAATTACCTTCTAATGAAATACGTTTAGTCAATAATCGTTGTTATGCAACGCTTGGTCAAGTAGGTAACGTTGAAGCTATCAACGTAACACTTGGAAAAGCAGGTAGAAATCGTTGGTTAGGTCACCGTCCTAAAGTTCGTGGTGTTGTGCAAAACCCGATTGATCACCCACACGGTGGTGGTGAAGGCCGTTCACCTATTGGACGTGCACGACCTGTTAATCCTTGGGGTAAACCGGCGTTAGGTATTAAAACACGAAAACCAACTAAAGCGAGTAGTCGTTATATACTTCGTTCGCGTCGTTAGTTTGGAATAAATTTATAAATTAAAGTTTTTAAAATGCCTCGTTCTTTAAAAAAAGGTCCTTTTGTTGCATCAAACATTAGTGAAGCGGTTGAAAAAATGAATCTAAGCGGCAAAAAAGATGTTATTCGTACATGGTCACGTTCATCTACTATTTTGCCTACTATGATCGGACATACTTTTGCGGTTTATAACGGTAAACAACATGTTCCGGTATTCGTATCTGATCAAATGGTGGGTCATAAATTAGGTGAATTTTCCCCGACACGAACATTTAGATCTCATATTAAAAAAGATAAAAAAGCACGCCGCTAGTTCTTATTCTTGTTTGTTATTATGAAAAAAACACCTTTACAACAAAATGAAGTTAGAGCTGTTTCGAAATATATTCGAATGTCGCCGACTAAGGTAAGACGAGTTCTAAGACAAATTCAAGGAAAAAATTATAGTGAGGCATTACTTCTTTTGGAGTTCATGCCTTATGTTTCATGTGATCCAATTATAAAAGTTTTACGTTCAGCTGCGGCTAACGCAAAAAACAATTCTGGATTTGATGAAAAAAGTATGTTTGTTAAGCTAGCGTTTGTGGATCAAGGTCCTGTAATGAAACGGTTTAGACCAAGAGCACAAGGTCGAGCGTTTCGTATTCAGAAAGCTACATCTCATATAACGATCGTATTAGCTTCATAAAAAACTAAAAAAAAATTAACCAATAAAAAATTCGTGGGACAAAAAACACATCCAACAGGCTTTCGAATTGGAGTTAATAAATTGCACAACTCCACATGGTTTGCAAACTACGGTGCATACAGTAAGGTCCTAGAAGAAGATTATAAGATTAGGAAATTCTTTGAGAAAGAACTAGAATCGGTATACAGCAAAGCTGGAATATCTAATCTAGAAATTAAACGTAAAGTAAACCAATTTGAGTTATTAATTTATGCCGCTCGCCCAAAGATTTTTGCTGCAGCTGCGGAAGAAAAATCTTTAGTTGAAGAGTTAACTTTTAAACTTAATAAGTTGTTTAAAGGTTCAAAAAAAATTCGCATAAGAATTGTTCAAGTAGATAAAAGTGAAACAGAGAGTTCTTTAGTTGCAAGAGCTTTAGGAGATCAGTTAGAAAAACGTGTGGCTTTTAGAAAAGCTATGCGTCAAATGTCTGCTCGTCTTCAAAAAAGTGGCATTAAAGGTTTTAAGATTCAGGTTTCGGGACGATTAAATGGTGCCGAAATTGCCAGAGCAGAATGGGTACGCGAAGGTCGAGTACCTCTTCAAACTATACGCGCCGATATTAGTTATGCCACTCATAGGGCTTATACAACATACGGGGTATTAGGTATTAAAGTTTGGATTTTTAATAAAGAACTTATCTAAACTATTAAAAAATTTAAATATATATTTTATGTTACTCCCTAAAAGAACTAAGTTTCGGAAGTTACATCGAGGAAGACTTAAAGGAATTGCTACAAAATCGAATACGATTGTTTTTGGGGACTACGGAATACAAGCTTTAGAGCCTGTGTGGTTAACTTCCAGACAGATCGAAGCAACTAGACGTAGTATTACACGATACGTTAGACGAACAGGAAAGATCTGGATTCGCGTATTCCCTGATAAACCTATTACGGAGCGTCCTGCAGAAACTCGAATGGGTTCTGGTAAAGGTGCACCAGCTTATTGGGTTGCTGTGGTTAAACCTGGAAATATTATTTTTGAAATTAATGGGTTAAAACGAGAGACGGCTTACAAAGTTTTAAAAACTGCTGCTTATAAATTACCTATTAAAACAAAAATTATAGATCGGGTGCCTGCTAAAAGTTAAACCTCTATAAATCGTTAAATATTATTTATTTAAGCATGGCTGTAAAAGAAAAAACAGGAGTTGTTGTTAGTGACAGCATGATAAATACTCGGATTGTCGCTGTAAGCGATAGGGTTAATCATAAACGATATTCAAAGGTTGTTACAAGAACAAAACGTTATGCTGTACATGATCAAGATTCTGTTTCGAAAATCGGTGATCTAGTAAAAATTCAGCAATCGCAACCCATTAGTAAAACTAAAAAATGGGTTCTTTTGAATATTTTAAGAAAATCTTCTACATAGTTTTTGTAAGTTAAAAATGATACAACCGCAAACTTGTTTGAACGTTGCTGATAATAGTGGTGCAAAAAAATTAATGTGTATCCGAATTCTTGGCAGTAACCGACGTTATGGTAATGTCGGGGATGTTATTATTGGTGTTGTAAAAGATGCAACGCCTAACCTTACCGTAAAGAGATCTGATGTTGTAAGAGCGGTTATTGTTCGTACAAAACAATCTGTTTTTAGAAAGGATGGTTCGCGTTTAAGGTTTGATGATAATGCATCTGTTATTATTAATAAAGAAAATAACCCACGTGGCACTAGAATTTTTGGGCCTATTGCACGTGAACTAAAGGAAAGTGGATTTTCAAAAATTGTTTCTTTAGCTCCAGAAGTGCTGTAGTGTGTTAGTTTTGAAAAATCGTTAATTATTAATCTAATTTTTTCGCTACTAAGATGCAGCAAGATTTGAAAAATTTATATAAAGAAAAAATTGTTCCAGCTTTAGTTCAAGAATTTGAATATCAAAATATTTCACAAGTACCCAAAGTTGTAAAAATATCTGTTAACCGGGGTCTTGGTGAAGCATCAAAAAATTCAAAAGAACTAGATAGTTGTGTTAAAGAAATTGCAACTATTACTGGACAACAACCGACTATTAATACTGCAAGAAAGTCAGTAGCCGGTTTTAAAATTCGAGATGGTATGCCTGTCGGTATTTCCGTAACTCTTCGACAAGGACGTTCATACGCATTTCTTGAAAAATTAATACACGTTATTTTACCCCGAATCAGAGATTTCCGAGGTTTAAACCCTAATGGATTTGATGGCCGTGGTAATTATAATTTGGGAATAACCGATCAATTAATTTTCCCTGAAATTGCATACGATGATGTTATCCAATTACGTGGTCTTGATATTTCTATTGTTACGACTGCAAAAACGGATGAAGAAGCCTTTGCACTTTTAAAAGGTTTAGGTTTACCTCTTAAGGTTTCCTAAATTAAATACTATATTTTTAAATTTTTATTCTAGAGAATGACGAATGACACTATAGCGGATATGTTAACTCGTATACGAAATGCGAATTTAGCGAAGCATCAAATCGTTCAAATCCCAGCTACAAAAATTACAAGAAGTATAGCGAAAGTTCTTTTAAACGAAAATCTTATTTCTTCTTTTGAAGAATTGAAAAATGGTTTAAAAAGTTCTTTATTATTATCTCTTACATATACTGGTAAAAATCGAACACCCAAGATTACTAAAATCCAGCGTATTAGTAAGTCTGGTCGTCGAATTTACAGTAATCATAAAGATATGCCGCGAGTTTTAGGCGGGTTTGGTTTAGCCATAGTTTCAACTTCGCGTGGCTTAATGACAGATCAGCAAGCGCGTGATGCAGGAATTGGTGGCGAACTTTTATGTTATATTTGGTAAATTGAATTAAATTATGTCTCGTATTGGTAAACGATTTATTAGTATACCAAATAAGGTTGATATAAAACTGGAAGGTCAAAAGATATCAGTAAAAGGACCTAACGGTAGCCTTTCAAGGGTTATACCTTCTCTTATTTGTTGTACTTTGGATGAAAAAGAACAGAAAATCTTCTTAGAAAAATCCACGGATACAAAATTATCGAGTGAGCTTTACGGTTTATCTCGTACTTTAGTGGCGAACATGGTAAAAGGTGTTTCTGAAGGATTTCAGAAACGACTTCAAATAACAGGCGTTGGTTATCGAGCTCAATTAGACGGGAAAAATTTAGTCTTAAATATGGGGTATAGCCATCCTGTTCACATGACTCCACCGGCTGATTTATCTATAAAAATTGAAAATCCAACAACAGTAGTGGTTTCAGGTCCTAGAAAAGATGTTGTAGGTGAATTTGCTGCGAAAATTCGATCTGTTAGACCCCCTGAACCATACAAAGGAAAAGGGATTGCTTATGAAGGCGAGGTAATTCGTCGTAAAGCAGGTAAAACTGGTAAATAATCGCACTTAATTCTGTATATTTTAAATAATTTTTCTTACTATGGATAAACCAAAGAAGAGGTTAAAAAGAGAAAACCGCACAGAATGGTCTGAACGTGTTGTTGCAATCCAACGTGTAACAAAAGTAGTTAAAGGTGGTAAAAAAATGAGTTTTCGCGCCATTATAGTTGTTGGTAATGAGCAAGGAAAAGTTGGTGTTGGTGTTGGAAAAGCAGGTGACGTTATTACTGCAGTAAAGAAAGGTGTAACTGATGGCAAAAAAAATGTTATCCAAGTTCCTTTAACTAGCTCCGATTCAATTCCACATGCAATAAACGGTCGTTCAGGTGCAGCAAAACTTGTCTTAAGACCATCAGCACCAGGTTCTGGAGTTATTGCTGGCGGTTCTGTTCGAACAGTTTTAGAGCTTGCTGGGGTAAAAAATATTTTATCTAAGCAATTAGGTTCTAATAATTTATTAAATAATGCGAGAGCAACAATTCATGGATTAAGTTGCTTAAAGTCTTATAATTCTTAATCCGTTAAGGCATTATTACATTGTTTATGGAAAATATTGAAGCAGCTACAACTAGGGAACTTTTACGCAATAAAATCGTTAAAATTTTATCGCTTTTACTCCTTATACGGTTGGGGCTTTATATTCCAATCCCAAAAGTAGATTTGGATATTCTATCACAAAGTGGAAATGTAAATTCTATTTTTGGTTTTGCAAAAAATTTAACAGGAAGTTCTTTTTTAGGACTTGGATCACTTGGTATATTACCCTATATTAATGCTTCAATTGTTATTCAATTGTTAACACCTGTGATTCCAGCTCTTGAAAAATTACAAAAAGAAGAAGGTGAACTTGGCCGTGAACAAATTACAAAGTATACACGTTATTTAACATTTGTTTGGGCATTGGCGATAAGTACTGGAGTTGCATTTGCTTTAGTTAAACCAGTTACATTTAATTGGGATTTAAGCGTTGCATTAGAAGTAATTTTATCCCTTACAACCGGATCCATGTTATCAATGTGGTTTGCCGAATTGATCACGGAAGAAAAACTTGGTAACGGGTCGTCCATGATTATTTTTATTAATATTATTGGTGGAATTCCTGCAGAATTAAACAAAACGCAGTTTTTTGCCAATGAATCTTCATTTTTAAATAATCTCGTAACGACGGGGGAAAGTTTATTAATTTACTTTTTTATTGTTTTAATTGTTATCGTCTTCCAAGATGCTTACAAGCGAATTGATATTATTTCTGCAAAACAATTAAGTTTTACAAATTCTAATCAGTCGCAAGATTTGTCTGAATTAAAGAGTAGTTTTATTCCACTTAAGATTAATTTAGGTGGTATCATGCCTCTTGTATTTAGTTCGACAGTTTCAGCAATTTTAGTATATCCGGTGCAAGCTTTATTTGCGACTATAGCGTCTGCAGGCATTTTGTCACAAGTAGTACCCTTTTATTCTTTTGCCCTAAATGTTACACTAATAGTGTTTTTTAGTTGCTTTTATGCTGTTATAGTTTTAAAACCAGGCGATATATCCCAAAATCTAGCAAAATCAGCTTATACAATTCCGGGAGTGCGCCAAGGTGATACAACAACAAAATATTTAGAACAAACCATTAATCGTTTATCTTTTATGGGGGGTTTATTTCTAGCTTTTTTAGCGTTTTCACCTTTAGTTATAGGTAACCTTTTTCAGCTACGCCTGTTTAGAAATATTACATCTTTACTTATTTTAATCGGTGTAATTACAGATGTAACTTCTCAAATTCAAGGTTACTTGGTGTCTCAGAAATATGAGACATTTAAAAAAGCAAGTTAAATTTAAAGAAAAGTATTTGTATGAAAGTTGTAAGTTCGATTGGAAATTTGAAAAATCGGTCGAAAGATTGTCAAATCGTGAAACGTCGTGGGCGAATTTATTTAATTTGTAAAAGTGATCCACGACTTAAGGTTAGACAAGGTCGAGCAAAAATGAAACGTAAATAAAGGAACAATAAATGGTACGTATTTCAGGAGTAGATCTTCCGCGTAATAAGCGGATTGTAATAGCATTAACTTATATATTTGGTATTGGTTCTACAAACGCAACAAAAATTCTAGACGAAGCCAACATATCACCAGATATTCGATGTTTTGATTTAAAAGATGAAGATGTCAATCGTTTACGAACAATTATTGATGACAGTTATCAAACCGAAGGTGATTTAAGACGTGTTTATTCACTAAACATTAAACGATTAACCGAGGTGGGTTCTGCAAAAGGTCGACGTCATCGTGTTGGATTACCAGCACGTGGTCAACGAACACGTACCAATGCAAGAACACGTAAAGGTAAAGTCAAAACTGTTGCAGCCAAGAAAAAAGCTCGATAAGGTTTTTAATTGAGTGTTTTTAATATAAATTCGAATCAATTTTTATGATTAAAGTAAAAAAATTCACTGGTAGGAAGTCGAAAAAGGCTACAGTTAATACTGGTGTGGTACATATCAAATCCACATTTAATAACACTATTGTTAATATTACCGATAAACAAGGAAATACTCTATTTTGGGCTTCGGCCGGAGCTAGTGGCTTTAAAGGGGCAAAAAAGGGAACACCTTTTGCCGCTCAATCTGCAGCTGAAAAAGTTGGTTTAATGGCTTATGAACAAGGCATGAAACAAGCAGAAGTTGTTGTAAGCGGACCTGGAAGTGGCCGTGAGACAGCAATTCGAGCTTTACAAGGTTGTGGTTTAGAAGTTTTAGTTATTAAAGACGTTACACCAGTACCTCATAATGGTTGTCGTCCTCCTAAAAAGCGACGTGTCTAGTTTGAAGTATTCAAAGCATTATCAAACAATATTTAACAATTTTTTAATTTAATATGTTTGAAATACATTGTTTAGAGTCAAAAACCGAAAAAGCAACGAATTTATTTTCAAAATTTTGTATTGATCCGTTGCAAAAGGGACAAGGGATTACAATCGGAAATGCTTTACGACGAGTAATGCTATCTGATTTAGAAGGTTTGTCCATTATTGGGGTTCGAATTTTTGGGATTAACCATGAATTTTCGACCGTAGATGGTATAAAAGAAGATGTTATTGATATTCTTTTAAATCTAAAACAATTAGTCATTAAAGGTGAAATAAATGAACCTTCAATGGCGCGACTTATATTTCGAGGTCCTGGAATAGCAACAGCAAACGATATTGAACTACCTGATAATTTATCTATAGTAGAACCTCGTCAATATATTGCTACCGTATTAGACGATGTCTCATTAGAGATGGAATTACTAATTGAAAAAGGCACAGGTTATTCTTTAAGTGAAAAAATTATCAAACGGGTACCTAATGGATTTTTAGCGCTTGATGCGGTATTTATGCCGGTTCGAAAAGTTAATTTTTTTGTTGAAACAGCAAAAAGTAAATTAACATCGGATATGGAAAATTTAATACTTGAAGTTTCTACGGATGGGAGTATAACTCCTATAGAAGCTGTAAGTTTAGCTTCAAGTTTTTTAGAAGAAGTTTTCCGTTCGTTAAAGCTTGAAAAGTCTATAGTTCAAATACCTCTCGTAGAAGATGAGCAAAAACAAGAATTTACGTCTATTATGATCGAGGACTTAGAATTATCTGTACGTGCTTATAATTGTTTAAAACGATCTAATGTACATACATTAAAAGATTTATTACAGTATTCTCAAGAGGATCTTTTAGAGTTAAAAAACTTTGGTCAAAAATCTGCAAGTGAAGTTTGTGCTATTTTAGAATCACGGTTTGGGCAAACTTTACCAAAACGAAAAATGTAAACTTAACTGTCCTAGAAAAACTTTAAATTAAATTTTTAAAAAAATTGCACAATCAGCAAATTTTTTAAACTAACGATTGTTAATAGATAAGATTAAATTTTTTCATATAATCTTTGAACAAAAAGCAAATATTTAATAAAGCGAAAAAACGCAATATAAAAAACCATGTCTTTAACAGATACACAGCCAGTTTATTTTGGAATTGGTCGTAGAAAAACTTCGGTTGCGAAAGTTATTGTGGTTCCGGGTAATGGTGTGATGTTAGTCAATCATAAGCCGGGCGCATCTTATTTACAATTTAATTCCGAGTATATAAATGCTTCGAAAGCGCCTTTAACGGCATTAGGACTTGAAAATACCTATGATATCCATGTGATTACTCACGGTGGTGGTTTAAGAGGTCAAGCCGATGCTATTAAACTTGGTTTAACGCGAGCTCTTTGTTATATTTCAAGTGATAATAAAAGTTACTTAAAATCACTAGGTTATTTAACTCGAGATTATCGTGCTAAAGAGCGTAAGAAGTATGGATTGAAGAAAGCTCGAAAGGCTCCTCAATTCTCGAAACGTTAAATTTTTAATAACAACAAAAATTAGAATAAAATGCCGAAAAATTCAATTCACCCAACATGGTATGATAATGCCAAAGTTTATTGTGACGGTCAATTAATTATGAAAGTTGGGTCAACACAACCAAAATTAAATGTTGATATTTGGTCAGGGACCCACCCATTTTATACAGGCTCACAAAAGATTATTGATACGGAAGGGCGTGTAGAACGTTTTATGAGAAAATATGGATTAGAAGATCAAACTTAAGGAATAATTTTTATGCCTACTATACAGCAACTCGTTCGTTTTGAACGTGTAAGTACTAAAAAGAAATCAAAATCGCCGGCATTAAAATCTTGCCCTCAACGAAGAGGTGTTTGTACTCGTGTTTACACTTCAACACCTAAAAAACCAAATTCAGCTTTACGAAAAGTTGCACGTGTTAGATTAACGTCTGGATTTGAAGTTACAGCTTATATACCTGGAATTGGTCACAATATTCAGGAACACTCAGTTGTATTAATTCGTGGTGGTCGTGTTAAAGATTTACCAGGTTGTCGTTATCACGTTGTACGTGGTACATTAGATGCTGGAGGTGTCAAAGATCGAAGACAAAGTAGATCTAAGTATGGCGGTAAAAAACCTAAAAAAACTGATTAATTAAAATATGTCTCGAAGAAATAAAGCACAACGAGCATTAGTTCAACCAGACCCTGTTTATAATAGTCGTTTAGTTACTTTATTAGTATCAAGAATATTAAAATCAGGGAAAAAATCGATTGCTCAAGCAATTGTATATAATTCGTTAGAAATAATTTCTGAAAAAACGGAAGAAAACCCAGTTCTTGTATTAGAAAAAGCGGTGAAGAATGTAACACCTCAAGTTGAAGTGAAATCTCGACGAGTAGGTGGTTCTACATTCCAAGTTCCGATCGAAATAAGAGCTTATAGGGGTACTAATATTGCTCTTCAATGGATTAAAGAATCTGCAAAAGGAAGATCGGGCAAAAGTATGTCTTTTAAATTAGCGAATGAAATTCTAGATGCTGTTAAAGACAATGGAAACGCCATTAAGAAGAAGGAACAAATGCATAAAATGGCAGAAGCAAATAAAGCTTTTGCTCATTATCGATACTAAATATTAATGATAATTTCATCCCCGCCAAAGGTATCCACAATAAATAAACATTTTTAAATAATAATTTTTTACATGGCACGCGAAAAATTTGAAAGATCAAAACCACACGTAAATATTGGTACAATTGGGCACGTTGATCACGGTAAAACAACATTAACGGCTGCTATTTCAGCAACTTTAGCTATTTATAATGAGGAATTAGCTAAAAAATTTGATGAGATTGATTCTGCTCCTGAAGAAAAAGCACGAGGTATTACTATCAACACTGCCCACGTAGAGTATGAGACAGAGACAAGACACTACGCTCACGTAGATTGTCCAGGTCACGCGGATTATGTTAAAAATATGATTACAGGTGCGGCTCAAATGGATGGTGGAATTTTAGTAGTATCCGCTGCAGATGGTCCAATGCCACAAACACGAGAGCACATTTTATTAGCAAAACAGGTTGGTGTTCCACACCTAGTTGTATTTTTAAATAAAGCTGATCAGGTTGATGATGAAGAGCTTTTAGAATTAGTACAATTAGAAGTTCAAGAACTTTTAGAAAATTATGATTTCCCTGGAGATGAAATTCCATTTGTTTCTGGTTCTGCGTTATTAGCTTTACAAGCACTTGAAGGTGGTAGTAAAAAGCGTGGTGACGACAAATGGGTTGATTTAATTTTTGATCTAATGGATGCCATTGATGGTTACATTCCAACGCCAGAACGAGATACAGAAAAAACATTCCTAATGGCTATTGAGGATGTTTTCTCAATTACTGGTCGAGGTACTGTTTCGACAGGACGAATTGAGCGTGGTGTAATTAAAGTTGGAGAAGATGTTGAACTTGTTGGATTAAAAGATACAAAAACAACAACTGTTACTGGTATCGAGATGTTCCAAAAAACACTTGATGAAGGATTAGCTGGTGATAATGTTGGTATTTTAGTCCGTGGTATTACAAAAGCAGAAATTGAACGAGGCATGGTTTTAGCTAAGCCTGGTACTATTACACCTCACAAAAAGTTTGAAGCTGAAGTTTATATTTTAGGTAAAGATGAAGGTGGAAGACATACTCCATTTTTCACAGGATACAGACCTCAGTTTTATGTTCGTACAACTGATGTAACAGGTACAATTGTTCAATTTACTGGTGATGATGGTAGTGCAGCTGAGATGGTAATGCCGGGTGACCGAATTAAGATGACAGCTGAGCTTATTAACCCGATTGCGATTGAACAAGGTATGAGATTTGCAATTCGAGAAGGTGGTAGAACTGTAGGGGCTGGTGTAGTTTCAAAAATTTTAGACTAAACAAATAAGCCTTTTAAATAGCGTTCCTTAATTTTTTGAGGAGCGCTATTTAAAAGGCTTTGTAAAGAAAGAACAAATCTTGCAAATAGATGTATACATTTTTTAAAGTTATTTGATATAATCTTAGTGTTTCTAATTTTTTAGAAGGGTCGCTAACTCAATGGTAGAGTACTCGGCTTTTAACCGAATAGTTCTGGGTTCGAGTCCCAGGCGACCCATTAATTTTTCATCAAATCAAACCAAAAAACACTTCCAACGTCCTTTTTACTTGAAACGTTAATTGTTGAATTGTGATTTTGCAATATAGTATCCACAATTGAAAGCCCCAAACCAGTACCTTTTAAAGTATGAACTTCATTTTCGTCTCTGACAAACCTATTGAAAATTTTTTTCTTACTCCGAAAAGATATGCCGATGCCGCTATCAATTATTTCAATACGAATCTTTGAACCTATTTCGTACGCTTGAATAATTATTGCACCATCCTTATGAGTAAATTTAAGCGCGTTTCCAATTAGGTTAATAAGAACTTGTAATAATAAATTAGAGTTCCCATAAACTAGCGGTAATGATTGATTTAAATTAGTTTCAACTAATATAGCTCGATCTTGAGCTATAAATTGGTAATTTCGAATAATTTGTTGAATTATTTTATTTAAATTTACACCTTCGAATACGTATTTATAACCCGATTCTAATCGTGATAAATTTAGTATCTCATTAACAAGTTTTGTTAAACGATCTGTTTCTTTATTGACCGTCTCTAAAAAATCATTTTTTTGGTTATTACTTAAAGTATACTTATACTCTTTGGTGGTTTCGATAAACGATTTAATATTAAATAAAGGAGTACGTAATTCGTGTGAGACGTTACTCATGAATTGATTGCGAGTTTTATCCAATTGCAATTCCCGAGTATTGTCTTGAATAGTTAGTGTGATACCCGTCAATCTTGTAAATGAATTTTTATAATTATAAACGAGTTTTAAAATTACGCGAATGGACGATTTCGTTGCATTTTCACTTTGTATTAAATTGTTAATTTCAGCATAAAAAATAGAACTCGTTTGGGAATTAATGGTTTGTTGAAGAGCTAAAAACATTTTTTTTTGAATATCCACGGGTAAATGTTTCCAAAGTGGAGTTCGGATTAGAGGAATTGTTTTACGTAAACCTAATAAGTTTAAAGCCGCTTCATTTATTAAAATGATATTCAAATTATTGTCTAATAAGACAGCTCCATCGGCAATTGTGGAAACTAAATTTTCTAACTTAGTTTTTTCATCCATTACTTGTTCGACATTATTTTCTTCGAATTTTTGTAATCGACGGCCCATTTCATTGAAATTTAAAATTAGATTCCCAAATTCACCTCCAAAAGGCAATTCAATTCGTTGACGAAAATTACCATCAGCGATATTTTTAACCCCAACAGATAATTCTTTAATGGGTTTTACAATTGTAAACGCATTAAATACAGCTCCTAAAATTAGAAAAATCCAGAAACCAATAAAGACGATCGCAATAATACCTATAGTTAATCGTGAATTATTTATTAAGGTCGAATTTGAATTAATACCAACTATTAAAGTGCCTAAAAATTTTCCTTCGGAAACCAGATTTAATTTTATGCTTTGGTTTTGTAATGTCTTAGAAGAGTATAGGAGAGACGTTTTAACTCGGTCTTGGGCTATATTGGGTAGTAATTTGTAATCAGACGCATCTTTATAAGAAAATGGTAATCCGTAATATACATTATTGGGTTGTGAGAAAAAAATAATATAACGAATTGTTGGGCTATTTTGGTAAAAACGGTCGAAAAAGGGTAGAATTCCCTCTTGGGTTTTCTCGTTAATTAAAGATACAACATTTGCTCCAATCAATGAACTTACATCACGGACGATTCTTCTGTCATTAATACTATTTGCATCTTGAATCTCGAGTATAGTCCAAGACATAAAGCTTCCTATAGAGAATGAAATTACTGCTCCAGCAGTTAAAATTAATTGAGTTTGTAATTTTAAATTTAACCATACTTTATTGATTGAAATAATTATAAATTTTAAATTTGTAATCATTGTTATGATCGAAAGTTTAATATAGGTTTTAAATTATTTGTTGTATACTTCTTATAGTGGCCAGATTTAAGTTCCCCCATTTGTATTTCGCTCAGAAATTTACATAATTGCGAATAACATCCTCCCTTTATAGTTTTTTATTGCCAAACTAATCTTAATTTATGTTCAACACATTTTTACAAAATTCGACACAACAAACCCTATCCAACTACAAAGAAGACGTTAAGAGAATAAATGTTCTTGAAAAACAGCTACAAGGAAAAACGGAGGCCCAATTACAAGAAATTGCTGCGGATTTGAAAAAAAAAGCACAAAGTGGTGTTCCCAAAGAGTCTATTAGAAGCGAAGCTTTTGCTTTAGTACGAGAGGCTACATACCGGGTTTTAAAAATGCGTCACTTTGATGTTCAGCTAGTAGGTGGATTAATTTTAGATCAAGGTAAAATTGCTGAAATGAAAACAGGCGAAGGTAAAACATTAGTTGCTTTGCTGCCCGCATTTTTAAACGCACTCTACGGTAAAGGAGTTCATATTATTACAGTAAACGATTATTTGGCTAAACGAGATTCTAAAATCGTGGGTCAAGTTCACCGTTTTCTCGGTTTAACCACGGGGGTAATTCAAGAAAATATGAGTGCTGTTGAACGAAAACAAAATTATGATTGCGATATTGTCTATGTAACAAACAATGAATTAGGGTTTGATTATTTAAGAGATAATATGGCTTTTACAAAAGATGAAATTGTACAACGCCCTTTATATTATTGTATTGTTGATGAAGTTGATTCGATTTTAATTGATGAAGCTCGTACACCATTAATTATATCAGGTCCAAGTCAAGTTCCGACCGAAAAGTACTTACAAACCAAAAAATTAGCTAGCACGTTAAAAAAGAACATCCATTATCAAGTTGATGAAAAAAATCAAACAATAACCCTGTCTGAAGATGGGCAACGGTTTTGTGAAGAAGCTTTACTAATCACAAATCTGTATAGTTTAGAAAATCCATGGATTTTATACATCTTAAATTCAATCAAAGCGAAAGAACTCTTTAAACTTAATACTCATTATATCGTTAATGAAGAAGGTGAAATAGTGATAATCGATGAATTTACAGGCCGTACAATGGTAGGAAGACGTTGGAGCGACGGCCTGCATCAAGCGATTGAAGCTAAAGAAAATTTAGAAATACAAGATGAAAGTCAAACTCTAGCGTCGATTACTTATCAAAATTTATTCTTGCTTTATGAAAGTTTGTCGGGAATGACAGGAACTGCCAAAACCGAAGAATTGGAATTTAATCGAATATACAATTTAGATGTTGTTTCCGTACCTACTAATAAAGAACTTAAACGTAAGGATTTCCCTGATTTAATTTACAAGAATCAATACGTTAAATGGCAAGCAATTGCGAATGAATGTGTCGAAATGAACGAATCAAAACGACCTATTTTAGTAGGAACTACGACAATTGAAAAATCAGAATTGTTAGCCGCACTGTTGAAAGAATATAATATCCCTTACCGTTTATTAAATGCTCGACCTGAAAATATAGAAAGTGAATCTGAAATCGTTGCACAAGCTGGTTGTTTGAACGCAGTTACAATCGCCACAAATATGGCGGGGCGAGGTACTGATATTATTCTTGGCGGTAACGCTTCATTTTTAACCAAGTTTGAATTTAGAACTTTTTTCGAGCAATGGAAAACTAAAACGGTTGCTACTGATGAATATAATTTAAAAGTAAATAATTCAATTAAACAATTTTTTAAAGAAGAGGATTTAAATTTTTTAGTAAAAGACTATACTTTTTTTCTAGACAATATTCAAGAACGTGATTTCGTTACGGATGAACCGTTACAATCACTTTATACCGCTTATAATCATAGATTAAAAGAAAATAAAGAAAATTTAGAACAACAAAGGTATGAAATATTAAAACTTGGTGGTCTTCATATTATTGGTACTGAACGACACGAATCACGACGTATTGATAACCAGCTTCGAGGAAGAGCAGCTCGCCAAGGGGATCCAGGCTCTTCGAAATTTTTCCTTAGTTTAGAAGATAAATTATTACGTCTCTTTGGCGGTGATCAAATTTTAGGCATTATGCAAAATATAGGATTTGATGACACAACACCTATACAATCGCAAATTTTAAACCAAAGTCTAGAAAGTGCGCAAAAAAAAGTAGAAGCGTACTACTATGAGATGCGAAAAAATCTATTTGATTACGATCAAGTTCTTAATATGCAGCGCAACGGTGTATATGCAGAACGGAAACGGATTTTACAACGTGACAATCTTCGGGATTGGATAATGGAGTATGGGGAACGAAGTTTATACGATCTAGTATCCTATTCGACAAAACAAAGCGAGAATGCAAATACAAATAATATTGTAGTAAATCAGAAATTACAAGAACTTTTGGGTGTACCTTTTACTTTAGAATTAGGCATTGAACCAAGAAATTTAGACGTCTTTAAATATTACACGCAACAGCAATTTCAAATTAGTTATGATTTGAAAGAAGTAGAAATGGAGACCATTGAATCAGGGCTACTTCGAGAATTGGAAAGATCCTTCTTACTTCAACAAATTGATTACTCTTGGAAAGAGCATCTACAAAAAATTAGCTCCTTACGCGAAGCAATAAATTGGCGCGGTTATGGTCAAAAAGACCCATTAACAGAGTATAAAAAGGAAGCTTACAATTTATTTGTTACGATGATGACTAGAATTCGCCATCGTGTTATTTATTTTATTCTTCGATCGAAAATACTTTTAGAAAACTAATTGATTATTTAGAAACGAAATCTTTGATTTTTGAAAAAAAATTTACTGAATTACCTAAATCAAAATCACGTGTTCAAGTAGTAGCATAAAATTAAAACAAAAAAAAAGAAGAGTCTTGCGACTCTTCTTTTTTTTTTAACAAAATCTAGTTACATACCACTTTTTACTTCGGCAATAGCTTTCTTTAGAGCTTCCTCACTTTCAGGAGAAATTTTCTTTTCAGATTTAACTGCTGAAATGAACTGCGGTGAAGCCGTACGAAGATACTGTCTTAGTTTTGTAAGGAACGTTGAAACGTCTGAAACTGCAAGATCATCAAGGAATCCATTAATACCAGAGTAAATTGTAGCAGCTTGCTCTTCTACCGAAATTGGTGAGTTTTGAGCTTGCTTTAACATTTCTCTTAATCGCTGTCCTCGAGCTAGCTCGTTTTGAGTAGCTTGGTCAAGGTCTGATGCGAATTGCGAGAAAGCCTCTAGTTCAGCAAACTGTGCAAGTTCTAGCTTTAATTTACCAGCTACCTGCTTCATTGCTTTAATTTGAGCAGCAGAACCTACTCGAGATACTGAGATACCTACGTTAATAGCAGGACGAATACCAGCGTTAAATAGATCACCTGATAGGAAAATCTGTCCGTCTGTAATCGAAATTACATTCGTTGGAATATACGCTGAAACATCACCAGCTTGTGTTTCAATAATAGGTAATGAAGTCATACTTCCACCACCTAACTCATCGCTTAATTTAGCAGCACGCTCTAATAAACGTGAGTGAAGATAGAAAACATCTCCAGGGTATGCTTCACGTCCTGGTGGACGACGAAGAAGTAATGACATTTGACGATATGCAGAAGCCTGCTTCGTTAAATCGTCATAAATTGTTAATGTTGCTTGCCCGTTATACATGAAGTATTCTGCAAGAGCAGCTCCAGTATATGGTGCGATATATTGTAGAGTTGCTGGATCATCAGCGTTAGCTGTTACAACAATTGTGTACTCAGAAGCACCACGCTCTTCAAGAACGTTTACTACTGCAGCAACAGAAGATGCTTTTTGACCTACTGCAACATATACACAAACACACTCTTCACCTTTTTGGTTCAGAATTGTATCGATAGCTACTGAAGTCTTTCCTGTTTGACGATCACCAATAATTAGTTCTCGCTGTCCACGACCAACCGGGATCATCGCATCAATCGCTACAATACCAGTTTGTAATGGCTCACATACTGATTTTCTTTGAATGATACCAGCTGAAGCTCCTTCTACAAGACGACTTTCTGTTGAAGCGATATCACCTTTACCATCGATTGGTCTTGCTAACGCATCAACCACTCGACCACGGAATGCATCACCAACTGGAACCTGAGCAATTTTACCCGTTGAACGTACAGAACTACCTTCAAGGATGTCGATACCAGTACCCATTAGAACGGCACCTACGTTATCGTTCTCTAAATTTAAAGCAATACCAATTGTCTTGTCTTCAAATTCTAGAAGTTCCCCAGCCATAACCTGCTCAAGTCCATAAACACGTGCGATACCATCTCCAATTTGAAGAACTGTACCAACGTTATCTACTTGAACTTCTTGATCGTAGCTTTCGATTTGTTGACGAATAATATTTGTAATTTCGTCAGGTCTAATGTTGATCATATAATAGTCTAGTTTATTTTAAATTTAATTTGTCAATTCTAATCTAGGCAGAATAACCAAAACATATAAAATTTAACCCTTCAAAATAGAAGGAATTATTTGAAATTTAAGCGCCTAGCGTATTTGCTAGCTGGGAAAGTTGGTTCTTGATACTAGTATCAATAAACGTAGATCCCATTTCAACAGTAAATCCACCAATTAGTTCCGGATCCACTTTAAGTGCAAGCTTTATTTGTTTTGCACCTGTAATCTGCTTTAATTTCGTAGCAAGGCTTTTTTGTTGTTGACCTGATAGTTCCACAGATGAAACTACTTTTGCTACTTCAATCGACTCTTCTTTATAAGATAACTCAAGAAATTTTTGAGCAATTTCATCAAGAAAAACGATACGGTTACGGTCGATTAATAAGAATAAAAATTTCATTGTATTAGGATCGATTTGATCACCTAAAACATCTTTAACAATATTCTTTTTAACTTCACGCCCATTTAATGGGTTAGATAAAAATTTTTGTAATTCGACAGAGACTTTTAAGAGACGTGAAATGAGATTCATTTCGATAGTAGTCTCTTTTAATGCATCTCTCGATTTAGCGAAAGCAAGTAGAGCTTCAGCATATGTCTCAGCAACTTTACTTACAAAACCTGACATAATTTACTCTCCTAACTTAGAAATGCTATTATCTATGATTTTTTGTTGTAAGCTTAGATCTAGCTTCTCATCTAGCTGCAACTTAACCTCTTTAATAGCTAAATTAATAATGTGATCCGAAATCTGTTTACGGACTTTGGATTCGAATGTGTTTATCTGAGATTTTGCAGTTGATGTTAATCTTTCAATTTCCGCTTTTCCATCAGTTAAAATAGCACTTTTAACTTGACTGGCTGTTGTTTGAGCGTCTTTACCAATAGAATCAATGATTAATTGCGCTTGCTCTAATTGCTTTTCACTTTCAGCAAGACGAGCAGCTGATTCTGTTAAACGTTCTTCTGATTCTTGGATTGCTCCAAGGATCTTTTGTTGACGTTCAGAAAGACTTGTTGATAACGCATCACTTAAAAGGAAAAATAATCCTCCAGCAAGAATAGTTATGTTAACAACGTTTGATTCAAAAATATCGGGATTGAAAGATACAGATCCATCAGCAATTTGCCCAGAAAAACTGTTTAAAATTTGATTTAAAGAGTCCATTCTGTCTTTAACAATTTTTGTTGTTTAATTAAAAGCACCTAATAATTTTGATAGAATTAGGTTACTTAAATCATCAATCTGTGTCGCTAGCTTTTGATAAGCTAGTTCTTTTTGTGCTTCTAGCTCTCTATTAGTCTGTTGAATTAAGCTAGCCGCATCTTTACGAGCTTGGTCAATTTCTGATGCTACAATGTCTTTCGCCTCTTTTTCAGACTGAGCTATTACAGTTTGAGCTTCTGCCTTTGCAGTTTTTAACTGCTCTTCGTATTGCTCAAATAACTCATCAGCTTTTAATAGCGATTCCGAAGCGTCGGCTAAGTTTTTACTTATAAATGTTTCACGCTCTTCAAGAACGTTTGCGATTGGTTTATAAAAAATAAACGTCAGCACAATTGTAAGTAAAACAAACTGTAAAGCCATTAAAGGCAGTGTTGCATTGAAGTCAAAAAGTCCACCTTCCCCTTCAGATGTAGCTAAAATTTGGACTAAAGGAATTAAAGATATATTCATCTCTTTTTTATATTAGGTATTGGACATTGAACTTAATCAAAAATTTACTTTAGAATAAGTCAATTTAATAAATAGCGCTTAGTAAAATTTAAATTGCTAAGCGCTTTTATTTTAAGATTTAACCAGCAAATGGGTTTGCGAATAGTAGACAAAGTGCAACTACTAGACCATAGATTGTTAGAGACTCCATGAATGCTAGAGATAGAAGAAGAGTACCACGGATTTTACCTTCAGCTTCTGGTTGACGAGCTAAACCTTCTACTGCTTGAGCTGCAGCTGTACCCTGACCGATACCAGGACCAATAGCAGCTAGACCGATAGCTAAACCTGCAGCGATAACAGATGCACCTGAGATAATAGGATTCATAATAGAATTGGTTAAATTTAAATAAATAAAAAATGGTAATTAGACATTGAAATTTGTCGGTAAACAAATAATGTCGATTAGATTAAAAGCTTACGATGGATTTTATTCCAGCGATTCGCCAATATATGCAGCGGATAAAGTCGAAAATACAAGTGCCTGTACGGAACTAGCAAAAATACCTAAAACCATTACTGGAAGTGGTACTAATAAAGGTACTAGTAAACATAGAACAGATACTACGATTTCATCTGCTAGAATGTTTCCAAATAAACGGAAACTAAGTGAAAGAGGTTTTGTAAAATCCTCTAAGATATTAATTGGTAAGAAGATCGGAGTAGGAGAAATGTATCTTGCGAAGAATCCTAATCCTTTCTTACTCAGACCAGCATAAAAATAACTAAGTGACGTTAAAAGGGATAATGCAACAGTCGTATTGATGTCATTTGTAGGAGCAGCTAATTCACCTTCTGGTAAACTAATTAACTTCCAAGGTACTAACGCACCTAACCAATTGGCAACAAAAATGAATAAGAAAAGAGTTCCGATATAAGGAACCCAAGGACGGTATTCGTATTCCCCAATCTGATCTTTAGCAATCCCTGCTACATACTCAAAAACAGATTCTACAAAGTTTTGTAGGCCTTTAGGTACTTGTTCCAGTTTCTGGGTACCTAAAAAACTGATTGTTAAGATGATAGCGATTACTAACCAAGTTACTAATAAGACTTGTCCGTGTACAGTAAGACCAGCGAATTCCCAATAAAGGTGTTCGCCGACTTCAACAGCAGCTAAGGAGAAAAACATATAAATTAGTATACAACTCGACTTGAGTAATGCAATTTTAAACTATATTGCTTGATTATAATTATACCTAGTTCATGTTAAATGGTGCAAATATTTACGTAACATATATAAAAAATCTCCCCAGGTAGGATTTGAACCTACGACAAACCGATTAACAGTCGGTCGCTCTACCCCTGAGCTACTGAGGAAAAAGTAAACATTTAAAATAATAATAGCATAAAACTAATAAATTTAAAATCTTTGTCTATTAAAAATATTCAATTTTTCGACAAAGATTTTAAATTGACATTATTGCCTGTCTATGGATTAAGCAGATTCATTTTTACCAGCTATAATTCCATCAGCTAATGTCGATAAGATCAATTTAATTGATCGAACTGCATCGTCATTTGCTGGAATAGGAATATCTACCATATTGGGATCACAATTCGTATCAATCACTGAAATGATTGGGATTCCTAATTTTCGACATTCTAAAATAGCAGTATTTTCACGTTTGGGATCAATAACAATAACAACGTCCGGTATTTGGTTCATTTCTTTTAAACCATCCAAATTTTGACGAAGTTTGTCATGTTCACGTCTTAGTAAAGCTGCTTCTTTTTTTGGTAATCGATCAAATTCTCCGTCTTGTTCTTTTTTGTCTAATTCTTTTAGGTACTCAATTCGATCACGAATAGTTGACCAATTCGTTAGCATACCTCCAAGCCACCTATGGTTAACATAAAAAGAACCACATTTTTTTGCTTCTTCAGCAATAATACCGGCAGCTTGTCGTTTTGTCCCTACAAAAAGAAATGTTTTCTTTTCGCGCGCTCCTTTTTGGGCGTAGTTGTAAGCATGTGTTAATAAACGAGCTGTTTGAACCAGATCGATAACATGAATTCCATTTTGTTCCGCATAAATATACGGGAACATTTTTGGATTCCATCTACTTGATTGGTGCCCAAAGTGAACACCCGCATCTAATAATTCTCCAAGAGTGATTACCGTCATTTTATTAATAAATTTCTCTAAATAACTTTTAAAATACGTAAAATCGATCTAATTTTAAATGTAGAGTTGTTTTGAATGAGTTTAGATCTTACGTGAGTAATATTCGACAACAAATAGTTCGTTTAAATTTAAAGCGACCCATTCACGATCAAATATACCTAATATTTTTGCACTTAAAGCCTTTTTATCTAATTCCAAATTTTGTGGGATGTTTGATAAAGACGGCGTTTCTAAATAAGTATTAACAAGCTTTTTTGACGCAGGAGAATCTTTAACCGATAAAACATCACCCGGTTGACATTGATAACTAGGAATGGAAACACGGCCTTGATTCACATTAATATGACCATGTCCAACTAATTGTCTTGCAGCTGCAATTGTAGGTGCTAAACCTAAACGGAATATTAAGTTGTCCAGGCGCATTTCCAATAATTGTAATAAAATAGTACCTGTAGAACCCTTGATTCGTTTTGCCTGCTTAACGTAATTCATTAATTGTTTTTCGCTTAAACCATAATTAAAGCGAATTTTTTGTTTTTCTTCTAAACGGATAGCATATTGTGTAAGTTTTCCTTGCGAAGCACCATGCTGTCCTGGTCGATTAGTTAATTTCCCTTTCTTACTTGTAAGACCGGGTAAATCACCTAATCTACGTGTGATTCGAAGTTTTGCTCCAGTATAACGAGCCATAGAACACTAAATCTCCCTTAATTAACATTAAATAATTTATTTAACTCTTTAAATTTAATACATTTATTAAAAAAATCAAAGAGATCATTAAATTTTTTTTATAAATTTTTATTAACACGTGAAAAAAGAATTTCACTTTTTACATCTTTAATTCGTTTTTTTAGAGTTAAGTGTAATCGTTTTTTACCGTTTTCTTTTGTTTTTATATATGAAGAAAATCCAGTTCCCGCGGGAATTAAACGACCGATAATTACGTTCTCTTTCAATCCGTGCAACCAATCTTTTTTTCCTTCGATCGCTGCTTCTGTCAGTACTCTTGTGGTTTCCTGAAAACTTGCTGCGGAAATAAAACTATCACTATTTAATGACGCCTTTGTGATACCTAGTAAAATGGGGTAATAATACGGCGGTTCTTCGCCGATTAATAAACAAGATTTCGTTATTTCTTCGGCGCGATTTATATTCAAAATTTCACCGGGCAATAAAGTGGTATCGCCATTTTCACCAACACGTACTTTTGAAGTCATTTGTTTTACAATAACTTCTATATGTTTATCTGCGATTTGAACTCCTTGCGATAAGTAAGTATGTTGAATTTCATTCACTAAAAATAATTGAAGACTTTTGAAACTCTGTTTACAAGCTTCATGAACTGGTAGTTTGTTTTTATAATAATTAAACAATGTATCTAATTTTTCAAACGGGTTAATTGGGCCTGAAGTTAAAGGTTCACCTAAATTTATGTAATCTCCATTTGAAAACGAAACTCGCGTTCCAACAGTAATAGGAACGGAAATCGAATTACCCGCATTATCAATACTTTCAATAACGGTATTATCTTTTAAATACACCTTTCCACTACAAGGTGCAAGTAAACAACTATTTTTAATTTTTCTTGCCTCTAAAATTTCCTCAACTTTAGGTAAACCTTGAACAATATCAACCGTTTTTAATTTCTCGTAAACTAAAGTTGCCAAAATATCAGACCTTTGAACAAGGGATCCTTCATCGACTAATAATAAAGCGCCCTCAGTAATTAAATATGGACGTCCTAATCGAATATAAATATAATTATTGTCAATAGCATGAACTTGACCTGAATATGGAGATTTAAAAGATCCCCAAAGCGGTGCACCAATGCGAACTAATTCACCTAAAGTGACTTTAAGATCTTTACTCGAATCATACGAAATTTTTTGGATATTGGAATCTCGTAAAATTAAAAATTCTTTTTTATTTTTCACACGATTGGACGTAATAAGAGTTCCACTCATATTAAAGAAAACTTCTTCTTGCGCTAAAACAGTATTAGCTAAAACATATTGATTTTGGTGTGATAAAAATTTAATTGATTTCCTAATGTTTTCTGATGTTCGATTTGTTTTATCTTCAAACTTAAATACTTCATAAAAAGATAATTTTAATAAACAATTTTCGTCTAAAGATTTTGAAGAGGAAACAAACTCTATTTTTGGTTGTAAATTTTTTAACTCACCTTCAATATCGGTAATAAGGAATGTTTGTAATAAACTTACTCCATCAATGGATTTAAAACGTTCCCAATTCTTATAGAAAATTCGTTTAACAATTTTAAGCTTAATTTTTTGCTTTGAAGTTTTAGGAAAAATTGATGTGTTCAAAGAAAATCCCAATTCACGTGGTATTTTAAAAATTTGAACTGGTCGAGCCAATAAATATGTCGAACCTTTAATCTCAAGAAATTCGGCGAAAACTAATTCTTTCGAAATTACATTTGGAAATAGAATTTCGCCCGCTTTTACAAAACGGTTAGTTAAATCAAATCCATTTAAATCAGTAGTATTAAGTTCGAATAGTTCGCCGGGTTTAATAGTAATTTCTTGTCCCATCGAATCTAGTTGCAATAATCCCCCAACTTTTGAAAAAATATTAGGTAATATTTCCGTTCCTCGCTTTACAATGGAACCGCTGCTGAATTTAAGATCTGCACTAGATAAAGGACTTTTTAACTGATGGGTTTCTTCTGGGACCCAATATAGATAACCCGTAAAAATTTTCTCTACATTTTTCTTCTTTTTAACCCCAGTGTTTTTTTCAAGATTATAAGTAATAAATCCACCCGTTTCAGTTTTATAGGCATCTTCAGAAAGAACACCTATAGTTTGTCCGTTTATTAAGGGCTCTCCATCAGCAACTTTCAAATGGAACTTTATGTTCTCTGAAAATTCTAAAAGTTTACTAGATTCTGAAGAATTGGGTTGCGTTCTAATTGTTGCGTTTTTAATTATTGTCGAAAAAGCTAACACTGAAACTTCATTCGAACCATTAAATTTAACAAAACCGGGATATTTATTTATTACTTGCTTTTGAGCAAATATATTTTCATTTGGGAGAAATTTTTGCCCCACTTTCATTTTTAATTCTACAGACGGAGCTAACGCATATCTTTCGCCATAAAGAATCCATATTAATCCAGCTTTTTTATTAACCTTAGTTACTGAACCTTGTTTATCAATATTTTCTTCAACCTTAAGGTTTTTAAAATGTACTTCGCCTGAAATATCAGTGTAAACATCTTTGCGATCTTCTTCAAAAAGAACACTTGCTTCCTTTTTTATCTCTCCAAGAATTTGGTGTCGGTAAATCTTCTCACCGTCATTGACCAATAAAGTTGCATTTTTAGGTATTTTAAAAGAAATTAAGATACCATTTAAATTTTTAATTGTAAGAAGTATGTCTTTACGAACATTAAAAGCGCGTTCTCCATGCAAAGTTCGTATTAAAGTAGCGTTTACGTCAGAATCGTAGGAAACGACTCCATTAAAAGGAGCTCGAATTTGTTGGGTTAAATCTCCGGAGAAAACACCACCTGTATGGAATGTACGCATTGTTAATTGTGTTCCCGGTTCACCAATGGATTGTGCAGCAATAATACCAATAGCTTCACCTAAATCAACAATTTTTGAATAAGCTAGATGCCAACCATAACAATTACGACAAATTGAACGAATAGATTCACATGTTAATGGTGAGCGAACTTTAATTTGATCAAGATCATTCGATGTAAGTTGATTACAAATTTCATCAGTAATTTCAGTATTTCGTGAAATTCTTAAATTAGTTGACGTGCTAATAAAATCGGACGCTATTAAACGACCGACAATTCGGTTTTTAAAAGCTTGATCAGATATTCCAACCATGTCAGCTTTTGAAAGGCCTTCTAAAGTTTGACAATCCGATTCCCGAACAATTATATCTTGAGCAACGTCAACTAAACGCCTTGTTAAATAACCAGAATCAGCAGTTCTAAGAGCTGTGTCCACGAGCCCTTTTCGAGCGCCGTAAGATGAAATAATATATTCGGTAACTGTTAGACCTTCACGAAAATTACTTTTAATTGGAAGGTCAATAATCTGTCCACCCGGATCTGCCATCAACCCTCGCATACCAACAAGTTGACGTACTTGCGAAATATTTCCACGCGCGCCTGAAAACGCCATGATATATAAGGAATTTAATGGGTCGCTTTCTCGAAAGTAGGCTACAACTTCATTCTTTAATGAATTACTCGTATTATTCCAAATATCAATTACCTTTTGAAATCTTTCAACGTTTGTAATATTTCCGATTCCATATTTTTCTTCTGTAGCATTAACTTCATTACTTGTTAATCCAATTAATTGCTTCTTTTTATAAGGAACACGTAAATCTTCAATACTAATTGAAATGCCAGATCTTGTGGCATAGTGAAATGTTAAATTTTTAATTCGGTCAGCAATAATGGAAGATTTTACCGTGCCGTATTTTTGAAACGCAAGAGCCATTAAACCTTTTAGTTGACTCTTATTAATGACATCATTCTTAAAAAGAATCTCTGTTTCGGAATTTTTCTGCATTTTATCTTTTTACCGTTTAAACAAAAGTTACTTTACGCATTAAAAGCTTGATTTAAAAGAATTCGACCAGGTGTAGTTCGAATATATTTCGCAATGGTAGTATCTTGGAGATCGTTTTTAATTTGAATATTATTCGAAATGTAAAAAATATTTTTTTCTGTTTCTATCTTTTCAAATTGCGCACTGGTTTCATTCTCAATTTTATGCTCAAACTTTACCCAAACAAAAGTATGCAACTCAATTTCTAATTGTTGGTATGCAAGTAAAACATCTTCAAAATCAGCAAAATAATTATTGGATGATTTTTGTTGCGTTGGGTTGTTTACAGTTAAATAGAAACAGCCTAAAATCATGTCTTGACTTGGTGTAAGTATTGGTTCTCCTGTTGCCGGCGATAAAAAATTATTTGGTGCCAGCATTAATAATCTTGCTTCGGTTTGTGCCTCTAAACACAACGGAATATGAATTGCCATTTGATCTCCATCAAAATCGGCATTAAATGCAGGACAGACTAACGGGTGAAGTTTAATAGCACGACCGTCCACTAATATGGGTTCAAATGATTGGATACCTAATCGATGTAAAGTGGGAGCACGGTTTAATAAAATAGGATGTCCCTCCATTACCCTTTCTAAAATTTCCCAAGCTAACGTTTCATTACGTTTAATAATATTTTTAGCTGCTTTAATATTATTGACTAGCCCTTCATAAATCAGACAATGAATTACAAACGGTTGAAATAATTCAATTGCCATTTCATGTGGGATACCACATTGATTTAATTTAAGTTCTGGACCCACAATAATAACAGATCGTCCGGAATAATCAACACGTTTACCTAATAAATTTTGTCGAAAACGACCTTGCTTACCTTCAATAATATCCGAAAGTGATTTTAAGGGTCTATTATTTAGACCGACAACAGCACGACCGCGTTTTCCGTTATCTATTAAGGCATCCACTGCCTCTTGAAGCATTCGTTTCTCATTACGAATAATTAACTCCGGTGCCATAATTTCTTGTAAACGTGCTAATCGGTTATTTCGGTTTATAACACGCCTATATAAATCATTAAGATCTGAAGTAGCAAAGCGACCTCCATCTAATTGAACCATGGGTCTTAAATCTGGAGGAAGTACCGGGATTAATTTTAAAATCATCCAGGAAGGACTACAGCCGGTAGCTATAAATTGATCAATAATACGTAATTTTTTAATACACTTGTCTTTATCTGGTCCCGTATTTTTTAATGTTGGAATTAGACCACGAAGATATTTTGCTTCATCCTCTAAATTTATGTTATTAAGCAATTTTTCAATTGCCTCGGCTCCCATTAAGATTTCAATTTTTTCTTTTTCTTCCTCCGTATAATCAAGGGCAGCCCAATCAGTTTCCGTTAATAAAGTTTTATACGCTAAATTTTTTACACCGCTCGGGTTAATAACAATGTAAGAATTAAAATAAATAACTTGTTCAAGCTCTTTTAACGAAAGATCTAATAATAATGCGATTTTACTAGGACGGGCTTTGACATACCAAACATGAGTTGCTGGAGACGCCAATTCAATAAAACCCATACGATGCCGTCTGACTCTAGATTCGATAACTTCTACACCACACCTTTCACAAACTATTCCATTATGACGAACGCGTTTGTATTTTCCACAATGGCATTCCCAATCATTAACCGGTCCAAAAATCCGTTCGCAAAATAACCCATTCATTTCAGGTTTTAAAGTACGATAATTTATCGTTTCTGGTTTAGTTACTTCACCCACAATTTGCCCATTAGGTAAAATCCGTTCGCCCCATGTTCTAATTCTAGCGGGTGAAGCTAAGTTTATTCTTACATAATCAAAGGTTCTTTCCATTAAATTCCGCTATATTTGAAAAATTTATTCTATTATTTTGCTTCAGATCTGGTTCACGGATGGTAAAAGTATTTTCAAAACACTGAACGTCGTCCATTAAATCAATCTCATCATCGATGTTAGGAAAAATTGAATCCTGCACTTTATAAGCAGCTATGTCTAAACATAAAGCTTGCAGTTCACGCATTAAAACCTTAAAAGATTCTGGCGTACTCGGACGTGGTATTGGTAATCCTTTAACAATAGAATTAAGCGTTTCATTACGCCCATGCATGTCATCTGATTTTATTGTTAATAGTTCTTGTAAAGTATAGGCAGCCCCAAAGGCTTCTAAAGCCCATACTTCCATTTCACCTAATCGTTGACCACCTTGTTGGGCGCGACCACCCAACGGTTGTTGTGTTACAAGAGAGTAAGGGCCTGTAGAACGTGCATGAATCTTATCGTCAACCAAATGCACTAATTTAAGCATATAAGCCTGACCAACTGTAATTGGGTTTTCAAACACCTGTCCTGTTCGGCCATCGGTAAGTATAATTTTACCTGGATATTGAGGTGAAAATAACCAATCATTAACTAATGAAGCAGTTTGTAATTTTTTATGGACAGTCACTCGAGATGCTTCTGTGCCGTGCATTTCATCAAATGGAACAACCTTAAATCTTGTATTCAGGTGCTTAGCCGCTAGACCCATTAAACATTCAAAAATTTGCCCTACATTCATTCGAGAAGGCACCCCCAAAGGGTTTAGAATCATATCGATTGGAGTCCCATCTGGTAAATATGGCATATCTTGTCGTGGTAGTATTTTCGAAATAATTCCCTTGTTACCATGTCGGCCAGCCATTTTATCCCCAATACGGATTTTTCGTGTTTGAGCAATATAAACTTTAATTAGTTCTTGAGTACCTGGCGGTAAATTATCTTGATTTTTACGTGAGAAAATTTTGATATCTAAAACACGACCATAAGTTACGTGGTGCACTTTTAAAGAAGTATTACGAACATCCCGAGACTTTTCACCAAAAATAGCACGTAATAATTTACTTTCAGGAGGCGAATCAGATTCACTTTTTGGCGTTAATTTTCCGACTAAAATATCTCCAGATTCAACCCAAGAACCAATTGTAATTATTCCATTTTCGTCTAAATTACGTATTGAATGTTCATTCACATTTGGTAAATTCTTAGTAATTTCCTCAACGCCAAGTTTCGTTTGGCGAACTTCAATTTCGAATTTTTCAATGTGTATCGAAGTATATAAGTCATCATAAATTAAACGCTCACTAATAATGAAAGCATCCTCATAATTATAACCTTCCCAAGGTGTGTACGCGATTAAAATATTTTGTCCAACAGCTAATTCTCCACCTTCAGTAGAAGCACCGTCTGCGATAACCTGCCCAAGAAAAATTTTTTCATTTAACCAAACTAAAGATTTTTGGTTAATACAAGTATCTTGATTTGAGCGACGATATTTATTAAGAACATAATCAACTTTAGTACCCTTCGAATCCTTTACTAATATATGATTATTAGTTAATTTAATAACTTTACCGCAACTAGCACTAAGTAAAGTCATTCCAGAATCTCGAGCTGTTTGACCTTCTAAACCAGTACCGATTAATGGCGCTTCAGAATATAAAAGAGGGACGGACTGTCTTTGCATATTTGAGCCCATTAAGGCTCTATTTGCATCATCATGCTCTAAAAATGGAATTAAAGAAGCTGCTAGCGATACTACTTGAATAGGTGAAACAGCAACGTAATCAATATCACGTGGTATTACTGTTACTAGTTCTTGTCTATAACGAACAGGAACACGATTTCCAACAATGTAACCTTTAGAATCAATTAAAATATCCCCAGCCGCTAACCTAAATTTATCTTCATTTGTCGCATCTAGATAAATTGGGAAAGCTTTTCTTAAAACACGACCTTGCTGAACTTTGTAAACCGGTGTTTCAAGAAAACCATAGGAATTAATTCGCCCATAAGTAGATAACGAACCGATTAAACCAGCGTTTGGACCTTCAGGAGTCTCTACAGGGCATATGCGACCATATTGGCTTGGATGAATATCTCGAACTGCAAACCCGGCCCTGTCGCGAGTAATACCACCTGGACCTAATACAGATAATCTTCGTTTGTGAGTCATCTCCGCTAACGGATTTGTTTGGTCCATAAATTGGGATAACGGATTTGAACCAAAAAATTCACGAATCGAAGAAACTAAAGGTTTAGGATTAACAAGTATATTAACCCGAAGGTAAGTCTTTTCACAGACGGTCATCCTTTCACGAACGATACGGTCTAATCGATTTAAACCCACACGAATTTGGTTTTGTAGCAATTCGCCAACAGATCGTACACGACGATTACCTAAATGATCGATGTCATCTTCAATTGTCGGTGAAATACGAAACTTAATTAGGTGATTAATAATTGCAAGAACATCTTCAGCTGTTAAAATACGAATATTAGTTCCAATTGCAAGATCGAGCTTTTGATTTATCTTATAACGACCTACATGGCCAAGATCATATCTTTTTGAATCGAAAAATCTAGAAAAAAGCAATTGTTGTGCACCTTTTACAGTAGCAGGTTCACCAGGTCGTAATTTACTATGAATTTCTAAAAACGATTCTTCTAAGGTTATTTGTTGATATTCAAGAACCGTTTTACGGAAATATTCAAAATTCTCAATTGAATTTTTAATATCCGCATCTTTTAAACCTAAAGCTTTAAGAAAAACATACGCTGAGATTTTTTTTGCCTTATCGATCTTAATAAAAATTAAATCTTCTTTATCAATTTCAAATTTAATCCATGTACCTCTATTAGAAATTAAACTAGCAAGATAATGACGAGAACCTTGTCTATCTAATTCGCTTTTAAAATAAATGCCAGGACTACGAACTAATTGATTGATAATTATTCGTTCAATACCATTGACTAAAAAAGTTCCGTCATTTGTCATCAGCGGTATATCCCCTAAATAAATTTCACTTTTTGCAGGCTCAATACCGTCTGAATGGGTTAAAACAGCAACAACGTAAATCGCTACACTATAAGTCGTATCGCGAGCTTTTGCTTCATCAAGAGTAAACTTAGGCGCTCGAATTTTATAAAATTTAGTAGCAAAAGTTAACTCTAAATCCCCCAAATAATCTCGTATTACGGAAAAGTTCTCTAATTCCTGGACAAATCCTTTTTCAAGAAACCAACAAAAACTAGCTCGCTGAATTTCTAGTAAATTTGGGAGTAAATATCTATAAACATCTTTTCTTAAATTAAGCATCTTTTGCGTTAAATAGATTTTATAGAGGGTTCCTATAATTAATTAATAAATTGTTATTTTGGTATTTTTTGAAACATATAACCAGTACCACGAGCTGTTAAAATTAGATCCGGGTTACTAGGGTCTTCTTCTAATTTGGATCTTAGTCTAGAAATATGGACGTCCACTAATCTTGTATCAACATAACGTTCTGGTATATACCCCCAAATCTTATCTAAAATCAAAGTTCGGGTTAATCTTTCCCCAGCTCGATTAATTAACAATTCCAATAGGTTAAATTCAGTTCCTGTTAACTTAATTCGGCGGTTTGATTTAAAAACTTGGCGTTTCAATGTATCAATTTTTAAATTACCCATATAAAATATCTCGGAATTAACTTTCTGGGTAACTGGTTTCTGCGTACGTCGTAAAACAGAACGAATTCGCGCTTCAAGTTCTTTCGGGGAAAAAGGTTTAATTACATAGTCGTCTGCACCGAGCTCTAAACCCGTAACCCGATCTGAAATACCACCTAAGGCAGTTAACATAATGATTGGGACTTTGGATTCTTTTCGTAATTCACGGCAAACACCGTAACCATCAATTTTAGGCAACATGAGGTCCAAAATTACAAGATTAGGCCGTTCCTTTTTAAACATGGTGATAGCTTCTTCACCATCCGCCGCAAGAAATACTTTATACCCACGAATTGAAAGACGTGTTTCTAGAATACGGCGAATATTTATTTCATCATCTGCAACTAATATTTTTTCATTTTGAACTTCGAACTGGTTAGCCTCCATTGGTAAGAAATACTACTAATATGAAAATTTAAAATGAAATGTCTTTCAAAAAGAAATAACAATATTCTTTTTTTATGGTAATTTAGATTCTAGTAATAGTTGGCGAGCGTAGCCAAGTGGTTAAGGCACTGGGTTGTGGCTCCAGCACTCGCGGGTTCGATTCCCGTCGTTCGCCCATTAAAAATTAAGCAGTTTCTAAAAAAATATTTAAATATTTTGCAAGTTCGACTGCCTCATTTTCAATTTGGCTTAAAGCCATAGGTTCATCAATTGATGTTAAAGGAATTTCACGACCATCTTTTAAACATAGGAATAAAGAACGCTTTGGGTTTAGTCCTTCTTCAATTTGCATTTTTATTGATTTGAGTTCCATAAATTGAAATTTTAAACAAATTTCACGGTTTGCACCTGGAAAACTTTTTCGGTATAAGGTTATTTCTTCGGAAATTTTATTATATTCATTGTATCCAAAACCTACATTCCAATAAGTGGTTAAACAAAGAAAAATTCCTAAAATAGATCCTACGGTACCGTAAAAAACTAAAACAATACCCTGAGGAATAAACGAAATTCCGCTTGCGTTTGAAAAGAATAATAAGTTTACTTGAAAATAACTTGATAGGCCTGTCAAAAAAAAGCCTATACCGCCTAAACTAACGGCTATGGCCCAAAAAATATTACTTATTCGTCTGGACCCTTTAATAAACGATTTTTTAACCGAATCGGTATATAAAGTGTCAATCATCTGTGATGGGTTTTTAGGGGTAGGTATAAATTAGGTCTTATATACAGATATTTTCTACAGATCTTTATATGGATCTAGAATAACCTGTAGAAAATTAAAAAATTAAATTAAACGGATAGTTTTTAAACCGAAATAAAGTCCAGCCGCTAAACTGAAAGAAAAAGTTAAAAGTAATACGTAACCAATGAATACGCTCATAACAAAATACAAAATTGCAAAGTAACTATAGTACTATACTATATTAGCATAAATTTTTGTTTTTCAGAATTAAAAGCTTAAGGTTTCTTTTTTAAGCCATCAATTATCCCTCGCCAAATTAAACCTATGACTCGACCAACTACAGCTGTTAAAGTATACCGAACACTGTTACCTAAAAAATAAAAAATTTCATCTACTCTACTTACTATGAAATCTTTCAATTCTAAAGAGTTTATTGTCGCCAATGGTAATTTTTCCAAATTATTAAGGCTTAATAAATTATTAGCATAAATTGTTTTTGTTTGTATTCCCGCTGTTCGAACAACAAAAATTTCACATTGGCTATTATAAAGATTACGTGGGCCTAAAACATAATTATTAAAGCGTGTTGTCCACGCCAAATTGTTTTTAAACCGTTCGATATTCCGCACTGATAAAAATTCAGCTCTGTAAAGAGTTTGTCTAATATCATATATTGAAGACAATTCGTTGTTAACAATTTGAAGAACAGCTGTACTAATCTTTATTACAAGGTTATCAAGAAGTGCCTCAATGAAATTAAAGGAGACCGAGCTATAAATAGGTGAAAAAGTGGTGTAAAAAATTTTCGGGTTTTCATTTCGGATAGTGTTAAATGGAATATCTATGAGTAATAATGAATCCTCAAGAATTGAGCGTGTATAAAATGAGCTTAATATTAATGAAGAATTGATGTCCAAAGCGAATCCGTAATACTTTAAGAGAAACGCTTTTGTTGCACGTGTAAGGATATCAATTAGTATCAGTTCACTGTTTTGGCTTTGAAAATTAGTGGAGGATAACTCAAGAAATTTTTGTTCGATGGTGTAAGTTACTATATAAAGTAATTCTTTTTTCGCATTGTCTCGAAGAAGATCTAACTCAAGTATTTGATCACTTGTATTAGATAAGTCAAAATTCAATCTAAAATAAAGCAATGCAAATAAGTTTTTAGCACGATTAGGGATCGCGCGTTTATTAGTTATAGCAGTCACTAAATACTTTTCTAAAAATAAAAAAAAATTGAAGCCGCTTTCAATTTAAATAAAAGAAGCGACTTCGCTATTGAATTAACTAAGACTTTTTTTAGAACGCAAGTGTATCAGGGAAAAATCTCTGAAGTTCAATAATACCACCAGCAGTTATACTCATCCAAAGAGTTAAAAGTACAGGAGCTGTAGATAAATATTTTAATAGGTTTTTATCCATAATTAAAGTTTTAAATTTGTTTACTTAACAGCAGGTAAATTAACGAGGCGAAACTGTTACTTCATCACCCGGCACGAGTAAATCACCTGAAACTAATTCATTCCAAGCGGATAAAGGCCATAGAAATCCTGCAGACATCATACCAATAGCTACTGGTACATCAATAATGATTTCATTTTCGTTTGGTTTACTTGTCTTTTTCGAAAATTGCAGATAGCTACGACCAGCCCAACCAATCCAGCCTGCAGTATAGAGAAAGAAAATTCCTGGAATAATAAACTCACCAGCATGACTCCAACGACCATCCGCAATTAAATGCGGTAACCCGTCAGCACCACATAGTAAACCTTGTTTACCGTATTTATCAAATCTAGTTTCTGTTTTTTTAATTTGCTCTTCTAAAGCTAGATAGGAAGGTGTCCCTTCTTGATAATTAACTAAACGAGAATTTAATTTTTTAACACTTTGCTCTAAGCGACTTTTAAATTTTGGGGAGTCTTTACAAGGAACTAAACCACTAACATCTGCCGATGCCATTTTAGGTGTTAGAGAAAAAAGACTAAAAGTTAAAAAGAATATAAGTAGGCGTTGCATAGAATACCTAAATTAAAGTTAAATGAATATTAAAAAACTTTTGTAGAAAAACACATAGTTCATTCTAACTATGTCTACCTTAAATAGATTATACTACGTTTGTTATGTATTTGAGGTCGAAAACCAAGTAATACAAAACTAAAAAAGAGCAAACTCATAAGAGTTTGCTCTTTTTTTTTTACAATTTTATTATCCGAACTTACCTGTAGTTGAAGCGATTACAAATGGTGCATAAGTAAATATGTAACCAGTTGCAAAGTGAGCTAAACCAACAAGTCGCGCTTGAACAATCGATAAAGCTACTGGCTTATCTCTCCAACGAACTAAGTTCGCAATTGGAGTACGCTCATGCGCCCAAACTAATGTTTCAATTAGTTCTTGCCAATAACCACGCCATGAGATTAAGAACATGAAACCTGTTGCCCAAATAAGGTGACCAAATAGGAACATCCAAGCCCAAACAGATTGAGCATTCATTCCTAATGAGTTATAACCATTAATTAATGGAGACGAATTTAGCCATAGGTAATCACGAAGCCAACCCATGATGTATGTTGAAGATTCGTTAAATGCTGCTGCATTTCCTCCCCAAATTGTCATGTGCTTCCAGTGCCAGTAGAATGTTACCCAACCAATTGTGTTTAACATCCAGAACATAGCTAAGTAGAAAGCATCCCAAGCAGAAATATCACAAGTACCTCCACGACCTGGACCATCACAAGGGAAACTATAACCAAAATCTTTTTTATCTGGCATTAGTTTCGAACCACGCGCATCTAACGCACCTTTTACTAAAATTAGCGTTGTTACGTGAAGACCAAGTGCAATCGCATGGTGAACTAAGAAGTCACCAGGGCCAATACTTAGGAATAGCGAGTTTTTACCGCTGTTAATAGCTTCCATCCATCCAGGAAGCCAAATCTTACTACTTGCAACACTAGCAGCACTAGTTGAAGAAGAAAGTAAAACATCAAATCCATATAATGTCTTACCAGAAGCAGCTTGAATAAACTGCGCAAATACTGGCTCGAATAAGATTTGTTTTTCTGGAGTACCAAATGCAACACAAACATCGTTGTGGATGTATAAACCAAGAGTATGGAAACCTAAGAATAGCGATACCCAACTTAAGTGCGAAATGATCGCTTCTTTATGTTGAAGCATTCTTGCTAATACGTTGTTTTCATTTACTTCTGGATCATAATCACGTACAAAGAATATAGCTCCGTGTGCAAAAGCACCTACCATTAAGAATCCAGCGATATACTGGTGATGTGTATACAGAGCCGCTTGTGTAACATAATCTTTCGCCATAAATGCATATGACGGAAGTGCATACATGTGCTGTGCAACTAGAGATGTTGCAACACCTACAGAAGCTAATGCTAAACCTAATTGCATGTGAAGACTATTTGTAATCGTTTCAAATAATCCACGGTGACCAGCACCTAATCGACCACGAGGGGGAACATGAGCATCAAGAATTTCTTTCATACTATGTCCAATACCCCAGTTAGTACGGTACATGTGACCTGCAAAAATAAAGACAATAGCGATAGCTAAATGGTGATGTGCAATATCCGTTAACCACATAGACTGTGTCTGCGGATGGAAACCACCTAAGAATGTTAAAATAGCCGTTCCAGCACCTTGGCTTGTTCCGAAGATATGCTGAGCCGTATCTGGGTTTTCAGCATAAACTCCCCAGTTACCAGTAAAGAAAGGAGTTAATCCCTCTGGGTGCGGTACTGTAGAGATGAAGTTATCCCAACGGATATGTTGACCACGTGATTCTGGAATTGCTACGTGAATTAAGTGACCAGTCCAAGCAAGTGAACTAACGCCAAATAATCCTGATAAATGGTGATTTAGTCGCGATTCGTTATTTTTAAACCAAGCTAGACCAGGTCTAAACTTAGGCTGTAAATGTAACCAACCGGCGAATAATAAAACCGTTGATAAAACTAGTAAACCTAAAGCACCGTAGTACAGGTCACTGTTTGTTCGCATTCCAATTGTGTACCACCAGTGATACACACCTGAAGTTGCGATATTAACTGGATAAGAAACACCACCTCTTGTAAAAGCTTTAATAGCGGATTGACCGAAATGAGGGTCCCAAATTGCGTGAGCAATTGGCTTTACTTTAAGAGGGTTTAAAACCCATTGTTGGAAATTACCCTGCCAAGCAACATGAAATAAATTTCCCGACGTCCATAAGAAAATGATTGCTAGATGACCAAAATGAGATGCGAAAATTTTCTGATATAAATTTTCCTCTGTCATTCCATCATGAGCCTCTAGATCGTGAGCAGTAGCTACACCGTACCAAATTCTTCTAGTTGCGGGATCTTGTGCAAGTGCTTGACTAAATTTTGGAAATTTAGTTGCCATAAATATATAATCCTCGTTTATTTATAAAAAACACTTTAATTAACCTACCGATATACTTCTTGCTAAGAAGAATGACCAGGTTGTACCAATACCCCCTAGAAGATAGTGAGCTAGACCAACTGCACGACCTTGCGTAATACTTAATGCACGCGGTTGAATAGCAGGAGCTAGTTTAAGTTTGTTGTGTGCCCAAACAATTGATTCAATTAATTCTTGCCAATAGCCACGGCCACTGAATAAGAACATTAAACTGAATGCCCAGATAAAGTGAGCACCTAAGAAAATGATACCGTAAGCAGATAACGCCGAACCGTATGATTGAATTACTTGAGAAGCTTGCGACCATAAGAAATCACGAAGCCATCCATTAATAGTTAATGAACTTGTTCCAAAGTTACCACCAGTAACGTGCGAAATTTTACCTGCACTTGAAACAGTACCCCAAACATCAGATTGCATTTTCCAGCTAAAGTGGAATAACACAACCGAAATACAGTTGTACATCCAGAAAAGACCAAGGAAGTTATGATCCCATCCTGAAACTTGACAAGTACCTCCACGACCTGGACCATCACAAGGGAATCTAAAACCTAAATTCGCTTTATCAGGGATTAATCTTGAACTACGTGCAAATAGAACACCTTTCAGTAAGATTAATACAGTTACGTGAATCGTAAACGCATGGATATGGTGAACCATAAAATCTGCTGTTCCTAATTTAATAGGCATCATTGCAATTTTTCCATTTACGGCAACAATATCACCACCAAAAGCATAACTTGATGTTGCAAGAGCATTTGGAGCTGTTGTACCAGGCGCAGCAAAGTTAACAGCTTGTACCCATTGAGCAAAGATAGGCTGAAGTTGAATCGCCTTATCAGAGAACATATCTTGTGGTCTTCCTAATGCCTGCATAGTATCGTTATGAATATACATTCCGAACGCGTGCATTCCTAAGAAGATACAAGCCCAGTTTAAATGCGAAATAATGGCATCTCTGTGTCGTAAAACACGATCAAGTAAATTATTGTAGTTTTGAACTGGGCTATAATCACGAACCATAAAAATAGAAGCGTGAGCTCCAGCTCCACAAATACAGAATCCGCCGATCCACATATGGTGTGTGAATAACGATAGCTGTGTTGCATAATCAATACCGATATAAGGATATGGCGGCATTGCATACATGTGGTGCGCAACAATAATACTAAGAGAACCCATCATAGCTAAGTTAATAGCTAACTGTGCATGCCATGAAGTTGTAAGAACCTCGTATAAACCTTTGTGGCCTTCGCCAGTCAGAGGTCCTTTATGAGCTTCAAGAATATCTTTCATGCTATGACCGATACCCCAATTAGTACGGTACATGTGACCCGCAAAGATAAATAACACAGCAAGCGCTAAATGATGGTGCGCTGTATCGCTTAACCATAAACTTCCTGTAACTGGGTTTAATCCACCTTTAAAAGTTAAAAAATCAGAGTACTCACTCCAATTTAAAGTAAAGAATGGAACTAATCCCTGTTTGAAGCTTGGGTAAAGTTGTGCCATTAAATCCGAATTAAACAGTAACTCGTGCGGTAATGGGATTTCTTGAGGTGCTACTCCAGCATCAAGAAGTTTGTTAATAGGTAAACTGATGTGAATTTGGTGCCCTGACCAAGATAAACATCCTAGACCTAAAAGACCTGCTAAATGGTGATTCATCATCGATTCAGCATTTTGGAACCACTCTAATTTTGGAGCCGCTTTGTGGTAGTGGAACCAACCAGCGAAAACCATTAGAGCTGCCATAAACATACCACCGATTGATGTCCAATAAAGTTCGGTTTCGTTTGTGATACCTGACGCACGCCAAATATGGAACCAACCTGATGTAATTTGTACACCGGCGAATCCACCACCAACGTCACCGTTTAGCACTTCTTGACCAACTACAGGCCAAACAACTTGTGCACTCGGTTTAACCGTTGTTGGGTTACTTAACCATGCGGAATAATTCGAAAATCTTGCGCCGTGGAAATAAGCTTGACTCACCCATATAAAGATGATTGCTAATTGTCCAAAGTGGGCGCTAAAAATTTTTCGAGAAATATCTTCTAATGAAGATGTTTGACTATCAAAGTCATGTGCATCAGCATGCAAGTTCCAAATCCATGTTGTAGTCTTTGGACCTTTAGCTAATGTACGAGAAAAATGACCCGGTTGGGCCCATTTTTCAAACGATGTTGCCACGGGATCTTTATCCACAACAACTCTTACTTTTCTAGCCTCTAGTTCTTTCGAGCTAACTTTCATTTTTACTCTCCCTTAATGAGACTTACAAAAATTGAACCTTTAATTCAAACCAATTACGGCCAAGTCTAAATTTTTATAATTAAAATAGCAAACTTCTAACTAGACTATTAAGAAATAAAGCATTCTATAAATAAATTCTACTTGAAAAAATACAAGCTAGGTAAGTTTTGTTAAGAAAATTAACAACTTTAACACAAAAAATTCCAAATTAAGAAACTGTTCCAACTCAATAAATTGTATAGTTTTAATAACAGCCTAGATATAGAAAAAGTAATAACGTTGACAAGACTGTTTTTTTCTTCTAATCTTCTTAGAAAAAGGGGCTGCTTTGGATTCGACATTCGGGTTTCGAAGTATCTATTTTATCAACATTTAATGTTGATTTTTAAAAATATAAATGCAAACAACATTTTAGCTTTTAGTCCTGTTTTAAAAAGAAATTTAGTTTTAGCTTAAAATTTTGGATAGACGTTGTTTAATCTTAAATCTGTAATTAAAACTACGTTTACACTCGTAATAAATAGATGCGCAAGATAATAATTTTGCAAAGATAACATTAGAAATTAAACAAAAACTAAAGTAGCTTAAAGAACTTAAACGAAGATCTGAAATGGACGTGGGTTCAAATCCCACCAGCTCCAATGACTTTAATCTGCATCTGTAGCCAAGTGGTCGAAGGCGTCAGACTCATAATCTGCTTCTCATAGAGACATCGCTGGTTCAAATCCAGCCAGATGCAATTAAATGTAATATTCAAATATAGGCTTAGAGGGACTCGAACCCTCCACATCCAGAACCGGAATCTGGTGCTCTATCCACTGAGCTATAAGCCTATTTAACTTCAATTTAAATAACTTCAATAAACATAAGATCTTGATAACGTTTAGAAAATCCAGCTGAAGTTTTTTGAACCCGAGAGTTTTCCCAGTCTTGCGAAATTTCGGTTACTTTATTAAGTAACCGAATTCGTTCATTCGAATCCAACCATAGCTTAGAATCAAGTTGGATTTTAAGTTGTTCCCAAGAATTGTTTCTTGGCCATATCTTATAAGAAGTTAATGGAATTGAAGTTAAATTAATGATTTGATTAATTGACAAAGCTAAGGAATTTTCAAGCCAAATAATTTTCAGTTGAAACCTAAAATCACTAGACTTACCTTTAACTTGATAGACCATTAAAGTTTATAATTTTAACTAAGACAATATTTTCGCTCGAGTAAAAATATTACGAACTGTATCGGTTGGCTGAGCTCCCTGATCTAAGCGTGCTTTAATCCGCTCAGATTTTAAGTGCGTTTCATCAGTCATCGGATTATAAAACCCTAGTTCTTCAATAGATTTACCATCGCGTTTAACGCGGCTGTCCATAGCTACAATTCGATAGCATGGTTGGCCCTTTCTTCCGTATTTTTTTAACCGTAATTTGATCATTAGAATATAAAATAATTATTAAAACTAAATTAAACTGTTAATCTTTTTCTACCTTTTTTTCGTCGTGCATTAATTACACGGCGACCAGACTTAGAAGCCATACGACATCGAAACCCTGAAGTTCGAACCTTTTTTAAATTAGTTCCGTGCAGTGTACGTTGAGTCATTTGAATTAATTAATTTACATTTAAGTTTTATAAGGTTACCAACTTGCTTTTCGAAGCCCTGGAATCATCCCTTCGTGTGCCATTTCTCTTAAAACATGTCTCGACAAACCAAAATCCCTGTAGAATCCTTGACTTCGGCCTGTTACCCAACAACGATTTCTACCTCTTACTTTTGCAGAATTACGAGGAATTTTTTCAAGTTTCTTATAAAGTTCTAATTTGTTTTGGTATGAACCAGCTGTTTTCAGCTCTTGTTTAAGAGATTCTCTCTTTATTTCATATTTTTTAACCAACCGTGAACGTTTAAATTCACGTTGAATCATACTTTGTTTCGCCATTTGTTAAAAAGATTTATAAAATATATTTAATATGTTCTAAAGTGTAATAATTTACGAGAAATTTTTTACTCTTAATGCCCTATTAGATTTTATGTTATAAATTAATATTAGTCAAAGTAATAATCAAAAAATTCAATGAGTCAAAAAAACGATAATTTTATCGATAAAACCTTTACCGTATTAGCGGACATTATAATTAAAATTTTACCCGCAACAAAAGATGAAAAAAAAGCGTTTTCCTATTACCGATATGGAATGTCTGCTCAATCCAGTGGTGACTACGCGGAAGCTCTTGAAAATTATTATGAAGCACTAAAACTTGAAGAAGATCCGTATGATCGAAGTTATATTCTCTACAACATTGGATTAATTTATGCTAACAACGGTGATTATTCAAAAGCTTTAGAATACTACCAACAAGCATTAGACCTAAACGCACGACTACCACAAGCCTTAAATAACATCGCGGTCATCTATCATTATCAAGGGACCAAAGCATCAGAAAAGAAAGAATTTGAACTCGCTAAAAATATGTTTGATAAAGCTGGTGATTACTGGAAAAAAGCTATTAGATTGGCGCCAAATAATTATATTGAAGCGCAAAACTGGTTAAAAATTAATGGTAAATTACCTAATAATATGAATTAATAGCACGCCATTTTGCAACTTTTGGTACTATAATATAAACATATCTGATAAGATAAGTGAAACTTTTGCATGTTTCTATTTATTACTATGTAATATTACATATACTTGAAACTCACATAAGTTTACTTTTGAATTTTAAAAATATTATTTAATATGACTATTTCAATCGGACAAAAGCAAGAGCGTGGTATCTTCGATCTTGCTGATGATTGGCTAAAACGTGATCGTTTCGTTTTTATTGGGTGGTCTGGACTACTACTTTTCCCATGTGCTTTCTTATCACTTGGTGGGTGGTTAACAGGTATCACTTTCGTAACTTCATGGTACACTCACGGCCTAGCAAGTTCTTTCCTAGAGGGATGTAACTTCCTAACTGCGGCTGTATCAACTCCAGCAAACAGTATGGGTCACTCATTACTGCTTCTTTGGGGTCCTGAAGCACAAGGTGACTTCACTCGTTGGTTCCAAATTGGTGGACTTTGGACATTTATCGCTTTACACGGATCATTCGGTGTTATCGGTTTCTGTCTACGACAGTTTGAGATTGCTCGACTTGTAGGTATTCGTCCATACAACGCAATTGCTTTCTCTGGACCTATTGCTGTATTCATTACAGTTTTCCTAGTTTACCCACTTGGTCAGGCTAGTTGGTTCTTTGCTCCAAGTTTTGGTGTTGCGGCTATTTTCCGTTTCCTTCTATTCTTACAAGGTTTCCACAACTGGACACTTAACCCATTCCACATGATGGGTGTTGCTGGTATTCTTGGTGGTGCATTATTATGTGCTATCCACGGTGCTACAGTAGAGAACACTTTATTTGAAGATGGTGATGCGGCAAACACATTCCGTGCTTTCACTCCAACACAATCTGAAGAAACATACTCAATGGTAACTGCGAACAGATTCTGGTCGCAAATCTTTGGTGTTGCTTTCTCTAACAAGCGTTGGTTACACTTCTTCATGCTTTTCGTACCTGTAGCAGGTATGTGGACAAGTGCGATCGGTATTGTAGGTTTAGCACTTAACCTACGTGCATACGATTTCGTTTCACAAGAACTTAGAGCAGCTGAAGATCCAGAATTCGAGACATTCTACACTAAGAACAACCTTCTAAACGAAGGTATCCGTGCTTGGATGGCTGCACAAGATCAACCTCATGAAAACTTTATCTTCCCTGAGGAGGTTTTACCACGTGGAAACGCCCTTTAACACTGTAATCGCCGGCCGTGATGTTGAATCTACTGGATTCGCATGGTGGTCTGGTAACGCTCGTTTAATTAACGTATCAGGAAAACTACTGGGTGCTCACGTAGCACACGCAGGATTAATGGTTTTCTGGTGTGGAGCAATGACTTTATTTGAAGTTGCTCACTACATCCCTGAAAAGCCTCTTTATGAGCAAGGATGTATCTGTATTCCTCACCTTACAACTTTAGGTTGGGGTGTTGGTCCTGGTGGTGAAATTACAAATGTATACCCATTCTTTGTTGTTGGTGTATTACATTTAATCTCATCAGCAGTATTAGGTTTTGGTGGTGTATATCACTCACTAATTGGTCCTGATACTCTTGAGGAATCATTCCCATTCTTCGGATATGATTGGCGTGACAAGAACAAAATGACTACTATTTTAGGAATCCACCTAGTTCTACTAGGTATTGGTTGTTTCCTACTAGTAGCTAAAGCTTGTTTCGTTGGTGGTATCTACGATACTTGGGCTCCAGGTGGTGGTGATGTTAGAATCGTAACAGCTCCTACACTAAACCCTCTAATTATCTTTGGTTACGTCCTAAAGTCACCATTCGGTGGTGATGGTTGGATTTTAAGTGTAAACAACATCGAAGATATCGTTGGTGGTCACATTTGGATGGGCTTCCTTTGTATCGTTGGTGGTATTTGGCACATCTTAACTAAGCCATTCGCTTGGGCTAGACGTACATTCGTATGGTCTGGTGAAGCTTACTTATCATACAGTCTTGCAGCACTTTCTGGTATGGGTCTTACTGCAGCGGTTTTCGTATGGTATAACAACACAGCATACCCAAGTGAATTCTATGGTCCTACGGGTCCAGAAGCTTCTCAATCACAAGCATTTACATTCCTGGTACGTGACCAACGACTAGGTGCAAACGTTGCATCAGCTCAAGGTCCTACTGGTTTAGGTAAATACCTAATGAGATCACCAAGTGGTGAAATCATCTTTGGTGGTGAGACAATGCGTTTCTGGGATATGCGAGCTCCTTGGACTGAGCCTCTACGAGGTCCAAACGGTTTAGATCTAAACAAGATCCGAAACGATATTCAGCCTTGGCAAGAACGTCGTGCAGCTGAGTACATGACACACGCGCCTTTAGGTGCATTAAACTCAGTAGGTGGTGTAGCAACAGAAATTAACGCTGTTAACTATGTTTCACCTCGCTCATGGTTAACTTGTTCTCACTTCTTCTTAGGTTTCTTCCTTTGGGTAGGTCACCTTTGGCACGCCGGTCGTGCACGTGCGGCAGCAGCAGGATTTGAGAAAGGTATCAACCGTGAAAACGAGCCAGTACTTTCTATGCGTCCTTTAGACTAATTTTTTAGTTTATAATTAAAACAAAAAAAAAGAAGAGTCGCAAGACTCTTCTTTTTTTACTTTATTTACATGAGATAAAATTATCTTGATTTTAAGGAAAGGTCTTCCATTTCATATAAAAGAACCTTTCGTGTAAAAAGTAAAAAAGAAGTAAAAACAATTAAGCTAACTTAATTATTTTTACTTCTTTTTTTGTTGTAAAGAATTTTATCTAGGCTGGAACTACATTAAAAATTCCAGTTATGATAACAAGTGCTGACCAAAGTCCTGCACCACTCCATACGATACTTTGAGATTTTTCCCATTCGCCTGGAGTTGCTAAAATAACAGGAACTGCAACAACCATTGCAAATGAAACTAGGATTAAAACACCTACAAGTAATTGGAGGATCCCAATCATATTAACTCCTTTAAATTTAAAATTACTAGTTTGGAACGTTAATGGTATTTTTAAATACCTTCCTTAAGGATATTACACTATACATTTATTATATAACATGTGTCACATAATATTTTTAACAACTAAGGAAAAAAAAGCAATTTTACAAATTTCCTACTCAGATATGTGCTTGACAGTTTTAAAAATTCCGATATGCTTAAAGCTAGGAATAATAATTATTTCAATTTTGGGGTGTAGCCAAGTGGTAAGGCAACGGACTTTGACTCCGCTATTCATAGGTTCGATCCCTATCACCCCAGTTTTAGATTGACAATTTTTTAATTTTCTGTTAAATTTATTTTCGTTACTACAAAGGGCTTGTAGCTCAGTGGACTAGAGCACGTGGCTACGAACCACGGTGTCAGGGGTTCGAATCCCTTCTTGCCCGATATTAAAGGTATGTTATCCAATAGACTTCTTGACAAAGAAGCACTTTTAATTTAATGTTAGTGATGGAGAGGTGGCAGAGTTGGTCGATTGCGTCTGATTTGAAATCAGATGAAGTGCAAGCTTCCGTGGGTTCGAATCCCACCTTCTCCGATTGTAATTTTATTGTAACTATTTGGATCGACTAAATAAGAATTATTAGAAGAATAACATCATACTACATTTCAGGCAAAAAAAATTGGCGTATCAAAAATCAAATTGATTTTTGATACGCCAATTTTTCTATTAAAATTAGGCCTCATCTTATAACGATGATCCTAAACCGGAATATGCTCCAAAGAAAAATAACGTTAGTAGACCTAAAGCTGCAAGTCCACCTACCGTTGCTACCATCCAAAGTGGTACTCTTCCAATATCAGTCATGATCTCTATAACTCCAATTTGTAAATATCAAGATAATTTGTGTATTTCTTAGTTAAAGAAGTAACTCGAAAATAACACTGCTAGAACGAACATTAAAAGTAGACCCCAAAATAATGAAGTACGGTTTAATTCTACCGGTTGTTTATTCGGATTTGGTGCGCTCATTTATATTTAATCTCCTATCGTTGAATAAATTGCATTGATGTAATAGAACCAAGGAAGAACACTGTTGGTACTGCTAAACCATGTATTGCAAGCCAACGAAAAGTGAAAATCGGGTAAGCTACTGGTTGGTTTGTGTTGATCATTGAAACCTCTGATATGTTTTCTATTTTTATATTATTATAATCCCTTAGTTAAATCTTCAAGTTCTTGTTTAGCACTAAAACGGTCGTTAACAAGAGGAATCTGTTGACGATCCTGCGTAAAGTACTCATTTGGTCTTGGTGTACCAAATACATCATACGCTAAACCAGTACTAACAAAAAGAAAACCAGCGATAAATAATGAAGGAATTGTAATACTATGAATAATCCAGTAACGGATGCTTGTTATAATATCTGAAAAAGGTCTTTCACCTGTTGAACCACCTGACACAATTCTTTCTCCTTTTTAATTAATCAATTTTTTTCCAAGTTTTCTTAATACCTAAGAAACTAACTTGGATAAAATTATACAATGTATTTTAATGTTTTGGTTAAATAGATTCAAAATCTTATTTGTGTTTAAAACTAAAATTAATAAACACTAAAGAATCTATAAAATTTGCCCGTATGTATGTAACCCTTTACCAAGAAAATTGACTCCTAGATAACAGATCCACACAACAACAAAACCTACTGAGGCAATCATAGCCGGTTTTTCACCTTGCCATGATTTAGTGATACGAGCGTGTAAATAAGAAGCAAACACAAGCCAAGTAATCAAAGCCCAAGTTTCTTTAGGATCCCAACTCCAATACGAACCCCAAGCTTCATTAGCCCAAACTGCACCTGCTATTATCCCCATAGTTAGGAGTGGAAATCCAAAACTAATCGTACGGTAACTCAAATTATCAATACTTTCCAATAACCCTAAACGGTTTTCCGAAGTTTTTTCTTTTTCGGGATAACCTGTCTGATACTCTCCTGTCGCATTTGGGGCAAGTACCGAGCTATCTGACTCATAAAAAAAAGTATCAGTATAGGCCGGTTTTGCAAACATATCACCGTACGAGTTTCCTTGTACGGCTAAATTGCTTGTTTTATTTTTGGCTAAAACTAGGAAAAAAATACTTAATAATGAACCAACAATCAAGCTCGCATAACTAAGCATCATAACGGTCACATGTAACATTAACCAATTTGATTTTAACGCTGGTACGAGAGGAGATGGAGCTTGCATGCTCTCAGGTAAAGAAAGACTGGCAAACCCGGTAACGAATAATGCAATTGGGGTACTGATAGAACCAACGATAGCCACATTTGAATTATCTTCAACGATTAATGTAACAAAGGTTATTCCCCAAACTAAAAATATTAAAGATTCGTATAAATTACTTAGTGGAAAATATCCAAAATTTAACCATCGTAGACCTAACAAAAGAAATGCTAAAACGTTAGCGCACGCAGTACCGTAGAATCCAATTTTTGTTAAATTCTTTAAACTTGAGAAAATTAAACTTGCCCAAGAAATAACTGTTACTATTAATAAATTTAAAAAAATTAGATTGTCTAAAAATGATTGAATACTCATTAAAAATTGTGTTTCACACAAATATAGATATAATGTTTTAAGCTACTTCTTCCTGTTCAATCAAAACAAAAAAAAGTGCAAAAACCATTGCTGGAAACACAAGTGTAACCACCGGTGTTAAAATAGGTGGTAAAAATGATGCTGTCATAATTATTTTTTACTCTAATAAAAATTACTATCCTATTAATTTATTATATCGCGTTTTTTAGTTTTGTGGGCTGTAATCGTGTAAAATTAAAGACTACAAACATTAAATACAAAAATCAATTTTTTATCAAAGCGGGTAGAGAGAATCGAACTCTCATCATTAGCTTGGAAGGCTAAGGTTCTACCACTAAACTATACCCGCTACTTTTCTATAACCCGATTGTAAACTTAAATTTCTTTTTTTTAAATAGTTAGTTTTAGAATTATATTTGAAAATAAAAAAAAAACGAAGATAATAAAAAATTTATTATCTTCGTTTTGTAGAATGTTAGAAAAATCCTAAAGTTAACGCTTGTGTAATCGGCATTGTTGCTCCAATACCTAACCAAAAAGCAATAAATGTACCCACTATAAATACTAAAGACGCAATAGGACGTCTAAACGGGTTTTGGAATTTATTAACGTTCTCAATAAACGGTACCGTAATTAAACCTACTGGTACTGCCGCCATTGAAAGTACACCTAGTAACTTGTTTGGAATTACACGAAGTAAATTAAACGTTGGGAAGAAATACCACTCCGGTAAAATCTCAAGTGGAGTTGCAAAAGGATCTGCTCGTTCACCTAAAGGTGTTGGCTCTAATACCCCTAAACCAATACAACACGCGATAGTACCTAAGATACAAACCGGGAAAATGTAAAGTAGATCGTTTGGCCAAGCCGGCTCTCCATAATAATTATGGCCCATCCCTTTCGCTAATTTAGCGCGAAGTTTTGGATCTGATAAATCAGGCTTTTTTATGATAGACATATATTACTTTTTTATTTAACTATTTTATTGTTCAATACTAATCTTTACAATTAAAGAGGACCCGAAATACCTTGCTTACGAATCATTAAAAAGTGTGTAAGCATTAACACAGATGCTACAACAGGTAAAACAAAAGTATGCGCACTATAGAATCGTGTTAACGTAGATTGTCCTACACTAACACCACCACGTAGTAGTTTAACAATTAAACCTCCAACTACAGGAATTGCTTCAGGTACACCTGTTACAATTTTACAAGCCCAATAACCTACTTGGTCCCATGGAAGTGAATAACCTGTTACACCGAAAGATACGGTTACAGAAGCTAATAATACACCTGTTACCCAAGTTAATTCTCTTGGCTTCTTAAAACCACCTGTCAGATAAACACGACAAACATGAAGAATCATGTTTAGTACCATCATACTTGCAGACCATCTGTGAACCGAACGAATTAGCCAACCAAAGTTAACTTCAGTCATAATAAATTCTACCGATGCAAACGCCTCGGTAACGGTAGGTCTGTAATAAAAAGTCATAGCAAAACCAGTTGCAACTTGAACAATAAAACAAGTTAAAGTGATTCCACCTAAACAATAAAAAATGTTTACGTGTGGCGGAACATATTTACTCGTAATATCATCGGCAATAGCTTGGATCTCAAGTCTTTCTTGGAACCAATCGTATACGTTACTCATTTTAATTCAATATAATTTTCAAAAACACG